>Ga0187781_10000414_pt1 | contig 30439 bp, 25 predicted proteins | sample 0715_SJ02_MP02_2_FD_132447 | JGI IMG/M metagenome (GOLD analysis project Ga0187781, IMG submission 132447) | Tropical peat soil microbial communities from peatlands in Department of Meta, Colombia - 0715_SJ02_MP02_20_MG | ecosystem: Environmental > Terrestrial > Soil > Wetlands > Peat | place... | reverse complement strand
GATCCGCCGCAGCCGGGACGAGCGCCTCCTCGCCGGCGTCGCCGGTGGCCTGGCGCGACGTCTCGGGTGGGACCCCACGGTCGTACGCGTCCTCATCCTGATGGTGTCGCTGAGCGGTTTCGGAGTGGCCGTCTACGTACTCGCCTGGCTGCTCATCCCGGCCGACGGGGAGACCGAGCCGATCGCCTCGCGCTCGCTCGCCGACCGGCGTGGCATCGCCCTCGCCCTCGCCTTCGTGCCTGTCTTCGTGATCGCCCTGCTCATCGGCGCTGCGCTGGGTGCCAGTTGGATCAGCTCACTCGCCGTACCAGCGATCGTGAGCGCCGCCGGGCTCATCCTCATCTGGCGAAACGCCGACCCGACGGAGCAAGCCTTTCTCCACCGGGCGGCCGCACCCGTGCTCCAACTCGCCCAGCCGGCGGACGGCTCGGGCCGCTCTCGGCGGCTGCTGCTGCGCATCGTCGCCGGCCTGGCTCTCCTCGTCGGGGGCCTCGTGGTTCTCCTGGAGCGTCACAGCGCCCGCGCGACCTTCCGGCCCCTCGCCGGCCTCCTGCTCATCATCGCCGCCATCGTGACGGTCGTCGGGCCCTGGTGGCTGCGCGTCGCCAGAGACCTCGTCGTGGAGCGGCAGGCCCGCGCCCGAGCCGAGGAGCGAGCTGAGCTCGCCGCCCGCGTGCACGACTCGGTCCTGCAGACCCTCGCCCTCATCCAGCGGCGGGCGGACCAGCCTCAGGAGGTCATCCAGCTAGCGCGGGCGCAGGAACGGGAGCTGCGCTCCTGGCTGTTCGACGGGACCGGCCCGGCGGCCGTGGGAGACCAGGACTCCACCTTCGCCGCCGGCGTGCGCCGGATACAGGAGGAGGTCGAGGTCCTGCACGGCGTCACCGTCGACGCGGTCGTCGTGGGCGACTGCGAACTCGATGACGGACTCCGCTCCTTGCTGGCCGCTGGGCGTGAAGCGGCCGTCAACGCGGCCAAGTGGTCGGGAGCGCCGGTGCTGTCGCTCTTCGGCGAGGTCGAGGAGAGCAGCGTCTCGCTCTTCGTGCGGGACCGCGGCATCGGCTTCGACCCGAGCGCCGTCCCCGCGGACCGCAAGGGCATCGCCGAGTCGATCCGTGGACGCATGGACCGTAGCGGCGGCACGGTCGCCATTCGCAGCAGTCCCGGCGCAGGTACCGAAGTGGCTCTGACGATGTTGCGCGAACCCGGGCGCCGAGCCCGCAGTGCCCGACCGACATGAGCCTCGAAACCCCGCGGCCGAGAGTCTTCCTCGTCGACGACCATGAGCTGTTCCGCAAAGGCGTCCGGGCGGAGCTGGGGGACGACGTCGAGGTCGTCGGGGAGGCGGACGACGTCGAGCCCGCCATCGAGCTGATCGGAGAACGTCTCCCCGACGTCGTCCTGCTCGACTTGCACCTGCCGAGCGGAGGCGGCCAGCTCGTGATCTCCGCCGTCAGATCGGCCGGCGAGGCGACCGCGGGGGTCAAATTCCTCGCCCTCTCCGTCTCGGACGCCCCTGAGGACGTCATCGCGGTCATCCGTGCCGGCGCCCGTGGGTACGTTACGAAGACGATCTCCGGCCCCGAGCTCATCGACGCCGTCCATCGCGTAGCCGATGGTGACGCCGTGTTCTCTCCGCGGTTGGCCGGCTTCGTGCTCGATGCCTTCGCCGCCTCGCCGGCCGACCAGCCGGCCTTCGATCCCGAGCTCGACCAGTTGACGCCGCGCGAGCGGGAGGTCCTGCGCCTCATCGCTCGTGGCTATACCTACAAGGAGATCGCCCGTGAGCTCTCGATCTCCACCAAGACGGTCGAGACCCATGTCTCGGCCGTGCTCCGCAAGCTCCAGCTGTCAAGTCGCCACCAGCTCACGAGATGGGCGACGGAGCGCAGGCTCGTCTGATCGCCTTCTGGCCGCCCAGCCGACACCCCGTCCTCGTCGCCCTCCTCTACCCACCGCGCAGCCCGGGCACGGCGGCCGACGCCAGCGGCCGGCGCCCGCACGGCAAGGGGAGCGAGCGTCGAGCAGGCAGTAGGCTCCGAGCGGCACCGACGGAGGAGAGCAGCGGTGGGGCAGCAGATCGCCCATGTCGACTACCTGAGGCTCGGAGATGACCCGCATCTCGTCGCCCACGAGTGCCTCGGGTGCGGCGCCCGCTACTTCGACCGGCGCAACGCCTGCGCCGGCTGCTTCGCCACGGAGTTCAGGTCCGTGGACATACCTAAGAGCGGCGAGGTTCGCGCCTTCACGATCGTGTCGCTTGCCGCCCCGGGCATTCCCGTCCCCTTCGTGGCGGCCGTCGTCGACTGTGGAGGCACGAGCGTGCGCGGCAACCTCATCAACGTCGAGCTGGATGCCGATCACGTCACGACCGGCATGAAGGTCCGCCTCGCCACCTACTCGCTCGGCGTGGACGAAGTGGGCACAGAGGCGATCGCCTTTGCCTTCGAACCGCTCGGCTGATCAAAGCGAGGAAACATGGCAAGTGACGACATCTGGATTCTCGGCATCACGATGACGAAATTCGGGAAGCACCCGGACAAGGACACGATCGACCTGGCTTCCGAGGCGGTCATGGGGGCGCTCGCCGACGGCGAGGTCACCATGGGCGACATGGGGGTCATGGCGGCCGGCAGCCTGATGGGCGGCCTGGGGATCGGCCAGGCCCTCCAGAAGCAGGTCGGTCAGACCGGCATACCCGTCTACAACGTCACGAACGCCTGCGCAACGGGGGCGACAGCCTTGCGGACCGTCGTCATGTCGATCAAAGCCGGTGAGGCCGACATGGGTCTCGCCGTCGGGGTGGAAAAGCTCGCCGGTGTCGGGTTGCTCAGCGGCGGCGGGCGGAAATCAGACGGTGGGACGTGGGAGCCGCGCGGGCGCTTCGGGGCCGTCGCCCCTGTCGACGGGCGCATCGGCACCGAAACGATGCCGGGCGTCTTCGCCCAGATCGGTATGGAGTACGGCCACCGCTACGGCGGTACGAGCTTCGAGCTGTTCGCCCGCATCTCGGAGAAGAACCACGCCCACTCGACGCTCAACCCCTTCGCCGCCTACCAGAAGCGCATGTCCCTCGAAGAGATCATGGGCGACGTCATGATCGCCTTTCCGAACACGCGACCCATGTGCTCGGCCAACTGTGACGGTGCCGCCGCCGCCGTGCTCGTGAGCGGCGCCAAGCTGAAGACGCTCTCCCCCACCCAGCGGCGCAGAGCGGTCAAGATCGCCGCCTCCGTTCTCACGACCGACCCGTACGAAGAGGCCTGCCAGGTTCTCCCGAACGTCAATACCCTCACGCGCAACGCCGCCCGTATGGCGTATGAACAAGCGGGTGTCGGACCCGAGGATCTCGACCTCGTCGAGCTGCACGACTGCTTCGCCACGGCCGAGCTCGTGCACTATGACAACCTCATGCTCTGTAAGGAGGGAGCAGCGGCCGACTTCTTCAACTCCGGCGCCACCTGGCGCGACGGGGCCCTGCCCGTGAACGTCTCGGGCGGGCTGCAGTCCAAGGGGCACCCGATCGCGGCCACGGGCATCGCCAACGTCTGGGAGGTTGCCACACACCTGCGCGCAGAGGCAGGCGACCGCCAGATCCCCGGGGCGAAGGTCGGTCTCGCCCACGTCATCGGTCTCGGTTCGGCCTGCGGCGTGCACATCCTCGAGCGCGCGGCCGCCTGAGGACGCCGCTCACAGTCATGAGCAGCTTCGAGGCAACGCAACAGGGCGCGTAGCTGGACGCGTCGCAGCCGCTGCGAGACCTCACGACCATGCACCTCATCCTCCTCGGCGCCCCCGGCTCCGGCAAGGGAACCCAAGGGTCCCTCCTGGCCGAGCACTTCGGCGCCCAGCACATCTCCTCGGGTCAGCTGCTCCGCGCCCATCTGGGCGACGCCACGGCCTTCGGCAAGCGGATCGAGGACTACGTGCGCACGGGCGAGCTCGTCCCCGACGAGGTCGTCCTCGAGCTGCTGCGCCCGGCGGTCACGGCCGCGGTGGCCGACGGTGGCTACGTTCTCGACGGCTTTCCCCGCACGTTGCGGCAGGCGGAGCTCGCCTTCAGGGAGGCGGTGCCGATGGGGGCGACGGCCGACGCTGTCGTCTACCTCGCCGTGCCGGACGAGATCGTCCGCCAGCGGCTCGCCGGGCGGTCTGAGGGCCGGGTCGACGACGGCAGCTCGGAGGTGACCGAGCGACGTCTGCGTATCTTCCATGCCGAGACCGAGCCGCTGCTGGACTACTACCGGAGTCGTGGCCTGCTCGTGACCATCGACGCCGCCGGGCCGGCCGAGGAGGTCACGGCCGCCACGATCGCCGCCCTGGAGGCACGCTGAGGTGAAGCCGGATCGGGCCGCCTCGTTGGCGACCGAGCTCGAGGACGAGCTGCGCGCCCTCGGCACGCCGGAGCGGGCCGAGTCCGAGCGTGCCTACCTGAAGAGCGAGCTGCGGTTTCTCGGGGCCTCCGTCCCCTCGATCCGCCAGGTGGCAAAGACGGTCGGCGCCCGCTACCCGGCGGGGGAGCACGACTCGCTCGTGGCTCTCGTCACGGCCCTGTGGGCGGTCGGGGTGCATGAACGGCGTATGCTCGCAGTCGAGCTCCTCGTCATGGGTGCCCGTTGCCTCGGGCCGGAGGATCTCGTCCTCCTGGAGCGGCTGCTGCGGGAGGCAGGCACCTGGGCGCTCGTCGACTCGCTCGCCGCCCAGGTCGTCGGGCCCATCGTCGAAGCCCACCCGGAAACGGTCCCCACCCTCGACAGCTGGATCGAAGACGACGATTTCTGGCTGCGCCGCTCGGCCATGCTCGCCCTCCTCGTGCCCCTCCACCGCGGCGAGGGCGACCCGGATCTGTTCTTCTCCTACGCCGACCGGCTCCTCGACGACAAGGAGTTGTTCATCCGCAAGGCGATCGGGTGGGTGCTGCGGGACATCGGGCGCCGGCGGCCGGAGCTCGTGCTGCAGTGGGTGGCCCCGAGGGTCGGCCGTCTCTCCGGCGTGACGCTGCGGGAGGTCCTCAAGTGCCTGCCGGCTGCGGAGGCAGCCGCCCTGCAGGAGGCGTACCGGCAACGCCCGACGACGTCCCTAACCTCTGCGACATGACAGATCGAGGACACGTGAGAGTCGAGCACGGGCACAAGCGGGTGCGTACCTACCTCGGCGGCGAGCTCGTCGCCGACACCATCTGCCCGCTGCTCGTCTGGGAGATCCCGTACTTTCCCGCCTACTACATCCCCGCCGAGGACGTGCGCACGGAGCTGCTCACCGAGTCCGGGAAGACCGAGCACTCCCCGAGCCGAGGTGAGGCGACCTATTTCAACCTCAAGACCGACAGGGCGGAGGCGCCGAACGCCGCCTGGAGGTACCCGAACTCGCCCTTCGAGGAGCTCCGCGGTGCCATCCGGATCGAATGGGAAGCCATGGACGCCTGGTTCGAGGAGGACGAGCAGGTCTACGTGCACCCCCGCGACCCCTACTCGCGCGTCGACGTCCTTCGAAGCTCACGGCACGTCGAAGTCGGGATCGGCGGTACAAAGGTGGCCGACTCGGTTCGGCCCGTGCTGCTCTTCGAGACGGGACTGCCCGTGCGTTACTACCTTCCCAAGACCGACGTTCGCCTCGAGCTGCTGTCCCCTTCGACGACGACGACGAGGTGCCCGTACAAGGGGACGGCGGAGTACTACTCCGTGACGGTCGACGGCCGGAGCTACGAAGACATCGTGTGGTGGTACCGGCATCCCGCCCAGGAGTCGGCCGGCATCGCAGGGCTCGTCAGCTTCTACAACGAGAGGGTCGACATCACCCTCGACGGCGTCCCCCTCGAGCGTCCCGTCACCCACTTCTCCTGAGGGCGCCCCCGGCCGGGAGCGCCCGGCTCAGAGGGCGTCGAGCACGGCCTGGGTGATGCCGGCTGCATCCAGGCCGAGGGCGGCGAGCAGCTCACCGGCGCGACCGTGGGGGAGATAGGCAAGGGGGACACCGAGATTTCGCACCGTCGGAAGTGCCCCCGCCGGAGCCGCCCGCCGGAGGGCGGACTCGACGAGGCTGCCGATGCCCCCTGCCACGACGCCGTCTTCGGCCGTGACGACGAGCTCGTGGGCGAGGGCGTCGTCGATCATGGCGGGATCGAGCGGCCATGCCGCCCGCACGTCCCAGACCGTCGTGGAGGTGCCGTCCTCCTCGAGCAGCCCGGCTGCCTCCTCGCAGGCCTCCACGAGCTTGCCGACGCCGAGAAGGCACACACGCCCGCCTGCACGCACCCGGCGCGACCGCAGCCCGTGCCCGAGGGTGGGGACGGACCTGGCCTCGGTCTTCGGCCATCGGATGGCGACCGGTCCCGAGGTGATCTCGAGGGCGTCGTGGAGCATGTTGCCCACCTCCTCGTAGCACGAGGGCGCCAGGACGGTCATGCCCGGCACCTTGCTGAGGAGCATCAGGTCGAGGATGCCGTGATGGCTGGGACCGTCGTCGCCCGTGATCCCGGCTCGGTCCAAGCAGAACACGACGGGCAACCGGTGAAGGCCGACGTCGTGCACGATCTGGTCCCAGGCGCGGTTGAGGAACGTCGAGTAGATCGCCACGACCGGCCGCAAACCGCCCATCGCCATGCCGGCGGCGGCCGTGACGGCGTGCTGCTCGGCGATGCCGACGTCGAAAAAGCGGTCCGGATAGCGGCGGCGAAACTCCAGCAACCCCGTCGGGCCAGGCATGGCGGCCGTGATCGCCACCAGCTCCGGGTGGGAGGCCGCCTCCCGTACGAGGGCGGATGCGAACGCCTCGGTGTAGCTGAGCCGATGACCGCCGGGAGCCAGCGCGAGGCCCGTGGCAGTGTCGAAGGGCCCGATGTCGTGCAGGCACTTCTCCTCGTCGCGCTCGGCCGGCTCGTAGCCGCGCCCCTTCTGCGTGAGGACGTGCACGACCACAGGATCCGTGTACGCCGCCGCCCCCACCAACGCCGACTCGAGCGCCTGCAGGTCATGGCCGTCGACCGGACCGAGGTAGGAGAGCCCGAGGGATGCGAAGAACTGGGCGGCGGCGGTCCCCTCCGCGTCGGAGCGGACGGGCGAAGCGGTCGCAAGGGACAAGGGCGAGACGGTCGGGGCGTACGAGCGCCCGTTGTCGTTGAGAACCACGATGACCCTGCTCCCCGACACCCCGATGTTGTTGAGGGCCTCATAGGCAAGTCCCCCCGTGAGGGCCCCGTCCCCGACGACGGCGATCACGTGGCGCCGGTCGTGACGCAGCCGCCGTGCGGTCACGAGCCCATGGGCGTAGGAGAGAGCCGTCGAGGCATGGCTGTTCTCGACGAGGTCGTGCTCCGACTCGGCCCGGTTCGGATAGCCCGAAAGCCCGCCACGCTGGCGCAAGCCGGCGAAGGCCGCCTGACGGCCGGTCAGAAGCTTGTGTACGTAGGCCTGGTGACCGGTGTCCCAGACGATGGCGTCGTCGGGCGACTCGAACACCCGATGCAGCGCGATGGTGAGCTCGACGACTCCGAGGTTGGATCCGAGGTGTCCTCCCGTCGTGGCCACGCTGGCGACGAGAAACCCCCGCAGCTCCTCCGCCAAGGCCCTGAGCTCCGCCGCGCTCATCGCCCGCAGCCGGGAGGGCGAGCGGGCAAATGCGAGGGCGGAACCCGAGGGGACCTCGACGACGCTCATGTCGATCAGTGAGTGCTCACGAGGGCCCGGAGCGACTGGCGGAGCGAGCCCATGGTGGCAATGACGGCCGTCGGCTCGTAACCACAGTGGGCCATGCAGTTGGCGCAGCGGGGATCGCGACCCCGCCCGTAGGCGGACCAGTCCGTCGTCTCCACGAGCTCCTTGTAGCTGCTGGCGTAGCCGTCAGCCATCAGGTAGCAGGGCCGCTGCCAACCGAACACCGAGTAGCTCGGAATCCCCCAGGCCGTGCACTGGAAGTCCGCCTTGCCCTCGAGGAAGTCGAGGAAGAGGGGAGAGTGGTTGAGACGCCACCGCCTCCTCCGATCATCGGCGAAAGCCTCCCGGAACAGACTGCGGGTCTGCTCCGTGCCGAGGAAGTGCTCCTGGTCGGGCGCCTTCTCGTAGGCGTAGGCGGGCGAGATCATCATGGCGTCCACGCCGAGGTCGTCGTTGAGGAAGTCGAGGACGTCACGGATCGTCTTCGGTGAGTCCACGTTGAAGAAGGTGGAGTTCGTCGTCACGCGAAAGCCGGCCGCCTTGGCGGCCCGGATCGCCGAGACGGCTTGGTCGAATACACCTGCGCGGTCGACGGCGGCGTCGTGGCGCTCCCGCAGGCCATCCACATGCACGACCCAGGAGAAGTAGCGGGAGGGCCGGAAGCGCTCCAGCCGCCGCTCCAGCAGCACGGCGTTGGTGCAGAGATAGACGTAGACCCTCTTGCCCACGAGCTCGTCGACCATGCGACTGATGTCGGGGTGCAGGAGGGGCTCGCCACCGGCGATGGACACCATCGGCGTCCCGCTCTCGGCGACCGCCCCCAGCACGTCCTCGACCGAGAGGCGGCGCCGAAGGATCTCCGTCGGGTGCTGGATCTTCCCGCAACCGGGGCAGGAGAGGTTGCAGGCGAAGAGCGGCTCGATCTCGACGATGAAGGGGTAGTACTTGGCGCCCTTCAGCCGTTGGCGGAGGAGGTGGGCGCCGATGCGGGCGTTCTGCCGGAGGGGGACTGGCATCAGCGGACCTGGGTGGGAAGCGCGAATCGGACGGTTTCTTCTGCGGTGGCTTGCTCGCTGAGGAAGACAGGCCCGAGGAGCCGGAGCGTCTCCAGGAGCTCCTCGACGAGGAAGTCCGGGGCGGACGCGCCGGCGGTGAGGCCGATCGTCCCCGCCCCCTCCAGCCACCCGAGCTGCAGCTGGGAGGCGTCCTCGACGAGCTCGGCCCTGCAGCCCTCGCGCCGGGCCACTTCGACGAGACGAGCGGTGTTCGAGGAGTTCGCCGAGCCGACCACGAGCATCAGGTCGCAGCGATGGGCGATGGCGCGCACGGCGTCCTGGCGGTTCTGCGTCGCGTAGCAGATGTCGTCGGCAGGGGGGGCGACGATGCGGGGGAAGCGCGCCCGCAGGACGGCCACGATCTCTGCCGTCTCGTCGGTGGCCAGGGTCGTCTGGGTGAGGTAAGCGACCGCCTGGTCCGGGTCGAGGTCCAGTCGTTGCACGTCTTCGGGACGCTCCACGAGGTGGAAGCGGCCCGGCGCCTCGCCGAGGGTGCCCTCGATCTCCTCGTGCCCGTCGTGCCCGATGAGCACGAGATGGTGCCCCTGGCTCGCATAGCGCCTCGCCTCGTTGTGCACCTTGGCCACGAGCGGGCAGGTGGCATCAATGACCTTGAGGTCGTTGCGCTCCGCCGCCTGCGACCGCACGGCCGGTGAGACCCCGTGGGCGGCGAAGACCACCGTGGAGTCGGGGGGAACCTCGTCGAGCTCCTCGACGAAGATCGCCCCGCGCGCCTCGAGGTCGTGCACGACGTGCAGGTTGTGGACGATCTGGCGGCGCACGTAGACGGGGGCGCCATAGCGCTCGAGGGCGCGCTTGACGGTGTCGATCGCCCGCTCGACGCCGGCGCAAAACGACCGGGGCGAGGCGAGGACGATCGTGTGCTCCCCGCAGGCCCGTGCCCAGCGCTCGAGCGGGCCGCGCACACCGCCCAGCGAGGCGAGCGGGGGGGTGCCGAGCTGGAAGGGAGCGGCCCCGGCCTCGGCGATCGAGTGCACGACGGCGAGGGGGTTTCGGGCGAAGCGGCCCAGGAGGGATCTCGAGGCCGTGTCGGCGGCGACGGCGCCCGTGCCCGCCAGTGACGCCGCCTCGATGCCCTGCAGGGAGCCCGCGAGGGACACGAGCGGCCCGACGCGTACGCCGAGGCCCGAGCGGCGCATCTCGGCCGCCACGAGGGCTGCCATCGGGAGCAGTCGTCGCGTGGCGCCGTTGCTGTGCCGCAATTCGTTCGCCACGACGAGATGGCCGGGTCGCAGGTTCCCCGCCAGGGGCGCCGCCACCCCCACGAGGGCGACAGGCGCCTGCTCGTCGAGCTGGCCGGCAAGGCCGGTCCCGTCCAGGCGGGCCGAGGCGCGGTCCAGGCAGATGACGCCGGCGCCCCCGACGGCGATGGCTTCCGGCCGGCGCTCGGTCAGCAGTGTGAGCTCAGCCGTCTGCGGCTCCCTTCACGTAACGTCCCAGCGCCATGACGGGGAAGACGAGTCGGTACAGGTGGTAGTTGATGTAGAAGAACCCGGGAAAGCCCGTCCCCGTGAAGAAGGGCTCGTCCCAGGAGCCGTCCTCCCGCTGGCTGGCAACGAGAAAGCCCACGCCTCGCTGCGTGGCAGCCGATCGCTCGCCCGCCGCCAACAGGGCCAGCAACGCCCAGGCTGTTTGCGAGGCCGTCGAAGTCCCGCGACCGCGAGCAGAGTCGTCATCGTAGGAGCGGAGATCCTCACCCCAACCCCCGTCTGGGTTCTGATGGCGCTCCAACCAGGCGATGGCGCCACGTACCGCCGGGTGTGCGGGCGCAATGCCGGCGGCGATCAGCGCCGGTACGACCGCTCCCGTCCCGTAGAGGAAATTGGCGCCCCAACGCCCGAACCAGGAGCCGTCTGTCTCCTGCGCCGCCAGCAGCCAGCCGATCCCCGCTCTGAGGGCCTTCGCGTCCCCGCCGAGCCTCGCCAGCATCTCGACGACGTGGGCGGTGACGTCCGCGCTGGGAGGATCGATCAGCTCGCCGAAGTCACAGAACGGCAGCTGCCGGCAGAGCTCCTGGGTGTTGTCGACGTCGAAGGCGCCCCAGCCACCGTCGCGGCACTGCATCCCCTCGATCCAGGCGACGGCTCGGCTGACGGCTCCGGCGCTCGGCTCAGCCGTACGCGCCAGTGCCAAGACGATCTCGGCGGTGTCGTCGATGTCCGGGTAGTTGTCGTTGGCGAACTCGAAGGCCCAGCCGGCAGGGGCGAGGTGGGGGCGCCGGACGCGCCAGTCACCGGGCACGGAGATCTCCTCCGCCAAGAGCCAGCGAGCCGCCGACCGGAGGGCCGGATCGTCTGGCGGGAGGCCGGCGTCCGCCAGGGCCGTCACGGCCAGGGCCGTGTCCCACACCGGAGACTGGCAGGCTTCGAGGCGGCGGCCGGCCTCGTCTTCGATGGTGAAACCGTCGAGACCCTCGAGGCCGGCGCGCATGGCGGGGTGCTCGAGGGCGTAGCCCTGAAGGCGAAGGGCCATGAGCGAGTAGACCCACGGCGGTTGGATGCCGCCCCACGAACCGTCGGCTTCCTGGCGCTGAAGGATCCACTGCTCGGCGCGGCGAAGGGCGGCGCGGCGGATGAATCTGATCGGCCTGCGCTCGTAGGCGTGGAGAAGGCGGTCGAGGAGCTGGAATCGCCCGGGCCAGGTCGACAGCGGCTGGCGGGCAGGCGGCGGGGCACCCGATCGCAGCTCGTCGATGTCGAAGTCGAGGCGCCGGGCGGGACGCTGAGAGCCCACGACGGTGAGCGCGACGATCGTCTGGCGAGCCCAGCAGGCGAAGTCGTAGATGTTGAGGGGCAGCCACTTCGGCAGGAACATCAGCTCGGGCGGGAGCACGGGCAGGTCCTCCCACGACCAGAGGCCGCACAGCGCCAGCCAGATGCGCGTGAAGACCCGCGTGCGCTCGACGCCGCCGGCACCGAAGATGAAGTTGCCGGCACGGCGCATGTGCTCGGCCTCGGGGACGTCACCGGCGAGGCGCAGGGCGACGTAGGCCTCCACGGTGGTCGACAGATCGGGCGGGCCCCCGTAGAAGTTCGCCCACGTGCCGTCGTCCCGCTGCCGGGAGCGGATCCAGCGGGCGGATGCCTCCGTCTGGGCCGGCGTGCGCACGCCGAGGAACTCCCGCAGGAGGAGATCCTCGGCGTCCATGGTGACGTTGGTCTCGAGCTCCCCTTTCCAGTAGCCCTGCTCGTCCTGCAAGGAGAGGAGGGCGCCGGTTGCCCTCGCCAGGCAGGCGGCGGCCCCGCCCTCGAGCGGCGCCCGCGCCCGGTCTATGTCGCCGGCGTGCGCCCCGGCTGCAAGGAGGGCGGACTCGGCCCGCGTGAGCGCGCTCATCGATCGCGCGCCGTCACGTAGTGAGCGATGGCGGCCAGCTCGGCCGTGGCCTGCAGCTGGAGCGGCACGCGCTCCAGAGCCCCGAGGGCAGCCCGAAGGTGTGTCTCGCCGATCGCCATGGTCCGCTCGCGAGCCCCGCATTCCTCGAGCATGCGTGCAGCCCGCTCGACGTCGCTGTCGGAGAGCTCTGCGGACAGCAGGGAAGCGAGGGCCTCGGGAGCGCCGCTCCCGGGCGCAGAGGCGACGGCGACGGGCAGCGTCTTCTTGTGGAGACGGAGGTCGTTGCCCACCGGTTTGCCGGTGACGCCCGGGTCTCCCCAGATCCCAAGCACATCGTCGATTGCCTGGAAGGCGATGCCGAGATGCCGTCCGAAGTCGGCGAGGGCGTCAACCACCGGCGCGGGCGCTCCGACGAGCACGGCGCCGAGGGAGGCGGCGCAGGCTAGGAGGGCACCCGTCTTGCCCGTCTCCATGTGGAGGCACTCCTCAACCGAGAGCTCGGGACGCTGTTCGAAAGCCATGTCCTCCGCCTGCCCGCTGATCATCTCCTGAGTCGCCTCCGCCAGCCGGCCGGCGGCCGCCACCCGCGTGGGTGTCGGCTCCTCGAGAAGGAGCTGGAGGGCGAGGGTGACGAGGGCGTCGCCCGTGATGATTGCCTGGCCGATGCCGTACTCCGCCCAGACCGTCGGACGGTGTCGCCGCTCGAGGTCCCCGTCGATGATGTCGTCATGCACGAGCGAGAAGTTGTGCACGAGCTCGACGGCCACGGCCCCGACCACGCCGTCGCGCTCTTCGCCCCCGACGGCCGCCGCCGACAGCAGCACGAGGCCGGCGCGCACGAACTTGCCGCCTCCGTCGAGGTGGTGGCGGACCGCCGACCGCAGCTCGGGACTGAGGCGGAGGACCGCCTCGTCCAGCGCCGGGGCCACGAGCCATCGGGCGCGGCCCAGCAAGCCGGTGGGCGTGGGAAGGCCGGGGCGGACGATCGAAGCCGCCGTCGTCACGTGAGCACCTGTTCGTAGTCCCTGTCGGCCACCGCAGGACGACCGGCGAGCCAGCCGAGGGCCGAGGCGGCGGCATCGTTGCCGCTGCGTACGGCCCCTTCCATCGTGGCGGGCCAACCTGTGTCGCACCAGGCTCCGGCGAGGAAGACGCCCGGCATCCTCGTCGTGCTGGCAGGGCGGAGAGCGTCACTGCCCGGCGATGCCCGGAACGTGGCGGCCCGCTCCCGGGTGACGACCGCATCGAGCAACCGCGCCTTGCGGGCGGCCGGGAACCGCTCCGCCACCGCTGCCGTGAAGTCACGGACGAGCTCAGGCGATCCTCGACCGATGTAGGCATCTGCGGCCGACAACGAGATCGCCAGGCATTGACCAGAAGGGGCGCCGCTTGCGGCCGTCCGGTCGAAGACGAACTGAACGGGTGACTCGATGCAGGCCGCAAAGGGAAGATCTGTCACTCGCCTGTCGAGGAGAAGGTGGACATTCACGATGGGCGACGCCCCCAGCCCGTCGGCGGCCACGGCGTCCTCGAAGGCGCCGAGGGCGACGGCCACCCGTGGGGGCGCGGCGACGATGACGGCGTCGACGTTCACCTGCCGGCCCTCGGCGCTCAGGGTGAACGGGCCTGCAGGGGGGCGCGCGACGGAGGTGACCGGTGTGGAGGTGAGGACCTCGACTCCGGCCGCCTCGAGCGCCCGCCTGGCATTGGCGCCGTGCAGCTCCGCCAGTGGCACGGAGGACCAACCGATGTCACCTGCATCCGACCGGTCGAGTAGCCCGACACGGAACACCTTCACGGCCAGCTTCAGGGAGGCGTCGGCGGCCGCGAGATTGAGCGTCGGGAGTGCGATGAGATTCCAGAGGCGCTCGATGGCGCGCCGATCCTGGCCGCGTCCGGTCAGCCACTCGCCGAAGGAGACGGCGTCGAGGGCATCGTCCTCCGGGTCGAGGCGGAGGAGGGCGGCGGCGGCCCTCAGCAGGCCTGCCCGCTCGCCGATCGACAGGTGCCGGTACCGCGCCAGGGAGCCGGCGAGATGGAACGGGGCAGGCAGGGGCGAGCGCCTGATGGAGGCGGTCACACCGTTCGGCCCGAGCACCGGCACGTCAAGCCTTGGTTGCAGAAAGACCTGCGAGGAAGCGCCCATACGCTCAAGCAGGGCCCGGTACTGGCTGCAGCAGCGGAGGAAGACATGCTGGCCGTTGTCGAAAGAGAGCCCGTTTCGCCGAATCGACGTCGTCAAGCCGCCGAGGTGGGCCCGGCGCTCCATCATGACGGCCTCGGCCCCGCCATCGGCGGCGGCAAGGGCTGCCGAGATCCCGGCGAGACCGCCTCCGACGACACCGATGCGCCCGGTGCTCACGGCCGTGCCCCGGCGAGGCTGCGCGCCGCCACGAGCGCCTTCTCCCAGGTGGGCAACGACAGGCGCCCTCTCGTGACCGCCAGCGGGTCACGCTCGATACGGGCAAGCAGGCGCCGGTAGATGCCCGCCATGGCCGAGACGCAGGCTCGGCTGCGTCCCTCCAGCAGGCCCAGCAGCTGCAGCCCCTCCTCGAACCACTCGTTCGCCCGGACGCATTCGAAGGCGACGAGGTCGGCCACGACCGAGGGGGGGCCGGAGAGGTCGGGCGGGCAGCCAACGGATTCGGCATCGTGGCGAGGCAGGTACACACGTCCGAGATCCCGGTCCTCGACGATGTCGCGGAGGATGTTGGTGAGTTGCAGGGCCACTCCGAGGGCGTCCGCCAGCGGCACGGCTCCTTCGGGATCGTGCGAGCCGAACACGGCGAGCGAGAGCCGACCCACGGACCCGGCCACGCGGCGGCAGTAACCGACGAGGTCATCGATCGTCTCGTAAGCGGTCCCGATGACGTCCATCTCGCACCCGTCGACGATCTCGCCGAATGCCGCCATGGGCAGCTGATAGCGGCGAGCGGCATCGGCGACGGCGACGAGGACGGGGTCGACGGTACTGGCGTCGATGGGGTCGATGTCCTTGCGGACACGCTGCAGGCGAGCGAGCTTCTCCTCGGGCGGTAGCTGGCCGTCCCCGATGTCGTCGATACGTCTCGCCAAGGCGTAAACCGCCGACAAGGCCTGCCGCTCCGGCCGCTTGAGCAACCGGATGCCGTAGGCGAAGTTCTTCGCCTGGCGGCGGGTGACGGACTCGCACCAGTCGTAGGCGGTCTCGGTGTTCACGCCACGGCTCGGTTCCAGCTCGCGCCCACGAGGCTGGCCAAGGCGCGCACGGCCAGCCGGGATCGCCGCGGGCGGCAACGAACGGCCAGCACGTCATAGTGAGCACGGCGAATGGAGTCGATGGCGGCCATCCCCCCGGCGGTGAACCCCGCCACGGCAAGGCGGGGTCGAAGTGGGAGCTGGCGAGCCAGCGGGGCGCCGGCGGCCAGCAAGGCGCGAGCACGGTCGGCCTCCATGGCGATGAGACACCGGAGCGCCGTTCCGGCCGAGGCGCTCCGGAACTCGTCAACGCGGCAGCCGAAGCGATCGAGATCCTCTTGCGGCAGGTACACGCGGCCCTGAGCAGCGTCTTCGCCGACGTCCTGCAGGTGCTCGACGATCTGCAACCCGGTGCAGACGCGATCGGACAGCGCCAACGTCGCCGGTGTCGAGACGCCGAAGACCTCCAGCACCAATCGTCCGACCGGGGCCGCCGAGAGCATGCAGTAACCGACGAGCTCGTCAAAGCTGGCGTAGCGATGGACTCGCTGGTCGATGCGGTTGGCCTCGATGAGGCAGCGGAACGGCTCGAGGCCGACCTCGCTCTCCCGCAGCACCGGCGAGAGACGCTGCAGGACCGGGTGCGTGGCCTCGCCCGTGGCGGCCAGCTCCAGCTCGCCCTCGAGCCAGTCGAGCAGCGCGAGCCGGTCTCCCACGGCCTCGTCGCCGATATCGTCCGCGAGGCGGGCAAAACCGTAGATCGCCAGCAGGTGAGCGCGGATCCGGCGAGGCAGCATGCGCGAGGCCACGGGGAAATTCTCCTCGCCGGCTCTGGCGACGACGTCGCCCGGCGACGCGAATCTGCCCTTGAGGGGGTTCCCCGACCCGATCTGCACCACGACAGCCTTTCGTGTAGCGCCGATGACCACCCGGCCACTCTTGTTATACCTGCACGGGTGCCTTCGTCAAGGGTTGGTTTCAGCCGCCCGGTGCCTCTCCCCGAGAAGAGTTGGCCGTCCGATGTCACGATCGCCTGGTGAGATCTGTCCGATCAGAGATCGGACCTGCGAGTTCGCCCCGCTCGGTCGGCGACCGGACCCCCGGGCTGCTGGGGCTCAGGCGGGTGGTGACGGCAAGGCGGCGAGGGCAGGCCGGAGCAGACCCGCCAGAGCGGCGTCCACGACTCGTCGGGCCGCCGGGACGGCTGCCTGACCGCGCGTCACCAGACGGGGCATGACGTGGGCCGCCAGCCCGGCGGCGATGGCCGCCACGACGCCGGCGACGTTTTGCTGGTGGCGAAGCTCACCACTTGCCACCTCGAGGAGCAAGGGCGCCATGGGACCGAGCATGAGCTGCAGTTTCTCGACCGCCTGGCGCTCGCTCAGGCGGGAAGGCAGCTCGTCGAACTGCTCTCCGACAACCTCGACCGTGGAGTGGGCCGCAGCCAGAAAGATCGCCTCTTTGGAATCGAAGTAGCGATAGAACGACCCCTTGGCGATGCCGACCTCACGACAGAGGTCGGCGACGTTGACCTGCGCATAGCCGTGCCGGGCAAAAGCCTCCCGCGCCGTGACGACGAGCTGTCTCCTCACCACGTCCGGGCTGGACCGATCGAGATAGGGAGCGATGACTTCGTCCCAGACGTCGGCCGGTGAGCCCCCGGGGTGCTCGATCCCGAGCAGATCGGGCAGCAGCTCGCGGATGGTCTCGAGCGGCATGCTGCGGCGGTCCCGCAGCAAGCGGATCATGATCAGCGCCTCGACGTGGCGCTCGTCGTAGAGGAAACGATTCGACGCGAGCGCCGTCGCCTCCGGCAGCAGGCCGAGGTGACGGTAGTGGTGGATGGTGGGGACGAGGGTCCCGGTCCTCTCCGCCAGCACCGAGATGGGGAACCCACCGGCAGCTTCGAGGCTGCCGCCGGCGGCGCGTGGCCTCCGCCTCGGAACTCTCTCGCTCCGTGGCGCCCCAGCCTGATTGCGCAGCCTGCGTTCCACCGGTCCTCTTCTATCGCCCCAACGGCCGCCTTGTGATCAGGAGTGTAGATGCCCGCTCACGGGGCCGTAGGAGCTCCATCGGCATCAAGCCGGCCGTGCAGGTAATCGTCATAGGCGCCGAGATCGAGCAAGCCGTGACCGGAGTAGGAGAAGAGGATGACCTTCTCCTCCCCGGTCTCTTTGGCTGCGAGCGCCTCATCGATGACGGCGCGGATGGCGTGGGCCGTCTCCGGGGCCGGGATCGTCCCTTGCGAGCGGGCGAAGGACACGGCCGCCTCGAAGACCTTGGACTGTGGGTAGGCAGACGCCTCGACCCTCCCGGTCTTCACCAGGTTGGAGACGATGGGGGCGTCCCCGTGGTAACGCAGCCCCCCGGCATGGATCGACGGGGGGATGAAGTCGTGCCCGAGCGTGTACATCGGCAGCAGAGGGGTCATCCCGGCGGTGTCGCCGAAGTCGTAGTCGAAGGACCCCGTCGTGAGCGTGGCGCAGGCGGTGGGTTCGACGGCGAGCAGGCGCACGCCTGCGTCCGGAACGAAGGGCAGCGAGATGCCCCCGAAGTTCGACCCCCCGCCGCAGCAGCCGATCACGACGTCGGGGAGCCGCTCCCCCGCCAGGTCGAGCTGCCGCTTCGCCTCCTGTCCGATCACCGTCTGGTGGAGGAGCACGTGGTTGAGGACGGACCCGAGCGAGTAGTGGCTGTCCTCGCTCGTAGCCGCGTCCCGGACGGCGTCGCTGATCGCGAGCCCGAGCGAGCCGGGGTGATCCGGTTGATCGACCGGCGAGGGGACCACCTGGGCGCCCCACGTCTCCATCATCACCCGCCGGTACGGCTTTTGCAGGTAGGACGCCCGCACCATGTACACCATGCATTCGAGCTCGAAGAGGGCGGTGGCGAAGGCGAGGGCGCTTCCCCATTGGCCCGCGCCGGTCTCGGTCGTCAGCCTCTTCACGCCCTCGGCCTTGTTGTAGAAGGCCTGCGGCACGGCCGTGTTCGGCTTGTGCGACCCGGCCGGGGAGACGGACTCATCCTTGTAGTAGATGCGGGCGGGAGTTCCGAGCGACTGCTCGAGCCGCTCGGCACGCACGAGAGGGGTCGGCCGCCACAGTCGGAGGACATCGAGGACCTCGCCGGGAATGTCGATCCAGGGCTCGGCCGACACCTCTTGGGCGATCAGGGCCATCGGGAACAAGGGCGCCAGGTCGTCCGGGCCGACGGGTTGCCGCGTGCCCGGGTGCAGCGGCGGCTCGAGCGGCGTCGCCAAGCGCGGGACGACGTTGAACCATGCCTCTGGGACCTGGTCGGGCGGAAGGTTCCAGCGCACGGGCTGCTCCTCTCCTACGGGGTGTGGGTGCTCGGAATCATCCCATAACGTCCGCTCCCGAGGAGGTGCCGTGACGAAATTCACGCGGGGGTTCAGCGGTCGCAGCCGCCAGGAACGTGACCCGAGGTTCCGGTCCGTAAGGTTCACTACCCGACGTCGAAGGGAGCCGCCCGTGTATCTCCCCATGCCCGAACGCGGCCGAACCTTCGCAGCCGAGTACCGAGTGAGACTCGGCGATTCGACTCCGGACCGGCGCATGCGCCTCGATGCCATCGCCCGCTGCCTGCAGGATGTCGCCGAAGACGACGCCAGTGAGGCCGGCTGGCCGGCATCCATCGGTTGGCTGCTTCGCCGCTGCGTCGTCAGCGTGCGACAGTTCCCGGTGCTCGGAGAGCGCTTGCGGCTCGTGACGTTCTGCTCGGCGAGCGCCGCCAAATGGGCCGAACGCACCACGACGGTGATCGGCGACGCCGGCGGGATGTTACAGGCCTCCGCCGTCTGGATCGCCATGGATGTCGCCAGCGGACGGCCGACGCGTGTCGGCGAGCTCTTCGAGCGCGTGTACGTGCCCTCGACCGGCGGCCGGCGGGTCTCGGCGAGGCTGTCACTGCCGCCCCCGCCCCCTGAAGCCGTCTCCGAGGCGGCGGGCTGGCCGCTTCGCTCGAGCGACCTGGATGTGTGGGGACATGTGAACAACGCCATCTCGTGGGTGGCCGTCGAGGACGAGCTGCGCCGATTGAGCTGGCTACCGGTGCGGGCCGAGGTCGAGCACAACGAGGCCATCACCCTCGACGACTCTCCCCGCTTGGCTCGTTCTCCGGCGTACGCGCACCACGACCTCTGGTTGATCTCGACCGAGCGTGTGCTCACCTCGGCTCGCCTCCATCGCGCCTGAAGCCACGGCTACACAGCCACAGATTTGCGCGTCACCTCTTCGGCCCGCCTCTCTCCGGTCCGGGGCAACGGTCGACGCCTGAGCTCCTCCGTGCGAGGATGAGACCGGGAGCTCCGCCCTCCCAAGCAGGCACGTGGCGACGGGGAAGCGACAGAGGAAGGACACAGGCGTCATGGTGAGGCGAACGCGGAGGGACCCCCGGCACGACATCCTCTTCGAGCCGCTGAGAATCGGCCCGAAGGTCCTCCGCAACCGCTTCTACCAGGTGCCGCACTGCTCGGGTCTCGGCGACGTGAAGCCTTTCTCCCAAGCCGAGCATCGTGGTGTCAAGGCCGAAGGCGGCTGGGCGGCCGTTTCGACGGAGTACGCCCCCGTGAGCCTGGAGTCCGACGAGTCGCCCTGGATCTCGGCTCGCCTCTGGGACGCCGAGGATGCTGCCAATCTCGGTCTCATGGCAGAACGCGCCCACGAGTTCGGCTCGCTTGCGGCCATCGAGCTCCATCACTCCGGGGCGCACTGCTACGGGGGTGAAGCACGCGCCTGGACGCTCGCGCCCTCTCAGCTGGCGAGTGACCTCAACGCCCACATCGTGCCCAAGGCGATGGAGCAGGCAGACATCACACGAGTGAAGGCCGAGTGGGTGCGGGCTGCTCGCGCCGCCCGCGACGTGGGTTTCGACATCATCTACGTCTACGGCGGCCACTCATACCTGCCCATGCAATTCCTCTCGCCCTTCTACAACCACCGGGAAGACTCTTATGGGGGCAGCTTCGTCAACAGGGCGCGGTTCTGGCTCGAGCTGCTGGAGGACGTAAGAAACGCCGTCGGCGACGACTGCGCCCTCGCCTGCCGCGTCGCCGTGGCCGCCCTCGGGCCCGCCGGCGTCGAGCTCGACGAAGGCCTTCAGCTCGTTCAAGCGGCCGACGACCTCGTCGACCTGTGGGATCTCACGATCGGATCGATCAACGATTGGTCGAAGGATTCGGGCGCCTCCCGTTTCTTCAAGGAGGGGTACCAGCTCGAATGGACGGGGCAGGTCCGGCAGGCGACCACGCGTCCGATCGTCGGAGTCGGCCGGTTGACAAGCCCGGACCTGATGGCCGAGATCGTTCGCACGGGCGCCTTCGATCTGATCGGCGCGGCCCGACCTTCGATCGCCGACCCCTTCCTCCCGAACAAGATCGAGGAGGGGCGCTACGACGAGATCCGCGAGTGCATCGGCTGCAACGTCTGCGTCATGAAGTCGGAGCAGCTCCACCACATCGGCTGCACGCAGAACGCCACAGCCGGCGAGGAGTACCGCCGGGGCTGGCATCCCGAGCGATTCTCCCGCGCGGCCAACGCAGACTTGGACGTACTCGTCCTCGGGGGTGGCCCAGCCGGGATGGAGTGCGCCATCACGCTCGCCAAGCGCCAGATGCGCAGGGTGCACCTGGTCGAGGCGGCGGCCGAGCTCGGTGGTTGCATGAGCTGGATCCCCCGCCTGCCCGGCCTCGGCGAGTGGGCTCGAGTCGTCAACTGGCGTGTGGTCCAGCTGGACCGGCTGGCCAACGTCGAAGTGATCAGGTCCGTTCGCCTCACGGCCTCGCAGGTGCGCGAGTACGGCGCCGAGCTCGTCGTCCTCGCCACGGGCTCGCGGTGGTCGAGTGACGGTCTCAGCGCCGCCACCCATGCCCCCATTCCCGGCGCCCTCGATCATCGCGAACGCGTGCTCGTCCCCGAGGACGTCATGGTGAGCGGGCGCCGCCCCGCAGGCGAGCGCGTCCTCGTGTACGACGCTGAGGGCTACTTCGTGGCGGCGGGCGTGGCCGAGCTCCTGGCCATCGAGGGCTACGACGTCGAGCTCGTTACGTGCCTCGAACAGGTGGCGCCCTTGTGCGACGAGACGCTCGAGGGTCCGATGCTGCGGCAGCGGCTGCACGACTGCGGCGTGAAGCTCCGAAGAGGCGTGACGTTGTCCTCCATCGGGCCCGAAGGAGCGCTTGGCGAGGACGAATTCGGCGAACCGCTCTCCTTCGCCGTCGACGGCGTCGTCCTCGTGACCCAGCGCCGTTCCGATGACGCCCTCTACCGGGAGCTCGAAGCGGATTGGGGTGCCCTGCGCGACGAAGGCGTGGTCGGCCTCTACCGGGTCGGGGACTGCGTGGCGCCGAGGATTCCGGCCGACGCCATCTTCGACGGCCACCGTCTCGGCCGCGAGATCGACTCCGCCGACCCGAGCGTGCCCCTTCCCTATCTGCGCGAGCGGATCTCCCTGCTACCCGGTTCGCCGGCGCTGACGCCGGCGGCGAGAGGCTGAGCCACTCGCTCGCACGCGCCGGTCAAGGCGAGCGCACGGCGCCGCCACAGACCGGGCCTGCCGGCCGGACCGAGCACGCCGCCCAGGCTGCCCACGCCGCCCGGACTCAGACGTTATTGGACCACAACGACCCGGACGGACCGTTGACGACGAGGTCGCCGTCGGCCTCGAGAACGAGGGTGATGTTGCCGGAGCGGCTGCGCGTGTGGGTGGACCACACTGCCGAGTTGCTGGGGCTGTAGACGACGAAGTTGCCGTCGGTCTGGACGAGGGCTCGATCACCAGGGTGACCCGCCGTTCCGGTCGACCAGAGCGGGAGACCGGCGGTGGATTCCACGAGGTTCCCGTCGCTCTGCATCGTGAGGGTGTAGAGGCCGTTGGAGGAGACGAGTTGCTGGCCGCCCATGAGCGCCTCGTTCGCATCGAGGACGCCCGTCTGCGGTTGCTCGGTCTGCAGCGGACCGTAAGGCCCGTCCACGGTGACGCCAGCGGCATCGTTCAGCTGGAGGGTGAGGTCGGAGCGCCGGCTGGCGTCGGAGAACCACGCCGGGACGTCGCTCGTCGACCAGAGGGGCCGATCGCCGAGGTACTCGACCAATTCGGCGTGCCCCTGCATGACGAGGGAGTAGAGGCCGTTCGGGGAGGTGAGCTGCTGGCTGGCGGAGAGCGTGTGACCAACCGACAACGAGGACTGGCCGATGATGGGCTGCACCCCGACTCCGACGGGAGCGACGAAGGCGCTGATTGTCATGCCCATTTCGTCGGGAGTTGTGCCGAGAACCCCGAGATAGGCGGGGGCGTTCAACACCACCGACGAAGTCGAGGCGAAGCGCGACTCGACGCCGGGATCGCCGTTGAAGTCGCCGCTCACCGTCTCGATCGTTCCGTCCGGATTGACCTGGGTCACGATGGCGACGTGCTCGGCCTCCCCGCCGCCGTAGTAATTGAACACGGCGGCGTCTCCGACGGCGGGCACGGCTGAGAGCGTGCCGTACTGCTGGCCGTAGAGGTAGAAGCTTCCAGCCAGCGGGTTCAGCAGCGACGTGTCGGCCACGCCGGCGTTCGCCCACACCCACTTGGCGAAGTCGGCGCACCAGTACTCGGGTTCTCCCCCGTTGCCGGTGCAACTCGACTCAAAACCCCTCCCGCCCAAGGAGTTGACAGAGCAGGCCTGCTTACCGATGTTGGCGGTCGCGAGCTCCGCGATGGCGGAGGCCGTCGCCGCCGAGGCCGAGGGTGACCACGCCCCGATGCCCAAGGGTCCGACGAGTGCCAGAGCGAGCACGGGGGTCAGGATTCGGAAAGCACGCATGCGGGCCTCCTTCGAGAGCCGGCCGTGTCGCCATGCCATGCCCGGCTCTCGCGGCGCCAAGCTAGCTCCCATTCTCCATAGGCTGGACAGGCCGACAGCCACGCTTTCATCTCGTCACGGCCTCAACGTCAGGCGCCGAAGTATCGACGCGGTGAGATGCAGTGTCGCCGGGGGGCCTCACGATATGAGTATCGGCCTCATCGTCGAGATCATTAATGCAAAGATCCGCGCAGGGCGGCGTCGTTTCGCCGGCTTCGGGTGCTGAGGCCCGACGTGGCCGCCCCGAGGGCGTGTTGGAGACGGTCGCCGAGGAGAAGAGGGTTCTGTCGATCCGTCCCCTCGTCGTGGAAGGCCTGGTGCCGAAGCCTCTCCTCTGACAGGACTCCCAAACCGCCGCCGCCCTCCTGTCGGGTGCATTGCCGATGATGCCCACTCCAGTTCCTCGCCGATGGCATCACGCCCATTCGTGCCCAGCGGACATGCCCTGTCGTCGCCGCGTCCTGGCCGGCTTTCGGATCTCGACGCCAGGTCCCTGTTGTCAGCTCGCTGACAGACCGAAAGCCACGCTTTCACCTCGCCGAATCCCGAATCAAGGCCCTGATATCAGCTGGATGACGACCCGCGCCGCGACGAGGATTCGTCATATGAGTATCAGCTTGCAGGTGACGTGATTAGTCCGGGAAACTCGCTGATTTTGAGGACCGTCGGCGGCTGCTTCCAGGCGGGTCTACGGCGTCAGGTGGGTGACCGCACCAAGGCTCGCGCGTTCGGTCACGGGCCCGCTTCTGGAGTTCCTCTCTCAACTCGTCCGGACGCCCTCAAGTGAATGCCGGGCGAATGTTCCACCGCTCGTGATCGTGAGGACATGCGCGCGGGTGTTCACGGCGCCAGGCGGCGAAGTAGCGGTTCAGTTGCGGGCTGCTCTCCCGCACTGCCATCCCCAACGTGAGCCCTAAGACTGCGCCCGCGATCACATCGCTCGGGTAGTGAACGCCCATGTGGAGGCGGCTGGCGCACACTGCGGTCGCCAGGGCGTACATCGGCAGCGAAAGCTCGGGGAACTCAGCCGTCACCGTGGTCGCAAACGCGAAAGCGGACGCTGCGTGGCCTGAGGGGAACGAGCTCGAGGTCGGCATGCGCGCTTGGCGCCCCGTGTTTGCGGGCGACCGTTGCGGCCGCTTCCTCGGGGAGAGGTGCTTCGCAAGCAGGTCCACAAGGAACGAAGTGCCGCCGATGGCCGTCACTCCCGGGACGACCGTGCGTCGGCCCCGATCGCCGCCTGCCAGAGCCAGAGCGGTCGTGATGAGCAGCCAGAGCCGCGAGTACGTGGCGGCGTCCGAGATCCGGGTCATCACCACGTCCAGCGTCGGTGTCGGAGTGCTGGCCACGGCGTCGTAGATGGCACTGTCGAGGGTGTTCAGCTCCTCGAGCAGGCAACGCATCGTCTCGCGACTCGCGCGGGACGACTTGATGGGCTTGGCGGGTTCCCCGGCGCTGTCTGGGGCCGTCACGGGTCACCCGCCGCTGTCGTCCGGTTGGCGGCTCTGTCGCTCGCTGCGAAGGCCCTGACCGCCAGGACGAGGGAGCGGAGGCCATCGATGGTGGCCAGCACGTCGCCGGGAACCTCCAGCGAGTGGTCCGCCCCGCGTAACAGGAGCGAATCAGCTCCCAGAGCCCGGCGCACCTGCTCGTAGCGTTCAGGCTCGTGGAGCGGGTCTGCCTCGCCTGCGACGAGGAGCGACCGGAGCCCCTGCCGGATGGCTCCGGACCAGACGGGTTCCTGTCCGAAGATGGGAGTGATCCAGATCGCGTCGACGTTGCCTGCGAGGTTGCGAGGGTCATCGAGGGTGGCGAGCCCGATCGTGCCGAGAGACTTCGCAAGGAAGGTGACTGCGGCTGGCTGAGCCTCCGCCACGAAGGTCTCCACTTGCGTCGAGACGGAACGGTGGAGAACTGCCAGGCTCTCCCGCCCGTTCATGAGTTCGCGCTCAGCCGGGTACTCGACGATGACAGTGCCAGCGCCCAGCTCCTCGAGGGCGAGACGCGGAAAGCGAAGTGCCGGCCCTTCGGCTCCATATCCCCGACCCGGCAGGACGATGGTGAGATGCGTAACCATCCAGGACAGTCTGCCTCGGCGGCGACGAGTAAATGGCGCCGGGGACACGATGTCGGCAAGCGGTCCGCGGCTAGCCGACCCCTCGGTCGCTCACCAAGACTGACAGAGATCGTCGCCAACGACTCTTTCCACGACACCTGGAGCCCGACACCTGGAGCCCGAGATGGGATTCGAACCCATGACCTGCGCATTACGAGTGCGCTGCTCTACCACTGAGCTACCCGGGCGAGACCTGCCGTCCGCCGCGGAGAGCGCGCCCTCCTGCAGCCGTCCGGCCTGTCGGCCTAGAGATCGTAGGCGCGATCGGCCCCCGCCACGGCACGAGCGAGCCGACTACAGGCGGCCCGCGAGACCCGAACCCGAGCGGACTGCAGCCGTTGCCGCCCGGACGGCACCCTGCTAGACAGCGCCCAACCTCGCCCCGTGCCCGCGGGCGCAGGAGTTCGCATCGATGGAGGCGACCGATGACCGGACAGAAGGAGTCCTCCCACGCCCCCGTGGCGACGGCGTCCCATCGCAGCGTCGAGGAGATCCTCGACTCCCTGGCGGAGACCTGCAGCTCGCTGGAAGATCTGCTCGAGTCCTTGCAGCCGGCGGAATGGCACATCCCCACGGGTTGCCCGGGTTGGGACGTGCAAGACGTCGTGAGCCACATCATCGGCCTCGAAGATCAGCTGGCTGGTCTGCCCGATCCGGATCACACCCTGCCCGAGGGCATGGATCACCTCGTCGACGACCTGCGTCGCCTTGAGATCCAGGTGGACTTCCGGCGCGGCCTGCCGCCGGAGGAGCTCGTGCGCCAGTTCCACGCTGCCACGAAGCGGGGACTCGAGATCCGACGAGCCAGCGACCGCGCGGCCGAGGACATCACCGAGGGTCCGTTCGGCTGGAGGATGCCGTACTGGCGGCTCCTGTCAATCCGGACGTTCGATTGCTTCGCCCATGAGCAGGACGTGAGGCGCGCACTCGGCCGACCGGGCAACCTCGATGGCCAGGCTGCGGCGGTCGTGGGCGATCTCCTCGCCGAAATGCTCCCCGGCGTCGTCGCCCGCAGGGTCGAGGAGCTCACGACACAACGGGTCATCATCGAGACCGTGACCGGCGCAGACGGGCGCGCCCGCCGGATCGAGATCGGGGGCGTCGCCGGTGGCGGCATGCAAGCTGTCACCACGGCGGCGATTCCCTTCGCCGACCTCCTCGCCTTCGCCTGTGGCCGGGCTGATGCGAGCGACGACCGCGTGAGTGTCGTGGGCGACGCCGGGCTGGTGGCACGGGTCCTCGGGTCGATGGGGTTCACGCCCTGAGGCTGAGCCGACGTCAGCCGACGTCGAGCCGACGTTGAGCCGAGGTCGAGCCGGTGTCAGCCGAGGCGAACCGTCCTGCATGCATGGGAGAAATCCGCCAGCAAGTCCTCGATGTTCTCTAGCCCGGTGCTGATGCGGACAAGGCCGTCGGTCAGCCCTCGAGCGGCGCGTTCGGAAGCGGCCACCTGGCGGTGCGTCGTGGAAGCCGGATGCGTGACGAGCGTATGCGTGCCGCCGAGGGAGGCGCCGATCCATGCCGTCGAGAGCGCTTCGCACCACGCCGCCGCCCCTCCGATGCCTCCAGACACCTCGACTGACAACATGCCGCCGAAGTAGCCGGGGCGGAGCAGCTTGGAAGCGCGCTCGTGCTGCGGGTGGGAGACGAGCCCGGAGTAGTGAACCGCCGACACGGCGGTCTCGCCCGCCAACATCTCGGCCAGGATCAGAGCTGATCGGCACTGGCGATCGAGGCGAACCTCGAGGGTCTGCAGGCCGCGGATCGCCAGCCAGGCGTCAAAGGGCTGCATGGCGCCGCCCACTTCGATCGCCACCCCCTGCACGGTCGAACGCGCCTGCGCCGAGCAGCAGACCACGCCGGCGACGACGTCACTGTGGCCGGCGATGTACTTCGTGACCGAGTGCACGACGAAGTCGAAACCGAGCGACGCCGGGTTGCACAGCCACGGCGACGCGAACGTGTTGTCGATGACAGCCGGCACTCCCGCATCCCTGCACGACGAAGCCAGGGCTTCCAGGTCGGCCACCGTGCACCGCGGGTTGGCGATCGTCTCCACGTAGAAGAAGGCGGCGCCGGGCAGCGCCGCCCGCACTGCCTCGAGGTCGTGCGACTCGACCTCCTCCACCTCGATGCCGTAACGGGGAAGCACCTTCGAAAAGAGGGCGTACGTCCCGCCATAGAGCTCCCGGCTGACGACTACCCGGTCGCCTGCGACAGCCAGCGCCAGCGACACAGCGTGAATGGCCGACATACCCGACGAGAAGGCGAAGGCCGCCTCCGTGCCCTCGAGCTCGGCCATGACCGCCTCGAACGCCTCCACGGTCGGGTTGCCATACCCGCGACCGTAGGTGTGCCCCGGACGCTCGAAGGCGATCACCTCCGCATACTCCTCCTGGGTCTCGAACCCCCAGGTGGCCGTCTGGTAGATGGGGACGCTTGCAGGAATCTGGCGCACTTCGGGGACACGGGCGCCGTGGATGGCTCGCGTAGAGAAACCCTCCCCCGTCGTCACGCCTCCGCCCCTTCCACGGAGAGAACCTGGGCACGGAGGTCGCGTTTGAGGACCTTGCCCGCCGGGTTCCTCGGCAGCGCCTCCGAGCTGATCCAGATGTGCGCAGGCACCTTGAACGAAGCGATCCGCTCCGCCACGTAGGCCCGCAACTCGTCAGCGGTCGCGACGGCATCGGGCCGGAGAACGACGACGGCCCCCACCTCCTCGCCGAGCACGGCGTGGGGAACGCCGATGACGGCCGCATCCGCCACGGCGGGGTGTTCGAAGAGGGCTGCCTCGACCTCGGCCGAGTAGACGTTCTCGCCTCCCCGAATCACCATGTCCTTCGCCCGGTCGACGATGAAGATGAAGCCCTCGTCGTCCACGCGGGCGACGTCGCCCGTGTGCAGCCAGCCGTCGCTGAAGCTCGCCGCCGTCGCCTCGGGCTTGTTCCAGTAGCCCTTGACGACGTTCGGGCCCTTGATCCAGAGCTCACCGGCATCGCCAGGCGCAAGGTCGTTGCCGTCGGGGTCGACGACCCGCACCTCGCAGACGGGGACCGGCGGGCCACAGCTCTCCGGCTTGCGCACGTAGTCGTCGCCGGAGTTCATGCTCGTCACCGACGAGGTCTCGGTGAGGCCGTAACCGTTGGAAGCGTTCCCGCCGGGGAACTGTTGCTTGATGCGGCGGACGAGCTCCGGTGGCGCCGGGGCGCCACCGTAGGAGACGGTTCGCACGCTCGAGGTGTCACGCGTGGCGAAGTCAGGCGAGTTGAGCACCTGCCATGCCATCGTCGGCACACCCCCGAAGATCGTGACGCCCTCACGCTCGATGAGCTCGAGCGCACGCTCAGGGTTCCAGCGGCGCATCATGACGATCTTGCCGCCGCTCGCCGTGTTCGTCACGAGAATCGAGTGACATCCCGTGGCGTGGAAGAGCGGGACCGACAGCAAGCAGGCGTTCTGGGTGGTGCTCGACGCTGCACGTGGCGAGAGCGGAGACATCAGCTGCCCGCGAGCCCCGATGAACATGAGGTTGAGGAGGTTCGTGCAGATGTTGCGCTGCGTCCCGAGGGCCCCCTTTGGCTTCCCCGTCGTGCCCGAGGTGTAGAAGATCGTGGCGTTGTCCTCCGGGGAGATGTCGGCGGGAGGCAGGTGCGGATCGTCGTCGGGGCTGTCGGCCATGATGTCTTCGTACCGGTCGACGTCGGGCGGGACGCCGATGGCGGCGTGGGCGTCGTCCGGTCGCACGGCGATGACGTGCTCCAGGCTCGCGCGCCGAAGCTCGCCGAGATGGGGCAGGAGCCTGCCGAGCCGCTCGCCATCGACGACCGCCACCTTCGTGCCCGAGTCGTCCAGACCGTAGGCGAGCTCCGGGCCCGTCCACCAGGCGTTGAGCGGCACGACGACGGCGCCGAGAGCGGCGACGGCCCAGAAGGCGACGACCCATTCCGGATAGTTGCGCATGACGATGGACACCCGGTCGCCCGCCTGCACGTCGTATCGACCGGCGAGCAGCGTGGCGAACGTGGCTGCCTCGGCGAAGTGCTCGGCGAAGGACATGCGCTCGTCCTCGTAGACGACGAAGGTGGCGTCCCCGAAACCCTTCGACTGCTCCAGGATGGACCGAAGCGTCGGCGGGCAGTTCTTCCAGACCCTTGTGGGGATGCCCCTGATATCGGCTTCCACGACCTCGAACGGCTGACCCGGCTCGGTGAGCCGAGCCGTCGCTTCGGCCAGGGAGAGCGCCATCAACTCAGCGTAATGGGAGGCCGAAGGCACGAGGTCGCCCAACAAGCGCCGCCCGAGGCGATCACGGCGACGGGGCCACTCTCGGCGGAGGGAGAGGGATTCGAACCCCCGGGGCTCATCACCCAACGGTTTTCAAGACCGTCGCAATCGTCCGCTCTGCCATCCCTCCGAGCTGGGACTTTAGCTCTCGTCGAGAGTCCCATCCCAAGGCCTTGCCTCGCAGACTGGCGTACTCCGGCGACTTGCTCCCCAGTCGACGCCGCTGTACGGCTGTCGAGCAGTAACGCCATGAGCCGAGCTGCCTTGCTCAGTTCAGTAGGTGTAGCGGTCTGCCTCGGTCTTCGTAGAGGTCCCTCCGGGGGTGGTAACCGTGACGGCAACAGTGCCCGAGCCCTTCGGCGAGGTGACCTTGATCTCGGTCGCCGAGACGACCTGGTCGATCCTTGCGACGCCGGTGCCGAAGTGGACGGCTGTCGACCCGAAAAGGTTCTTGCCCGTGATCGTGACGGTCGTGCCACCGGAGGCCGGTCCCTCGTGGGGAAGGAGCTTCGTCACCGCCGGACGGGGAAAATAGCTGACGACGAGGGCCTGCTGGTGGCCCAGGGCGTCGTAGTAGGCCCCGCCGGCGCTGCAATTGCCGGCAGAGGTGCACGAGACGGAGTCGACGGTGGCCTGCCCGCCGGCGTTGAGGGCCGCCGTGCCGGGCACCTCCTCGGCCTTGCCCCAGTGGCCGCTCGCCTCGTTGACGAGGAAGGCCTCGTCATGGCGCGATGCGTCGTAGTAGTACCCGCCTGCGCTGCAGTTGTCGGCAGAGCTGCAGGAGATTGAGTCAACTTGGGCATACCCGCCGGCGTTGAGGGCCGCCGTGCCGGGCACTTCCTCCGCCGTGCCCCAGGTGCCCCTCGTCTCGTTGACGACAAAGGCCTGGCCATGGTGCGAGGCGTCCTCGTAGAGCCCGCCGGCGCTGCAGTTGCCG
>Ga0187781_10000413_pt1 | contig 30448 bp, 27 predicted proteins | sample 0715_SJ02_MP02_2_FD_132447 | JGI IMG/M metagenome (GOLD analysis project Ga0187781, IMG submission 132447) | Tropical peat soil microbial communities from peatlands in Department of Meta, Colombia - 0715_SJ02_MP02_20_MG | ecosystem: Environmental > Terrestrial > Soil > Wetlands > Peat | place... | reverse complement strand
GGTGAAGTGCGCGATCAGGTTGGTCAGCACCAGCACCACGACGACGACGGCGACATCGACCTGGATCCGGAAGTGATGCAGCGCCGACAGCTGCGACACCATCGGATGGGTGTCGGCGGCAGCGGTCGCGTCAAGCATTCGGCCAGTCTACGTGCGGACCGCTGACGTCCCGCTTACCGCGACGCTGAACCGTTGTTCGATGCAACGCGGCGGCGCACGTAGTCCTTGAGCTCTGCCGAGAGTCCTTCTGCCACCAACAGCCGGGGAAGCAGCTCCGGTTCCGACATTCGGGCACGAAAGACCAGCCCGATGGTCACGTCGTGATCCGGCCGGTAGTCGATGGTGATCGTGTCGCCGGCGCGCACGGTTCCAGGCGACATCACCCGTAAGTAGGCGCCGGGTTTCCCCGCCTGGACGAAGGTTTTGATCCAGTGATTCAAATTCAGGAACGCCTGGAACGTCCGGCACGGCGTCCGGGGAGCAGAGACTTCCAGTACCAAGCCGTCGGTGCCGACGTGCCAGCGTTCGCCGATCCGCGCCGTAGTGACATCGACGCCCGACGTGGTCAGGTTCTCGCCAAAGTTTCCATTGGTCAGTTTGCGCTGGAGCTGGAACTCCCAGGCGTCGAGGTCTTCTCGCGCGTACACATAGACGGCCTGGTCGTCACCGCCGTGGACTTTCTGGTTGCCGATGGTGTCGCCGACCAGTCCACTGCCGACACCACCGTGCATTGGCCCGGGTGCGCGCACCATGACCGGCTCGGTGACCGCCACTTTGTCGATGCCGGTCACATTCGACACCGCGTGCGGATCGGGATTCGTTCGCACGTGAGCCACATTGACCGACAAAACAGTCGCCACCCGCACAGCGTAGCGCTGGGTTCCCGTCACTCACTACGTTCGTTCCGCTCGCTCGACTCCCCAGGTCCACCCGCTGATCTGCGGGTCGTCCTCGCCGTGTTCGCGGGTGTAACGGCGCGCGGCCAGCCGCGCATCGGCCATCTCCTGGCGCAGCACCGCGGCTCGGTCGGCCAGCCCGTCCACCCGGTCGATGACGTCCATGACCAGGTGGAAGCGGTCCAGGTCGTTGAGCATCACCATGTCGAACGGCGTCGTCGTGGTCCCGCGCTCCTTGAACCCGCGCACATGCATGTGATGGTGATTGGTGCGCCTGTAGGTCAGCCGGTGGATCAGCCAGGGGTAACCGTGGTAAGCGAAAATCACCGGCCTGTCGCTGGTGAACAACGCATCGAATTCCCTGTCGGGCAACCCATGTGGGTGCTCGGAGTCCGGCAGCAGGCGCATCAGGTCGACCACGTTGACCACCCGCACAGCCAGGTCGGGCAGTTCGCGGCGCAGGATGTCGGCGGCGGCCAACGTCTCCAGCGTCGGAATGTCGCCGGCGCAGGCCAACACCACGTCAGGTTCTGCCGTTGCGCTGCTCGCCCACGGCCAGATGCCCAGCCCGCGGGTGCAGTGCGCGATCGCGGACTCGATGTCGAGGTAGGCCAGCGCGGGCTGCTTCCCGGCGACGATCACATTGACGTAGTCGCGGCTGCGCAAGCAGTGGTCGGCCACCGACAGCAGGGTGTTGCCGTCCGGCGGCAGGTAGACCCGGACGATCTCGGCGCGCTTGTTGGCGACCAGGTCGATGAACCCCGGATCCTGATGCGATGCACCATTGTGGTCCTGGCGCCACACATGCGAGCTCAGCAGATAGTTCAACGAGGCGATCGGCTGCCGCCACGGCAGTTCACGGCTGGTGGACAACCATTTCGCGTGCTGGTTGAACATCGAGTCGACGATGTGCACGAACGCCTCGTAGCAGTTGAACAGCCCATGCCGTCCGGTCAGCAGATACCCTTCCAGCCAGCCTTGGCAGAGGTGCTCGGAGAGCACCTCCATCACCCGGCCGGTCGGTGACAGGTGGTCGTCATCGGGCATGGTCTCCGAAAGCCACACCTTGCCGGTCGACTCGTAGACCGCGTCCAAGCGGTTGGAGGCGGTCTCGTCGGGGCCCATCAGCCGGAACCGGTCGCGGTTGCGGGCGATCACATCGCGCAGGAGCGTACCCAGCACCCGGGTGGCCTCGTGGGTCGTCGTCGCCGGCTGCGACACCGCCACCGCGTAGTCACGAAAGTCGGGCAAGTCCAGGTCATGCAGCAGCAGGCCGCCGTTGGCGTGCGGGTTGGCGCTCATCCGGCGATCGCCGCCCGGCGCCAGGACGCGTAGCTCGGCGCGCAGCCTGCCGTTGTCGTCGAACAACTCCGCGGGCTGGTAACTAAGCAACCACTTCTGGAGCTGTGCGCGGTGGGCCGGGTTATCCCGGGTCTCGGGGAGGGGGACCTGATGGGCTCGCCAGGTGCCCTCCACCTGCTTGCCGTCCACTACTTGGGGTCCGGTCCAACCCTTGGGGGTGCGCAGCACGATCATCGGCCACACCGGCCGTTCGGTGCTCGCACCGCTGCGGGCATCCAGCTGAATGGCGGCTATGTCATCGAAGGCCTCGTCGAGCGCGGCGGCGAGTTGCTGGTGCACGTCGGTGGGATCGTCTCCGGCAACGGTGATGGGTCGGTAGCCGTAGCCACGCAGCAGCGACTCCAGCTCGTCGTGTGGGATGCGGGCCAGCACGGTCGGGTTGGCGATCTTGTAGCCGTTGAGATGAAGGATCGGCAGCACCGCGCCGTCGCAAACCGGGTTGAGGAACTTATTGGAGTGCCAGCTGGCGGCCAGCGGCCCGGTTTCGGCCTCGCCGTCGCCGACGACACATGCGACCACCAGGTCCGGATTGTCGAACGCCGCGCCGTAGGCGTGCACCAGGGCGTATCCGAGCTCGCCGCCCTCGTGGATGGAACCCGGCGTCTGGGCCGCCACGTGGCTGGGGATTCCGCCAGGAAACGAGAACTGCCGGAACAGCTTTCGCAATCCGTCGGTGTCTTCTTCGATGCCGGTGTACACCTCGCTGTAGGTGCCCTCCAGGTAGGCGTTGGCGACCAGCCCTGGACCGCCGTGACCAGGTCCGGTGATAAAGATGACGTTGGCATCGCGGTTGCGGATGATCCGGTTCAGGTGTGCATAGATCAGATTCAGCCCCGGGGTGGTGCCCCAGTGCCCCAGCAACCGCGGCTTGACGTGCTCGGGCGCCAGCGGCTTGCGCAGCAGTGGATTGTCCAGCAGATAGATCTGGCCGACGGACAGGTAGTTGGCCGCGCGCCAGTAGGCGTGGATACCGGCAAGTTCGTCGTCGGACAGCTTCGCACGCGTGACGGTTTGTGAGCTCATCCGCCCGATTCTCCGCAAGTTTGGTGAACAACGCACGACGGCGCGGTAGGCGGGCGGGGGATAAAGCGCCCACTACGCTGGCCGACGTGGACGTGCTCGACGGCGGAGGGCTCCTGGCGTCGCTGCGGGTGCTCGATCTGTCCAGCGACGACGGCGACGCGGTCGGCCGACTGCTCGCGGACCTGGGCGCCGATGTGCTCAAGGTGGAGCCGCCTGGCGGCAGCCCGTCGCGCACCCGGCCGCCGACGCTGCACGGCACCAGCCTGCGGTTCGCGCTGCATAACGCCAACAAACGCAGCACGGTGCTGGACCCGTCCGACCCGGATGCCCGAACCCGATTGGTCGAGCTGGCCGGTAGCGCCGACATCATCGTCGACAGTGGGAATCCCGGTCAGGTCGCCGCCTACGGAACCTCGTGCGCCGACTTGGCCGATCGGTACCCGCAGCTGGTCGCATTGTCGATCACCGACTTCGGCGAAGGCGGACCTCGGTCGTCGTGGCAGGCGACCGATCCGGTGCTCTATGCGCTCTCGGGTTCGCTGGCCCGGTCGGGTCCCACCACCGGGACACCCGTGCTACCACCGGACGGTATCGCGTCGGCCACCGCGACCGTCCAGGCCGCGTGGGCCGCGCTTGTCGCGTACTATAATCGATTGCGTTGCGGCACAGGGGATTACATGGACTTTGCCCGGTTCGACGCTGTCGTGATGGCGCTCGACCCGGCGTTCGGGGCACACGGGCAGGCCGCCGCCGGCATACGCCGACCCAATCGGTGGCGCGGACGCCCGAAAAACCAGGACGCCTACCCGATCTACCCGTGTAAAGACGGCTACGTACGACTCTGTGTGATGTCCCCGCGACAGTGGCGCGGGTTACGGCGCTGGCTAGGGGAGCCCGAGGAGTTCCAAGATCCCGGATACGACGTGCTTGCTGGGCGTTTCGCCGCCTGGCCGCAGATCGGCGTGCTGGTCCAGCAGTTGTTCGCCGATCAGACCATGCAGGCACTGGTATCCGCCGGGCAGGCGCACGGCGTTCCGATTGCGGCCGTGCTGTCGCCGGCGCAGATCTTGGCGTCGGATCATTTTCAGTCGGTGGGCGCCATTGTCGATGCCGAACTCGTGCCCGGCGTGCGCGCATGCGTTCCCGTCGGATATTTCGCTGTCGACGGGCAGCACACCGGTTTTCGCGCACCCACGCCGCCCGCCGGCCACGACGAAGCCCGGTGGCTCACCGGCCCGGCAGCCACTCCGGCACGGGGGAAGAATGGCCTTCCGTTCGACGGACTGCGGATTATCGACCTCGGCATCATCGTCGCCGGTGGCGAACTCAGCCGCCTATACGGTGATCTGGGCGCCGAGGTCATCAAGGTCGAAAGTGCAGCCTATCCCGACGGATTGCGACAGGCTCGCGTCGGCGAGGCCATGAGCGAGTCATTCGCCTGGACGCATCGCAACAACCTGGCGTTTGGCGTGGATCTGCGCAGCGCCGAGGGCAAACAGATCTTCAGCCGTCTGGTCACCGACGCCGACGCGGTGTTCGCCAACTTCAAGCCGGGAACCCTTGCTGTCCTGGACTTTCCATACGAGACCCTGCGTGCCCTCAACCGCCGGGTGGTGCTCGCGGAAAGCAGTGCCTTCGGCGACAACGGGCCCTGGAGCGACCGGATGGGCTACGGACCGCTGGTGCGCGCCACCGCAGGCGTCAGCCAGCTCTGGACCGACCACGAAGTTCAAGGCGCTCAACGGGATCGGCTGACCGATGGCTCCCGGCACCGGTTCTACGACGCGACCACCGTCTTCCCCGATCATGTGGTCGGGCGGATCACCGCGATCGGTGCGCTGGCCGCGCTGATCCACCGCGATCGAACCGGCGAGGGAAGCCGAGTTCATGTCTCCCAAACCGAGGCCGTCGTCAACCAACTCGACGCTCGGTATGTCACCGACGCCCTAAGGGCGGCAGGTCACACCGATTTGCGCGACGACACCAGCGTGCACGATGTATATCCGTGCGCAGGCGACGACGAGTGGTGTGCCATCTCGATCCGCACTGATACTGACTGGCGCTCGGCGACAGCGGTTTTCGGTTTTCCCAAGCTGGCCGTTGATGAGCGATTCGCGACCGGCGAGGCGCGGGTTGCGCACCGACAGGAGTTGCTCACGCAGGTTTCGGCCTGGACTCGTACCCGAACACCGTTGCAGGTCACCGAAGCTTTGCAATCGGCAGGCGTTCCCGCGGGCCAGATGAACCGTCCGCCCGATATCCTCGACGACCCGCAATTACACGCGCGAAAACTGTTCAGCGACATGATGCATCCGCTGTTCGATCATCCGCTGCCGGCCGAGACCGGCCCGGCGCCGTTTCACCACATTCCGACGGCGCCACAACGTCCGGCGCCGTTGGCCGGCCAGGACACCCGCGAAATCTGTCACAAGGTTCTCGGCATGAGCAGCGAGGAAACCGAGCGGTTGATCAACGACGGCGTGCTGTTTGCCTCCACCGACACCGCCTAGCATTCCTCTCGGCACACATCGCGGAAGGTCTCCACCAATGCCCGTCACCCCCAGGACACCGGTGCTGGTCGGCTACGGCCAGCTCAACCATCATGAGGACCCGGGCGCGGAAGCCAACGCGAAAGAACCCGTGGACCTGATGGCCGAGGCCGCGCGCCAAGCCGCCGACGGTCGGGTGCTCGAGGCCGTCGACTCCATCCTCGTGGTCAACCTGTTGTCGGCACGCTATCGCGACCCCGGGCTGCTGCTCGGCCAGCGCATCGGAGCCGACCGTCCGACCACCCGCTACAGCGGCGTCGGCGGCAACGTGCCGCAGTCGCTGGTCAACCGGGCCTGCCTGGACATCCAGCACGGACGCGCGGACGTGGTGTTAGTGGCCGGTGCGGAAATGTGGCGCACCCGGATGCAGTTGCGCTCCAAGGGCAAACGACTTACCTGGACCGATCAGGACGAATCGGTCCCTCTTGCCCAGGGCAGTGACGAAAACGTACCGATGGCGGGGCCGGCCGAGGACCGCATTGGGCTGGACCGCCCCGCTTACATCTACCCGATGTTCGAGCAGGCGCTGCGCATCAGCGCGGGGGAGTCGATCGAGGATCACCGCAAGCGTGTCGGCGAGCTATGGGCGCGCTTCAATGCCGTGGCGGTGCACAACACAAACGCCTGGATCCGCAAACCCGTTACAGCAGAGGAGATTTGCCAGGATGGTCCGACGAACCGGATGATCAGCTGGCCGTACACGAAGTTGATGAACTCCAACAACATGGTCGACCAGGCTGCGGCGCTGATCCTGACGTCGGTCGAGACCGCGACTCGACTGTGTATCCCCACCGAACGCTGGGTCTATCCGTATGCAGGCACCAATGCCCACGACACCTACGCCATCAGTGAGCGGGCCGAACTTCACCGCTCGCCTGCCATCCGGATCGCCGGTGCGCGCGCGCTGACACTGGCCGGTCTGGGCATCGACGACGTGGACTACGTCGACCTGTACTCCTGTTTCCCGTCCGCTGTGCAGGTCGCGGCGGCCGAACTCGGGCTGCCGGTTGACAATCCGGCCCGGCCGCTGACCGTGACCGGAGGGCTGACGTTCGCCGGCGGTCCGTGGAGCAATTACGTGTCGCACTCGATCGCGACGATGGCCGAACTGCTGACGGCTAACCCGGGGCGGCGTGGCTTGATCACCGCCAATGGCGGCTACCTGACCAAGCACAGCTTTGGTGTCTACGGCACCGAACCGCCGTCGGCTGAGTTTCGTTGGGAGGACACGCAAGCCGCAGTGGACCAAGAGCCCATTCGAGACGCGGCGGTGGAATGGGAGGGTGTCGGGACGGTCGAATCCTGGACGACGCCGTTTGACCGGGGTGGTCAGCCGGAGAAGACGTTCCTCGCGGTTCGGACCCCCGACGACCGCCGCACCCTGGCTTTGATACCCGATCCCGCGGCAGCCGCGGCGACGGTGCATGACGACATCGCTGGCGCCGAAGTTGCGATCCGCGCAGACGGCACCGCCGCCCTCACGTAACCATCGCGGGTTAGCTGAAAGTTGCCTGTGAGCCGGTCGGCGCGCTTATTGTCGTTTTGTCAGCTGAACACCGTTGGAGGTGGTCGGGCGTGCGGATCCTGCTCACCGGGGTCACCGGAGTGCTGGGGCGTGCCGTCGCCCGTCAGCTACTCGTCGCCGGATATGCGGTCAGCGGCATCGCAGCTCACTCGCACGAAAACCTGGATCCCGACGTCGACTTTGTTTGCGGGCCGCTCGGCGACCCGTTTCTGCAGCAGCTGGCCGACGACTCCGATGTGGTCCTCCACCTCGCTCCGATCGAGCCCACCGCGCCCGGCAGCGCCAGAATAAACGGACTCGTGCAGGTCGCCCACGCGGCGGCCCGTGGGGGTGCCCGGCTGATCTACGTGTCTCAGTCGGCCGGCCAGCCCAAGCTGTACCGGCAGGCAGAGACGCTGGTGTCGACGGGCTGGGCGCCGAGCCTGATCGTCCGCGTGGCGCCGCCGGTGGGCCGCCAGCTTGATTGGATGATCTGCCGCACTGTGGGGAGCTTGCGGCACAGCAAGGATTCGACCAACCCGTTGCGGGTACTGCATTTCGATGACCTGGTCCGATTCCTGGTGCTCGCAGTGGCGACCAACCGCACCGGGCTGGTCGACCTCGCGACCCCGGACAGCATCGAGGTGGCCACGGCGCGCCGGCTGCTGGGCTCCGGCGAGCAGCGCCCGCGCTTCTCCCGCCTGCCAACCTGGCCCCAACTGATTTCCGATCTGGGTGTCTCTGCGGAGCAGGAGGCTTGGCAATTCGAGTTCGGTTGGTGCGCAACCGACGCCGTCGCCGACACCGCGCGCGGATTGGCCGGCCGCAGACTTGACGGCAGGGGCGCCGTCGACCTGCCCGGCCATCTGCCGATACCGCTGGAGGTCGCGCCGCGAACCGAGCCGTCAGACGGCACCCGGTTACTGTCTGTGGCGCCGGAGGGGCTGGAGGGCGAGTTCGACGACCGCATCGACCCCCGCTTCCCGGTATTCAGCGCCGTGCCCCTGGCCGCGACGCTGCCCGGCCCGTTGACGCCGATGACGCTCGACGTCCAACTCGCCGGTTTGCGCGCCGCCAACCGGGTGATCAGCCAGGTGCTGGCTCTAGGCAACGTGGTTGCGGGCGAATGGGGGAGCCGGGCTATCGCGGTTTTCGGTCACCGTCCCTACGTTGGCGTTTCGGCCAGCGTGATCGCCGCAGGCCAATTGCCCGGCTGGGACGGGCGCAACGTCGTGCAACAGTTGCTGGGCGGCGTACCCGTTGGCGGGCTTTTGCCGCAGGGGCGCCCACCGCAGACCGGCGGGCTGCTCGGATCGGCCGCCAAGGCCGTTGTCGTCAAGCGGGCGTTGGCGTTGTTGCGGCATCTGAGGGTCGACACCCAGGCCTACGTCATGGCGGCGATGGCCGAGCACCTCGATGCGGCGCAACTGAATTCATTGTCGGACGCGGACCTTCAAGTGCGGACTCGATTGCTGCGGGACCGGATCCACCAGGGCTGGGGTCTCACAGGGCTGTGGCTGATCGACATGGGCGTCACCGCAGCGACGGTGGAGCGTGCCGGCCTACACACCACCGTCTCAGGCGTGGCCATGTTGGTGGAAAGCGACGTTGTCGACGCCGAGACTTCCTCGCTGGCGGCGCTGATCCGAAGCGATCCGCATTTGTGCGCGCTGGCTCTCGACGCAGACCTGGACGGCATCAGCGTTCTGTCGCGCACTACCGCCGCCGCCTTCACCGCTGCCGCCACCCGGATCGCGCATCGCGGTCCGGGGGAAATCGAACTAGCCAACTTGGTGTTCGGTGATGATCCGGCCATCCTGCTGGTTGCTGCCGGGCGGGCCGCGACCGCAGTGCCCCGGCCGATGCCGTCCGACGGGTCGGCGGCGAAACTTGCCGAGCGGATGGCGGCCGGCGCTCGAGCTTCTCGGGAACTGGCCTACGACACGACGATGCGGTTCACCCATGAACTGCGAACGACTTTGCGAGAGCTGGGATCCCGGTTAGCCGCGGCGGAGGTCATCGACGTTGCAGGCGAGGTCTTCTACCTCACCTGCGACGAAGTAGTCAGCATGCCCGCCGATGCCCGGCTGCGAATCAAACGCCGGCGCGCCGAGCGGGAACGGCTGCAGGGCCTGCACCTACCCGACGTCATCACAGCTGGCTGACGAGCCGCGCTCAATCTGCTGGCGCACGTCGTCATCGAGTGACGCTCGTACCAACGCGGCGGCTAGACGGGCGTTGGCACCCGGGGCGAGGGCACCAAGCTTCGTCGGGTCGGTAGGCAACCCCAGTGCTTCGGCGGCACGGGTGGCACGTTTGTCGAAGTACGGTCGCACCCAAGTCCAGACATCTTGGACTTCGCGCAAGTAAATGTCGGCACCGGTGTCACCGATTCCCTTGAATTGCTTGAGCATTCGCTTGACGGCGTCGATATCGCCGTCACTGCGCCGGGCTATTTCGCGTAGATCACCGGAGTACTCGTCCACAACCCGCTGAGCGATCTCGGTGAGCCGGGTAGCCGAACTCTCGTCGTAACGCACATAGTGGGCTCGGCCGAAAGCGTCGATCATGGTGCGCCGACCGGCATCCAGGACGGATTTCGGCGTCCGCAGGCCATCGCTGAACAGTTCATGCCCGGCACGCATGGCGATCGCCGCGTCGATCGGCTTGCTGGCCAGCATGCACAACACCAGCAGCTGAAACAGCGGCATTGGCTTGTCGCTGATCCGGACGCCCGCCTCAGCCGCATAGGTGGTACCCGCGACTTTCAGCAGTCGTCGCACCACTTGCTTAGGCTCGTCCATAACGCTTCGCGTACCCGTCGTGGCAGGTCACCAACCGCGCTCTACTTTGGCGACAGGCTGCGCACATGCTTCACCCCGCGGTTCACCCAGCCGTGAAGCTGGCGTTTGGTTTTCAATCCGTCCGACTCGACCCGCAACCAGCCCCTGGCCTCGCGGCCGGCCATCACCATCGGGCTGACGTGCGCACGGTCAAGCAGCTTGTCGGTTTCGTCCGGCGGGACTCGCACCAACAAGCCGCCCTGGCCGCTGGCGGCGACGGCCATATGCCCGTTGATCAGGAAGGCGAGGCCGCCGAACATCCGTTTCTCGTCGACGCCACGCTCGGGCGCCAGCAGTTCACGGATTCGCTCAACCAACTCCGTGTCGTAGGCCACGGCACAACGGTAGCCCTAGGACCGACTTGCGGCCTCAGTCCAGATCCACCCGGATAGTCAGCAAGTCACTGCCGACGAGGCGCACCACGGTGCTGTTGAATCCGGGCAGACTGCGCAGTCTCTCCGTCGCGTCGTCGTCGGGCAGCAGGTGAGCGGTTCCGCTGCGCCACCGGCCGTGGATGCGCAACCGCACCGCGGGATTGGCCTTGATGTTGCGCACGTAGTGGGAATGCTCGCCGTGCTCGGAGACCATCCAGAACTGCTTGCCGATCACTCGGCCGCCGATGGCGGTGCGCCGCGGCTGCCCCGACTTTCGGCCGACGGTTTCCAGCATGGTCAGCGGTAACCGTCGGCCCACCGGATTGACCACCAGTCGTTGGGCGGTGTGGACGATGCGCCGTTTGAGCGGTTGCGAATCGGTCATTCAACGATTGTCCACCATGCGGCCCAACCTTCGGACGGCGACATCCATTCGCCGTGGCGACGAAAGGCCCTTCGGTCTCGAGACTTCGGTTTCTAGCTTGCGGGGCGTGGTGGAAGGCGCGACGCCTGGCCGGGCCGAAAAAAGCGCCGACGCCTCCACCGACCTCGCAGCCGACATCGCGGAAGCTAACCATCTCATCAACGAAGCCGGCCGTCTCATTGGTGCATTGCGGAATCGATTCCCGCATCGCACCGTGATGAGTCGGCTTCGCTGATGCCGCCGACAAGGGTCAGGCCGCCACCGCGGCGTTGTGCGCCGCGGGTTCCAGTGCCTGGGCAACGATTTCGGCGACGTCGGTCATCGGTTTGACGTCCAACGCCTCGAGCACCTCGGCGGGCACATCGTCCAGGTCCGGCTCGTTGCGCTGTGGGATGAACACCGTCGACAGCCCGGCCCGTTGCGCGGCCAGCAGCTTCTGCTTGACGCCGCCGATCGGTAGCACCCGGCCGTTCAACGTGACCTCGCCGGTCATCCCGACATCGGCGCGAACCTGCCGTCCGGTGGCCATCGACACCAGCGCGGTCACCATCGTGACACCCGCGGACGGACCGTCCTTCGGGACGGCGCCGGCGGGCACGTGCACATGGATCCGCCGATCAAGCGTCGACGGATCGACACCCAATTCCGCTGCGTGCGAACGCACGTAGGACAGCGCGATCTGCGCGGACTCCTTCATCACGTCACCGAGTTGACCGGTCAGCTGCAGGCCCGGCTCACCCTCGTTGGCGCCGGCCTCGATGTAGAGCACATCACCGCCCAGCCCGGTGACGGCCAAGCCGGTGGCCACGCCGGGCACGGCGGTACGCTCGGCCGACTCGGGCGTAAACCGCGGCCGGCCAAGGTAACCCACCAGATCGGCCTCGTCGATGGTCATCGACCCGCTATCCTCGGCCAGCTTGGTCGTAACCTTGCGCAGTGCCTTGGCCAGCAGCCGCTCGAACTGCCGCACGCCCGGTTCACGGGTGTAGTCGGCGGCGATCTTGCGCAGGGCGGCGTCGGTCACGATGACCTCGTCGTCGCCCAGTGCGGCCCGTTCCCGCTGCCGGGGCAGTAGGTAGTCGCGGGCAATGGCGACCTTGTCGTCTTCCGTGTAACCATCGATCTGCACCAGTTCCATGCGGTCCAACAGCGCCGACGGGATGTTCTCGATCACGTTGGCCGTAGCCAGGAACACCACATCGGAGAGGTCCAGGTCCAGATCCAGGTAGTGGTCGCGGAAGGTGTGGTTCTGCGCGGGGTCGAGCACCTCGAGCAGCGCCGCGCTCGGGTCGCCGCGGTAGTCGGAACCGACCTTGTCGATTTCGTCCAGCAGCACGACGGGATTCATTGATCCGGCCTCGCCGATCGCTCGCACGACCCGGCCGGGCAGCGCGCCCACGTAGGTGCGCCGGTGTCCGCGGATCTCGGCCTCGTCGCGCACACCGCCCAGGGCGACGCGCACGAACTTGCGGCCCAATGCCCTGGCCACGCTTTCACCCAGCGATGTCTTGCCAACGCCGGGCGGGCCGGCCAGCACCATCACCGCGCCAGAGCCGCGGCCGCCGACGACCTGCAACCCACGCTGCGCGCGGCGAGTCCGCACGGCCAGGTACTCGACGATGCGGTCCTTGACGTCGTCCAGCCCGTGGTGGTCGGCGTCCAAAATTTCGCGCGCCGCCACCAGGTCCGTCGAATCCTCAGTTTTGACGTTCCAGGGCAGGTCGAGCACGGTGTCCAGCCAGGTGCGGATCCAGCCGCCTTCGGGACTTTGCTCGCTGGAGCGTTCCAGCTTGCCAACTTCACGCAGCGCAGCCTCGCGAACCTTCTCCGGCAGCTCAGCCGCTTCGATTCGCGAGCGGTAGTCATCGGATCCATCCGGTCCGCCCTCGCCGAGTTCCTTACGGATCGCGGCCAACTGCTGGCGCAGCAGGAACTCCTTTTGCTGCTTCTCCATGCCCTCGCGGACGTCCTCGGCGATCTTGTCGTTGACCTCGACCTCGGCCAAGTGGTCGCCGGTCCAATCGATCAACACCCGCAGTCGCTCGGCGACATCTTCGGTCTCCAGCAGCTGGCGCTTCTGCACGTCGCTCAGATACGACGCATAACCCGCCATATCGGCCAGGGCCGACGGGTCGGTCAGCCGGTTGACGACGTCGACCAGCTCCCACGCCTCGCGGCGTTGCAGCATCGCCAGCAGCAGCTTCTTGTATTCGGCAGCCAGCGCACGAGTCGCGTCGTTGGGTTCGGGCTCGGTGACCTCGGTCACCTCAACCCACAAAGCTGCGCCCGGCCCGCTCGCTCCGACACCGATCTGGGCCCGTCGCTCGCCGCGCACAACGGCGGCGGTGCCACCACCCGCGATTCGGCCGACCTGCAAAATTGTCGCCAGCACGCCGTAGGACGGGTAACGATCGTCAAGCCGGGGCGCGATCAGAAGCTTGCCCGATTCACTGGCGCGGGCAGCGTCGACCGCCGTGCGCGCAGCGTCGTCCAGCGCGATCGGCACGACCATTCCGGGCAACACAATCGGATCGCTGATAAACAACACCGGCACTGATTTGGCTTCAGCCATCAATCCTCCAAAGTTAAGCCTGTCGCGCTCAACCTTGTCGGTGCCGAGTTTGTTCCCGACGGGGTCCAGGCGCTAACCCGACGAGGCGCGCTGGCGGGCACGGAACGCTTGGACTTTCGCCCGATTGCCGCAAGCGCCCATCCCGCACCACTGCCGGTTCTTGGCTCGCGACGCATCCAGATACAGGCAGGTGCAGTCCGGGTGCGCACAATGCTTGACGTTCTCGATATCGGTTCCGGCCAGCAGATCGAGCAGATCCGCGGCCAGGCTCGCAAGCAGTTGCGATGTGGTGCCTTCGCGACGGGTAGCGCCGGTTCGCAGCAGTCGTGGCGTGAGCTGAGGTTGGGAGGCTAGCTCGTTAAGCAGGTCGACGTCGGCGTGCTGAGGCCGGCGGCCCTCGAGTCGGGCGGTAACGGTCCGGTAGATCGCTTCCCGCAGCTCGATCGCGGTCGCCACATCATCGTCGGTGACACCGACGGCGGCATCCAACAGCCCGGCCTGAACCGCCCAGTCCGACAGCAGTTCCGGCTCGGTCAGCAGCTCCTCGCGTGAGCTGTGCCGGTGCTTCACGGTGCCGACGAAGTCGAGGCATCGCCGGCCACTCCAATAGACGAACGTCACAAGTAACCACCTTGACAGGTTTCATCCGCGCGTGCAAGTTCTAACTATATAGACCGGTTACGCGGAGACGGGCCGGAATGAACGAGAAGAGCCGCTGAGCCGTCTAAGCGAGTAACCAGCCGGTCTATCTGGCAGTGAAAGGCGAAAGGACCCAACCGAAATTGACCTCTACCGCATGACCCACCCGCTGAGGTTGGCCAAAGGATCGCACCGGCCGGGTTCCGGCAAAGGATGCGCGATGAATGTGATTTCCTACATCAACGGCGACGCCCGGGTCACCGACTTTCCTACCGGCTCGGCCCGCCCGCTGAGCTTGCTCGTCCAGTCCAGCAACGATTTGCTGGCCGGCCCCGATGGCTACCTGTCACCCGAACACAGTGTGGTCGTCCTGGACCTTGCCTGGCAGACCGTGGGAACCGCCGACGTTCCCGACACCGTCGTGCACGCCTGGGTCGCCGAACTGCTGACCAATCCCGTCTGGGGGGTACTTCGGTACGCCAAGATCACCGCGCACAAAGCGATTCTCGACATTGCCGAGCTGCACCGCGCCGCCGCGTCGGGTGACATGCCAGCCGTCGCCGACTGGGATGCCGCTGGCCGGGCCGCCCGCGCGGTGGCCGCCACTCTCAGCGGCGCCGGAATGCGCGCCGCCCAGGCCGCATCCGAGTCGACCACGTTCGTCGACAACGACCTGCTGATGGCGCTGGACAATGTGGTCGTTCACGCGCAGAACGCGTACGCGCTGGCGTCCGGGGACGCTTCGACGGCAAGCCGGATCGCCGAGCTCACCGGCCACGCGATCGACTCGTGGCGGCGGCTGGCCGGACTGGAGGAGGCGCGCGAGGTCACCCCGGCACCGCCGGCCCGAGAGCTGCAGCTCGCGGGTTGACTCGTGACGACGTCATCGCCGCGACCAACGCGACCCTGCGGCCCAATCACCACCCAGGCGGTCGAATCACCCGCCGTTACACCCGAATGGGTGGTTTCCGCCGTCGGCGATTCCTGCACCGTGTGTGCCCTGCTGTAAAAGGCTTGCCCGCTATCGCCACACCCACAAGGAGGTAAACAATGCCCCCGTGGCGGCTCCGTGACTTCCACGATGACGACCTCGACCAGGCGATCTCCCTTTGGGATCAAAGCCGCCAGCCCGCCGAGCCGCCGCCGGCCTTTGCGATCTCCGAGGTGGTGTCGGCCGCCAGGTCAGGGCAGCCCGCAGTAGTCGCAGTGGTCGGGGACGAGTTGGTCGGCGTCGCCGTGGCTCATTTCCAGGGCGAACGAGCTTGGATCTCGATCATCGCCCTCAATAGCCGATGGCGGAACCGGGGTATCGGCAGCGCCCTGCTCACCGAGCTGGAAGCCCGGCTGCACGCGTTAGGAGTGCGACGGATCGGCGCGCTGCTCTCGGCCGACGCCACGGGTACGACGGCACTGCGCAACTCCGGCTACCACGAGCACAACGGGCTGTCGTTTTTCGAAAAGGTCGACCATGTCGGCGCATCGGACGCGGGCCTGTTGGCTGAGCTGGGCGCGCAATCCATGCCCCGCGGCCTGTGGCAGGCGATGGCCGGGATGGAGTCGGAGAAGCAGATTGTCGAGCGCAGGATGGTGCTGCCGCTGACCGAACCGCACGCCGCCGAGCAATACGGCGTCTCGCCCCCGAAGGCGGTGATCTTGTTCGGTCCGCCGGGCACCGGCAAAACCAGCTTCGCCAAGGCTGTCGCCGGTCGGCTCGGCTGGCCGTTCGTCGAACTTTTCCCGTCCCGGTTAGCCGCCCCCGACGTGGCCATGGCGAGTGCCTTGCGGGAAGCGTTCGCCACACTCATGGAGCTGGAATCGGTAGTGGTCTTCATTGACGAGGTTGAAGAGATAGCCGGCTCGCGCTCCGGGATACCGTCCGACCCGGCGCATGGCGCCACCAACGAACTACTCAAGTTGATCCCGGTGTTTCGCCAGCGCGACGAGCGGCTATTGATCTGCGCGACGAACTCGGTGCGGTCGCTGGATTCGGCGTTCTTGCGGCCCGGTCGATTCGACTACATCATTCCGATCGGACCGCCGGATGCCACTGCGCGGGCAGCTATTTGGACCCGCTACCTGGAGTCGGCCGCCGATTCCGTTGACGTCGATGCGCTAGTCGCCGCCACCGAGATGTTCACCCCGGCCGACATCGAGTTCGCGGCCCGCAAGGGCGCTCAGTTGGGGTTTGAGCGCGAGATCGAGTTCCGCCGTGGCGAGCCGGCCTGCACCAAGGATTACCTGACCGCGGTCCACGAGACGCGGCCTTCGTTGACCGAGGCGATGCTCGACGAGTTTTCCGACGACATTGCGCAGCGGACCCGATTGTGACCGTCGGGCAGCTGCCGTTCCGTCAGAGCGCACGATCGGCGTAGTCTCCGCCTCATGGCGACCGATCGCGAGGCGCTGCGGGGGCAAGTCATCGCGTACACCTGCAGTCAAAACTGCATGGGCGTCCGCGGAAACTCCGGCGGGTGCTGCACGCTCGACGATCGCGACTTCATCCCGGGGCCCGTCCACGATGCAGATGTCTTCCTGGAAAACCTCGGGCGTCGACTCGGCCGCGAGGTGTCCCGTGACGAGGCATTCATCGACTTCGAGGAGGGACGGGCCCTCTTCCCGGAGCGCCCGACGTGGCAGGAACCCGCTAACTACCCAGCGTTGCGCGTCCGGCCGGACGTGCAGTGGATTCCGTGCCGGTTCTTCGAGCCGACGACGGGTGCGTGCACCGTGTACGACATTCGTCCCGCGATGTGCAGGAATTACCTCTGCGACCACCTCAAGGACGTCATTTCCCTGCTCAACCTCAACGAGGAGACGGCTCCACCGGAATGAGCCGGCGTAATTGCGTCACATGCTTGGGGGAGAGCTCCTCGAGGCAGTTGACACCGAGCAGCCGCATGGTGCGGGTCAACTGTCCGGACAGGATCTCGATGACGCGATCGACCCCCGCTTGGCCGCCGGCCATCAACCCATACAGGTAGGCCCGGCCGATCAGCGTACAGCGCGCTCCCAGGGCGATCGCGGCGACGATGTCGGCGCCGGACATGATGCCGGTATCCAGCAAGATCTCGGTGTCCTTGCCGAGTTCGCGCGCCACCCCGGGCAGCAGCTGAAACGGCACGGGAGCCCGATCGAGTTGGCGACCACCATGATTGGACAACACGATGCCGTCGACGCCGCGGTCGACCACAGCCCGCGCGTCGTCGAGAGTCTGGATGCCCTTGACCACGAGCTTGCCCGGCCACTGCGCTTTGATCCACGTCAAGTCATCGAAGGTGAGGCTGGGGTCGAACATGGTGTCGAGGTATTGGCCGACGGTGCCCGACCACCGATCCAGTGACGCGAAGGCCAGCGGCTCAGTGGTCAACAGGTCGAACCACCAGCGCGGGCGCGGCACGGCGTTGAGCACGGTGCGCAGCGTCAAGGCCGGCGGAATCGACATCCCGTTGCGTACGTCGCGCAGCCGCGCACCGGCAACCGGGACGTCGACGGTGGCCAGCAGGGTGTCGAACCCGGCGTCGGCGGCCCGTCGCACCAACGCCATAGAACGGTCCCGATCACGCCACATGTACAGCTGAAACCACTTGCGGCCCTCCGCCGCAGCCGCCGCCACCTCTTCCATCGAGGCGGTGCCCAGAGTAGACAGCGAGAACGGGATCCCGGCCGCCGCTGCCGCCCGGGCGCCGGCGATCTCGCCCTCGGTGTGCATCAACCGGGTAAAGCCCGTCGGCGCGATCGCGAACGGTTGCGCCACCAGTTGGCCCAGAACCTCCCAACCGGTCCGGACATCGCTGACGTCGCGCAGGATCGTGGGGTGAAACTCGATGTCGCGAAAGGCTTGTCGCGCGCGTTCCAGGGAGATCTCTTCCTCGGCCGCGCCGTCGGTGTAATCGAATGCCGCCCTCGGCGTCCGCCGCTTGGCGATGCGCCGCAGATCATGGATGGTCTGCGCGTCGTCGAGCCGGCGTTGGACGCGGTCGAACCGGGGCTTGCGAAACCGGATCAGCGGCGCGAGGTCACGCACCTTCGGCATCCGCCGTTTGACCACTGTGCAACCGTAGGTCATATGGAATCCGCAAGCGACCCCTTCGATCTGCAGCGTTTCGTTGACGCGCAGGCGCGGGTTTACGACGACGTCCTCGACGAGTTGCGCGTCGGCCGCAAACGCAGCCATTGGATCTGGTTTATCTTCCCGCAGGTAGCTGGGCTGGGCAGCAGCCCGACGGCGGCCAGGTACGCGATCTCCTCGCTCGACGAAGCCCGGGCCTATCTTCGGCACGAACTGCTAGGACCGCGGTTGCGCGAATGCACGCAGTTGGTCAACGCCGTGCAAGGCCGCTCGGTCGGCGAGATCTTCGGCTATCCGGACGACCTGAAAGTTCGCTCGTCGATGACGTTGTTTGCCCACGCGACAGCGGACAACCACGGTTTCGTGCACCTGCTCGAGCGGTACTACGACGGCGAGGAGGACCCGCTGACCCTGGAGCGGCTGCGCTGACCGGGCGGCATGCTCACAGTGGCCGCAGGATTCGCCAGCCGTGTGGCTCGATCGACACCGTGTCGACAACATCGTCCGGCGGCATGCCACTCCCGGCGATGGCATGTGCCCGCCCCACGCCCAGCTCGCCCAACACGACCTGCAGTGGGGCGTCGTCGACGTTGAGCGCCACGATCAGCGCCTGGTCGCCGTTTCGGGACTGGTACACGTATTGCCGGTTATCCAATCGCAACGCGGTCGCCGAGGCGGCATACAACCAGGAGTGGCGTCGGCGCAGCCCCACGAGGTATTGGTGCAAGCGCCATACTTCGGCCTGACGCACATCTAGTTGCGCTGGGGGAGAGCTGAATTCGGGACGCACCGCGTCGTCGCCGCCGAATCGCTCTTCCTTAATTCCGTGGTAGCCGAACTCGTCGCCGGCGTAGATGCTGGGAATGCCACCCACCGTCATCAGGATCACCAGTGCGTGAGCGAGGTGTTCAGGACGCTGAAGTTGGCTGGCGATGCGGGTGACGTCGTGATTGCCGATGAAGGTCAGTGGAGGAAAGCTTTCGACGAAAACGTTGTGGCGCCGCATTGCCCAGTCCAGCTCATAGAAGTTCCCGTCGTTGAGGCTGCTCCAAATCGCCTTCCACAGTTCATACTGAGTGACGGAGTCGAAACCGGCTTCGCGAACCACCGCAGCGTAGTCACCGTGGATCAGCTCTCCGACGAACCACGCTTCCGGTTGGAGCCGACGAACTTTCGGCAAAACCTCAGCCCAAAATTGTTGTGGCACAGCGTAAGCAGCGTCCAGCCGCCAGCCGTCAGCACCTCGTCGCAACCAGTGCGCCATGACGTCGGCAGTGTAGTCGGCGACCTCGGCGTTGTCGTGGTTCAGCGTGAGCAGACCACCATGTCCTTCGAAGGTGTGAAAGTTCCCCGGGTGCCCGCGAAACCAGCGTGCTGCTGCATCGTCGTGCGCCGCTTCGCGATAACGGAGGAAGTCGACACCGACGTGGTTGAACACGCCGTCGAGAAGCACCCGCAAGCCCCGCTGATGCGCCTCGGTGACAAGATAGTCGAAATCGTCGTCGTCGCCGAGCCGAGGATCGATGCGGTAATGGTCGGTGGTGTCGTAACCGTGTGTGCGCGAGGCGAAGATCGGCCCCAGCGCGATCCCAGACGCACCGAGCTGGATGGCGTGATCGAACCAGGCGGCGATGCGTCGCAGCCGGTGTTCACCTGGATCGGGAGGTACAGCCGCCGGGAAAGCACCGACGAACCCCATGGGGTAGACCTGCCACCAGATCACGTGCCGTACCCAGGGCGGCACCGTCACCGCCGATACCTGGCTTCGTAGAGGGATTTCATCTCCGCCTCGAGTTCGGGCGCTGGGCCATCGGCCACCGCTCGGGGGGCGACCGCGGTGACCGGCAGCATGGCCACCGGCGGTGTGGGCGCATGCCACTCGGTCAGCCATTGCGTCAACTGAGCGCACGATGTGGCGTAGACGATGCGCCCGAGACCCGCCCACGCGTGCGCGGCCGCACACATCGGACACTGCTCACATGACGTGTAGACGGTGGCCCGAATGCGATGGACCGGAGCCAAATTCGCTACCGCCCACCGGACGATCCCCATCTCCGCGTGTAATGTCTGGTCGTCCTCGGTGATTCGATTGTGATCCTCATAGACGGTCCGGCCTTTGGCGTTGACCAGGATCGCGCCGAATGGTCCGTGCCCGTTGTCAAGAGCGGTTCGGGCGAGTTCGACACAGCGACGCAAACGCTCCAGATCGACTTGGCTCACGCCCACAGACCCGAAGTCTACGGGTCGCCCGCTAGCCGGCAGCAGCCAATGTTTGGGCCGTGCTGATTGCCTGCGCGACGCCGGACACGATGGCGGCCACCTTCAACGCCTCGAGGATGGCTTCCCGGTCGACGCCGGCATCGCGCAGAGTGTGCTCGTGAGCAACCACGCAGTGCGAACACCCGTTGATCGACGACACCGCAAACGACCACAGCTCGAAATTCGCCTTGTCCACGCCCGGGTTGCCAATGATGTTCATCCGTAGCCCAGGGCGCAGGTCGTCGTACTTGCCGTCAAGGAAGCCGCGGCCGCGGTAGAACACGTTGTTCATGCCCATGATCGACGCGGCGCCCAACGCCGCCTGATAGGCCTCGGCCGACAGGTAATCAGCCGCCTCGGCGCCAATCTCGGCCAGCACCTGGGTATTCCGCGTCGCCGCTGCACTGGCCAGTAGGGTGCCCCACAGCTGCTCGGAGTTGAGCACAGTGCTGCGGCTGATCGAGCCAAGGGTGAGCTTGAGGTCCTTGGCGTATTCGGGCAGTGCGTCTTTCAGATTCTCGACACTCATCAGGCTGACTTCCTCAACTCTTCCCCGGCGTCGATGGTGGGGTCGCCCTTGCGCCAGTTGCAGGCGCACAGCTCATCGGACTGCAAGGCATCGAGCACTCGCAGCACCTCGTCGACGTTACGGCCCACCGAACCGGCAGTCACCGAAACGAATTGGATCTCGTTGTTGGGGTCGACGATGAACGTGACCCGGTCGGCCACACCCTCGTAGTTGAGCGCCCCGGTGGCTTCGAACAGTTCGCGCTTGATGTCCGAAAGCATCGGGAACGGCAGCTTCTTCAGGTCCTCGTGCTGGGCGCGCCACTGGAAGTGGACGAATTCGCTGTCCACCGAAACGCCGAGAACCTGGGTTTCGCGATCCTCGAACTCGTCGTTGAGCTTGCCGAACGCGGCGATCTCGGTCGGGCACACGAAGGTGAAGTCCTTCGGCCAGAAGAACACCACGCGCCACTTGCCCTCGTAGTCGTCGCTGGAGATGGTCGTGAAGTAGTCGCCGGGCTGCTGGGCGTCGACCTTAGACAGGTCGCCCCCGATCAACGCGGTCAGCCGGTAGGCGGGGAACTGGTCACCAATGGTCAGCAGTGCCATGTCACTCCTTTTCGAGAAGATTGGATCTAGTCAAGTTTTCTGAGTTCATACTGCCGGAACTCAACTTAGAATTAAAGGTGATATGTCCCACTACACTGATAGGTATGACCGATAAGAGTTATCAGCCGACCATCGCCGGGCTTCGGGCATTTGTCGCTGTCGCGGAAAAACAGCATTTCGGCAGCGCTGCGACAACTCTCGGCGTCAGCCAGTCGACGTTGTCACAGGCCCTGTCGGCACTGGAATCCGGACTCGGAGTCCAGCTGGTGGCACGCTCGACTCGTCGGGTTTTCCTCACCGCCGAAGGCAGGCAGCTGCTGCCGCACGCGCAAGCGGTGATCGAGGCGGCGACCGGATTCGCGGCCGCAGCCGCGGGGACGTCGGATCCGCTGCAGGGCAGCATCCGGCTGGGACTGATCCCGACGGTGGCACCGTACGTGCTGCCGAGCCTGCTGGCCGGGCTGGCCGAGCGGCTGCCCGCGCTGACCTTGCGGGTGATCGAAGACCAGACCGAGCGGCTGCTCACCGGACTGCGCGAGGGATCCCTGGATGCGGCGTTGATCGCCTTGCCCGCCGAGGCCGGCGGCATCACCGAAATCCCGATTTACGACGAAGATTTCGTGCTCGCGCTGCCGCCCGGGCACCCGCTGGCGGGCAAGCGACGACTCCCGCCGACCGCGCTGGCGCAGCTGCCGTTGCTGTTGCTCGACGAGGGACACTGCCTGCGCGATCAGGCCCTCGACGTCTGCCACAAGGCGGGCGTACGCGCCGAGCTGGCCGACACCCGGGCGGCGTCGCTGGCGACGGCAGTGCAATGTGTCACCGGCGGGCTGGGTGCGACGTTGATCCCGCAGAGCGCGGTGCCCGTCGAGACCGCGCGCAGCCAGCTCGAACTGGCATACTTCGCCGCACCCCGCCCCGGCCGACGGATCGGGTTGGTATTCCGCTCATCCAGCGGCCGCGACGGGCCCTACCGGCAGCTTGCCGAGCTGATCGGCGAGCTGGTCGGCGCCGACCAGCAGCTACGCCCGGCCCGGTAGTGCCAGCAAAATGAACGTGTTCTAGTTTCGCTTCATGCTGGACTTCACGCTGGAAAACATCAGCGCCGAGGACGTCGAACGGCAGCGCGCGTTGTACGAGTCGGTCCGCGAGTTGATCGACGCGACTGTCAGGACCCAGGCCGATGCCGCAGCGGTCGCGGCGGCCAAGGCCGAGATCGACTCGGCCACTGCACGTTTGCGTCGACGGGATCAACCCGCGGCTGACCGGAACGATCAGCCTCCGCTATCTGCAGGCCACCCGGCTGGGGCAGCTGCACGCCGAAGCGACAACCACCCGCGTCGACGGGGTGAAGACCTTCGCGGTAGGCCATCTCGCCGATGAGGACGGCGTCACGGTTGAAGCCGACGGGATGTTCATCCTGCCCCGATGGGCCCGGGACCACTCCGACTAGGTTTCGCTTATGGAAAAGATAGTTGCGGTGCTGATGGCAGCCGACCGCGACGAGGACTGGTGCCAACGGCAGCGCGGACCGGTCGCCGACGCCATTCTCCAGCTCGGTGTCCCCGGCCTGGCCGTCAATGTTCGCGACGATGCGGTGCGTCATTCACTGATGACGCTGACGACGCTCGACCCGCCGGTGGCCGCGGTGGTGAGCATGTGGACCCAACAGTGCTACGGCGATCAGATCGCGGCGGTGCTGCGCCTGCTCGAAGCGGAGTGCCATTCGGTCGCGGCTTATCTGGTCACCGAGTCGGTTCCGTTGCCGGCGCCACTCCAACTAGGTAGCCGCACAACAGGTTTGGCTAACATTGCGCTGCTGCGCCGGCCGGCAGAGCTAGACCAGGCGAACTGGCTGCGCCGCTGGCAGCACGACCACACGCCGGTGGCGATCGAGACCCAGTCCACCTTCGGCTACACCCAGAACGCCGTCGTGCGCCCGCTCACGCCGGACGCGCCGCAACTGGCGGGCATCGTCGAAGAGCTGTTCCCGGCCGAGGCGATCACCGATCTGAAGGCCTTTTTCGGCGCCGCCGACGATGCCGATCTGCAGCAGCGGCTGAGCCGGATGGTCGCCAGCACATCGGCATTCGGCGCCAACGAGAACATCGACACCGTGCCGACCAGCCGCTACGTGCTGAAGACACCGTTCGAGACCTGAGGAGACACCGGTGATACTGCAGATCGAAGACCAGAACCGGGTGCGCACCCTCACCCTGAACCGGCCCGAGGCGCTCAACGCGTTCAACGAGGCGCTCTACCAGGCCACCGCCGAAGCACTGACGTCAGCAGGCGACGATCCTGAAATCGCCGTCGTGCTCTTGACCGGGGCGGGACGCGCCTTCAGCGCCGGCAACGACCTCAACGAGATGCAAGCACGCATCACCGACCCGCAAATGGCCCGTCAGGGATCGCACTTCACCTCGATGATCGACGCGCTGACCCGGTTTCCCAAACCGCTGATCTGCGCGGTCAACGGCGTCGGCGTCGGCATCGGCACCACCATCCTCGGCTACGCCGACCTGGCGTTCATGTCATCGGCGGCTCGCCTGAAGTGCCCGTTCACCAGCCTCGGCGTCGCGCCGGAAGCGGCGTCGTCATACCTGCTGCCGCAGCTGATCGGTCGGCAGAACGCCGCCTGGCTCTTGATGTCCTCGGAGTGGGTGAGCGCCGAAGAGGCGCTGCGGATGGGCCTGGTCTGGAAAGTGTGCGAGCCCTCCGAGCTGATCGCGGACGCCCGTCGGCACGCTGAAATCCTTGCCTCACGGCCGATTTCGAGCCTGATCGCGGTCAAGCAGACCATCGTCGAACCGACTCGTCCGGAAATCGCGGCGGCGACCGGTCGGGAGAACGCCCATTTCGCTCAGCTGATGGGCGGGCAGGCAAACGCGCGGGCCCTCGCCGATTTCACCGCTCGGCGGGGCAACTGATCGCCAGGACGGCGGCTACCGCGACCCGCTGGTTTCCAACCGCGCGGCCGCCGCGATGAGCGCCCGCAACGTGCGCCGGCAACGTCCGCAGTCAGTGCCGGCTCCGCAGGCCGCCGCAACCTCTTTGGAGGTCGACGCCCCGCGGGCGACGGCGTCAGACACCGTCTGACTTGTCGCACCGACACACAGGCATACGTACATTGTTAGTGGAGTCTAACCTAACTTGATTCGCAAAGGCTAACCTAACCTAAAGCCTGTTCTGACCAGGATTTTCTGCATCGAGGCACCGGCCGACGAAGACGCGCCGACACCACGTGAATCAACCCGTCGTTCCGTCCTGCACTGGACTAGGTTTGATGTGGGCATGCGGTGGCGTTCCAGCCCAACCCACCGTCAATCGCCTCAAGTCCGAAACCGCGCCAGCGGAGAATAAGGAGCGATCATGCAAGGTGATCCCGATGTTTTGCGCCTTCTCAACGAGCAGTTGACCAGCGAACTCACCGCGATCAACCAGTATTTTCTGCATTCCAAGATGCAGGAGAACTGGGGGTTCACCGAGGTGGCGGGCCACACCCGCGCCGAGTCTTTCGACGAAATGCGGCACGCCGAGGCGATCACCGATCGCATCTTGTTGCTGGAAGGCCTGCCCAACTACCAACGCCTCTTCTCATTACGCATTGGTCAGACGCTGCGCGAGCAGTTCGAGGCCGATCTGGCGATCGAATACGACGTGTTAAACCGGCTCAAGCCGGGCATCATCATGTGTCGCGAGAAGCAGGACACCACCAGCGCCAACTTGCTCGAAGGCATCGTGGCCGACGAGGAGAACCACGTCGATTATCTCGAGACGCAGCTGCAGTTGATGGACAAGCTCGGCGAGGAGCTCTACTCGGCCCAGTGTGTCTCGCGACCGCCGACGACCGGGCAAGCCGGGCACTGAGCGCTGATTCTCAGCGCGCCTTCGGCCTACATCGTCGCCGGGCAGCGGGGGACAGACGGCGGCTTGGCGGCCGTCGCCAGGGAACGGCTTCCCGTCCCGACTTCGGGCGTACCATCTCGCCATGAGCCGAATCGGAACATTCGCTGACGACGACCTCGCCGGCTGGGTCCTGAAGTCTCCCGACTTGGGCGGCGCGATCGGAGCGTTCGCCAACTCGGTGTACAACCACAACCGGTTGCCGATGCGTACTCGCGAACTCGCGCGGATGGTCATCGCCCACGACAACGAATGCGAAGTGTGCGTCAACACCCGCGACGCCGACGGACCGGCCGCCGGTGTCGACGAAGAGCTGTACCACCATTCGCGCGAGTGGCGCACCTGGCCCGGATACAGCGATCAGGAGCGACTGGCCGCTGAGTTCGCCCACCGGTTCGCCACCGAGCACACGGTGCTACGCGATGACGAAGACTTCTGGAACCGCTGCCGCGAACACTTTTCCGAAGAGTTGCTCGCCGACCTGGCGTTGTCGTGTGCGCTGTGGCTGGGAATGGGGCGGGTGCTGCGGACGCTGGATATCGGCCAGACCTGCAAGCTGACGCTGCCGAGTCGCGTCTGACGCGCCGGGCCCGCCCGGCAGATGACCACCACACCGCTCGCCGCCGCCGCGATCGCCCAACTCGAGGCCGAAGGGGTAGACGCCGTCATCGGCACGGTGGTGAATCCGGCGGGGCTCACGCTGGCCAAGACCGTACCGATACGCCGGACCACCGCATTCGCCGATCCCGGCTTGGGCGCCAGCCGGGTTTGGCACGGCTTTGCCATCGACCAGATTGGCATCGCGTTCACCGAACACATCGGTGTGGTCGGTGATCAGCGCGTCCGGATTGACCTATCCGCGTTGCGCATCGTCGGCGATGGATTGGCTTGGGCACCTGGCTCATTCTTCGAACAGGACGGCACACCTGTGCTCGGTTGCAGCCGCGGAACGCTTGGCCGCATCGAGGCGGCCCTCGCCGACGCCGGTATCGAGGCGATAGTCGGTCACGAAATCGAATTTCTGCTTGTCAATCCGGACGGCCATCGGCTGCCCTCGACGCTGTGGGCGCAGTACGGTCTGGCCGGTGTACTCGAACACGAGGCTTTCGTTCGCGATGTCACCGCAGCAGCGGCCGTGTCCGGTGTCGTCATCGAGCAGTTTCACCCCGAGTACGGAGCCAACCAGTTCGAGATTTCACTGGCACCGCAATCACCGGTCGCCGCCGCGGACCAATTGGTGCTGACCCGGCTCATCATCGGCCGCGTTGCCCGCCGTTATGGCTTGCGTATCAGCCTGTCACCGGCGCCGTTCGTCGGCGACGTCGGATGCGGTGCCCACCAGCATTTCTCGTTTACCAGCTCAACCGGGCCGCTGTTCTCCGACGGCGCGGGCACCCGCGGTATGACAAGCAAGGGGGAGAACGCGGTGGCGGGGTTGTTGCGCGGCCTGCCCGAGGCCCAGGGCATGTTGTGCGGTTCGATCGTGTCCGGGTTGCGACTGCGTCCCCGCAACTGGGCCGGGGCGTATGCCTGCTGGGGAACCGAGAATCGAGAAGCAGCGCTGCGGTTCGTCGTTGGTGGCCCCAGTAACCCGTACGGGGGCAACGTCGAAGTCAAGGTCGTCGATCCTTCGGCCAACCCGTATTTCGCTACGGCGGCAATCCTCGGATTGGCGCTGGACGGAATCAACGACAAAGCTGTGCTGCCGCCGGAGACCAAGGTGGACCCGGCAGTGCTGTCCGACTCGGATCGCAGCCACGCCGGCATCGTGCAGCTCTCCAGCTCCCAAGCTCGAACCATTGCTGCACTGGATAATTCGAAGCGGTTGCGCACAATTCTCGGCGATCCCGCCGTCGACGTGGTGGTCGCGGTCCGCCGCTTGGAGCACGAGCAGTACGCCCACCTCAATCGTGAGCAACTGGCCGACAAATTCCGCATGGCCTGGAGTGTGTGACGGTGGAAGCTCTGGCGGACCACATCGCCGCCGTGCCGCTGATCGACCAACATGTGCACGGTTGTTGGCTGACCGTGGGCGACCGGCAGCGGTTTGAGAACGGCCTCAATGAGGCCAACACCGAACCGCTCGCCGACTTCGACTCCGCATTCGACTCACAACTGGGCTTCGCGGTACGAGCCCACTGTGCACCGCTGCTCGGACTGCCTAAACACGCTGACCCACAAGAATATTGGCAACGCCGCAGCCAGCTCACTGAAATCGAGCTGGCCCGAATCTTCCTGCGTGCCGCCGGTGTCAGTGACTGGCTGGTAGACACCGGGTACGCCGAAGGCGTCGCGGACGTCGCGCAACTCGCCGAGTGGTCCGGTGGCCGCGGCCACGAAGTGGTTCGCCTCGAGCAGGTGGCCGAGCAGGCCGCACACGCCCCGGGGGACTACGCGTCGGCGTTCGAGGAGATCTTGCACCGACGCGCGGCGACAGCGGTCGGCACTAAATCCATCCTGGCCTACCGCGGCGGGTTCGACGGCGATCTGACCGAGCCGTCCGGGGCCGAGGTCGCCGAGGCCGCCGCCCGATGGCGCGACAGCGGCGGCGTCCGGCTCGACGATCGGGTTCTGCTGCGGTTCGGGCTGTATCAGGCCCTGCGGATCGCCAAACCGCTGCAATTCCATGTGGGTTTCGGCGATCGGGACTGCGATCTGCACAAAGCTAATCCTCTGCATCTGCTGGACTTTCTGCGCCGCTCCGGTGAAACGCCGATCGTGCTGCTGCACTGCTACCCCTACGAGCGGGAGGCCGGCTATCTGGCCCAGGCGTTCAACAACGTCTACCTGGACGGCGGCCTTGGTATCAACCACCTGGGTGCCCGGTCGCCCGCATTCATCGCCCGGCTGCTGGAACTGGCGCCGTTCCGCAAAATCGTGTACTCGTCGGACGGGTTCGGCCCAGTTGAGCTGCACTACCTCGGTACCAGGCTGTGGCGCAACGGTATTCATCGGGTGCTGAGCCGATTCGTCGACGACGCTGACTGGAGTGCAGCCGATGCGATGCGGGTGGTCGACCTCATTGCTCGTGACAACTCGGCGCGCATCTACCGGCTGGGAGCAGCGTCTGACCTAGCTGTACTGACCTGAGAGGTTAGGTACGCGGCCGGCGGATGGTTGGCCGCCGAGTGCGGTGTGCCCGCAATGGTGATTTTAGGTGTGCAGCCATGCGGTGAAGGCCTGGCAGCGTTCAGTGTCACTTCGCTCGATAAATTACGGCGGTGAGAACCGACATCCTGCTCATCATCGCCGTGGTCGCCTCGGTGGCGTTAACCCTCTGGCTCGTCCAGCGGGGCGGTCGCAATCGCTGAGGGTTGCTTCACCGGTTGCCCCAGCGGTAATGGTTTTGCTCAAGGGCGTGCCCGGCGAGTGGCGTCTCTTCGCCGTCGCTTCTGCCTAACACCGTTGACAGGCCGTCAGAATGGGTACGGCGCTCGGACAGACTTTTGCGCCCTACCCCCTCGCCGAGCGCCTCCGCTCCTGAGGGGGCATTCAGCTGGGGCGTTCGAGTTCTGTTCGGGCTTGGTCGATTTGGTCGTAGGCGTAGGTCGCCATGGCGGCGGTGGTCATCGTCGCACCCTTGCGGGCGACCAATTCTTAGGTTTCGTCGCCAAGGACCTCGCGGAGGTGGGTGATCGCGATGTCGAGTTCGCAGAACCCCGCCTGGTTTTGGGGCCGCTGCGAGCCAGCTAAACGTGCGGCGCAAAGCATGGCTCGCAAACTGTGGCGGGGGTACCGTGCATCACAAGAAAGGAAGTGAGCGGGTATGGGCGGCTACCGAGAACTGTTCGCCGCCAGCATCAAAGACCCCGAAACCTTCTGGGCGCAGGCCGCGCAAGCCGTGTCGTGGCTGCGGCCCCCGCACCAGATCTTCGACGATAGCCATTCGCCGTTCTACCGGTGGTTTCCCGACGCCACACTCAACACCTGCGCCAATGCGCTGGACCGCCACGTCGCCGACGGCCGCGCTAAACAGGCCGCGCTGATCTACGACTCGCCGATAACCGGCGCCAAGCGCACCTACACCTACAGTGAGCTGCTGGATCAGACTGCCCGGTTCGCGGGCACGTTACGTGCGCTCGGCGTTGCCAAGGGCGACCGGGTCGTGCTCTATATGCCGATGATCCCAGAGGCGGTCATCGCGATGCTGGCATGTGCACGGCTCGGCGCGGTGCACTCGGTGGTGTTCGGCGGCTTCGCCGCACACGAGCTCGCCACACGAATAGATGATGCACGCCCGACCGTCGTCGTTTCCGCCTCCTGCGGAATCGAGCCGTCGGGATTGGTGGAATACAAGCCGATGCTTGATGCGGCACTCCAGTCGGCTCAGCACAAACCGCGCAGCTGCATCGTTGTGCAGCGACATCAGCACCGCTGCCCGCTCACCGCAGGGCGCGATATGGATTGGCACGCGCTGATGGCCAACTGCGAGCCCGCCGATGCGGTGCCCGTGGCGGCCACCGACCCGCTGTATGTGCTCTACACTTCGGGCACGACCGGCAAGCCAAAGGGCATCGTGCGCGACAACGGCGGACACGCCGTGGCGTTGCTGTGGAGCATGCGACACATCTACGACACTCATCCCGGCGAAGTATTTTGGGCGGCATCGGATGTGGGCTGGGTCGTCGGGCATTCCTACATCGTCTACGGGCCGCTGCTGCTCGGTGCCACGACGCTGCTCTACGAGGGCAAGCCGGTCGGCACACCGGATCCCGGCGCGTTCTGGCGGGTGGCATCCGAACACCGGGTCAAGGCGCTGTTCACCGCGCCCACGGCGATCCGCGCAATCCGCAAAGAAGACCCGGACGGCACACATCTGAACAAATACGACCTCTCTGCGCTGCGGTACCTATTCCAAGCCGGAGAACGCCTTGACCCCGACACCTACACGTGGGCTTCCGACAAGCTCGGC
>Ga0187781_10000412_pt1 | contig 30458 bp, 24 predicted proteins | sample 0715_SJ02_MP02_2_FD_132447 | JGI IMG/M metagenome (GOLD analysis project Ga0187781, IMG submission 132447) | Tropical peat soil microbial communities from peatlands in Department of Meta, Colombia - 0715_SJ02_MP02_20_MG | ecosystem: Environmental > Terrestrial > Soil > Wetlands > Peat | place... | reverse complement strand
GTGAAAAGCGTGGATCGCATCATCTATTCCATCTTCCAGAGATTCAACCTGGAATGGAAAAACCGCACCCTCAAGCTCTTTACACAAGCAGCTTGACATCACCGAGAGTTCACGCACGGCATACATGTGCGCCGAGCGAGTTTATTTTCATTGTCACCGCATGCTGGTGTCGGACTGGCTGGTCGCACATGGGCATGAGGTGCTGCACATTGACGGCGAGGGACTGGCCAAGCCACATCGTCTGACGACGGAGGCGCGCATGTTTAATGGACGGCTGATTTACTGCGGGGACCGGCTGCTGTAAACCATCATCTGACTCCTTCCTGAAACCTCGCGACCTTGAAACTTTGAAGCCTTCCTCCCCGCAGCACGCATGCTATAATTTTTTATTCTCAGTTCGCTTAGAGCACGGAGGATTGTATCGAAAAACGTTTTATCCGCACCAACGAGCGCATTCGGGCGCGGGAAGTACGCGTGATTGACGATGAGGGGCAGCAGTTGGGCATCATGCCGCCCTACGAAGCGCTCAAGAAAGCCCGAGAAAAAAATCTGGATCTGGTTGAGATCGCGCCCACCGCGCAGCCCCCGGTATGCCGCATTACCGATTACGGAAAGTATCTCTACCAGCAGGAAAAGAAGGATCGCCAAGCCAAGAAGCACCAGAAGACGATTACGATCAAAGAGGTCAAGTTCCGCATCAACGTGGATGACCACGATTACGAGACCAAAAAGAATCACGTGCTGCGTTTTCTGGCGGATGGCGACAAGGTCAAGGCGACGATATTTTTCCGCGGGCGCGAGATGACGCGCACCGGCCTGGGACGCCAGATTCTGGAGCGGCTGATCAAGGACGTGGAAGCGCAGAGCATGGTCGAGTTTCGTCCGCGGCAGGAAGGCAACACGCTGCACGCGATTCTCGCGCCCAAGAAGCTTGAGGCGCCGAAAAAGGCGGAGAAGCCAAAACCTGCGGCTCCAAGCGCGCCCAGTCCTGGCATGACGCCACAAGCGCAGGCCGCCAAGCCCGCGCCGTAACAACCAAGCAATTGGCAATTAGCAGTTGGCGTTTAGCCGGTCAAGGGAATGCCAGCGGAGGGGTTTTAGCTAAGTGCTAATTGCTAACTGCTGAGGTTCTATGCCGAAACTGAAAACGCACAAAGGTGCTTCCAAGCGCTTCAAGAAGACTGCTACAGGAAAGGTGAGGCGCGGACACGCGAAGCTGCGCCACATCCTCACGTCGAAGGAAACGAAAGCCAAGCGCAAGCTGAGAAAGTCCGGTTTGGTCAGCGATGGCGATCTCGCCAAAGTGCTGCGGATGATTCCGTATCAGTGAGAGGATAGAGCGATTTTGCGATTAAGCGATTGAAAGTCGGCGCCGACCGAGCGTCGAAATCAATCGCGCAATCACCCGATCACTCAATCGCCCAATTCCTCTAAGGCGTGTGAAGAGGCCGAGCATCAATCCTTGCCTCCAGCCGCCGTAAAACGAAAGCAAAAAAGGAGAACACAATGCCCCGAGTCAAGCGCGGCACCAAGCGCCGCCAGAAGCGCAAGAAGATTCTCGACCGCGCCAGCGGATATTTCCTGACAAAATCGAAGCTGTACCGCTCGGCCAAGGAAGCGGTGGAGCGCGGGCTGAAGTTCGCTTACGCCGGGCGCAAGCAGCGCAAGCGCCAGTTTCGGTCACTCTGGATCGTGCGCATCGGCGCGGCGGCCAAGCTGAATGGGATGAGCTACAACCAGTTCATCCACGGCCTGAAGAAGGCGGGAGTGGAACTGGACCGCAAGATTCTGGCGGACCTGGCGGTGAACGATCCCGCGGGATTTGCCAGCCTGGCGAGGCAGGCGAAGACGGCGCTGGCGTAAGATCAGCTGTCAGCCATCAGCTGTCAGCTTTCAGCAAAAACGGGAAGGGCACGACTTTAGTCATGCCGCCCAATGTCTCATTTTATTAACTTGTCATTCTGAGCGCAGCGAAGAACCTGTGCATTTTCTGGGGAATTGCACAGGTCCTTCGCGCAAAATGCGCGCTCAGGATGACAATACGTTTGGATCATCGTGGCCTACATCGTTCCCAAACTGACAGACTATTCGGCGGCGGCGCTGGAAGAGGCTGCGAGCGATTGCATCGCTGCCTGTGTCGCCGAGGCTTCAGAGGTCCGGAGCGAATCCCACCTGAAAGCGTTTCGCGACCGTTGGATGGCGCGGAAAAACGGAATTCTGACGCAGATCAACGATCTGTGGCTTAAAGGCGCGCCGAAGAACGCGAAGCGGGAAGTGGGGCTTCGCATGAACGAGGTAAAGACGGCGGTCACGGTCGCGGTCACTAAAGCCGAAGTTCTTCAGCTCGAACTGGCGACTGCGACTCGCGCTCTGGCCGGTAGTCTCGACATCTCCCTCCCCGGCATCCGCCGCGCCATTGGCGCCGAGCATCCCGTCATTCGCACGATGCACGAGATCGTTTCCGTATTCCAGAAGCTCGGATACTCCGTTGCCGAAGGTCCAGTCGTCGAGACCGATTACTACAACTTCGAGGCGCTGAATTTTCCGCCCGATCATCCGGCGCGCGACACGCAGGACACGTTGTTCATCGCGGGCCAGGAGTCGAAGCCGCAGCGCGAGAGGCTGCTCTTGCGCACGCACACTTCTCCGGTGCAGATTCGAACCATGGAAAAGATGCGGCCGCCGATCCGCATCGTGATTCCCGGCACGGTGCACCGCAACGATCCGCCCGACGCCAGCCACTCGCCGATGTTCCATCAGATCGAAGGCCTAGCTGTGGATACCAACATCACCTTCGGCGATTTGAAGGGTACACTCGATCACGCCATGAAGGCGCTGTTCGGATCGAATGTGAAAACGCATTTCCGGCCGTCATTCTTTCCGTTCACTGAACCCAGCGCGGAGTTGTATGTCACCTGCTTCATTTGCGGTGGAAGCGGAAAGCGTGGAGCCGACCCCTGCCGCCCCTGCAAGCAGACCGGATGGATCGAAGTGCTCGGCTGCGGCATGGTCGATCCGAACGTATTCGAGTTCGTGAAAGACAACGGATACGACCCGAAAAAAGTTTCGGGATTCGCCTTCGGGATGGGTGTGGATCGCCTGGCGCTGCTGAAGTATGGCGTAGACGATCTGCAGTACTTCTTTCAGGGAGATGTGAGGTTTTTGCAGCAATTTGGATAAAGACGCTCTTAGCTATTGGCTCTTGGCTTTTAGCTAAAGGCCAAGAGCTAAGGGCCAAAAGCCGATTTCATGAAACTTTCCGCCAACTGGATTCGCGACTACGTTGATCTCACGGTCGACGACCACCGTCTCGCCGAAGACTTGACCAACGTTGGCATTGCAGTTGAGGGCATCAGCGGCGCGGGCGCAGATACCGTGTTTGAGATGGAGATCGGGACGAATCGTCCCGACGCCATGAATCATTACGGAGTGGCGCGGGAAGCGGCGGCGGTTTACGATTTGCCGCTGAAGCCGGTTGCGCCCAATCTGCCCTCAGCGGCTAAAGCCGGTTCTACTGAGGCGTCTGACGGCGCGGCTGGAAGCCACGCCCTTTCAAAACGCGCGGATGACGCGCCTCTTCCGATCACCGTCGAAGAGCCCGAGCTTTGCCCTCGTTTTTCGGGTCGCGTGATTCGCGGGACTCACATCGTGCCTTCGCCAGAGAAGATTGCTCACCGGCTGCAGTTGATTGATCAGCGTCCCATCTCGAATGCCGTCGACGCCACCAACTACGTTCTGTGGGAAATCGGCAAACCCACACACGTATTCGATCAGGACCTGCTCGAGGGCGGTCAGCTGATCATTCGCAAGGCCCGCGCCGGCGAAACGCTCAAGACGCTCGATGGCGTCGAGCGCAAGCTCACGCCCGAAGATCTTGTCGTTTGCGACGCGAAAAAGCCCGTGGGTCTGGCCGGTGTGATGGGCGGCTACGACACCATGATCACGGAGAAGACCCGCAACATCGTGATCGAATCGGCGTGGTGGAACCCGGGGATCATTCGCAAAATGTCGCGGCGGCACGGCTTGCATACCGACGCGTCGCACCGCTTCGAGCGCGGCGCGGATTTTGAGTCCACGGTGCTGTCGTGCGACCTGGTGGCGAAGATGATTCTCGAGTCGGGCGGCGGAGAGCTGGTGGGCGACGTGGTTGACGTCGTTTCGAAAAAGATGGATCAGGCTCCGGTGATGCTGCACGTGTCCGAGGTGCGCCGCATTCTGGGCGAGGAGCTCGATGCCGGGCTCATCTTCCGGCTCCTGAAAAGGCTTGGATTCACGCTGATTCCCGAGGGGCAGGAGGAGGCGAAATTCCGCGTCAACATCCCAAGCTGGCGGCTGGACGTGGAGCGCGAGATCGACCTGATCGAGGAAATCGCCCGCCTGCACGGTTACGACAAATTCGTCAACACACTGCCGGCGTACAGCGGGGCGGTGGTCGAGTTGCCGCATGCGGCCATCGACGCGACGCTGCGCGAGCGAGCTCTTGCGCTGGGGTACGACGAGGCGCTGTCGCTGACGTTCGTTTCGCATGCCGACGCGGAGAAGTTTGAATCCGGCTTCGTGACTCCCCCAGCGGCTAAAGCCGCAAACAGATCGGCCGACGGTGCGGCGCGGCTGGAAGCCGCGCCCTTTCAAAGCCTGGCTGCCAGGGTGTTGGAGCTGGCGAATCCGCTGAGCGAGGAAGCGTCGGTGATGCGCACTTCGCTCGTTCCGGGCATGCTCGACATGCTGGCGTGGAATTTGAATCGGGATGTCGAGGAGGCGCGCCTGTTCGAGATGGGCAACGTGTATGAACTCGCGGGCAGATTGTCAGGCGAAGCGCGGGTGGAACCGAAGCGCGCATGCCTGGGCGCAACCGCCGCGGCGGTGAGAAGCTCCCTTACGGCCGGAGGCGCGCTTGACGTAAGCAAGGGCGAGCAGGCGGCAGCCGCGGAAGCGTTCCGCGCGTTCAAGGGCGATGTGGAGAACCTCCTGGCCGCATTTGCCGGAAGCGTGACCTACGAGCGCAAAGCCGCGGAGTATTTTCATCCCGGACGCTCGGCGCGGGCACGGCTGAATGGCGGACTGGTGGCCCAGTTTGGGCAAATTGATCCGCGAGTGGCGGCGGCACGCAAGTTGCGGCAGGATGTGTTTGTAGCAGAGTTCGACCTGGAGCAGTTGTACAAGGCCGGATTGCGGCCGGTCCGGTTCACACCGCTCGGAAAGTATCCAGCAGTGGAACGGGACTTCTCATTCGTGTTTGCCGACGACGTGTCGTTTGAAGAGATGCGCCAAACCGTAACGGCTCTTGGCCTTGCGGAGGTGCGGGAGTTCCGTCCCGTAGAGATTTTCCGCGGCGGAGCAATTGCGGCAGGGAAATACTCCGTGCTGCTGCGGGCGAAATTTCAATCGGACGAGCGAACGCTACGCGACGACGAAGTGGCCGAGTGGTCGGGAAGGATTGTGGCGGCGTTGACTGCGTTGGGTGGCGTGCAGCGGATGTAGGTCGGAATTACGGAGCCCTTCACGCGGTCCGGCCGGAGGTGAGCACGACGATGCCGACATCATGGATGGCTAAACAGTGGAATGACATAAAGGGAAACGCCAAATGGGCTTTGCTCGGAGGCGTCTGGTGGGTTGTCGCATGGTTATCTAATCACCTCGTCCGTGAAATACCGAATGCTCCCCGTTGGGCAGCGATCATTGTTCCACTGTTGCTTTCTGCCCTTGCCTTCGTATGGTTAGCGCGAAGAGCTACCGCGACAGGGCCCCAGCGCCCCACGCTGGCAGGAGGACAGTCGCTCACCAAGCCACCATTCGACGTCGAGAAGTACGCTGCCAGCGCCTACGACAGCCCCCTGGCAAAGGAGGTCGAGAGCAATGTTCGTCAGGCCATGGAGGCGCGATACCCGCAGGCAAGAGAGCGAGAGGCGTTCCTCCTGCGTTTCATAGGTCTTGGCGTGGTATCGTCCGTCTATGACATCACGTGGGCCTACATCTTTCGCAGCCAGGTACTCTTACTTGAGCGGTTGAATCGCGAAAGCCTGCCGCTAGATCAGGCAAGGGTCTTTTACGACAAGGCCGTGCGCGAGCATCCGAGAGAATACGCCAACTATTCATTCGACCAGGGGCTCGGGTTTCTGCGAGGTCAAGTCCTGATCATTCAGCAAGGGACGATGGTGGGGATTACTGTTCGAGGCAAGGACTTCTTGAAGCATATGGTTCATAGTGGAAGAGCGGCGCAGGACCGGCGGCTGTAAAAACCCTGGTAATTATCCCTTGACAGTAGGTATAGAAAACTCGGATACTGTGTTCCTATCGCCGGGGCGTTTCTTCGTCGAAAAGGGGTACGATCCGACTGTGCGTATTCCAGATCAGGTTCTAAAATCCGTTGCTTTCATAGGTGAGGTCACCCACCGCGACGAACAAGGTAACGTGTTCGGAGATTTACACGCGACTGGATTCTTTGTGTCGATAAGAAGCCCACGGTTTCCAGAGTTGCGACACGTCTATTTTGTGACGGCGAAGCACGTCGCTGAAGACTTAAAGGATCGTATTCCGTACATCTTGGTGAACACCACAAACGGCGGCCAGACCCACATCTACCACTATGGCCCTCGCTGGTTCTATCACCCTACTGATCCAACGGCAGATGTGGCAGTTCTTCAGATCGGCGAACAACCCAACACAGACCACCTGGCCGTGCTAACGAAAGACTTCGTGAACACTGAGGACATTGCTAACCGCGAATGGGTGGATGTTGGCGATGAGGTATTTGTCACCGGGCTTTTCACTCCGGCTCCCGGCCAAAAACGAAACATGCCCATCGTGCGCCACGGAAATATCGCCATGATTCCCACAGAGCAAATACAGACGGAGCTTGGTTTCAGCGATGTATATCTCGTGGAAGGGCGGTCTATCGGGGGGTTGAGCGGTTCTCCCGTGTTCGTTCGACGCACCGAGACCTTCAAACTTCAGCTACCGAATGGAAGGATCACCGAAGTGAACGTTCCCGGCCCGTTCAAGCTCTTTGGCGTGATGCAAGGGCATTGGGATATCAAAGAATCCGAAATGAATAAGGCTTTGGTGCATCACGACCGTGAGCACGGCGTGAATATGGGCATTGCGATTGTCACACCCGCCGTGAAAATCTTGGACATATTGGAGCAACCGGGCATGAAGCTGATTAGAGATTTGGCGGACGAAGACCTAGGTCGCACACGCGGAAGCGTACCTGGATCGGATAGCGCGAAGAAAAAAGCTACCGACGAAAAATCATTGACGCAAACCGATTTCGAGGACGTGCTAACGCAGGTCTCGCGCAAGTTGTCCGACCGAAAGTAGGCAGTCAGAAAGGCTCAGGAATGCTCACGGCTTGGCGAACTACCGTGTCGCGTTTCTCGATCTGATGCAGAAAGCTAACAAACATCGGCGTTGTATCGAATCGGCGGTTATAGCGAAAGCTGTATTCGTTGAGGTAGGACTGCAAGTACCCTTTGCCAACCGAGTGATAGACGCCGCGCACGCCATTTTTCACCAAGCTCCAAAATCCCTCTACCGTGTTCGTGTGGATGTTGCCTACGACGTAGACCTTGGCGCTGTGATTGATCCGCTGATGCGTGTACCCCATCGTGGGCATGTGCTCGATCCCGTGATAGGCATTCAGTTCATCGGTAAAAACGGTGCTCTTGGGCAGCACGTATTCCTTGACCATCCCAAGCAGCGTAGAGCCTTTCACATCGTCGGCAACCAGCGCCCGGATGGAACCTTTGCGCTCAACTATCCCCACTACCGGAGTCTTAACTTTGTCACCCGCCATCGGTCTGCCAGTTCCGCCCTTTCGCTTTCCGCCCATGTAAGTCTCATCGACTTCCACGCCCTTCCCACGACCGCCGAGAGGCGATGCCGATTCATCGGCAAGCATAGAGCGAATCTGCTTGAACATGCGCCATGCCGTTTTGTACGTGACTCCGGTCTCACGCTGAATCTGCTTCGCGGAGATGCCGCAACGGGTTTGAGCCATGAGGTAGATCGCATAGAACCATGTGGTGAGAGGCGTTGGCGATTTGTGAAAGATCGTGTCTGCCGTGGGATGGAAATGGTTGCCGCAGTAGTCGCACGAATACGACGGACGGCTGGCAACGCGATGGTGTTTCGTTTTCTTTCCGCACTTATCGCAGAACGGCATTTCGTCGGGGTGAAAGCGGCGAAAGAGCCAATCAAGGCATGTCGCGTCATCCGGGAACTGTGCGCGGAAGTTGTTGATCGTATACGGCTTCATGTTTGGCTTGCGGTTGTTGTGCGCCATTGCGTTTTACCTACAATGACGATAGCAGAATTTGTACCTACTGTCAAGGGATAATTACCAAAACCCTTGCATTTCGCCTTCCCTTCGCCAATAATGGCGGCATGGCTATCACACGCAGACAGCGGGAAGTGTACGACTTCATCTCTCGATTCGTGGCCGAGCACGGATACTCGCCTTCGTTCGAGGAAATCGGCAAGGGGCTGGAGTTGTCGTCGCTGGCGACGGTGCACAAGCACGTCACCAACCTGGAGAAGAAAGGGCTGCTCACGCGCGACTACAACCGCAGCCGCTCCATCGATCTGCTGCCGCCCAAGGGCCGCCTGAAGCAGGCCATGAGCGTCAATACCGCGGTGGTGCTGCCGCTCGTGGGACGCATTGCCGCCGGCCAGCCGATCGAGGCGGTGGAGAATCCGGAAACCATCTCGCTCGCCGATTTTGTGCGCTCAAAGGACGTGTTTGTGCTGGAAGTGCGCGGCGAGTCCATGCAGGACGAGCACATTCTCGACGGCGATTACGTCCTGGTCGAGAAAACGCGCACCGCCCACAACGGCGACATCGTGGTCGCGCTGGTGGATAAGAACGACGCGACTCTGAAGCGCCTCTACCGCGAGGGCGAGAACATCCGCCTGCAGCCCTCGAATGTGAGCATGAAGCCGATTATCGTGCCAGCCGCGTCGGTGGATGTGCAGGGGCGGGTGATTGGGGTGTTAAGGAAGTATTGAAGGACGGCAGCGCGGAAGCAGATCGCTGGGGTGGTCTACCTCGCTGTCTTTACTGCGGCTGCAGAACTTCGTCCACCGCCAGCTTCGCCCCCTTATCGGCCACGATGACCTTGCGCACAGGCGCGTAGCCGGTCAGAGTGATATCAATCACGTAGTTCCCCGGATCGAGCGCTACGTCCAGCGGCGAATTCTTCTCCATGATGTGCTGGTTGATCGACACCTGTGCGCCTTTGGGCTGGGTGCGAATGCTGACCGTGGCTTGTCCCGGCTGGGCGCCCTTGCCGCCAAACAGGTGCGACATCTTGCCGACGGTTTTGATGCTGTCGACGTTGCCCAGCGGCCGCAGTGCCGGAGAGAAGCTGAGAGTTTGCCCTAGGGCGAACTGGCCGGACATGGTCTCGTCCAGATAGCCCATCATCCGGACGAGAACCACATGCTGGCCCTTGTCGACGCTGACTTGCGCCGGAGTCTTTGCGCCCACATCGCGCCCGTCCACGTAGACGTTGGCCCCCGGAGGATCGCTCTTGACGACTAGCGTGGCCATCAACTGCGCCAGATGTGAAATCATCGTCACGCGGTTTCCCGAGATCCCTTCGACCGTGCGCGTGTCGGTGGAATAACCGGCCTTGCTGACGGTGATCGTGTGCGGTCCGGGCAGAAGATTCGTGAAATTGAACGGCGTAAGCCATACCGACTCGGTGCGACCGTCGATCTGTACTTGGGCGCCCTGAGGGGTGGAATCCACCGAGAGTTGTCCGGGAATGATCATGGGTGCCGGGGGCGGAGCTGCCTTCTTGTGAGCGCTTCTTCCCCTGGCGCTGGTGGCCGGCTCGGCCGCGGGTTCTAAAGTCTCCACGGGTTGGGGCGCCGCAGCCTGGGCGTCCGTACTCTTTGGAGCAGGTTCGGACGCCTGCGGGGAGACTTCGGGTTGAGCTTCGGCCGGAGCGGTAGTGCGCGCTGCCCCGGCATCGTCCTCGCTGCTCAGATTGTGAACGTAGAGCGTGAAACCGATAGCGATGGTCAGGATCAGCAAGGCTGCCCCGCCCAGAGCGTAAAGCATTAGCTTGGGCGGAACGTTCTTGATCTCCTTGATTGCCTTCTGAGCGACTTCCCGGGGCTGAACCTTTGGCTTCTCGTCGTGCTTCAGCCTGCCGGAAAACATGGTCGGCGCAGCTGGCGCCTGCGCAGCCGGCTCGGAGTCGAGAGGCGGTGGCGGCGGAGGCGGTGCAATATAGACTTCCTTCAGCGGCGGCAATTCCGACATCTCGGAGAAGCTGACGCCGCTCTCACTGCTCTGTCCATCCCCGGCCATCAATGGATCCACTTTGATTTTTGGAGTGCCGGCCTGAGGTTCGAAAGTCTCGACTTGCGGCTCGTCCACCATGGCGGATGACATGTATGCGGATGGCGTCTCCGGGTAGGAGGCGGCCGGCGCCGCCGAGTCCACGGACAGATCAAGATCAACGTCCCCGCCTGAGGGACGCGCTGCGTCATCGCTGCTTGCTCCCGCCGCCGCTGCCGCCGCTCTGGGAACGGCCAAAGTGCTGGCCGGCCGAGCCAACCGAGAGGACGCGGCTTCTGCGCTCGCCGGCGGGAAGTCGGGTTTCTTTTCCGCCGGGTTCGCCAGCGGGGATTTCTCTTCCGTCGGCCGCACACTCGCCGGCTTCGCCAGCCCCGAGAGCCGGGACGCACCCGAGGGCGCAGGAGTCTGGGACTTGGTGGCCGGTTTTCCCAAGCCTGAACTCGTTGAAGGAGCCTTTGCTGCGGCCGGAGCAACGAATTTGGCTTGCGCCGCCGCTTTTACTGAGCCAGGGATCGCCGGCCGTTTCGGCGCCTCTGCCTTCTTTGCGGCCAGCGGCTTGGATTCTTTGCATTTTTCCAGATCATCGAGCAGGGCCCTGCCGGTGGGATAGCGCTGCTCCGGATCCTTGGCCAGCGCCTTCATGATGAGCTCGCTGAGCAAAGGATGCAGTTTTGGATTCACCTGAATCGGTGAGGGCGGCGTGCTGCCCAGAATGCACTGCCGCAGCCCTTCCGCGTCTTGACGGTCGAAGGCCTTCCGCTCCGTCACCATTTCATACAGCATTGCTCCCAGGCTGAACAGGTTCGACCGTCCGTCCATGGGCTGGCCCATAATCTGCTCGGGCGACATGTAATGCAGGATGGTAGGAAGGCCGTCGGTGACGTGCTGGATGTAGTGGCCCACTGCGGAAACGCCGAATCCCAGGATCTTCACTGTGCCGTCCCAGCCGCACATGATCTTGGCCGGTTCCAGGCTGCCGTGAACCACATTGTGCGCGGTGGCGTGATCGAGGCCGCTGGCGAGCTGGCGGCCAATGTCAAGCAGATCCCAGATCGAAAATCCTTCTTTGCGCGCCAGCATAGTGGCGATGCTGTTGCCCTGAACGTAATCCATGGCGGCGCAGAACTGGCCCTCGATTTCGCCCGAGCCATACACGTTGGTGATGTTTGGGTTGCTGAGAACCTTGGTGCACTCCGCCTCTTCCAGAAGGGCCTGCTCCAACGCCGCCGCGCCGTCGCCGAACGCGCTCAGACGAATGGCTTTCAGCGCGATCGTCTGCCCGTTTTCAGGGTCGGTGGCTTTGAAGACCGCTCCAGTCGGCGACTTCGCCAGTTCACTGAGAATCTCAAAAGGGCCGATTTTCATGGACATTGCTTGCCGCTCCATTCACGCGCGAGCTGATCGCGTCGCCGCGACAAGGCTCCGCCGGCGGAGGACCTCGGGGGATAGGCATGCCTAGCATATCTCTGGTCGTGTCGAGCTTCGAGTTACCAAAGTAAGGCGGGTACCGCCTCGACTTTTGAGGCACCCCGATGGCCCGTGTTTTTCTGGTGGACCCATTCAGCCGGAAGGCTCGCGAAGCGACTGGAACGAAAGATCCCGCTTGAACGTACTCTGCAGGGAGACTGCTCGTTTCGTATCCCTGCGCTCGACCCCAGTTAGAACCGGGTCTACCAAGAAGCGGATTCGTTCGAGATGACGCGATCGAAAAGAGTGCACGGATTCAAACTGAGGCATCACCATGTTTTGTTTCGGATGACATTTGTCATCCAGCCCTGGTGACGATCTCCACTGGCGAGGGGAGCTGACATGGGGGAGAGTTGGACAAAGACAACAGGATCTTCATGAAGCAGGAATCAAGCGCGGAGAACACTGGCGGCAAGGTTGGACGCAGCCCACGGCTTCGTTTATTCTGGCTGGGCTGGGTTTTATCCCCGTCTCGCCCTACGCTCCCGTTTTGCTCTGGAGTTCCGTTATGACGTTGACCCGGTTCGTCACCAAGAATGCGTTCCGCAACCGGCGGCGCAGCATTCTGACGGTGCTGAGCATCGCGTTTTCGCTGCTGTTGCTCAGCTTCATGATGACGCTATGGCATGCTTTCGCGCTCGACGAAGGCAGCGCGGAATCGGCTGAGCGGCTGGTAGTTCGCCACCGCGTGTCGCTCACGTTCCCTCTGCCCGCCTTTTACCGCGAAAAAATTCGTGCGGTTCCCGGTGTCGTCGCCGTGGTGCCCAGTTCCTGGTTTCAGGGGGTCTACAAAGATCAGAAGCCGGAGAATTTTTTCCCCCGCTTCGCCACCGATCCGGAAGAATTCTTTAAGGTCTACCGCGACTTCTCGATTCCCGACGATCAACTGAAATCCTGGCAACGCGACCGTCAGGGTGCGGTGGTATCGGCAGCGCTCGCAGAAAAATACGGCTGGAAACTTGGCGACAAGATCGTGATCGTTGGCGACATCTATCCCATGACGCTTGAGCTTTATGTGCGCGGCATCTATCACGGCGATCCCGACCCCAAGTCGCTTTACTTCAATACCAAGTATTTGGAGGAGGGGGTCTCATTTTTCAAGGGGACGGCGGGAACTTTCGGCATTCTCGCGGATTCCCCCGCCAATGTGAGCAAGATCGCCGCCGCCGTGGATGACATGTTCCACAACTCGCCCCAACCCACCAAAACGGAAAGCGAGAAGGCGTTCGGCTTGGAGTTCGTGGCGATGATGGGAAACGTGAAGGCATTCATTCTGGGCATCTGCTCGGCAGTGTTGTTCGCCACGTTGCTGGTATCAGCCAATACGATTGCCATGTCGATCCGCGAACGCACCCGCGAAGTGGCGGTGCTGAAAACCCTGGGATTCACGAATAAGGGCGTGCTCGGACTGTTCGTGAGCGAAGCGGTAGCGCTCTCCGTAGTAGGCGGTTTGATTGGCGCCAGCCTGGGTAAAGGCCTGGTGTTTATGTTTGCTCATGCGCCGCAGATGACTTTCTTCCCCCTGAACATGACGCCGGCGATTTGGCTGCTGGCCGTGCTCATCTCCGCGCTGGTGGGGCTCGTCGCCTCGGCTTTGCCTTCTTATCACGCTTCACAAGTAAACATTGTGGATGGATTACGACATATAGGATGAATCGTAGCGCCGCCGTCTCGGCGGCGGGCGTGGCGGCGTCCCGCCGCCACTGAGGACGAGTTTATGACGCTAGGCAGTTTCGTGGTTCGCAACACGTTTCGTCGGAATCTGCGGCGCAGCCTGCTGACCATGATCAGCATCAGCGTCTCGCTGCTCTTGTTGACGCTGATGATCTGCATCTGGCGTTCTTTCTACATTGACAAGGTCGCGCCGGAGGCCAGCCGGCGGCTCATCATTCGCGACCGCGTTTCGCTCGCGTTTTTCCTGCCCGCGTATTATCGCGACAAAATCCGCGGCGTGCAGGGAGTAACCGCCATCGCTCCCATGACCTGGTTCGGAGGCCGCTACATTGACGACCGGCCCGAGCATTTTTTTGCTAACCTGGCGACCGATCCCGAAGAATATTTGAAGGTCGCCAACGACAAGATCGTGCCGCCCGATCAACTCAAGGCTTGGCAGCAGGATCGCGCCGGAGCCCTGGTGGACCAGACGCTGGTGGATAAGTACCACTGGAAGATCGGCGACCGCATCACGCTGAAGGGAACGATTTTCGAACTCAATCCGGAGTTGACGATTCGCGCCATCTATCATCGCGATCCGCCGCAGAACGCGCTTTACTTCCACACCAAGTATCTGGAAGAGGCCGTGCCCTGGTTTAAGGGCCAAGCCGGATGGTACGTCGCGCAGATTGATTCGCCGGACCACGTGGCGCAGGCGTCCAAGGAGATTGACGACATGTTCCGCAACTCGCCGCTGCAGACCAAAACCGAAAGCGAGAAGGCGTTTCAACTTGGGTTTGTCGCGTCGCTCGGGAACGTGAAGGCCTTCATTCTGGGCATTTGCGGTGCAGTGGTGTTCGCCATCATGCTGGTTTCGGCCAATACCATGGCGATGTCGGTGCGCAGCCGGACGCGCGAGGTCGCCGTGCTCCGAACGCTGGGCTTTACGAGCCGGCGCGTGCTTTCGATATTCGTCAGTGAGTCTGTGGCGCTGTCATTAGTGGGCGGAGTGTTGGGGATTCTTGTTGCCATTCCTGTGATCGCATTCATGACCCACACTTTCATCGGGATGGCGATCCCGATGGATATGAGAGTTAACGTACCAACAGCGGCGTTGTCGTTGTTTGTGGCGCTGGTTTTGGGAGTGGTGAGCGCCTGCCTGCCCGCTTACCGGGCGTCGCACATGAACATTGTGGATGCGCTGCGCCACATTGGGTGAAATTGTGTAGGGACCGCCGCCCGCGGCTGTCCCATCGAGCGAAGCTGGGACTGAGGTAGAAAGTGAGATTATGGCGATACCGATCAGCTATAACATCCGCAATCTGAAGCTGCGCAAGGGCCTAACCATCATGACCGCTATGGGCATCGCGCTCACGGTCACGACGGCAATCTTTCTGATGGCATTGCTTGCGGGCCTGGACCGCGCCTTCGTCTCGAGCGGCAGCCCGCTAAACGTGCTGGTGTTGCGCAAAGGATCGGAGTCGGAGCTGACCGGCGGATTCGACGCAGAGAAGTTGCCCGTTCTGAAGACCCTTCCTGGCGTCGCTACAGACAGCAGCGGAAACCCCATCGCCTCAGGCGAGTGGAACGTGGTCATCGTCCTGCCTCGCAAAGACGGCACGGGCGAAGTAAACGTGACCGTGCGCGGCATGATGCCTGAGGGCCTAGAGATGCGGCAGTTAGCCGACAAGCCTGGAGCGCCGCCCAAAGTGAAATTGGTCGAGGGCCGCTGGTTCCAGACCGGACAACGTGAGGTGGTGGTGAGCAAGTCCATTCGCGAACGCTTCACGCATGCCAACCTTGGCGACACGATGGAGTTTGGCAAAGGATCATGGAAAGTGGTGGGCGTTTTTGACGCAGGCGGGTCGGCTTACGAATCGGAGATTTGGGGCGACGTCAATCAGATGGCTTCGGATTTCGACCGTCAGGGAGGGTTCTCATCCGTGTATCTGCGGGCGACCGATCCCATTGCCGCCGATGCGCTCACCAAGCGCGTCAGCGATGATCAGCGGCTGGAACTCGAGGGTTCTCTGGAGAGCGACTACTACGCCAAGCAAACCAGCTCCGGAAACCCCATCAAATACATTGGGATCGTAGTCGCTGTCATCATGGCGATCGGCTCGATTTTTGCGGCCATGAACACGATGTATGCGGCCGTAGCATACCGCGGCCGGGAGATCGCCACGCTGCGCGTCATCGGCTTTTCGCGGCCGGCGATTCTGACGTCATTCGTGCTGGAATCGCTGCTGCTGGCGTTGCTGGGAGCGTTGGTCGGCATTGCGCTGATGCTTCCCTTTAACGGCATGCAGACTGGAACGTCCAATCAGGTGACGTTCAGCGAGGTCGTGTTTGCTTTGCGCATTACGTGGCAGGTGGCGGGGTGCGCCATCCTGTTTGCCTTGGTAATGGGATTCTTTGGCGGGCTGGCGCCCGCCTGGCATGCGGCGCGGCAGAATATTCTGAACGCGCTCCGAGGATAAGAGAGGGCTTCCCGGGTATGTGGACTGTGTTGAAAGGGCACGCCTTTAGGAGTGCCGACGGAGGCACCCAAGTGATTGCGGCTTTAGCCACTGAGGAAATGCGGCCTCAGGGCCTAAAGGCCGGACTAAGTGCGGCCCCTGTCGGCGTGACTAAAGCCACGCCCTTTTAAAGCGTTTAATCGAGACTTGTACTCATTCTTATGGCAATTGATACCAAACACGAAGAATTGCAAAGCCTGCGCATAGACCGCAGCGAGCGCGGCAACGGCGGCGGAGAGCCTCCCGCCTGGGCGAGCCGCTACATCATCGGCGGCATCGCGCTGGTCGTGCTGCTCGGCCTGGTCACGCTGGCCTACCGTCTCCTTTCGTCCGACACACCCGTAGTCGAGGTCGTGCGCGCCGCCGCGGCAACGAGTGCCGGCGACGCTGGCTCGACTGTGCTTTCCGCCACCGGCTACATCGTCGCCCATCACACCATCAATGTGAACTCCAAGGTCACCGGCCGTCTGGCCTGGATTGGCGTCGAGAAAGGCGACAAGGTCAAGGAAGGCCAAGTGCTGGTGCGGCTGGAAGACCAGGAATTTCGCGCGGCTTACGAGCAGGCCAAGGGCGCGGTCGAAAATGCGCGCGCCTATCTCGAAGAATTGCAGCACGGCTCGCGGCCGGAAGAGATTCAGCAGGCGCAGCATAACCTCGATGAAGCCCGCGCAACGCTGGCCAACGACAAGCTCACGCTCGACCGCACTAAGGAACTGGCCACCGGCGGCGTAGTTTCGCGGCAGCAGCTTGATGACGCCACGGCCAAGTTCGAAGCCGACCAGCAGCGTGTCAACTCTCTGACCAAGGCGTTCGAGCTGGCCAAGATCGGCCCGCGCGCCGAGGAAATCGCCCGCGCCCAGGGCGCCCTGACCCAGGCCGAAGGCCAGTTGGATTATGCCAGGTCGCAGCTCGATGCCACCGTGATTCGCGCGCCAGTGACAGGCACGATTCTCGATCGCACTGCGGAAAAAGGCGAGCTGATTACGGCGCAATTTGCCAGCGCCGCGGCGGGAGGGCCACAAGGATCGGTCGTTTCGCTGGCCGACTTGAATGACCTCCAGGTTGAGCTTGATATCGCGCAAGCTGATTTCGCCCGGTTAGGTCCGAATCAAAAAGGGAAGGTGACGACCGACACCTATCCCGACAAGGAATATGACGGCGAGATTGCGCAAATTTCGCCCGAAGCCAACCGGCAGAAGGCCACGGTGCAGGTCAAGGTGCAGGTGCTGAATCCCGAAAAGTATCCCGAGATTCAGCTGCGCCCCGAAATGAACGCCACCGTGAGGTTCCTGGCCAACGATGTGCCAAAAGGCTCAAAGGGACCGCAAGGCGTGTTCGTGCCGTCGGCAGCGATTCGCGACCGCGACGGCAAGAAGATCGTGTTGATCGCTTTTAATGGCCGAGCCGTCGCGCGCGAGATTCACATTGTCAGCCAGCGCAGCGATGGTGCGCTGGTGGATGGGCTGATTGGCGGTGAGAGCGTCGTCACCACCGCGCCGGCAGCGTTGAAAGACGGGGACAAAATCAAAATTAAGGGGCAAGCCTAAGAAGGGGCAATTCATGAGCACAGTTGCAGAAGCCAATGTGACAACGGGCACCAAGGTCGTGCATGCCCGACACGTCAGCAAGATATTCAAGCGCGACGCCTTTGAGGTGACGGCGCTCGATGACGTTTCGATCGATATCGCCAAGGGCGAATTCCTCGCCCTGATGGGGCCCTCGGGCTCGGGCAAGACCACGCTGCTCAACATGATCGCTGCCATCGATCGGCCAACGTCGGGGGAATTGTACGTGCTGGGGCAAAACCCAAGCGGCAGCGTGGGGATGCTGAACGTCTTTGAATTCAACGACGCCCAGATTGCCCGCTGGCGTAATGAGCACATCGGCTATGTGTTTCAGACGTTCAATCTGATTCCGGTGCTGACGGCCTTCGAAAACGTGGAATTGCCGCTGCTGCTGACCAAACTCACATCGCAGCAGCGCCGCGACCACGTCATGACCGCTCTCAAACTGGTGGGGCTGGAAGATCGCGCCGATCATTTGCCTAAGCAACTCTCCGGCGGCCAGGAGCAGAGGGTGGCGATTGCGCGGGCCATTGTCAGCGATCCGACTCTGCTACTCGCCGACGAGCCAACCGGGGATCTCGACAGTCATTCTGCGACCGAGATTCTGGAGATCTTAAAACGGCTGAACGAAGGCTTTCACAAGACAATCGTGATGGTGACGCACGATCCGCACGCAGCTTCCTACGCGCACGTCATCCGCCATCTGGAGAAGGGAATGCTGCTTCCTCCGGAAAACCCGGTGTCGAAATCCCCAGGCGAGGCTGGTGCCGGACATTGGGATGAGTCAGGCACTTGGAAGCAGTAAGGGGAAACGTCGCTGAGATCTGAAGTTCGAGCACAGCACGCCCCCTGGGCGAGCGCTTTGGGTTATAGCGCAGCGCGATACTGTCTCTCCGGTTCGGGGCTAGTCTGCGGCGAAGCTTTGTGCGGCCCTAGGCTCCCCAGCCGACTCCGCCACCCACCGCCAGGCGCGTCTGCCATTTTCCAGGATTACACCCTGCGCTTCTCCGTAATCCACCAGCCGGTTCAGAACCGTGGTGATCGAAGCGACGGGATCCTTGTGACGCGCCAGCATGTCCGGCATCTTCTGCTGAAAATGGTCGCAAATATCGCGCGCGCTCAGGGCGCGGCCTGCTTCCATCAGGATCATGCGACAAGCTTTGGTGAAGCCCGGCTGCCGGCCATTGCTTTTGCGGTCCACCAGTTCCAGCAGTTCTTCGCTCAAGACTCCGTCGCCAAACAGGTGCGCCAGCCCGGCGATGGTCTGCTTGACCGTGCCAATGCGTTTCATGATCTCGGCACGCTGTTGCATCAGGGAGCGTAATTCTTCGTGCGCTTGGCGCACTACCTGCTGCACGTGGCCGACATCGTGGTGGTCACTCAGTTTGATCGTGCCATTCCCGTTGTGCCGATTTTCCATACAAGACTCCCCAGTTTGATGGACGTGCTCTGATGTGGCTACGTCGCACCTACAAACGAGACGCCGCCCAGCAACCCAACACCATAGAAGTGCCATCCGCCCGAACTTGAGCCGGGCAAAACCGGATCACGGCACTCCGCTGACGAGCATTGCGCAAACTGCTTTCCCTTTGCTCCCACACCACCGGGAAAACAGCCCAGCCCCAACCCCTATTAGTCAGGTTAGACGCGGCTAACCCTCAAATCGTTAACAAAAAAAAAAGTAAGAACACCAGTTTTCTTAGTCGGGTGCAAGGCGGCTCTGCGGCCGGCTACTTTGGAAGATCCGGCAGCCGCCTGTCGGAGTAGCCGACGCCGGTATCGTTCTTGGCTACCTGCACACCGTGGCGAGGCAATTACTAGGCCAGAGTCTTGACATTGTCTGCTTTCTTGTAAAGTGTTGCCGATGTTGTCCATCTCCGCCCATCGGCGCCAGTTCCAAATCGAACCATGTCCCGAATCGGGAGTCCTCACTGCTTCCGCCCTCCTGACTTAGCCACTGCACCCCAACGCCAACGACGTTCTTTACCGATGCTAACTACTAAGTGAGCCAGTTTCGTGTTGACGGCAGCCAAACTCGCCCCCGCACCTCTGCGTGTGCTTCTGGTAAGCGCCAAAGAGGAAGATTTCTTCCTGATCCGCGAGATTTTGGAGCGAACTCACAGTGAGCTGGCAGCGCAACTCGACCATGCCCACTCGCTCGCCGATGCCCGAGCCATGCTCGAGCATCACGCCCACGATCTGGTTCTGTTTGAACACGAAACCGGCGACGCCGAGGCCGTCCAGTTGATGGCTGAGCTGGTACGGAGCGGAGGCGCGGTCCCTTTCATCCTGCTGACCGAGGACGCCGACGAGGACACCGTGGCGGAGATTATCGAAGCGGGTGCGTGGGACTGCCTGTCGAAGTCGCAATTGAACGGCGTGAATCTGGCCCGCACTTTGCGCACGACGCTGGCTCTGCACTTCCTGCGCCAAGAGCATCAAATGGCCGAAGAGTTGCTGCGCAAGCTGTCGCAAGCGGTGGAAAAGTCCGCTGACCTGGTGATGATCACCAACCGCGATGGAGTCATTGAATACGTCAATCCGGCGTTCGAAGCGCTGACTGGCTACCGTCGCGAAGAAGTGCTCGGGCAGTCTCCGCGCATTCTTAAGTCTGGCGAGCAGGGGCCGGAAGTCTACGAGGAAATGTGGGAGACCATCCGGTCGGGCAACGTCTTCCGCGGCATTCTGGTGGATCGCAAGAAAAACGGCGAACTATTCTACCTGGAACAGAGCATCTGCCCGGTGCGCGACAGTTCGGGCGAGATCACGCATTTCATTTCAAACGGCCGGGATTTGACCGATCGCCTTCGCCTGGAAGCGCAGCTCACGCAGGCACAGAAGATGGACGCCATCGGACGCCTGGCCGGTGGCGTCGCCCACGACTTCAACAATCTGCTGACCATCATCACCAGCTATTCGGAACTGGCTCTTGACGCCGTTGCGCAAACCAGCGCGCTCGAAACCAAAATCCACGAGATTCTCAATGCCGCCCGCCGCGCTGCCGAGTTGACGCGCCAACTGCTGGCTTTCAGCCGCAAGCAGCCCCAAGCTCTCCGCGTGGTCGAACTGAATCCGGTCATCAGCGACGTCGTCCGGACGCTCCGTCGCCTGATCGGCGAAGACATCGAACTCAGATTTCAGCCCGGCGAATCTCTGGGCCGGGTGCGCGTCGACCCCGTGCAGATCGAGCAGATTCTGATGAACCTAGCCGCCAACTCGCGCGACGCCATGCCGCAAGGCGGCCAGCTGCAGATCGAAACCACGAACGTGATCCTCGACGACGACTACATCCAGTCGAAGCCCGCCGTCATCGCCAAAGGGCAGTACGTGCGAATCACGGTCAGGGATAGCGGCAAAGGCATTCCGCGCGAGAACCTGCCTCACGTCTTCGAGCCTTTCTATACCACGAAACCGGCTGGGGAAGGCACGGGGCTCGGCTTGGCGACGGTGTACGGGATCGTGAAGCAGAACAAAGGATTCGTTTGGGTCTACAGCGAACCGGGCCAGGGAAGCGTCTTCAAGATCTATCTGCCCTGCGTGGCGGAACAAAGGCCAATCGAACAGTCGATCGACGCTCAGCCGGAGACCCTGGCGCGCGGTTCAGAGACCATCCTGCTGGTGGAAGACGAAACTGCGGTCCGGCGGGCGACGGCCGAGTTTCTGAACCTTCGCGGCTACACCGTGCTCGAGGCTAGGGACGGACTCGAGGCGCTAGCCATTGCCAAGGACTACGCCTCGACCATTCATCTGGCCCTCACGGACGTGGTCATGCCTAACATGAGCGGCGGGCAACTGGCGAAGGAACTCGCCCAATTGCGTCCCGAAACCCAGCTGCTGTTTGTTTCCGGTTTTGCCGGAAAAACGGTGCTGGATCATAACGTCGGCGATCTTGAAACTGACTTCCTGCAAAAACCCTTCACCTTGAAACAACTCTCGGCCAAGGTGCGCGAGGCGCTGAACCGCGCGCAGCAGGGCGCAAGTCCACAATCACACGCAGTTTGATCCCCTTCCAGCGAGCCCCTATAATTCAGCCTGCACAAGCGCCGCATGAATCCTGCAACAAGCCCCCAGGGTCGTTCTGTTCGACGGTCAGTCCTCTTGTCACTGGCAATCCTCGTCGCTCTCTGGCTCGCGATTTACGTCGCGGGCATGTTTACGCCGCCATTACTCGACGACGTGGACACGGTTCACGCCGAGGCGGCCCGCGAAATGCTGCTGCGGCATGATTGGGTCACGCTTTACACCAACGGCCTGCGCTACTTGGAAAAAGCTCCTTTGATGTACTGGACGCTGGGCGTCAGCTATGAACTTTTCGGCATCAGCGACTGGAGCACCCGCCTGCCGCTAATGGTCGGCGTCCTCGCTCTAGTGCTGGCTACCTATGGGCTGGGCCGTTACGCCTTCGGCGAGCGCGGCGGATTCTACTCCGGGCTGGCTTTGGTCACGTCTATCGGCCCTTATATCTTCACTCGTTTTCTGATTCCCGACGTTCTGGTGGGCCTCTGGCTGACCATTTCGTACTACTTTTTCCTGCGCTCGCTCGAGGAGGAGAATCCCTCGCGCCTTACCTGCTGGGGATTTGCCGCCGCCTGCGCCATGAATGTCCTGACCAAAGGACTGATCGGCCTGGTATTTCCCATCGGCACAATCGGCCTCCACCTGGTGCTGACCGGCAATCTGCGCCTGCTGGCAAGACTACGGCCCATTTCAAGCACCGCGGTTTTCTTTCTCCTGGCTGCGCCCTGGCATGTGCTCGCCGCGCTTCGCAATCCGCCACAAGGCGCAGCGCGCGGCTTTCTCTGGTTTTACTTCGTCAACGAGCACATCATGCGCTTCCTCAACAAGCGCGTGCCGCCCGGTTACGACACGGTTCCCCTGCTGCTGTTCTGGGCATTCCTGATTCTCTGGCTTGCGCCCTGGGCGGTGTTTCTGCCGCAAGCTTTGCGCGACGTTCCTCTGCGCTGGAGCCGACTCCATTCGCCGCCTGACCGGCGCGAGCGCGCGAACCTATTGTTTTTTCTCTGGCCGCTGGTGATTCTGGTTTTTTTCAGCTTCTCGACCCGGCAAGAGTACTACACGATTCCGGCGCTGCCCGGAGTTGCGCTGTTGGCGGGAGGATGGCTGGCGCGCGAGTCAGCCGCGGAGGCAAGCGAATCCGATCGCTGCGCCGGGCGCGTATCTTCGCTGGTCCTGATGGTCGTCGGAATCCTCGCCGCGTTGATCGGCCTCGCCTTCTTCTCCCGCACTCATCAACCACCTGCGGGAGTTGACCTGGCCGACTTGCTGAAGAAGAACCCCCAGGACTACGACTTCTCCCTCGGTCACGTGCTGGATTTCACGCCGCAAGCGCTGTCGCTTTTCCGCGGCCCGCTCCTCGGCGCGTCTCTGTCTTTGCTGTTTGGGACCATCCTGAACTGGTGGATGCGGCGCCGCGGACGGCCGGTCTGGGGCAACGCTGCCCTTTCTTTAATGATGGTCGGCCTCCTGGCCTGCGTGCATGTTTCCTACGCAGCGTTCTCGCCGATTCTTTCCTCGCATGATCTCGCCATGGCGATCCAGAAAAAGTATCGTCCGGACGACGTGATTGTGATCGACGGCGAGTATCATCAGGCCTCGACTCTCAATTTCTATACTCGAGTTCCCGTTCGGCTTTTGCATGAACCCAGCGGAAACCTGTGGTTTGGTTCGAAGTTTTCGGACGCGCCTCACGTCTTCGAGACGCAGCAGTCGTTCGCAGCGCTCTGGTCGGGACCAACTCGTGTCTTTCTCTGGACTGACCAGGACGAACCTAAGGAACTGGCGGGCATGCCGCATTTTCTGCTAGCCCGCAGCGGCGGGAAGGCCATCTTCACCAATCGCAACTTGACGGAATAGGCACCAGCGACGTATCAAGGATTGCATGCGTTTCGTCGGATATCTCATCCTGGGGATTGCCGCTTTCGGCGTCTTCACTTCCACCATTTCTTTTCTTCTCGCCATCCTGGGAGCCATTCAGTTTCGCCGCAGCGCTCGCCAACAGCACGAGACCTACAAAGACCGAGCCGCGAATCTTCCGCCGGTTACCGTCCTCAAGCCCGTGCACGGTCTTGAAGCGCGGATGAGAGAGAACATCGAGAGTTTCTTTCGCCAGGATTATCCCACCTACGAGATTATCTTTGCCGCGGATGAGGCGGACGACGCAGCCCTGCCCCTCGTCCGGGAGATTTGTGCGAAGTACCCTCATATTCCCACGCGGATTATGGTGACCGGGCAGCCGCCCTGGCCAAACGCGCAAAATTACTGCTTCCACTGCATGACCGAAGTGGCGGCCAACGACATTCTGGTCACCAGCGACAGCGACGTTGAAGTCGCGCCCAATTACCTGCGCGAGGTGGTTCCTCCGTTGCTTGATCCCAAGGTTGGCGCCGTAACCTGCGTTTTTCGGGGCAAGAGTGCAGGAGGCTTGTGGTCGGAGGTCGACGCCATCGGACAGTCGGTCGAGTTCACTGCCGGCGTGGTGACCGTCAACCTTCTTGAGGGAATGAAGTTTGGGCTGGGACCGACAATCGCGCTGCGCAAGGATTCCCTGGCCAAGATCGGCGGCTTTGCCGCCGCTCGGGAATATCTTTCGAATGACTTCGTTATCGGCAACTTCATTGAAAAAGCCGGCTATCGCATTGTGCTGTCCAGCCACGTCGTGGATCACACTTCGCCGCCCATGACATTTCGGCGAATGTGGGAGCGGCAGATGCGCTGGGCGATGGGGACACGTTACTCGCGTCCGAAAGGCCACGTCGGAACCGGGCTCACGTTCGCGACTCCGTACGGGATACTGGGCTTGATTGCTGGATTGGCGCTGGGCTACCCCGTCCTGGGTATCAGCTTGTTCCTCACCGCGGTGCTGACCCGCATGGCGGAATGTTGGATCATCGGCTGGTGGGCTGCTCGTGATCCGGTCGCGCGCCGCTGGACCCTGCTATATCCGTTGAGAGATTTCCACGGCTTCGTCATCTGGTGCTTCAGCTATTTGGGCATCCGACGACGCCTGTGGCGCGACAACCGCTATGAGTTACTCAAAGGCGGCCGCCTGGTAGCCAAACGCGCAGACGGCTCTGTGGTCACGCCGTACTAGTTGGTCTGCTGGAACTTTTCAACGACCTTCGGATGCAGCTTTCCCTCTTTGAGGACGAACGCATCGCCGCGCCAGGTCACGGTGTGCCCCACATAACTCGCCATCCAGATTGCAACCGCGAGCAGATCGCGAAGGGGAAGCAGCCACAAGTTGCCGATCAAATGCTGATCGCGTAGCACAGCTTTACCGACCACTAGTGCAACCGCCAAGCGCAAGAAAACAACTGCGCCCAGCACTGCCCACGACCACGGCGCGGTGTGCGCCGCAATCAGATTGAGCAAAGCCCACATCAAGCCGAAGGTCGAGATCAGACCGAAGTAGCCGCCCGGACGCGAGGCGCGGACGCCGCGCGCCCAACGCAACTGATGAGCCAAAAACTCGCTCAGATCATAAGTGGGAAGGTGAGTCTCGACGACAACCTCAGAAAGCTTCACTTCTAAGCCGAGACCAGCGACCCGTCGTCCCAATTCGTAGTCGTCGGCGAGATAGTCAACGATCGCGCGGAACCCTCCAATGCGCTCCAGATCGGCGCGCCGGAAAGCCAATGTCGAACCGAGTCCGAAACGCGGGCCGCCCTCGAGTTGGTGCGCGGCCAGCACGCCCGCGCAAAAATCCGTGACACCAAGCGATTCCAATTGCGAGCCGAGCGTGTTTGCCGCGACTGCGCGGTAAAGGCACGTGACCATCCCCACGCGCTCACCGTTCGGCCCCACGAAAGGAGTCATCACGCGGCGAAGATAGTCCCGTTCGACGCGAATGTCGCTGTCGTTGAGAATCAGGTGCTCGTAGCGCGCCGATTGCATCATCTGCTCGAGATTGCTGACCTTGACGTTGGGGCCGAGTTTTTCTGGGCAGATTATCAAGCGAATGTTCCGGTTGGGGAATTCTCGCTGTAATCGGTCGACGCTCGCGACAGCGGGGTCGTCGGTATCACTCACTCCGAAAATGATTTCGTACTCCGGATAATCCTCGAGGCAGTGGCTGCGAAAGTTCTCGTAGATTTCCGGGTCCACGCCCTTGAGGGGCTTGAGAATGGAAACCGACGGCAAGTCTTGGGTGGCGCGGTAGCGCTCGTCTGCGCGGCGCGCGCGGAGAAAAGAAGCCGCGCCCCACAGGCAAAGCAGGTAATACAAGGAGCTGGAAACGCAGCCGAAGATCGCGATGATCTGGAAGGTCCTGATAATGATGTGGATCATGAGCAGGCCGTGTTGATCGCTGAGGGCTGCATCATTCGTAGCGCAGCGACTCAATCGGATCCAGATTTGCCGCTTTCCACGCCGGATAGATGCCGAAGACCAGCCCGACGGTGGCGGCGGAACCGAATCCGAATGTAACCCAAAACATAGACATGTGAGCCGGCAAGGAGGGCCAAACCGATGGAATCAGCCAAACCACGGCCGCGCCGAGAACCACGCCCATCACGCCGCCGACTGCTGTCAGGATGATCGCCTCCAACGTGAACTGCAGCAGGATATCGCGTTTACGCGCTCCGATCGCCTTGCGCACGCCGATTTCGCGGGTGCGCTCGGTCACGCTGACCAGCATGATGTTCATCACACCCACGCCTCCGACGATCAGTCCGACGCTGGAAATCGCGAACATCCCGATAAACACGCCGCCGGTAATCGCGTTCCAGGCTTCGGTAATCGATTCAGTAGTGAACATCGAAAAATTGTCCGGTTTGTCGAAAGCTACTCTGCGCCGCCGCCGCAGCACCTCCCGGATCTCGTCCATCGCCTTGGGCACGTCGTCATGCGAGGTAGCCTTGGCGGCGATCCAGTACTGCTTCAGCTCGGGATGCAACTTTTTGAGCGTACTGAGCGGAAAAAAAACGCGATTGTTGATCGGATCCTTTCCGCCGTTAAACAATGACTGAATTGGGCCCAGCATGCCGATGACCCGAAACAACTGCCCTTCGATGGTGACCTCCTTGCCCAATGGGTTTCCATTCCCAAACAGCTCCTCGGCGGTGTCACTGCAAAGAACAACCACCGGAGAACGATGTTCGTCGTCGAATTCACTAAACCATCTTCCGCTGGCGAGCGGCAGATCCTCAACATTAATTGTGGAAGGGGTATTGCCCTCAAGGATGGTGTTCGCGGCCTTTCGGCCCTGATATTTGATGGTGTAAGTGCCGCCGATATCCGGACGAAACAGCCTAAGCAGGGCCGCAACAGATTTGACGTGAGGCAGGCCCCCAAGCGCTTCTGCATCCTCCATCGTCAGTTCCTTGCGCGTCCGCATCTCTTCCGACATTCGGCCGAAGGTCATGGGATCGACATGGAAGACGAAAATCACATCGGAGCCGACGCTGGAAAGGCGATCGCGGACGTTGTCGTCGAGCCCACGGCCGATGGAAGATACGCCAATCACGACGGCGACTCCGATCACGATGCCCAGCACGGTCAGCCCTGAACGCAGCTTGTTGCTGCGGATGGTGTCGGTCGCCATCTGGAGGATTTCGCCGAATTCGCTTCGGTGCATCATGAGAATCGGCTTCCGGCCTCCGCAGGCTGGCTGCCGGACGCCGGGAGCTTTCCCGTCAAACCACGCTATTCGTACCGCAAAGACTCGATGGGATCGAGGTTCGCCGCTTTCCACGCAGGATAAATGCCGAAGACCAGCCCGACTCCCGCGGCGGAGCTGAACCCGAACGTGACCCAGAACATCGACAGGCGAGCCGGCAGCGAAGGCCACACTGCGGGAATGACCCAGACTAACACCGCCCCCGCCAAAATACCGATCACGCCGCCTACCGCGGTCAGCATGATCGCTTCGAGGGTGAATTGCAGCAGGATATCGCGTTTACGCGCTCCGATCGCCTTGCGCACGCCGATTTCGCGGGTGCGCTCGGTCACGCTGACCAGCATGATGTTCATCACGCCCACGCCGCCCACGATCAGCCCGACGCTCGAAATCGCGAACATGCCGATAAACAGCGCGCCGGTCAGCTGGTTCCACACGTCGGTGATCGCATCGGAAGTGAAAACGGCGAAATTGTCAGGCTTGTCGAAGGGGACTTTGCGCCTGCGCCGCAGCAGTTCTCTTATCTCATCCATGGCCTTGGGCATGTCGTCGTGTGAGGTAGCCTTCACGCTGATCCAGTGCTGTTTTAACTCGGGATGAAGCGTCTTGAACGTTCGCAGGGGCATCAGGACGCGATTGTCGTTCGGGTCGTGGCCCCCTCCGAAAACCGACTTGATCTTCGTGACGGTGCCCACAACCTGGAACAATCGGCCTTCGATATTAACTTCCTTCCCCAGCGGATCCTGGTCGCCAAACAATTCATGCTGCGTGTCGTAACAAATTACGACTACGGGCGAGTGGTGCTCGTCGTCAAAATCACTGAACCAGCGGCCACTGCCCATGGGCAGATCGAACACGTCCTTGGCCGACGCCATGTCTCCTTCAATGATCGTGTTCCTGATCTTCTTGTCGCGATACTTGACCGAATAGCTGCCAATTCCAAATTCGGGACGGAAGAGCCGAAGCCCAGCCGATACGGCCAACACATGCGGCAGACCCCGCATCGCCACTGCGTCTTCGTAAGTCAGTTCTTTTCGCGTGCGCATCTCCTCCGGCATTCGGCCAAAGGTGAACGGCTCGATGTGAAAGACGAAGATAATGTTCGATCCGATGCTGGCTACAAGTTCGCGGACGTTGTCGTCGAGCCCGCGCCCGATGGAAGATACGCCAATCACGACGGCGACTCCGATCACGATACCCAGCACCGTCAGGCCGGAACGCAGCTTGTTGCTGCGGATTGTGTCCGTCGCCATCTGGAGGATTTCGCCGAATTCGCTGCGGTGCACCATTAGAATCGACTTCCGGCCTCCGCTTGCCGGCTTGCGCAAGCCCTACATTTCAAACCTTAAGGCCACGATCGGGTCCAGCCGTGCCGCTTTGCGTGCGGGATAGACTCCGAAAAAGACTCCCACACTGGCGGAAACGAACAGCCCCGCCCCTACCGCCCACAGCTTGATGGAAGAAGGCATGCCGATCAAGGCGGTGACGCCTTCGGCAACGGCTATCCCAGAGAGAACGCCCACCATCCCGCCGATCAGCGCCAGAATCACTGATTCGATTAGAAACTGCAACAGCACATCTTCACGCCGCGCTCCCAGGGCCTTGCGAATGCCGATTTCGCGGGTCCGCTCGGTCACCGAGACCAGCATGATGTTCATGATGACGATGCCGCCCACGACCAGGGACACGGCGGCAATGCCAATGGTCGCCATAAAGAAGGTATCGCTCAGACTCGACCAGATTCCCAGCAGACTGGCATTTGTCTCGATTTCGAAGCTGTCCTCCGCGCCCAGCCGGTCGTGACGGTGGGCGCGCAGCGCCGCTCGGGCTTCGTCCATGGCCTGGTTGAGCGGAGCGCCCGTTGCCGCCGCCTTGCCCCATATCGAGATGCTGTTGTTGTGGGCGCCGTATTTCTTCAGGTACACGGTGATGGGGATCATCACATAGTTGTCCTGGCTCTGCCCCAGGGTCTTGCCTTTTTTCTTGCCCACACCGATCACGGTGTAAGTCCAGCCGTCGATGCGGATTTCCTGGCCCAGCGGGTCGGTTGCGGACAAGACATGCTCGACAATGTCGGCGCCAACGACAGCGACCTGCAAATGGTCGTTGAGATCGGTCTCGTTGACCATGCGTCCGGAGGTCAGATCGGTGTCGAGAATGGTCGCCATCGAGGGCGTGATGCCTTCAACGGTCGTATCCTCGATCGAGCGCTCGTTGTGCTTTACTTTCCCGGTGCCATTCATTGCCGCGCCCACCGAAGTGCACTGGCGGCAGGCCTCGGCCACGGCCTGGTAATCCTCCAGTTCCAGGTTCTTGCGCTTCTCCGCTTCCAGAAAATGGTCCACATTGGTCTCGACCGCCGACATCTTGGAAACGATGAACACGTCCGCGCCCAGGTTGAAGATCTTCTTGGCTACGTAGTCGTTGATGCCGGAGACGAACGTTACCACTGCGATCACCGCCGCCACGCCGATCACGACGCCCAGCAGCGTCAGAATGGAGCGCAGCTTGTTCGCCCACAGCGAACGCAGCGCGATGCGGATGGATTCTGCAAGATGCATGGTGCGGACTTCAAACCGCCGGCCGCCACACCTTTGGACCTCAGACGGTAGGCTGCCAGTCCTGGTTTGTTATTCAGTCTAACAGCGAATTCATTGCGTCTGTATGGTGTTACGCGACTGGTCGCGGCTTAGTTCCAAGGTCCGGCGCCTGGGTCTGAAGTCTAGGTTGCATCGCATATAATGTTTTCGTAGGCAGCCGGACCGGACGGCCGCCCCGCCCATTTTGACGGGGAGGAAAGTCCGAACTCCGCAGAGCAGTGTGCCGGATAACGTCCGGGACATCAGATTCAAGTCTGATGGACGGAAAGTGCCACAGAGAACATACCGCCCCGTCGGCAACGGCTGGGTAAGGGTGAAAAGGTGCGGTAAGAGCGCACCGCCGCGGCAGTAATGTCGCGGGCAGGGCAAACCCCACACGGAGCAAGACCAAATAGGGAGGAAGTCCCGCCGTCGCTCGGAGCTTTGAGCGATGAGCAGTGAGCATCTGAGGTTTTGGTCGCTCACAACTGATAACTCAAAACTACGAGCGACGGCGGGACACGTGCCGGCTCGGTGCGTCGAACCTCCGGGTAGGTCGCTAGAGCCGCGCAGCAATGCGCGGCCCAGAGGAATGGCCGTCCCGCTGGAGCAATCCGGCGGACAGAATTCGGCTTACAGGTCCGGCTGCCACAAACTATCTTGTTTTCTGCTACTTGCTCCGACGCCACTTCAAATTGTGACGCAGGTGTGACGGAAAAAATCGGATCG
>Ga0187781_10000411_pt1 | contig 30520 bp, 20 predicted proteins | sample 0715_SJ02_MP02_2_FD_132447 | JGI IMG/M metagenome (GOLD analysis project Ga0187781, IMG submission 132447) | Tropical peat soil microbial communities from peatlands in Department of Meta, Colombia - 0715_SJ02_MP02_20_MG | ecosystem: Environmental > Terrestrial > Soil > Wetlands > Peat | place... | reverse complement strand
GTTGCTTGTGGACGACCAGGAGATTGGGAGCCTGCAGACTGGCGTAAAAGCTGCGTGGAGGGGACGTGGAAAGCACGGGCTGGTAATCCAGCTCGGTTGGGGCCAGCCGGAAGGCCGTCGCCAGTCGCTTCAGCGTTGAGTCGGTCGATCCGTCATCCACCACGATCACCGAAAACCGTGGGTAGTCCACGGCCAGGGCGGAGCGGACTGTTTCGACGATAATGCGCTCCTCGTTCCAGGCCGGGATGACGATCGTGACGGCGGGCGTGAGGGAAGAACCTCGCAGCTCAGCGGAGCCCTGATAGGCCAATCGCCGGGAATGAAGCCAGATGGCCCTCAGAGAAATGACCATCAACGCCGTGTACACCCCGTTGCCAAACACAAAATAGGAGAGGATCAGCAGGTTGAAAAAAACCAGAGCGTGCACGCAATACGGTCCCCAGATATCCATGGGGAAGTCCTTTCAGGCGGCCAAGCTGGACGGGCCGTGACCGGCCGGACCCCGCCGCTTAGCTGCCGAGAGCGCGGCGCAGAGCCCTAGCCAGGCGTCGATTCTGGGCGGGCAATGGTCCTCGAGATTTTCAAGCAAGCCTTCCAGAAAGCGGCGGCCGGACTGGTTGGTAAGCGCCGCCTTGAGACGATGTGTGGCGCCCATACTCACGAACTGCCGTACGACCTGCGTCTCGAGATTACTGGGACTGTCGCCGAGGTTCTGCAAGAGGCTGAGCAGCACGCCTGCTTGGTCTAGTTCCTCGATGATCAGATCTCGCAGGCTCTTATCGACTGTCTTGAGGAACACTTCATACAGCCTGGAAATTCCCCGGGGTCCATGCGCGAGATAGGCCCGCACCGCGGCTTGGCGGACGGAGGGCTGAGGATCGCTGAGGAACCGCTGAATTTCCGCCAGGCGCAAGAGCTTGGGACGCTCGAGCAGAGCCTGTAATGCCCCTGCACGGGCACCCGTTGAGTTCTCTTCAGGCGCCGGAGTCATCCCGGAGCTGGGAGACGCGGAAGCAAGAAGCGCAATCACCTCGCCGGCAATCAGCCGCACCCCAGGGTCAGCGTCGGAAGCCAGAGCGGCCAACTCGCGGTCCAACACCGCTCGGTATTGAAGAAGGGCCGAAAACCCAACCGTCTGGTGCTTCGCCATTTCCCGCAGGACCTCGGCGGCCGCGCCGCGCACACGCGGATCCGGGTGGCGCAATGCGGGCAGGAGTTGCAGCGCTTGGGAAGGCGGAAACGTGGCCAAGGCAGCTTTTAGAGAATGAAGCGAGAGGCCTGACCGCCTGGCACTGACGGCTTTGTCCATTTGGGCGACGAGGACGGGCAAACTCTCAGGCACACAAAGCGCCGCCAGGGATCGTAAAGCCACCTGCTGAACGTCCGGGTGAGCGTCGTCTAAAGCCCGGGCGAGAACCGGCCAGCTCGCCTGGTGGCGAAGCAGGCCCAAATTTCTGGCGCTTCGCGCCCGAAGCAGAAAGCGCAGGCGCGGCAGAAAATAGAGCAACCCGTCCGGCATGGTGAGCGCCTGGCGAAGTGTGGTGGAGGGAAATTGGCCGAGGACCCGCCGCTGCCAGGCGTCGATCAACCCCAGCTCCAGCGAGAGTCCTCGCAGGACGCTGACCAGAGGCGGAGCAGATGAGCACCTCAAAAGTAATGGTTCGAGTAGTAATTCTAGGGTGGATAATGGCAGTACCCGTAACCCCGCCAGGTGTTGCGGTGAGTACTTGCCCTGCAGCAATCCCGCAGGCGTCAGCCCATAATCGCCGCACAGCTTTTTAACACGGAGGTCGAAACGGTCGGAATGCCAGCGCCGCACCATTGCGCCGGCGGCGAGAAGCAGCGTCCCGCCGGCAACGACGGCCAATGTAGATCTTGCCAGGTTGGTGAGGAATGAAAAGCTTGGAATAGGTATAACCATCGCGCCCCGCCCAAGTGAATATCCGACACTGTCAAAAGCTTGTATCTAAACAGAGTCATAAATATCTGGCGCATGTATTAACAGATTACATACCGCTAAAAGCAAGCTCCTGGTTCGATGGAATCAGAAGATTGCTCAGCCAGGAGAAGGCTGGCCGCTGGCGTGGATTCTAGGTGGGGAGAGAAGCGCTGTCAAGAGTAACGTCACTCATTTGATACGGTACTATTTACTCAGTCTATAACATCGGAGCGGTAATCGAATGTCCGCCCTTTTCACTCAGGATTACTCCTTAGGCAACTCCCCTGACCCCAACTCCCCTCCCCCTCTTCCCTCGCCCAGGGGAGAGGGAAGACGGGAAAGGGGTGATAGGATGAGGGGATTGGTGGTGGCCACGACTTTCGGAGCATTCATTCATGCCCGTCTGCTGACGGGCACCCAGAAACCATGAAAATGCGCGAAGCGCCTGGGCGTGCGGCGGCTTCGGCGCAAGCATTTTCGAGGCGGAGTCTGAAGCCCCGCCCGTCCCACCAGAGAAATCCGGGTTAGTGATTTTTGGCTACCAGCGCCTCGTCCAGGATTTTATCCCAGGCACTTTCAGGCGGCATTCCCACCACGATGCGGCCGTTAACGAATGAGGTGGGAGTGTGATCCACGCCGAGGTCCCTTCCCTCCTCGCGCCCGGCCTCAACTCGTGGCAAGGAGGCTTGCGTATCGATGCAAGCGGCCAGCTTGACGTGGTCAATCCCCGCCTGATCTCCCAGCTCTAACAAACGATCGCGTACGTTCGTGGCATTGATGGCGCCCTGGTTGGCGAAAATCAGAGTCCGGTAAGCGGGGAAGACCGAAGCGTTGATCTCGTAAGCGCATTCGTTGGCCACTGCCGCGGTGGGAGACCAGTCATGGCCGGGGATGGGATACTCCTTGAAGATGACTCGAATCTTATCTCCGTATTTAGGCAGGAGTTGCTTTTCCAGAAACTCCTGCAGGCGAGCACAATACTGGCACTGCAGATCGGCGTACTCGACCAAGGTTATGGGTGCATTGCTCGGTCCCTGGCTCGGCATATCGTGGGTCTTGATCATGCCCCGAACGACATCATTCCGGAAGGGGAAAATGACGCCCCACAGGCCGATTTGGTGGTCCTTGGTAACGAAGACCTCAACACTCTGCGTTTGTTTTCCGACGCTGGCGGTAGCAACCGCTTTGAGGAATTGCGGGTAGGGCGTTTTGTTGAACGCGCCGATCTTCAATTCCGCCTGTGGTGGAAGCTTGGCGGCTTCGCGCAGGCAACGTACGAACTCAGCCGTGGACGGGTCGCGCAAGGCAAAGAGGTTGCCCAGCACGAAGCAACGGCCGTCCTTGGTGATGAACACATTGTTGGATTGCTTTTGCTTGCCGTCATCGGTGGTCACGACAGTCTGTAAGAAGACGGAGAATTGCGACTTGCCGAGCGGCTCCGCGTCCACTTTAACGCTGTCCGGCAACATAAAGCGGTCGCGCATGTATTGAACGATATCCGCTGCGCTCACCGTCTGAACGGCCGAGGCGGGGTGGGCAACCCGTTGGCTTTCTCCAGCGAAAGCACTGGTGCACGCGAGCAGCAGGCAAACGCTTCCCAGCAAGGGACCGTAGCGGCGTGAAGAACGCTTCATAAAAACTCCTTTGTCGCGGTTGTCCGTGGTCCGTTGTCAGTTGTCCGTAGAGAGCAGTCCGTACGACGGTTTCTCGGGACCCTCGGCGCATGTCGCCGTGAACATGGTGCAACAACCTTCCACCAGCAACCGAGGCCCGCAGACAACGGACCACGGACAACTGACAACGGACGTCTCACCGCTGCACCGGCTGGCCCGCCTTCTGCCAACCTGCCAGTCCGTCTTGATAAACCTTCACCCTTTCGAACGAAAAGCCATGCTCGAGCAAAGCGCGTCCGGCGGCGCGACTGGCGGCGCAGATGTCGTCACCGGCGGAGCGCCCGCTCTCATACAGCACGATGGTCTTGTCCTTGGGTAACTTGCTCATATCCTGGGCAAAATCATCCACCGGCATGTTGAGTGCCCCAGGAATTCGTCCCGTCGCAAACTCCTCGGACGGCCGGACGTCCACCACCACCGGCCCCGGCGCGGCGTCGAGGAGTCGGCGAGCCTCAGCCGTCCTGATCAAAGCCGGTTGTTTCTTGTTCGCCTCCGCCTCGCTACAGGCGCCGATCGGCGACTGCGAACCAGCGAAGTCTGCGGCCGGGTTCGATCCGAACCCGCCCATCGACCCGGCATTGGCCTCTGGAACCGCGCCCCCGCCGGGCGTTGTAGAAGGAGGTTTGGAAGTTGAAGGAGAGGATGAAGCCTGGCCGTTCTGCGCTGTGTTCGGCGCGCCGGCCGTGGGCGCGCCCGCGCTAACAAGCGCCTGATTCACGAGCAGCGAAAAGGTAGGGAAGTCCAAAGGCCGGAAGAGCATTTTCCCGCCGATAAAGAAGGTTGGCGTCCCTTTCACACCCAGCGCGTGGCCGTCCGCAAGATCGCGCTTGATTCGCGCCTTGGTCTCGCCGCTCGCCAGGCACTGGTCGAAACGAGCCTGGTCCAGACCAAGTTCTCCGGCGTAACGTTTCAGGGCGTCCACGCTCAAGTCCGATTGCTTGGCATAGAACTTATCGACCGCCTCCCAGAACTTGCCCTGCTCGGCCGCGCATTCCGAAGCTTCCGCGGCTTTCTCGGACTGGGGATGAAGCCTGCCGAGGGGGAATTGGCGGAAGACGAAACGCAGCCGGCCGCCATATTGAGCGCGGACTTGCGCCGCTGCTTCCTCCGAGAAGCCGCAGCCAGGACATGAGAAATCCCCAAATTCCACCACCGTGAGCGGCGCGCTCAGATTTCCAGCCATGTGGCTGTCGGGGCGGACGAGATGTTCGGCAAGCGCCTCGGATGAAACGTCCGTAGCCGCTTCGACTTCGCCGTGCCCGCTCAGCCAGAGGAAAGCGGGAACGCCGACCAGCAACGCCACAATCCCCAAAACGAAATTCGTCCGGACGCTGGCGATCGCGGCCTCGGCATCGGCGGGCGCATTGGGGCGAGGCAGTTCCAAAATCGACAAGACGAAAATGCACGTCATCACGAGGGCCGAGACCACACACCATGCGCAATAAGCATGGATCACAAACGCCTCGAGGGAAGTGAGGTAGATAAAAACCACAAAGCCGAAGCCTGAGATGCCCGCCACGCCATAGCGAAGCAGCCGCCCCAGGCTCTCCGAATACAGGTCTTCCGCCAGGATCAGGAGAGCCAGAGCGACGTAGGCCGCAACTCCGAAGACCGGCATGGGCACGCCAAAGGGATGGGCATAGGAGCTGGCGCGCACCGTATCGCAACCCGTCCCCAGGCAAACGATCGGCCGGGACGGCGAAGTGTAGACCCAGAGAAGATACAGGGCATCAAAAAGTCCAAGTAGGGACAGGGCCAGCAGGATGTGTTTTCGCATACGGTACTATTTTACCAGAGCGGAAAACCGAAATTCGAAAATCGAAAACCGAAATTCGAAATTCGATGATCCGAAACTCGAGGTTCGGAATGAACGTCAGACGAGAATGGCTGCCTTCGAAACTCGAATATCGATCGCCGATTTTCCATTTTCCAGTTTCGAATTTCGGTTTTCGATTTTCGACTTTCGGTTTTCGAATTTCGGTTCTCAAATGTGCCACGGCTCGCCGAACTTGGCATCCCATTCTTCGGGCGTAAATGGCTCGAGCCCGGCATTAGGATAGAAGGTGACTTCGCCAAATAGGATGCCTTGCGGTGGGGAATAGAGATCCACCCTGACAAAGTCGAATTGGGCGCCAATCCGTTCCGCCAGCTCGATCATCTGGCCCAGGTTTCCGGGCTTGGGGACAGCGTCCGAGGTACGGGGATACCTGAGCTTTGCGGGAAGCAGTTTCCATTCGCGATCGTAGAAGTTCAGTTTCATCACACGGGCGCGGTCGCGGATAAACTGGATGAAGTGGACGCGTCCGTGGTAAGTAAAGAACTTGTAGTCTTCCGGGAACTCGCCGCCCGGCGCCTCGATCATGGGCTCGATCAGCACCTTCGGGGGAATCCCTAAGTAGCCCCACTCGCGTAAACGGCGCGCGAAGCGGAAGGCGAGTCGCTCGCGCGCCGCCGCTGCAATTCGCTCCCTCTGCATGTCCTGAGTCGTGCGGATGAACAGGTTCCCCCCGCTACTGTGATTGAACTTGATCACGTAGGGGAGCTGCAGTTCAGCAGAAGGAATATCCTCGGGATTCTGTCCGGCCCACAGGGTTTTTATCAGATATTGCCGGCCGATCAGTTTTGCGATTTCCGCTTTAACCGCGACCTTATCGGAAAAGACGCAAAACCGGGGATCATGCTGATACAGCTTGCGCCAGGCGATCTTTTCATTGAACGTCCTTGGGTGCCTGAGATTGGGCAGCTTGCGAAAGGCGCCATAGTACAGCAGGTTGACGGCCAGGTAATCTGGCAGGAGGTCCCTCACCGATTCGCGAAGTTTGCGACCAAGAGATTCGGTCATGACTAGATCTTGGCTCGGCCCAAATAGAACGGGTCCAACAGTCTCGCCATCTTTCCAAACACCCAGCGATAGGGCTTAACGCCGAACGCGGAAAGCGCCGCCGCGGCCAGCAGCGTCGGCTGGAGCGGCCGGAGGCGAAGTCCTTCCCAAGCCAGGGTGCGCGCCCGGCGCGGTTCATAGTTGAAGAGCAAGATAGCCACGCGGGAGACGTGTTTCGCCAGGGTGCGCGGCGTCATGTCGGTGCGAAACTTGGTTAGGATTTGCTCCCAGCCCTCGCAGATTCGCCGCAGGCTCCCGGACATCTGATCGGAGAGCAAGTAGCGCTTGACCAATAGACGGGGCACGCCGGCGATCTTCGAGATTTTCGCCACTCTCAGCCACAGGTCATAGTCCTGGCAATTGACGAAGTTTTCATCAAAGCCCCCCACGCGTTCGAGAATTTCCTTTTTGACCGTCACCCGCGAAGGTGAGCCGATGAAGTGCCGCTTCAGCATGGCCTCGTACACCCATCCGGATTCGACGGCCATTCGTACTTGTAATATTCGGCCGCGTTCGTCAAAAACCGTCTTGCCCGTGTAAACCAACCCGACCTGCGCGTCCGAACCGCGAAAGGCCTCGAGTTCCTTTGCGAGCTTTTCCGGCAGCCATTCATCGTCATCGTCCAGGAACGCGACATACTCGCCTTGCGCGGCGCGAATGCCCGTGTTGCGCGCCGCGCTGACGCGACGGTTTTGAGCGTGGCGAATATACTTGATGCGCGGATCGCTGAAGCTCTTCACCACCTGTTCGGTGCTATCCGTCGAGGCGTCATCGACGACGATAAGTTCCCACTCCCGGCAAGTCTGGCGCAGCACGCTGCGAATCGCCCGGCCCACGGTCGCGGCGCGATTGTACGTGGGTACGATCACTGTCACCGCCGGCGGGACAGGTTCGAGAATAGGGTTGCCATTCATGCTTTGCCGCGAAAATGCCTGCGCCGAAGGCGCCTTGGAGTGCGTCGGCTTGACGCCGCCTTTCCGCTACGCGTACGTACTCAGCGGGCCGGGGCGATCCCAAGGCGGCGTCAAGCCGCCGCACTCCAAGGCGCTTCGCGCATATTATAACCATCCCCGCTCGCGATACCATGCCACGGTTCGGGCGATGCCGGCGGCCAGATCGACTTCAGGGGTATAGCCAAGCTCCTCTTGTGCTCGCTGCCAGGAGTACCAGCGATCCTCACTGAAGAAAGCTACAGCAGTCCGGCTCAGGGGAGGTTTGCGGCGACTCGCCCACGCCAGCAGCTCCAGTCCGGAAGCTCCCAGCATCGCCGCCCAACGAGGCAACGCCAGCCGCGGCGCCCGCACGCCCATCGCAGCCGCGATGGTCTCGCCCAGTTCCCTGAAGGTCACCGCGCGCGGACCGGCGAGGTTGTAGATCGCACCCGGACGACCTTTGCGAAGGCACAACATCATCCCGGCAACAACGTCAGCAATTAAGGTAGGATGGCATTCGTGGCGGCCGCCGTCGATGAAAAAGAACCGGCCGCCGCGGATGGCCTGGAAGAGTCCCAGAACGTGGCGATCTCCGGGCCCGTACACGAAGGCCGGCCGGCAGACCACCACGGGCAGGCCCCGGGAGTCGAATTCCAGAGCTACCTTTTCGGCGGCAGCCTTACTCCGCTCGTAGGCGTTGGTCGGCCGGTATGCAGCTTCTTCGGTTGCCGCACTGCCCGGCGTTGGCCCCACCACGCCCGCAGTGCTCACGTGCAGCACTCGCGCCGGATTCCCCAAGGTCAGGGCTTCCGCCAGCACGTTGCGCGTGCCCTCCACGTGCAGCCGCTGGTAGACGTCCTCCCGCACGCCGGCCTCGCCCAGGCGCCCGGCCGCGTGGACGATCCACTCCGCGCCCTCCATTGCGCCCCGCAAACTCGTGGGCGCCGCCACGTCGCCCAAGTGCCAGGTGATAGGGGTGCCCTCGAGTACGCTACGGTCGGCGGTGGCGCGCGCCAGGGCGTGCACCTCGACGCCCGCCCGGGTCAAAGCCCGGGCCAGGGCCGACCCCAGGAAACCGGTCGCTCCAGTAATGAACACACGCATACACGCAGCACTGCCGGGTGGTTGGCAAACCGCCCAGCCGGAGCCTCTCGCCATATTTTGAGGCTGCGGGAAGGGCGGGGCTTTAAACCCGCCGTTTCAAGGACGCGGTCTCAGAGGGCCTTCAGGCCCTGAAGCAAACGCATCCTTCAGGGGCTAAAGCCCGAGAATCACGCCCTCATCAGCGGCGGGGCTGAAGCCCCGCCCTTCCCCAACCATGGTGAGAGGTGCCGGCTAACCCTCACGCTGAGGATTATGTTCCACCGTTCGACGCCTGGTAAGTCATCACAGGGCGGTAAAGGCACCCGCAGCGGCGGCCCTGGGGACAAGCGGGTAGCGGCAGCAACGGAGCCTGGTCGGGATGATAAACCGTGCCCGCCGGAAAGGCTCGCATCGCCGCGCAACAATTCGCCGCGGGCTCGATCGCGACGCCCGCAATCGACCCCTTGGCCTTCATCCCCAAGCGGTAGGCCGCCAGAGTTTTCGCGGCATAATCCGGCGGCTTCTCGAGCTCGTGCTGGAATTTGCCCAACCAATCGAACGCCACGGGTTTCCCTCCATCCCCGGCGTAACTTCATGGAGTGCGGCAGCGTAGCTGCCGCCTTGGAATCCCTGGCACAAAGCGGTAGTGGTACAGACTGCGGTAGCGGCGGCTTTACGCCGCCATTGGCGAGGTAAACTCGCCGCTACAGCTTCAAACTGTACCACTACCCACAAAGGCGGTAGCTGGCGCTACCGCACTCCAAGGTGCCTTCGGCACGAACTTTTTCACGCCCTCATTGTCCGGGGCGGCCCCTACCGTTTTAGCAGCTTCGCGCCTACCCGCGCCAGCGTCGGTACGTCGTGCAGCATGCTGGTGTAAGCCGCATTGGCCAGGGGGCAATGACATTCCTTGGCCGCGATGCTGCGACGCGCTTCCCGGATCTTATCGCCAAACCAGATTTCCTTGAAATCGTAATTATGATCGCGCAGGTTGCCCAGATTATCGCCGCGCACGCAACAAGGCCAAACCGTTCCGTCGGCATAGATGTGGGCGCTGACCCAGCCGGCGTAGCAAGGGATCACCTGGTCCTTTTCATCCAGGATGCGCTTGACCAGCTTGTAGTACTCAACTCGCAGCGCCTCCGTGATCCTGGCTATGCCTCGAAAGCGCTTGCGCTCCACGTACTCGATCAGGTGGCGAATGGCCTCGGCATAGCTTGACGGGCTGGGCGTAATGGGGAGCCCCACCGTGTCCAACTCCACGCGCGGTTCAGCAATCTCGGTGATGAACTGGTCGGCCCCGGAGCGGTCGGCGTAGGCGACGATCTCCTCCAGGTGGTCGGCGTTAAAAACCGAGATCACCGTGTGGATACCAACCGTCAAGTTGCCCAGTTGCCCGCGCAGGGCGAGCAGTTGCTCGAGGCATTGCTCGAACTTCGCAAAGTTGCCGGGCACGCCGCGAATGTGGTCGTGCTTTTCCCCCACCCCATCCAGCGAGAGATTGATGATGACGTGACTCTCCGGACAGGCTCGAGCAATCTGCCGCACATTCTCCGGGATGGTAGGGAGAATCCCGTTGGTAGGAATGTTGATCACGCCCGGCCGGCAATGTTCGTAGGCGGACTGCGCGAGTTCCACGACGTGCGGATACATCAGCGGCTCTCCGCCGCTGATCGTGAACCAATAGGGGCTGCGCCCCAAGCAGGCCAGCACCTTGTTCCATTCTTCCAGGCTCAGCTCGTCCTCTCGCTTCATCCAGATATTGCAGGTGAGGCAGCGCGAATTGCACTTTGGGGAAGGAGAGAGGGTCAGGTTCAGCGGCAGCAGGCGCGGCCGGCCCAAGCCCCGATAGAGCTTGAAGAGCGGAACGCGAAGCAGGACCTCGAGCATGGAATTCATATCGCCGCCAAAGTTAGGAAGCCAAACCGCGGACCGTGTATGGGCGAATCCGGCTGCTGGGCCCGGCTCGGTTACCGCAACTGCATGACGGTGACGGTGTCATTCTTCGCATTGGCGACCACGATGGCATTGGCACGCCCCGCGATCAGGCTGCCGATCGCCAACCCGCCCCAACCCGTCGCCACCGGATAATCCTCTCGGCTGAATGACCCGTCCGGCAGGCCGATGAACAGCATCCATTGACCGTTCTGCGCGCAGCTCACCGCGATATCCGCTATGCCGTCTCCGGTCACATCTCCGATCGCGATGCTGCCGGGGCCGGCGCACCCAGCGAGAGAAAGCGGCGCGCCCTGTCTCGGCCGCAGAGCCCCATGCCCGTCGCCCAGCAGCACGCGGACGGTCAACTGGCTGCGGTCGCGGAGGTCGCGCTCGTAGGGGATCACCGCCACGTCCAGCTTGCCGTCGCCATTCACGTCGCCCACCGCGAACTGCCATGCCTGTTCGCCTGCCGCAAAGGGCGAGCCGGGGGCACGCCGGAATTCGCCTTTTCCGTTCCCAAGCATCAGCCCCACCGCTCCCCGGGGCTGACTCGCGGTAACGATGTCCAGATTGCCGTCATCGCTGAAGCGCCCGGCCTTCACACCCGAGTCGGTATGAAGATCGGCGGCGAAAAATGTCCCCGGAAGCAGCAAATTCCCGTGCCCGTCGCTGGGAATCAGCAGGATGCGGTCGTTTCCCCACGAATCGGTGACGACGGCCGGTCCGCCCGTTCCATAAAAATCACCTACGATCACCCCATGCGGATGCGGATTGGAACCCGTTGCGAAGGGCGAGTGCGCTGCCGGCGCAAAACCACCCCGGCCGTCGCCCAGAAGCACGGTGAGGTACGGCGTCTGGTGGTTGGCGATTACCAGGTCGGGAATGCCGTCTCCATTCAGGTCAGCGACCGCAACGTCGTTCGGCTTTGCACCGCAGGGGAATGGCGACCCGTGAGCCTCGGTGAAATGCCCCGCGCCATCCCCCAGCAGTACACTGAGTGTTCCATCGTCGGTGTTACCCACGACGATGTCGGCATGGCCACTGCGGGTCAATTTAGCGATCGCCATCGGCCCGGGGCTGCGTCCCACCCGGATGACGGTCTGTGAAAAAGCGGGTGTCTGCGCCGCGGCGAACCAACTCCTCGGCGCCGCGCAAGCGATGACAAGCAGCGTCAGCGGGAAGCGCCATTTTGGATTTCGACAGTGCCCCGAGCGGCAGTGTTCGCCCATCGCCGTTAGACGCGTGAGGTGAGGTCCTTGGTTGTTTTGGCGATTTCCCAGACCGGGCGGGCGCGCCGTTGCTTGTAGTCGCGCCGGCCGAGAACACGCCCATAGACTTCCAGAGCCGCCACGCCGCATGTCCAGGCTAAGCTCCGGGGCCGCCAATCCAGCCGCGGCAGCAGGGTGCGCACTACTCTCCAGCCGCTCATCGTGCTCACGGTGTACCCCAGCGTATGCCGCACCGCCAAATGCCCGGCAAAAATGCGGCGACGCTGGCGCAGGTAGTCCGCCACGGTCGCCGGACCTTTGTTGTAGACCACCGCCGTCGGCACGTAACGCACTTCATACCCTTGGCCGCGAATCACCGGCTCGATGCTCGCCTCATCCACCGAAGTGTTATAGGGAATACGCTCGAAGATATTACGAAAGGCGATCATCTCCCCGGCCTTGAAGCTGCGCAGGTTAATCTCGTGATGCAAATTCCAGAGCATGTGCGCGGCAAATCCCATAAAAGTCCGGGGATCGTTCACGGGCACTGGCCGGCCCGTGGTCATGCCCACGGCGGGATCGGCGAAAGGCGCCACCAATTCTTCCAGCGCGTCCGGGGCCGGCGCCAGATCGGCGCCGCAAACCACTACGACCTTCTCGCGTGCCTGGGTTAGAAAAAGATTGACGGCGGAAGCCTTCCCCTCCCGATGCGGCTGGACGATGAGGCGAAGGCGCGGGTCGCGGCGTGCCCAATCGTGCACGATCGCTTCCGTGCGGTCGGTGCAGCCGCTGGCGACGATGATCACTTCGGTAAGGTTAATGCTCTTCGTGCGTTGGGACACCACGGCTTCGAGCATCCGGCCGATGTTGGCCTGTTCGTTATAAGCCATAATTCCCATCGAGCATGCGATGGTCATGACTCTCACAACCTCGTGCGCGACGAAGAGGCGTGCCCGACCAACACCAGCCGGCAATTGCCGGACTCGTCCCAGACTCCCGCGGGCTGGTGCGGGGCCGGCGAATCCCAACTGCGCCAGATGGCCGGCACATTAAAGAAGAGGTTCCAAATTCCTCCTATCACTACTCCCACCGCGGAAGCCAGTGGCAGCGGCACCGCCCCCCAATTCAACAAGAGAGTCGATGAGGCGTTGAGCGCCGCCCCCGTGGCGCAGACCAGGGCGTAATGCAGCAGGCGGCTGAAAACGCCGGTGCGAACTTCCCCAGTTGAGATTTGCGAAGCACGAAAAGTAAAAAGCCAGTTCCAGAAGAAGTTGTTCAGGAGAGCGAGCGGGATGGCCAGGGCCAGCGCTAGCCCCAGCGGCCAGCCGCGGCCTTGGCTCAGGTAGACCAAAACCGCGACATTCACCACGGCCCCAGTCAGCCCCACCGCGGCGTAGCGCATCCAGCTTCGCAGTTGACCGGTGGAGCGCGCCAGGCGCCACAAGTGAGCCAGATATTGCAGCGACTCGCGAGTTCCCAGCTTCGAGCTTCCCTGGCTGCGGGCCTGGAAAACGAATGGAACCTCCACCAACTGGCAGTAATGGGCCTTGCCGAGAACCTCGAGCAGAATCTTGTATCCGGTCGGTTCCAGCCGGACTCCCTCGAGCGCTGGAGCGCGGACCAGGAACATGCCTGACATCGGATCCCTGACCTCCGCCAAAGTACGAGGCAGCACGCAGGCCGCCAGGTGCGTGGCGGCCCAGGAGCTCAGCCGCCGCGTCCAAGCCCAATCTTCCGCTGCTCCCCCGCCCGGGCCGGCGCGAGTGGCAATCGCCAGACCGGCGTTGTGAGCGCGCAGCGCGCTCGCGAGGCGCGTCAGCACCTCGGGCGGATGCTGAAGATCAGCATCCATCACGCCCAGCACGTCACCACGCGCCAGACTCCACCCGTCGACCACCGCGGTCGCCAAGCCCCGCCCCGGCCTCCGCAGCACTCGCACCGGAACTTCGCCGGCCAGGGCCTCCGCCAAATCTGCCGTGCCGTCGGGACTGGAATCGTCCACCACGATCAACTCGTAGTCTTCCCCGGCTTTCCGCAATGCCGCCGCGGCCCCCCGCAGCGCTTCCTGAATGCACCGGGCTTCGTTATACGTAGGCAACACCACCGAGATCATGACGGAGCCAGTGTAACACACCTGCAAAAGGGCGGAGAAAGGTTAAAGGTTAAAGGTTAAAGTTTAAAGGTCAAAGGCTAAAGGTTGAAGGCTAAAGGCCCTCCTCGGACAGCAAGGGGACGTTCTGTTCGCTTCGCCCTTCGGCCCTATTGCTAGCCTAGTTATTGGCGGTACGAAGAGAGCATTCTTCGCAGGGACTAGAAGGGCGGGGCTTTAGCCCCGCCGCTAATCTCGGGCGGAATATAGGGGCTTTAGCCCCTGAAGCAACCATCGTTTCAGGGCCTAAAGGCCCTCCAACCCGCCTCCTCGAGGCGGCGGAGCTAAAGCCCCGCCCTTCCCGAGACCATCCATCAAGCCGCTTACAAGTCCAACTAAGAACTAGTTTCCGTTCAGCTTCAGCATCCGGTTAATCTCATTGTCCGCCCATGGGTCCGCGAGGCAGGGACCGGGCCGGCGATATATGCATACGCCCGCCGAGCATCCCGCCGGCTCAAAACCGTCCAGCTTGTCGGGCAGGCTACCGGCACTGACCACGGCGTTGAAGGCCTGCGACTGCTCGTCGAGATCGGAAGCGCGCTCAAAGAGGAAGATCGGGACATTCTTGTGCAGATGCGCGTAGCCTCCGGTATCGTACCAGCCGATTTTATAAACTGCCACGCCGCACAGGGCCGGGTCGCGACTGAGCTCGTCGAAAGCGGCCAGGTTGCCGGCCCTTCGCGTCCAATCGAACTGGTGAATGAGCAGGCAGGAACTGAACGCGCAGAAGGCCAGTCCAGCCGTCACCACGGTCCTGGATGTCAGGGGCGTTTTCCGCCAGAAATCGAACGCGGGAACGATTTCCAGGATGCCCAGCCCGGCCAGCGTGAGTTCCAGCGGCACCATGGGATAGAGAAAGCGGACCTCCTTATGCATGAAATAGTTGTGCGTCAGTAGAATGATGAGCGCCTCCCAGCCCAGAAACGGGCTGCGGCGGATTCCAATCAAAACCAGAATCATCATGGGGCCGAGGTGGTCAGAGAGCATCTCCAGGTACCAATACCACGGACTCACTCCGAAACCCCGGCCTCCTTCCAGGAGATCGGCGTGGATGTAAGTGAGGTAGGAGTGGAACGGGCGCCCCCACACCAAGAGGTCGACCAAACCAAAACTGAGGAAGGGTAAAAGAAGCCCGCAGGCCATAGGGAGACTGCGCTTGCGCCAGTTCGGGTAACAAAAGTAAATCGCCGCGAAGCCCACTGCCGGCGCAAGCTGAATTCGCAAGGACATGGCGAGCCCGCAGAAGAATCCTGCCAGCAGCATTCGCTTCTTTTCGCCCAGCCGCTCGCCGTACATTCCCAGGTACAGGCCCGGCAGCAGCGCGTTGGTGGCGATGACCTCCGTCAAGGTCTTCGGGGCGAAAAAGATCAACTCGTACCATGTGGCGCAGGCTCCCGCTGCAATCATCCCCGCTTCGCTCCCGCCGGCCTGCTTCGCCCAAGCAAAGCCGAACCAGATGGTGGTCAGCGAAAGCAAGGAAAGGACAATCACGAGCCCCTTTTGATAGCCCTCCGATCCGGGTCCCCTTTTCGCCGTGGCCCTCATGACTTCAGCCAGGAACATGGGATAGACCCAGGAGCGAACGCCTCGCCGCCATTCCCAGGTGACCACCCCGTTGCCGAAAGCCAGGCGGTGAGCCGGTTCCTGAGCCTGGAAAATCTCGTCGGCGTGGAAGTTGTTCGGGAATTTAAGACCCGCCCCGATGCGAAGGAAGAGGCCCAGCAGCAGGAAGGCCAGCAAGACAAGGCGGAGGTAGGCAAATGGTTTCATTACCAACCGCTGTTTAGTCGCTCAGTCGCTCGATACAGACCAATATACATCTTCCCTTTGGAGTACACTAGATTCAGCATGAATCGCCGCAAATTCTTTCAGCAAGTTTCGTCCCAAACCATCGGCACAGCATCCGCGATTTCAGCCCTTCGCGAGAACGCGTTGCTCGCGTCAGTCGCCGCGCCGCCGGCCGAGTGGATCGACCCCGCCACGGCCCAAGACTGGCGCGTGCGCTGGGAGAAATTCATCCTTGCGGACTCTGCCAAGAGCCGTTATTGCGATACGGAAATGGCCGAGGAACTAGGCTGGCTGGTGAGCCCGTTTCTGGACGGCTTTTACTACGGCTATCTCGCCACGCGCGAGACGAAATGGGTCGAGCGCCTGGTCGATTGGGCAGACTCCTGCATCCGGCGGGCCGTCAAAGAGCCGGACGGCTACCTCGGCTGGCCCAAGGTTAGCGACCAGACGGAAGGATTCGACTACGACAGCATGCTGGGCGAAGCCATGATCCTGCGCCCCATGGTCTTGATGGCCGATCAAATCCTCAAAACTCCGGAATTGAAAGCGCCATGGGGCGGCAAGGCCTCGAGCTACCTGGAACTCGCCGAGCGCACCTTCGAGAAGTGGGACAGGCGCGATTCCTGGCGCGATTGCACGCTGGGCGGGCTCTGGGTTGTCCAGTACTTCGGGATGGATCCCGGCACCGGCCAGTGGACGGAAGGCTTTGCGCGCCGCAAGTCCGAGGCCTTTTCCCATCCCGACAACAAAGAGAATCTCATCGCGCTTTGGCTGATCGGTATGTTCGATGTAACAGGCAAGACCATCTATCGCGAGCGCGCGGAGAAATGGTGGCAGCTCATGCGCTCGCGCATGAGAACTCGCGACGATGGCAAGTACTTCGTTTGGGACTACTGGGACCCGGCCGGCTCTTGGGACTACAAGCCGGATGGCAAGACCAAGCATTGGGTGGGCGTCCACCCGAACGGCGGTTATTACGCCATCGACCTCGAGGGCATCGTCGCCGCCTATCAACACAATCTGGTCTTCCAGCGCGAAGAGATCGACCGCCTGATTGCCACCAACCGCGACTTCATGTGGAATCAGCAAGTCGCGGCAGCCAAGTTCCAGCGCATCGATGGCGGCCCGGCCGATCCCCGTTGGCCGAACTCGCCCGGGGTTCTTTGGAACGCCCTCCTACCCTACGATGAGACGCTGCGCAAGATCTTCGTCGCCAACCACCGTCCCGACGGCTGGGGCGGGCTGAGCGCCACACCCTGGTTCCTGGCTCTTGCCGCGCGGCACTCCTAGGAGCACCCTCGTCAGAGCCCAGGTTCGCCGCAGGCGTCTGTGTACGGTGTCTTGGGCGATGGCCAGATAGCGCGCCGCGTCCCCTCCGGGCCAGAATTGTCATGCCACGGCGGACTGACTGACGATCTGAGCCGACACCTCGCCGGCGGCAGCCTTTACGGCATCCCCCAGCATGGGAGTCTTTTGCGGCGTGATCCTGCTGGTAGGGCCCGAGATGCTGATCGCCGCCACGGCAATTTCTCGCGCGTCCAGAATGGGAGCGGCAATGCAGCGGAGTCCCATGACGCTTTCTTCGTTGTCCACGGCAAATCCGGACTGGCGGATCGAGTTCAACTCCCGAATCAACTCGAAGGCGGAACTGACAGTGTGTGGTGTGAAGGTCTGGAAATGGAGTGACTTGATGAGCCGCTCGGACTGTAAGGCCGGTTGGAATGCCAGAAGCGCCTTGCCGAGCGCTGTGCGGTAGAGGGCGGCCCTCATGCCGACATTGCTGACGAGGCGTAAATCGTGCGGGCTTTCCAAGCAGTCGATATAGACTACATCGAGGCCATCGAGCACCGCCAGATTGACCGTTTCCTGGGTGACCCGCCACAACTCCCACAGGGACTCACGCGCCATCTCCCGCAACGGAGCTTGTACATTGTAGTCGCTACCCAGCCGCAACAACTTGGGTCCCAGGCTGTATCCACCCTTTTCATCACGCCGCAGGTAGCTTTCGCCCTCCAGGTGAGCAAGAAGACGGAGGGCCGTGCTCTTGTTGATTCCTGCCTGAATGCTGATTTCGTGCAAAGACAAAGGGGAACGGGAGTCCTGAAGCAGATCGACAACGCGAAGCGCCTTGGTAAGGACGCCAACAGGTTTGGTTTTTCGGGTTGCGCGCATGGAATCACCTTGACGAGGATTTCATAACTCATTTTACGGAACGAAATCGGAATTGCAAATCAACGCAGCGGATGGCCTCGCGGGGAGCGTTTCGCTCGTTGAAACCCCCTCCTAAATCGCTTTGCTGCGAAACCACAATAGCTCAACGCGGGTTGTTTTACAACGCAAAATATAGGAAAAATTTCGCTTGACAAAACGCGTTTTGAAATTTAAAATTCCCGGCGTCCAAGATACCGGAGTTCGTCCCTCGCATGATGGACTGCCAGGGAGGTCTTACACCCGCCCAGGCGGGGATGCTCAGCGCGATACAAGCTACGTGGCTCTCGCGCTACTTAACGGCCGTTTGCGGCCGTCCGCGATTCAGCCTCGGTCCGAAATCACTTTAAGGAGAAACACACATGAGGAGAGTGCTATACCTGCTCGTTGGTCTTATCTTATTGGCAGGCTCCCCCGTATGGGCACAGGATACCGCGACCATTGTGGGCACGGTTACGGACTCCACCGGCGCCGTGGTGCCAGGGGCCAAAGTGACCGTCTCAAATCCTAATCGCGGGTTCGTACGGGACGTGGCTGCAGATAGCTCGGGAGAGTACACAGCAGCCAGAATTCCCATCGGCGATTATGTCGTCACGGCGCAAGCAACCGGATTCGAGAAACTCGTGCGCACGGGAATTACCGTCGAGGCGGGTCAGACCCAGCGCGTCAATATGGCCTTGAAGGTTGGACAGGTTACCGAACAGGTCGAGGTCGTCGGAAACGTGGCGAAAGTCGAAACTGAAAACGCCACGATCTCCAGTGTGGTGACCTCCCAACAAATTAGCAATTTGACCCTGAATGGCCTCAACTTCCTCGCGCTGACCTTCCTCGTTCCGGGCGCGGTGCAAGACAACAGTCAACCGGAAGCCATGCAATTGGGCCACACCGGTTCGGAACTTTCCGCGTCTTTCAACGGCAACCGGATGGAATACAGCCAACTGGAATTCGACGGCGGAAACAACTCGCAAGAGAGCTCGACGGCCATGGGCGGCGCTGTGGTCCCCTCGGTTGACGCCATTGCGGAATTCCGCATCTCCACTTCCAATTACGGCGCTGATGTCGGCGAACATGCCGGAGCTTTGGTGGAAGTAGTGACCAAAGGCGGCACCAAGGACTTCCACGGTTCCGCCTACGAATTTGTCCGGAATGACGACCTCGACGCCAACAATTGGTTCGCCAACCAGCAGATTGCGCCTCCGGGTAACAACGCCCCGAAGACGCCGCTCAAGTGGAATATTTTTGGCTACACCGTCGGCGGGCCCTTTTACATCCCGAATCACTACAACACCAGCAAGAACAAAACCTTCTTTTTCTGGTCGCAGGAATGGGCGCGGTATCGCAACGGAAATCTGATCACCGGCACCGTTCCCACTCAACTCATGCGGCAGGGCGACTTTAGCCAATGCGACCCCTCTTCGGGCAACTATTTAGGTAACGTCAATCCGGGATTCAACACGGTCAACTGTATTCTGCCAACGGTCAATGGGCAGGTGGTCGATCAGGTCACTCCGGTCAATCAAAACGGCGCGGATTGGCTTAATGCCTTTTCTCCGCTTCCTAACAACGGCTACTCCGGTTACGTCTCCGCCAAGAGCGTGCCCACCAATTTCAGCGACACCATCATCCGCGTGGACCAGAACATCAGTGACAGGGCCTCGCTTTTTGTGCGCTTTGCTGGCGATACCTGGGACAACACGCAAGTGCCCGCGCTTTGGACAGGATCGAACCTGGACACCACGGCGACGGCTTACCAGGTTCCCGCCCGGCAAACCGTAGCTCACTTCAATTACAACCTCACGCCCACCCTCATGAACGAATTCATCATGAGTTACACCGACACGCCCCACTGGATCACGCCCATCGCCGGCCCGGCCAGCCCTGACCACTCGATTGACAAGCCCGCCAATTGGAGTGCCAGCACCTTCTTCCCCGCCAATGCCACGAATAAGCTTCTGCCCACTGTCGCTATCTATGGCGGAGGCCCCTTCAATATTGACGCCGATAACGGAAACTACGTGGGGAAGTATGACGCCGAGCCCATCCTCACTTACCGCGACAATCTGGGCTGGACCCACGGCAAGCACACCATTAAGACCGGCGTTTTCCTCGAGAAATTCCAACTGAACGAACAATTCGGCACCGAGACACAGGGGATTTACACCTTCACGAACTCGGGCCCGATCACCACCGGTAACGGCCTGGCGGACATGTTCCTCGGCCGCATCAACACCTATACGGAAGGAACCTTCAACGACCACGGTGTGTACACCGGAGGCTACGGCGTGGGACACTGGCGGCGGACCGACTTCGAGCCTTACGTTCAGGACGACTGGAAAGTGGCGAAGCGGCTGACCGTCAACGTGGGAGTCCGTTATTACCTGCTGATTCCGCCGCATGACGTCACCAACCCCACCGTTGACTCCAATTTTATCCCCTCGCTCTATAACCCCGCCTTTGCCGCCGTGCTCAACGCCAACGGGGTGGTCCAGCCGAACCCGGCTACCGGCCAGATATACTCCTTCCTCAACTTCGGCAACGGCCTCGTGGAATGCGGCCACAACGGCATCAACAAGGGGTGCCAGAAGATCTATTATGAGAACGTCGCGCCCCGGCTGGGCTTTGCCTTCGATCCGACGGGTACCGGGAAAACCTCGGTTCGCGCCGCTTTCGGCATCTATTACGAACCCGGCAACGGCAACGATGCGAACATGATCGGGCTCGAAGGCAACCCGCCCACCACGCTGGGTCCCACCGGCTACTATATCAATGGCTACAACTTCTCGAGCGGCTCCATCGCGGGCTATCCGCCCTCAGGCGTGCAGGCGGTTCCCTACTATCAGAAGAACCCGGCCGTGATGCAGTACAACCTGAGCGTCGAGCATCAATTCAGGGGGAATAACTTCCTCTCGCTCGCCTACGTCGGCAATCAGGGACGCCACCTCGACACCAATCAGAATTATAACCAGATGACCATCCCGGTCCCGGCCACCATGACCATTCCGGCCCTGGCAGGCAGCGGCCTTTGCAGTAACACAGGCGTTTGCAATCCCCAGAACCTGCTGGTCACCGAGCAGATCAGTTCCAACTACTTCCTTCCCTACCAGGGATATGCATCCATCGGCTTCAAGGAGTTCGCCGCCGATTCCAATTACAACGCCTTCCAGAGCGAGTTCCGCCATACCACCGGCTACGGCCTTACTCTGCAAGTGGTGTACACATGGGCCCACTCCAGGGACAACTCCACCAGCACCTACTCCAGCGGGCTCCCGGATGAGATGTACGACATGAACCGATGGTGGGGCACCTCGGCCCTCAATCGCGCCCAGGTGTTTACGGCGGACTATATCTACAGCCTGCCCTTCTTCAAGAACTCCCAGCACAGCTTGGTGAGGCAGTCGCTGGGAGGATGGCAGTTCAGCGGTATCACGACTTTCTTCACCGGTGAGCCGGTATCACCCATCTTCTGCGGCGCCTTAGGCTACCAGAGCGGCATCGGCGGACCCGTGCTGTGCAACACCGTGGCTCCGCTCAAGATCCAGAAGGGTACCTATGACGATCCCGTGTTCGGGCCCATGAAGACCTGGTTTAACGGCGCCGACCTCGTGCAGCCCCAGTTGAGCCAGTACTATGCCAATGGCCAGCCGGGAATGTTCGGCTACGAGGGACGCGATGATCTCACAGGCCCCGGACGCAACAACTGGGATTTGGCGTTGCATAAAGACATCAAGCTGCCCTGGTTGCGAGATGAGCACTCGACGCTGCAATTTCGAGTCGAGACCTTTAACACTTTCAACCATCCGCAGTGGCAATATATCAGCGCCTTCTGCAACGGCAATCCCAACACCGACGGCAGCCCCGCCTTCGGCCGTACCTGTGGCGGAAGCGCTTACAACCCAGGGAATGGAGAAGTCGGAAGCACCTGGGCTCCCAGAAACATCCAATTAGGGATGCGCTTCACTTTCTAAGCGGCTAGCGTGCTCTGCATTTCCAATTTGGCCCCGGCTGTCCGCGACGGCAGCCGGGGCCTTTTTCTTTCGTCCCAGGTAGCGCCGGCGTCCCGCCCGCGCTACACAGCCTCAGATTGCTGCCGCAAAGCGGGAATGTTAAACTCCAGTGACGGCGTTCCCCGAAGCCGAGAACCTTAATTGGAGGAGGGAGACCATGTCCCCGCGATTCCACCTCTCTCGCGCCTGTGCGGTCATAATGATGCTGCTCGCACTCGGCGCTCCCCGCGTCATTTCGGCCCAAGGGCAACATAGGCTTCCCTCAGAACAAGGATCGTCCGCCCAAAGCATGGTCACCTTGGGCGGTTGGGTATCAGCCGATTATGGCGGGAACCTAACCACTGGCGTCACCGTTCATCTCGAAACCGGCGAGGGCATGAATTGCGGGGACCAGCCGGTGAATACCTCGGGCTATTTTGAATATGTTGGTCTGGCCAAAACTAATTACCACCTTACGGTGACCGCCCAAGGGTTTCAAACCTACCACCAGGACTTGGACCTTGGTCCCGTCGGCGATAAGATGGTAATCAACATCCACCTTATCCCAACTACCACCTCGAAATCGGTTCCGCCTCCCGCCTCGTCCTCGTTCACGGATGCCAATGCATCCAAGAAAGCGCGCAAGGAGTACGAAAAGGGATCGGCGGCGCTGCGCAATAACAATCTCGCGGAAGCCGAATCCCATCTTGGCAAAGCCGTCGCGGAGTACCCTTGTTACGTACGCGCGCAAGCGGATCTCGCCCTGGTGTTGAGCGAGAAACAGCAATTCCCTGCCTCCGAGGCAGCCCTCAAAAAAGCCCTCGAGTGCGACCCGGACTACCTGGACTCCTACACCGAACTCGGCCAGCTCTACTACAACCAAAAAAAGTATGAGGACAGCCAGGCCGTTCTTCAGCAAGGTTTGCGCCGTTCGCCGAAGGCTTGGCAGTTTTATTACCAGTTAGGTGCGGACCATTACCACCTTGGGAAATACGACAGCGCCGAGCAGGATTTCGTAAAAGCCGAGTCGTTCAATGCTTCCATCACGCCGGAAGTTCATGTGAAGCTGGCGGATGTCTACCTGAAAGAAAACGCCTATGCTAAGGCCTACGCCGAGATGCAGTCCTATGTGCGCGCCGAGCCCAACGGCCCGTACGCGGAACGAGTGCGCGCCTTAATGCACCGCATGGAATCCGACCACGTCGTCCCAACGCCTCAGCCCTCCACAGCTCAGTCTCCTCAACCCTGACACGTCTATAGGGCACGCCCATAGGCGTGAACCTAAGAACTCACGCTGTCAGAAGCTTGCCAAGCGGGCGCCATCGTTTAGCCCACGGCCTCGTCCCTGGCTTTTCCGCCTAACGAGTCCTATGATGATGCGTGAAGGAGCCATCTATCTTTGAGAACGCCGCTAATGCTGGCGCTCGCGCCGCTGCTCTTGCCTTTATCGGTCGCCGTCTGCCGGCAGTCTTCGCCCGATCCCAAGACCATCTTCGACGAGGCCCAGCGCGCGCTCGCCGCCCGCGATTATTCGGCCGCCGAACGGGGCTTCCGCGAAGTCCTCGAGCTCGACCCGCGCTCGGCGGCCGCGTACTCAAACCTGGGCGTCGTTTACATGCGCAGGCAAGAGTACACGCGCGCCCTCGAGGCGTTCAAAAGCGCCCAGCGCTTGGCGCCACAGGTGACGGGCCTTGACCTCAACCTTGGCCTCGCCTACTACCGGCTGAATGACTTTGCGCAAGCCATTCCGCGTTTTGCCCTGGTCGTGCGCTCCGAGCCTGGCCAAGCCCAGGCGCGTTATTTGCTCGGCATGTGCTATTTCCTCACTGATGATTTCCGGCACGCGGTCGAGACGCTCGAGCCGCTTTCGAGCCCTCAAGTGACGAATCTGGATTTCCTATACGTCCTGGGCATCGCTTACCAAAAGATCGGGCGCACCACGGAATCCACGCGCGCTTTCGGGCAATTGGTGCGCGCGGGCGGCGACTCGGCCGAACTACACCTGCTGCTGGGTAAAGCCCACCTCGACCTCTCCGAACTCTCGCTCGCCCAGGCTGAGCTCGAGAAAGCCGCAGCCCTCGACCCCAGTCTGCACTTCGCCCACTTCAACCTCGGCGTGGTCTACCAGGATCAAGGCAAGCTGTCTGAGGCGGCGGCCCAATACGAGCTGGAGATGTCTCTGACGCCGCAGGACCCCTCGAGCGCGGAGAACCTGGGCCTGGTCTACCTCGCCCAGGGCGATCCCGACCATGCCCTCTCGAGCTTCCAGCAAGCGCTCAAAACCGATCCGCAACTCCCCAGGTCGTGGGACGGAATGGGAAAGGCTTACCTCCGCAAGGGCCAGCCGGAGCAGGCCATTCCCTGCTTCCAGCGCGCCCTGAGCCTCGCTCCGGACAGCGCCAAAATGCATTTTCAATTAGGCCAGGCCTACCTGAAAACCGGGCAGCGGGAAAAAGCCCGGAAAGAAATCGACGCGGCCGGACGCTTGCAGGCGCAACGTCGAAAGGAGTTCGAAGATACGATTTCGGGCAAGCTGCCGGCCCCCAAACCGCCGGAACCGTAGCTGGGTCTGTAGGGGCGCCCCTTGTGGGCGCCCGCTGGGAGCGCGATCGCACCTGTGCGGTGTAAGGGTAGGGCTTGCCCTACCCTTGGCCCGGACGCCACAACGAGGGGACGGCAAGCCGTCCCCCTACATCGCGGGCCGTTCACGACGGATTCGCCGGACATTTTTTCCTCTTGACAAACGCCTCTAGTATAGGCTACGATTGTTAGTTGATGCCCGCTCGGGGGTTTCGCGATCTGGCCCGGCGGGCTTGCGGCGCCATGCGGTTGCCCACCTCAGCTCGCTCCCGACAATCGGCCTACCCGGACGAAGCGGTCTTATTTGGGCGGAAGGCGGCTCCTCTTCTCGTTGAGGAGGGGCGCGAGCTTGCTTCGAATGCTTGCGCCGAAGGCGCCTTGGAGTGCGGCGGCTTGACGCCGCCTTTCCCCGACGCGTACGTACTCGGCTCGCCGTGGCGATCCCAAGGCGGCGTCAAGCCGCCGCACTCCAAAGCGCTTCGCGCATTTCATGGTTTCTGGGTGTCCGTCAGGAGACGGACATGGATGACTGCTCTGAATATTCAAACGGCTGTTTTAAACGACCGTTTGAAACACCTGTTTAAAAAATCCGAGCCGGAAAGTGGGAACATACTCAGAACACAAAACAGTGGGAACGAAGCTAAGAAGTCATTGAAAACAAACGAAGTCGCTAAAACAAAACGTGCAAAACGAACCCAAATATGCACGCGAAAAGCGGCAAACGAAGCTAAGAATGCGGCGTTCCGAGACGATTCGGGCAGTGTGGAAGTGTTTGGGCGGTCCCGAGAACGGGTCCGCGCCAGACGCGGTCGCTGAAAGCTGAGAGCTGACGGCTGAAAGCTTCTTTCGAGGGAACAATCCGGGGATGTCTATGAAAACAAAGCACAAGGTCAAAATGTCAACTTGTCGCTCGACCTACCCACGGCCGAACCTGGAACTCTCAACTCTCAACTCTCGACTCTCGACTTTGCCAGGAGGACTACCATTCTAAACTCCAAATTTAAGGCCATCCCGCTGGGCGGCATGGGCGAGTTCGGGATGAACATGATGGTCTACGAGTACGACGGCGACATGATTGTGGTGGATTGCGGCGTCATGTTTCCGGACGCCGAACTCTTGGGCGTAGACATCGTGGTGCCGGACTTCACTTACGTGCGCGAGAACCAGCAGCGCCTGCGCGCCATTGTGCTGACGCACGCGCACGAGGACCATATCGGCGGCCTGCCCTATTTGCTCGACGAGGTGGACGCGCCCGTCTACGGCTCGCCGTTCACCCTCGCCCTGGCGCGCGCCAAGCTCGAGGAGCACGGCCTGGCCGACAGCGTGCGGCTGGTCGAGATGCAGCCCAGCAAGCCGTTCGACGTGGGCGCCTTCCACGTCGAGTTCATTCACCTGACGCACAGCACCATCGAATCCGGGGCGCTGGCGCTGACCACGCCGCTCGGAACGGTGATCCATTCCGGCGACTTCAAGTTCGATCCCACGCCCACCGACCAGCACGTGAGCGACCTGCACACGCTCGCGAATTACGGCGCCCACGGCGTGCTGGCGCTCTTTTCCGACTCGACCAACATTGACCGCCCGGGTCTCACGCCCTCGGAACGCGCCGTGCGCACCCGCCTCTCCCACATCATGTCGGAAGCGCCCGGCCGCGTGCTGATCAGTTGTTTCGCCACTTCTCTGCACCGCTTGCAGATTGTCGCCGACCTCGCGCACCAGCACGGCCGCCGGCTCTGCTTCGTGGGGCGCAGCATGTTTCAGAATTCCGAGATCGCCATGCGCCTGGGCAAGCTGCAGGTTCCCGAAGGCCTGCTCATCCCTCCTCAGGACATCAAAAGACTGCCGCGCAACCAGGTGGCGCTGGCGCTGACGGGCAGCCAGGGCGAGCCGCTGGCCGCCCTCTCGCGCGTGGCCGTGAATAACCACCGCTGGGTGAGCGTCGAGCCGGGCGACGAGGTGGTGATTTCCGCGCGCGTCATTCCCGGCAATGAGAAACCCATCTTTCGCATGATCGACCACTTCTATCGCCGCGGCGCTCGCGTCCACTATCACGACGGCAGCCAGCCGCCCGTGCACGTCTCCGGGCACGGCAGCGCGGAGGAGTTGAAGCTGATGCTCAATTTGGTGCGGCCCAGGTATTTCGTGCCCATTCACGGCGAGTACCGCCAACTCTACCGCCACCTCGAGCTTGCCAAAGAACTCGCCGCCGTTTCCGAAGAGGGTTTTCTGATGGAAAGCGGCGACGTGCTCGAGATCGACGAGCAGGGCGCGCGCCGGGCGGGCCGCGTGCCCGTGGGCCGCGTCTGCATCGACGTGGGCACGCTCGACGAGGTCGAGGAAGTCATCCTTAAAGAGCGCCGCCATATCTCCGCCGACGGCATCGTCATCCCCATCCTGGCGATCAACGAGCACACCGGCCAGCTCGAAACTCAGCCCGAAATCGTCTCGCGCGGCTTTGTGCCCCTCGACGAAGCCCCCGACCTCGTGGAGAGCGCCCGCGAGGTGATCCTGAAAACTATCGAAAAATCCAATCTCGAGGAAGTCGGCGATTGGGGCGTCATCAAAGAAAAAATCCGCACCGGCCTGCGCCGGCACTTCAACGAAGAAACCGGCAAGCGGCCCATGATTCTGCCGGTGGTACTCGAGGTCTGAGCATTTGTGATTTCTGATTTGCGATTTGTGATTTCTGATCTGTCGTCTGTGATTTGAAATCTGGAATTTGAGATTTCGAATTTGCTTGATTCGCGATTTGTGAATTACCCCAACCTACAAGCCGGCCCTCTCCGCGTGGGAGGGTGTCTTGCTTCGGCGCTTTCATCAGCCCAAGCGAGACAGGTGAGGGGTCAGTCCGGCACGCTTGCGATTTGTGATTGCCGACGCAATCGGGTTAGCATAGATTTCGTTTCTGGTGGGTAGCGCAGACTTCGCGCTTTTCGAAGTCTGCGGCTCTTTCATCTCAAATCCCTAAAGGCCGCAGACCTGCAGGAAACGCAGGTCTGCGCTACCCCGTCTTTTAATTTTATTAGCACTATTAGTTTTGGCATTATACTATTTAGCATTAATACGGAGCGAAAACACCAATGCCGTTGTATCAAGCAGTCGTCCTCGCAGTCGTGCAAGGCTTAACAGAATTTCTCCCCATTTCCAGCACGGCGCACCTGTGGTTAGTGCCCTGGCTGCTGAAATGGCAGGACCCCGGATTGACTTTTGATGTGGCGCTGCACGCCGGCACGCTCGTGGCGGTGCTGGCTTTCTTCTGGCGCTATTGGGTGGAGATGATCGTCCTGGGATTTGGTTTGGGCGGCGGCGCCTCGGCGCCGGGGGTCGACGTGGCGACTCACTCCGCGCGCGAGGACCTCAGGCAAAATCCCTGGTTGCTCTGGTACCTGGCGATTGCCACCATCCCGGGCGCGCTGGCGGGCTATCGCTTTGAGCGCGCGGCGGAAGAGCAACTGCGTTCGCCGCTGGTCGTCGGCGTGGCCTTGATTGTGATCGGTCTCTTCATGTGGGCGGGCGACTGGCTGGGAAAGCGCGAACGCGACCTGGGCCAGGTCGGCCTTCTCGACTCGCTTCTGGTGGGTGTGGCGCAGGCGCTGGCGGTGATTCCCGGCGTTTCGCGCTCCGGCGTCACCATGACGGCCGGCCTCTTTTGCAAGATGAAGCGGAAAACGGCGGCGCGCTTCTCGTTCCTGCTTTCGACGCCGCTGATTGCCGGCGCGTGCCTGAAGAAAGGCATGGAGATCCGCCACGCGGGACTGACCCACGACATGCGCCTCCCCTTCCTCTCCGGCATCGTCGTTTCGGCGCTGGTTGGCTACCTGGTGATTGCGGTTCTCATCCGCTATCTCGAGCGGCGCACGTTCAAAGTATTCGTCATTTACCGGTTGGCGCTGGGCGTGATACTATTGCTCCTCGGATGGGGATCGTTTCACGCCTGAGCGAGATGGTGTGAGGGTCATGGATGCGCCAGCGTCTTTCTCTCGCACTCGCTGGTTGCTCTCGGTTGTCCAGTCGGTCAGCGTTTCTGCGGTGAGAAGGTGTGAATAAATAGGGCTGTCATGCTGAGCGAAGCGAAGCATCTGCATTTATTTTCATGAAACAAAGAACTGCAGATTCCTCGCTCCGCTCGGAATGACAGGCTTGGCCGATTTTTTCACAGCTTTGGAGTGTCGGGTGCGCGAGGTTCATGCCTGACACCTGAAACCCGGCACCTGGCACCTGATTGCAGAAAGGCAAAGCATGGGCGACTCATCCGCTGCCACGTCGTCAAAGTCCAAAGAGTCCGGCGCGAAAACCCAGAAGCAACCCCTCCTCGACTCACGCCGTCGTTCGGAGTTGCTGGGTTTTCTCGTCGCCGTTGCCGGTTTGCTCGTCCTGCTCAGCCTGACCTCTTTCCTGCCTGAAGACCCGTCCCTCAACACCGCCGCCGCTCCCGGCGCCGCAACCCAAAACTGGATCGGCCCCGTGGGCGCCTACATCGCCGATCTGCTCTTTCAAGGATTCGGGTGGGTGGCGTACCTGATTCCGATGCTCCTGCTGGTGGTGGGCGCGCGCCTGCTGATCGTGCGGCCGTTTGCAACGCCCAAGACGAAAGCCCTGGGGGCGGGATTGCTGGTCACCTCGACGAGCGCCCTGCTCGAGATGTTCCCCTACACCCCGGCCGTGCGGGGACTGATTCACGGCAGCGGCATGCTGGGCTATCTGGCGGCGGCGGGGTTGATCCACACATTGAACCGGGTGGGCGCGTCGATTGTCGCCGCCGCACTTTTTCTTTCCTCGCTCTTTCTGGTCACCCGCTTCTCGTTCTCCTGGGCGGCGGCCTTCCTGAAGGCGCGCTGGCAGACGATCGCGCGGCCCATCGCGGCCCGCTGGGAGGCGTGGCAGGAGAAGCGCGCCGCGGCGGCGGAAGAACGCAGGCGGCGCCGCGCCGAGGCCATGCGGAAGCAGCGGACGCTGCCCATCGTCGCGCAGAAGGCGCCCGCGCCCGAGGCGCCTGCCGTCGTCGCCGCGCCTCCGCCCATTGTGCCGGAAGCGGCTGAGGAGCCCGCCGAACCTGCCGATCTCGACGCCCTCCCGACGTCCACTGACGAAGCGGCCGTGAAGACCGCTGCGGGGTCGTTCACGCGCGCGCGCAAACTCGAACGCGGCTTGGCTTCCTCTCCCAAAATCGTCGGCCACGACGCGCACGCCTACAAGTTACCCAGCCCGACTCTCTTGCGCCCGCCCGATAACACGGAAGGCATTGACGAAGACGAGCTCAAAGATCGCGCCGCCCGCCTCACCGCGAAGTTCGGCGAGTTCGGCGTCACGGGAACCATCACCCAGATCCATCCCGGGCCGGTGGTCACCACGTACGAATTCAAGCCCGAGGCTGGAATCAAATACAGCCGCATCACCAACCTGGTTGACGACCTTTGCCTGGCGATGAAGGCCGAGTCCATCCTCATCGACCGCATCCCCGGCAAATCCACGGTGGGCATCGAAGTGCCCAATCTCCACCGCGAGATCATTCATCTGCGCGAAGCGATCGAATCCACGGAGTTCGCCGCCTCCACTTCCAAGCTCACGCTCTCCTTGGGCAAAGTCATCACCGGAAAGATCAAGATTGCGGACCTGACGCAGATGCCGCACCTGCTGATCGCCGGCTCGACCGGCTCGGGCAAGAGCGTGGCGCTCAACTCCATGATCGTGTCGGTCTTGTACAAGTCGAACCCCGAGGAAGTCAAGCTCATCATGATCGATCCCAAGCGGCTCGAGTTGGGCCTCTACCAGGGCGTGCCGCACTTGATGACGCCCATCGTCACTGAGCCCAAACAGGCCGCCAACGTGCTTCGCCGCGCCACCTTCGAGATGGAAGAACGCTTGAAGAAACTGGCCGAACACGGGGTGCGCAACATCGAGCAGTACAACCAGCTTTTCGCTCCCGAGTCCACGCTCAACTTGTTTGACAACGACGGGAAGCCGGAGCGGCCGCTGCCCTACATCGTGATCGTCATCGATGAGTTGGCGGACTTGATGATGGTCGAACCGCAGGGCGTGGAGGAGTCGATCACGCGCCTGGCGCAGATGGCGCGGGCCGTGGGCATCCATCTGATTCTCGCCACCCAGCGTCCTTCGGTCGACGTCATCACCGGGCTGATCAAAGCCAACCTTCCGGC
>Ga0187781_10000407_pt1 | contig 30666 bp, 22 predicted proteins | sample 0715_SJ02_MP02_2_FD_132447 | JGI IMG/M metagenome (GOLD analysis project Ga0187781, IMG submission 132447) | Tropical peat soil microbial communities from peatlands in Department of Meta, Colombia - 0715_SJ02_MP02_20_MG | ecosystem: Environmental > Terrestrial > Soil > Wetlands > Peat | place... | reverse complement strand
GCGCGTGTAGGCAAATCGCGCTTCGTTAGCTATCTTGGGCGTCAGAACCGAAGTCAGCTTCAAGGCGAGCGCGGCGTCCTCCGCGTGGAGCGCCTGGGGAGAGCCCGGGCCGGGAATCACCGGAGTGACGGTCGCCCCGCCCGGCGCTCCCAGCGATCGACGCTGGTGAATGCGCGCAAAAAAGCCGCGCCAAGACAGGGTGTTGACGGGCGAGGCGACGAAGTCGCTGTTGACGATGAGGTGATCCTCGTTGTAATAGGATGGAAAGCTGAAGGAAGAGAAACCCATGCCCGCATTGCTGCCTGACTGGAGGATCGTCTGGGGTATCGGAAGCAGGTACGAGCCATCCGGCAGTTGGGTCTGGAGGATGCGCAGCGCCACCGGGTTGATGGCAGCGGTCGTGGCGGTGTTCTGGTTCGCGCAGTCCAGTTGCTTCCCGCCCGCAAAGGTCAGATAGCGCGGGTCCGGCTGACCCGCATCGGGGCCGCTCGTCAGCAGATGATTTGCCGGGCAGAACTCTGCCGCGAGGGTCGCGGCCGACCGGTCGCCGCTGAGAGGCGGAAGGATGACCGTGGCCACGGAGGTCGGGTCGAGCCCGTTCACCTGCCGCGTTCCCTGGTAGGAGCCGAAGAAGAACCACTTGTCCCTGACCACCGGGCCGCCCAGCGACAGTCCGAACTGGTTTTGTTTCAGGTTCGGTTTGGGCTGTCCGGTGGCGTTGCGAAAGAAGGCGTTGGAATTGAAAATGTCGTTGCGCACGAATTCCCAGACGGTGCCGTGATACTGCCTCTCTCCGCCCCGTGTAATTACGTTCGTGCTGGGTACCATGGCGCCATAGCCGGCGTCGTACTGCGAGGTCTGGATCTTGAACTCGGCGATGGCGTCGGGATTGGGGACGGTGCTGGGTGCGGAGGCGCCCTCGATGGCGTAACTGCCCGCCGTCGTGCTCCCGTTCACATTGACCGTCTGGGTTCCTCTACCCAGCGTTCCGGCATTGTTCACATCCGCGACGGTGCCCGAAGACATCGAGAGAACCTGCGCAAAGTTGCGGGTGGTCAGCGGCACGCCGGTGATCGTCTTATGATCCACCAGAGTTCCAATCGACGAGCCGGACAGGCTGAGGCGGCAGTTGCACTCGACCTTCTCGCGGGGGTCGCCGGGTTCCAGGCTCGCGTCCAGGGTCGGAGCTTCCGAAACGCTCACGGTTATTGAGGTGGCTTGCGAAGTCTTGAATCCGGGTGCGGAAAAGCTCACATGGTACGCGCCGGGGACGAGCAACGAGAAGAGATAGCTCCCGTTTTCTCCCGAGATCATGGTGAGAGTCTGATTCGTCGCGTTGCTCGTGAGCGCGACTGTTACGCCCGGCACGGGCCGGTTCACGCTCGTGATGGTCCCGCCTAACGCCCCCGTGGCGTCAGACTGGGCGCAGAGAAGACCGGCGCAGGCGATTATCGAAAGGCCGCCAAGCGCCGCGCCAAGGAAGTGCCGTCTCCCGCCGGCCTTGCTTGAGGACCGACTGGCGTATTCTGCGATTTGAACGATACAGCGCGAATGAAACTCCAGCATGCGATCCGGTCGCCCAGCACAAGGATTGCACAACTGGCTGTGGGTAGTCTTTTTTGCAAGCATCGCTATTCGAGCACGTGCACGACCACGCCCGAAGATTTTCCTTTCCCGCGATACACCCGCTCGATGGCCTTCTTGAAATCCGTGGGTTTTGCGTCGGGAATGTTCACAAAAGTCTGCGGATTGCGGTCGATCAGCGGAAACCACGTGCTTTGCACCTGCACCATGATGCGATGCCCCTTGCGGAAGGTGTGATTGATATCGGGAGCTGTGAAGTTCAGTTCCGCCACCACGCCGGGCGTCATGGGCTCAGGCTTTTCGAAACTGTTGCGGAACTTCGCGCGCAGGGGCCAGCCACGCAACAATTGCTGATACCCCGCCATGACGATGGAAGGAGCCGAGACGTCCTGGGGCGGGGTGGGAGGTTTGACTTCCGGCTGGGGATAATCCGGCGGATAGACGTCGATCAGTTTGACGACGAAATCAGAATCCGTGCCGCTGGTGGAAACGAACAGGCGCGGTGAAACCGGTCCCGATAACGTCACGTCCTCTTCCAGGGGCTCCGTTTGATACGCCAGGACATCGGGGCGAGTGGAGGCGAAGCGCTGGTCGGAAACCATGTATTCCTGCGGCACCCCCAGGGCCGTGTAACCGATGAAGGGGACGGGCTGGTTCGGGTCGCTCACGTATTCGTCATAAGCGTCGCCCTGGGCCTCGGGCGCGGTGAATGACAAGCCGCGGCGATCCTGAAAGTACAGGACCCGAGGCTTGGCGTTGGGGGGCGGCCAGCTCGCATACTTCCGCCACACGTTCGAGCCCGTTTCAAAAACGTAGGCCTTGGCCGAATCGCTGCCTTCCTTCCCTTTCAAATATTTCTCAAAAAAAGGAAATTGAATATTCTCGCGGAAGTAGGCGGCGGTCTTGGCGGCGAAGCTGACGCTGCCCAGGTGTTCGCCTTCAAGGTACCCCCAGCCGCCGTGTACCCAAGGGCCTTCCACCAGGGCATTGTAAATGCCCGGGTCGTTTTGCTCGATCGAGCGGAAGACGCGCAGAGGGCCGGCAAGGTCCTCGGCGTCGAACCAGCCGCCCACGGTGAGGACCGCGCAGTGTATGTTCTTCAAGTGGGGAGCCAGATTGCGCGCCTTCCAATAATCATCGTAGGTGTCGTGACTGACCTGGTCGGTCCAAAGAAAACTCTGGTCGTGGAAGTAGCGCGTATTGGCGTTCGCGAGCGGCCCCAGGTTGAGGTAGAACTCGTAGCCGTCTTGCGTGCCAAACTCGAATCCCAGCGTGGGCTTCGGCGGTGTGGGGTTCTCCAGAGGCTTGAAGAAGGAATAAAAGCCGAAGTTCGCCGCCAGCATGAACGCCCCGCCATGGTAGGCGTCGTCACCCATGAAGAGATCGGTCATCGGGGCTTGGGGTGAAGCCGCCTTTAGGGCGGGGTGGGAATCAATGATGCTCGCCGAGGTGTAATAGCCGGGATAGGAAATTCCCCAAATTCCCACCTTGCCATTATTGTTGGGCACGTTGTGGAGAAGCCACTCGATCGTGTCGTACATGTCGGAACTCTCGTCCACATCCTTGTTGCCGTGCTTATCGTCAATGTGCGGCCGCATCTCCACGAACTTCCCCTCCGACATGTACCGCCCGCGCACGTCCTGATAAACAAAAATGTAGCCGGATTTTTCAAACGCGTCCGACGGCCCCAGCGAGGTGCGGTATTTGTCCTCGCCGTAAGGCCCTACACCATACGGGGTGCGGTCCACCAGAAAGGGGTAGGAATTCGAGGCGTCTTTGGGCACGTAGACCGAGGTGAACAGGCGAACGTCGTCGCGCATGGGAATGCGATATTCGTATTTTGTGTAATGCTCCCGGACGTTGAATTCTTCCGGCGGTTTGGTCTGGGTCTGCGCGCGCGCTCCAAGCGCCAGGCCCGCCAGGACACATAAATATGCAAGTCGGCAACGCATCATTGACTATTACTCCTGTCAGGCAGAAAAGAGTCAGCCGGAATTTCCGTTTTCGATTCTCGGCCCGAGCGTCAGCATAGCCCTGACCTCCTGCGGGCGCAATGGCCGGCGCCGAAGGCGCCTTGGAACGGCGACGGCTTGACGCCGCCGTGGGTCCGGGGGGAGCGAAGGCGGCGTCGAGCCGCCGCACTCCAAGGCGCTGCGCGCATTCTCATGTAGCCGACCTCTTGTCCCATTTCGGATCCCGCCGTTGCATCCGCAAGCCTCGCTTCATTTGCGCAAAATGCGCTGTTTTTGCTCCATTTAGCGTCTTATTGGTGCAGATTTGGGCGTAAAATGCGCATAATTTGCGCCATTCAAAAAAGTGATGTCCTTTGTTTTCAACCACTTCTTAGCTTCGTTCCCACGATTTTTCATTTTTTGTAGTTCCCCACATTTTCCTCGCGCCGGGTTCTGGCCGCTGCCCCACGCGCCCCAAAGGGTCGAAGCGCCAGCCTACGACAATCTGTCCACAACACGGCCATATTTATAGGCTATCATAGTACGTAGGGTTTGTCAAGCAAAAAATGTAACAAAAATGCAACAAACATCTCAAAGGCCACACTGTTGTCTCGAGGTCGTAAATTCACCCGCTTAACGGTTTTGTAGATTATGCTGTCCAGGGTAGGCGATGACCACCGAGTCTCAACTCCGCGAAAAGCTGCGCAAGATTGCAGCCCTGTTCGAGGGCGCCACGACCCTGGGCGAGCGTCAGGCAGCGGCAGCCGCCCTCGAGCGCGTGCGCCGAGCGCTCGACGCCGCAATCAAAACGCAACCTCTACCTGAGACGAAGTTCTCCCTGCCGGACCAATGGCAGCGGCGCCTCTTTTTGGCCTTGTGCCGGAGATATGGGCTGGAGCCGTATCGTTACAGGGGCCAGCGTTACAACACGGTAGTGCTACGCGTTCCCCGTTCCTTTGTGGATGAGACGCTTTGGCCGGAATACCTCGCCTTATCGGAGGCGCTTCGTTCCTATCTCAACGAAGCTACGGAGCGTATTATTCGCGAGGAAGTCTACAAAGACGCAAGGGAAGCCGCGGAACGGGTGGGGTCATGATGGGAGCTGTAAAGCCGGAGCCTTCGCCAGCCGCCTCATCCGTGGGTTACCGGGTGGACGACGCTCCGGGGGCCCGGCCATGCGCCGCTACGCCGGACCTCGCAGCACGGGCGCAGTGTAGGGGTAGGGCTTGCCCTGCCCGCACGCCAGCGGCCCGCAAGAAGGGGACGGCAAGCCGTCCCCCTACATCGCCTGCCCTGCGACAGCTTTTCCCAGTTAATCGGGCAATTTCACGGTGACGGTCTTGACCTCGGTATATTGCTGGAGCCCATATTCGCCTAGTTCTCGTCCCATGCCCGACTGCTTGAAGCCTCCGAACGGCGCGGCAGAATCGAAAACATCGTAACAATTCACCCACACCGTTCCGGCCCGCACACGGTTGGCGATGGCGTACGCTTTGCCGATATCGCGGGTCCAGACGGCGGCGGCCAGGCCGTACTCAGTGCGATTCGAGCGCTCGACGACTTCCTCAAGGTCGTTGAACTTCAGGATGCTCATCACCGGCCCGAAGATCTCCTCCTTCGAGATCTTCATGTCGTCGTTCACATCCGCAAAGACCGTGGGCTCGATGAAATAGCCGCGATTCCCCACCCGGTTGCCGCCCGCCAGCAGCGAGGCGCCCTCCTCCTTCCCCGAGCGGATATAGCTCATCACCTTTTCGAATTGGATGTCGTCAACCTGCGGGCCCTGCTCGGAATCCGGATCGAAGGGGTCGCCCACCTTGCGCTGCCTGGCGCGCGCCACGCTCTTATCCACGAACTGGTCGTAAGCTTTGGCTTCTACAAAAAGGCGCGAGCCCGCGCAGCAGCACTGGCCCTGGTTGAAGAAGAGCGCGAAGTGGGCGCCTTCAATCGCCTGGTCCAGGTCGGCGTCGGCGAAAACGATGTTGGGGCTCTTGCCGCCGAGTTCGAGGGTGACGCGCTTCAGGTTGGTCTGGGCGGCGGCTTCCATAATCAGGTGTCCGACTTCTGTGGAGCCGGTAAAGGCCACCTTATCGATTCCATAGTGGCGGGCGATGGCGGCGCCGGCGGTGGGCCCGTAGCCCGGCAGGATATTGACCACACCCGGCGGGAACCCCGCTTCCAGAATCAGTTCGCCCACTCGCAGAGCGGTGAGGGGCGTCTGCTCGGCGGGTTTCAGCACCACCGTGTTGCCCGCGGCGAGCGCCGGCCCCAGTTTCCAGGCCTGCATGAGGAGCGGAAAATTCCAGGGAATAATCTGGCCCACCACGCCCACCGGCTCATGGCGGGTGTAACAGAAATAGTTACCGGCGATAGGAATGGTTTTGCCCTGAATCTTGTCCGCCCAGCCCGCGTAATAGCGGTAGCAGCCGATGACCAGCGGCAAGTCGGCGGACTTGGCGACATGATAGGGCTTGCCATTATCGAGGGCCTCGAGGCGGGCTAACTCGTCCTGGTTTTTCTCGATCAAATCGGCCAGTTTGTTGAGTAACCGGCCGCGTTCGCTGGCCGCCATGGTGCGCCAGGGGCCATTCTCAAAAGCCTCACGCGCTGCGTGGACGGCCTTGTCCACATCCGCCGCATCGGCCTCCGCCACGCGGCAGATTTCCGTTCCTGTAGTCGGGTTGACAGTAGGAAAGGTTTTTCCTGAAGCGCTGTCCACCCATTGATTGTTGATGAGAAGCTTGGTTGGACCGACGGAGACGCGCGTCTCCGGAGTAGCCGCAGCCGTTGCCATAAGTTCCTCCTAAAAGTTAGATTGAAAAAGCCCGGAAATATAAAGGAACTCTGCGCCCCAGATGAATTATACGCCTGACTCCACACCCATACAACGCCGACTATCGAGGCGTGTCAAACTTCGACGAGGAGGGGCCGTCCAGTCACTCCCGCCTTGGCGGGAATGAGGAGGCTGGGGAGGTTTTCGGCGGTGCAGGGCGGACGGGTGCTTATTGCTTGGGCGCGGCTGTCGATGCTGGCGGCGGAGCGCTCGGCGGCGGGGGCGCCGGGATGTTGGCGAAGGATTGTCCGCCTCGGGGCGAATCCTTCTCGAGTTGGCTGATGAGAGAATGGGCTGGCGCGGGAATCTCACCCTTGCCCTCAATCAGTAACTCCTCAGGCTTCACTTCGTGGCCATACAAAAGCTCGTTGGCATTGTCGTCTGGAGTAACGGCAGCTCCCTTGAGAGCGATGCCGGCGAACAGGCCGCGCGCTCGAGAATAAGTCAGGATTTCAGCGGTCATCAACAGATCCGTGGAAGCGGAAGCCGTGCGTCCCACTGGTCCGGCCGCCACCGAGACATCCGCGCCAAGCTCCCCCTTACTTTTGAGCAAGCGGCGAATCCCGCCCGAGTTCATGACCACAAGAACCACGTCGGTTTCCGTTCCTCCCCACTGAAAGCCGAAGCTGCCACCATGAACGGCAATCATCGAAGGCGGGCCCCAAGGGCCGTCGCCGCCCCTACGGCACACCAGTACGCCGCGCCCGTAGCTCGCACCGATTATGAAGGCCCCTTTCTTTTCACCGGGAACTATCCCCACGCACACTGCTTTGTCGAGCAGGTCTTTCGGGATGGCGTTCTCCGGAGTCTTCATGATCTCGTACATCACCACCGCGGCGCTTTCGAGCCGGTCATTAATCTTGGCCGACCGCGCCTCGAGAAACCCGACGGGCAGGCTGAGCAATAAAGCGGCAATCAACAAGTACCTCATGGTCTAATCCTCCTGAGCGAGGTGGAGCTTCGCATATGGGATGCCTTAGCGTCTCGAACCGTTGGACTCACGTCGAATTCTGAGTTAGCTCTGCCCAGAGGTCTTATTGTACTCTATTCGACCCGTATTTTCATTCCCGTCGCGCATGCTCACCGGCCGACGGGCAGTCAGGAGCCATGAAACTGCGCGAAGCGCCTTGGAGTGCGACGGCTTGACGCCGCCTTGGCATTGCCACGCCCGCCCAGTTCGCGCGCGGGGCGGAAAGGCGGCGTCAAGCCGTCGCACTCCAAGGCGCCTGCGGCGCAGGCGTACGCCCCGCCCGTGTCCAGGCGAACTTCAGGATGGTATTTGGCTTGCTCGGCGGAATGTAAGCGCTACAATAATTGGAAGGAGGCTCTTATGAACCTCGGAATAATCATCCTTGCGATTCTGGTGCTGGCTCTAGGATATTTGACGGTTCGCGGCCTGCGCAGTTACTTCAAACTGCGTGGAAAGAGGCTGGTAACCTGTCCCGAAACCCAGAAGCCTGCGGCGGTCGACTTGGACGCCGTCCATCTGGCCCGAGATGCGGTGTTTGGCGCACCGCCGTGGCGCCTGAGCGAATGCTCCCGCTGGCCTGAAAGGCGAGGATGCGGCCAGGAGTGCTTGAGGCAAATCGAGGCCGCTCCCGAAGGCTGCCTGGTTCACCGCATCGTCGCCGAGTGGTACGCCGGCAAGACTTGCGCCATTTGTGGGAAGCCCGTGGACGTGGCTGAGCAATGGGTTGGACACGTGCCGGCCCTGCTCAACCCGGAGAAACAGACCGTCTACTGGGACCGGATCGCGCCGGAAAAACTTCCGGAAGTATTCGAGACTTACTTGCCCGCTTGCTGGTCCTGCCACATCGCCGGGACCTTCCGGCGCGACCATCCGGACTTGGTTGTTGACCGCCCGGCGCGATGGTGAGCAGTCGCGCCAATGTGCTAAGATCGAGGTGTTTACAGCCTCCTGTTGCCACAAAGGAGCTTGCGATGAAGACCGGTCTGCTGGTTTTAGCTTTCTCGGCAGCGCTCCTCGCCAGCGATAAACCCCCGGCCGGGGAGATCGAAAATCCGCGCGCACTTGCAGTCGTGGGAAGCTATTGTGTCGACACCACCGACCTCTCCGGCTTCGATCGTCACTTGGTGAAAGACTTCCTGAAGGCCGAAAGCAAGCCAAAGCATCTGCTGTCTAAACTTCCCTGGAAGCTCGTTCCGGAGTGCCAGGGAGGCGCCTCGGAGGCGACGGTCAAAGTGCAATTCGTACCGCTCCGGTTGGTTAGAGTGGTGGTCCCGCAAGGCCCGCCCGATCAGGCTACAGAACGCCCTTACGCCACTAAAGTTGCGCTGCAGGTATTGGACGCAAGCTCCCAGGATACAATTTATAAAGTTGAGGCCGGAGCGCTGATGAATGCAGAGGGCCCTGCAGACTCCTCGGCGACAGTTGCCGCCAGTGATAGTACCAATCCCACCCTTGAACAGCGCGACGCCCTGTACCATGCCTTCTGGGCGTTGGTCGAGGATGTCGGGCAACTGAAGCGCTCGCCGCCGAAGCGGTGAAAAAACCACGGGCAGTGTCATTCCGACTGGGCATGGGCCTGCGGTCCATCCATGGAATAGTCATGAACCGAAACCAGTTTGCTCTTCTGCGCTTTGGCGCGACGCTCGGCTTGATTCTGATTTCGTATCTCTCGGCCGCCCACCCTGCCTTGGAAGCCCCGCAAACGGCCAAGTCGTCTGGCCAGAAGGGCGCCGGCCGGGCATCCCTGGCGGGCTCCGCGGCCATCCAGTCCCAACGCAATGTCGGCAAGGCATACTACGAGCAGGGCAAATACACGGAGGCAATCGAGGAGTTCCAGAAGATCGTGGCGTCGGGGAAGGCTCTGGCCACCGACCACTTTGACCTTGGGCTTGCTTTGATGCAGGCCAATAAGCTGGACGAAGCGCTCGGCGAACTGACCACGGCCAAGCAGATGGATCCCAAGCTGGTCGCCGCCGATTACAATCTGGGCATCCTGTACAAGCGCGAGCTGCGCTACCCCGACGCTGAGGCAGCGCTCAAACGCGTGATCGCCGCTGATCCGGAGGACCCCGCTGCCTGGTTCAACCTCGGAACCGTCTACTTCGCCGAGAAGCGGCTCGAGGACGCGCTGGCGGCGCACCAGCACGTGGTCGATATGGGTTTCGGCAAGGGTCAGAATTTCTACGTCGCCTCATTGTTCCACACCTTCACCACCGACGTGCGCCTCAGGCGTGACGCGGACGCGCAAAAGGCCCTCAAGATTCACGAGAAGATGCGCGACAAGGTTCCCGGAATCTCGCTTCAGAACCCCGCTCTCGAGGGAGGAAAATACGGCGCCATTCTTCTTCCTGCCCTGCCGCCGGCGGAACCCGGACCGGTGCCGGCTCTCGAGAAATTCACCTTCGCTGAGATCACGGACCGCCTGGGTCTGACGTTGCCGCCCCAGCAGGTTCCCGCGGCTGATAGCCAAAGCCAGATTCAGGCAGCCGATTACTCGCTGGATTACGCGCGGCGGAATCTGCTTCCCCTGTTTGGTCCGTCGCTAGCCTTCGGCGATTTCGACGGCGATGGCCGCACCGACATTTACGTCGTCAATCCGGCGGGAGCCAACCATCTGCTACACAACAACGGAGACGGCACTTTCACTGATGTGACGGAGAAGGCAGGCGTGGCCGGGAACGGGGCCGCCCTTTCCGCCACCTTTGCCGACTATAACAATAGCGGCAAACCCAGTCTTTTCGTGGCCGGTCTGGACGGCGTCCGGCTCTACCGCAATATGGGCGACGGAGTTTTCCAGGATGAAACGGAGAAAGCGGGCCTCGCCCCGGTTCCCGGCGAATTGGATACCCAGGCCGTGCTTTTTGATGCCGACGTGGACGGATTTCTCGACCTGGTGGTCACGGCCTATACGAATTTGAATGATCCGCCCAAAAAGGACGCGTTCCTCTTCCCCAGCGATTTCGCCGGCGCCACCACACGCTTCTATCGCAACAACGGCGACGGCACCTTTACCGAGACCACGTCCTCCACAGGCCTCGCCGCTGCCAAGGGACGCATGCGCGGAGCAGTCTTCGCGGACTTCGATAACGACGGTTACAGCGACCTCTGCTTTTACCGCGACGACGGCCCGCCCATGCTCTTCGCCAACCTCGGCGAAAACAAGTTTGCAAACCGCACGGCCGACGCGGGAGCGGCGTTCGCCAAGGCGGTGGCGTATGGAGTGCAAGTGGCGGACTTCAATCACGACGGCCGCTTCGATTTGGCCCTTTTGGGACCGAAAGGAAACCAGGTGCTGCTAAACCGGGGCGATTGGAAATTCGTTTCCCTGGCAATCCCGCCCGTCACGGCTCCAACCAGTCTCTTTGGTTTTCGCGGCGCGGTGGTGGATGTGAACGGCGACAGCTTTGCGGACCTGTTGCTTCGAGACGCAGTCGGCAAGTGGCGGGTGCTGGTCAATCAAGCCGGCAAGTTTCGCGAGGGGAGCGTCAGCATCCCCGCAGGTTCGGCTTCCGGCATCGCTACGCTCTGCCCCACTTGGTTAAGTAATCCCGGAAAACTGGACTTGGTAGGACTTGCGCCGACCGGCCAATTGCTGGCTTACCAGAAAGAGGGTCCGGCGCCGCACTGGCTGGAAGTGAAGATGATCGGTTACAAGAGCAACGCACAGGGCATTGGCAGCCTGGTGGAAGTGAAAGCGGGGAACTATTACAGCAAGTTCGTGGTAACCGGAAATCCGGTACGGGTTTTTACGGGAAACCTGGCCAAGGTTGATGTGGTGCGCGTCACTTGGCCGAACGCCGTGGTCCAGAACTGGATCGACGTCGCCACGGATAAGCCGATCGACGTCCGCGAATCCGAACGGCTGGCTACCTCCTGCCCGCTGCTTTACGCTTGGAACGGTAGTCGCTACGTTTATGTGACCGACGTCTTGGGCACGGCCCCCCTCGGAGAACTCAATCCCGACGGCACCCGCATCAAACCCTTCCCGGAAGAGCTTGTTCGCCTGCCGCGGGATCTCGAAGCGCAGGACGGCCATTATGTTTTCCAACTCACCGACGAGTTGAGGGAAACCGATTTCTTTGACCAGCTTCGGCTTCTGGCCGTGGATCATCCGGCGGCCCGGGAGATTTTCTCGAACGAGATTTACTCTTCTTCCCTTCAGCCGCCAGTCTTATACGCCGTGCGCCAGAAGCGCTTTCCCATTTCGGCCGTGGACGATCGCGGCCATGACGTCCTGCCCTTGCTTCTCGCGCAGGATGGCCGGTATCCCACCGGCTTCGGTCGCAACCGCATTCTGGGCCTCGCCGCGCCTCACTCCCTCACGCTCGATTTGGGAGACCTGCCGGCTTCCGCCCGCGTCTCGCTGTGGTTGAACGGCTGGGTCTTTTGGACGGATTCAAACGGTTCGCGCGCCTTGATGTCCAACCAGCAGCTCGAACTGATTTCTCCCTATCTGCAAGTTCGCAACGCCCAGGGAGCATGGGAAACCGTTGTGCCGGATATGGGCCTGCCCAGCGGCACGCGACGCACTATGCGAGTCGATTTGACCGGCAAGTTCCTTACCTCGGACCATCATCTGCGCATCGTGACCAACCTGTGCGTCTATTGGGACCAGGTCTTTTTCTCCCTCGACGATTCCGCGGCCCCCACGCCTGCCGAACTTCCGCTCGCCGCGGCCGATTTGCATTATCGCGGGTTTTCGACTCCCACCAGTGACCCGCAGCACGTTCGGCCGGATTCATACGATTACGAAAACGTGCTGGCCATCGCGCCCTGGAATCCTATGCAAGGCCGCTACACGCGCTACGGGCCGGTGGAGAAATTGCTGGCTCGCGCCGACGATCGGTTGGTCGTGATGGCGCCCGGTGACGAAATCACGGTCAGTTTCGACGCTCGAAAGCTTCCGCCGCTCGAGCACGGATGGGTACGCGATTTCTTTCTCTACACAAACGGCTGGGCTAAGGACGGCGAGCCGAACACGGCCTTTTCCGCCACCGTCCGGCCTTTGCCCTTCCGTAAAATGGCCAACTATCCGCCCGGCGCGCAGGACCCCGCGCCTTCCGGCGGCGATTATCGCCGCTACCAACGCGAGTACTTGACCCGTCCGCGGGTGCTGCTGATTCCACCCCTTGCTCCGGTTATCGGACCGGGCCGGTGAGGCTTGGCGCGCGGCAGCAAGCTGCCGCACTCCAAAGCATTTCGCGCCTCGACGAAAGGAATAATAATACTATGATGATTAATTCACATCTTGGAACGCTCTTGGCTTCCCTGCTGGCGGGCGCGGCAGCGTGCGGGCTCCTCGCCGGGGGCATGCTGCTTGCCGAGGATTTTCCCGAGATTGCGGTATCCAACGGCCCGCTGCGTGTGAAGCTGTATCTACCCGACCCCAAGAACGGCTATTATCGCGGCACTCGGTTTGATTGGTCTGGCGTCATCGCGAGCCTCGAGTATAAGGGCCACAACTACTACGGGCCGTGGTTTGACAGGGTCGATCCTCCCGTCCACGATTATGTTTTCTCGGGCACGCAGGTTGTGGCCGGGGCCTGTAGCGCCATCTCCGGTCCCGTCGAGGAGTTCCAGAGCAACGAAGCGGCCCTGGGATTCGACGAGGCCAAAGTGGGCGGGACCTTTATCAAAATCGGGGTCGGGGTGCTTCGAAAAACCGGCGAGAAGTACGATCCTTATACGCTCGCTGAGATCGTCGATCCGGGAAAATGGACCGTGAAGCGCGAGCATAATGCCGTCGAATTCATTCAGGAACTGACAGACCCCTCTTCGGGTTATGGCTATATCTACACGAAGCGCGTGCGGCTGCTCGAAAGCAAGCCGGAGATGGTGCTCGAGCACAGTCTCAAGAACACCGGCCGCCGCAGCATCCAGAGCAGCGTGTACAATCACAATTTCCTGGTCCTCGACAAGCAGCCCCCAGGCCCGGATTTCTCGATCTCGCTCCCCTTCCAGATTCGCCCCATCCAGGCGCCTGATGAGCCCTTCGCCGAAGCTCGAGCCAATCAGATCGTTTTCACGAAGGTGCTGGAGAATGAAGATGTGGTGGAGATCCCCTTTCGGGGTTTCGGCGAGTCGGCCCAAGACTACGATATCCGCATCGAGAACCGCAAAGTGGGCGCGGGCATGAGGATTCGCGGAGACCGCCCGCTTTCGTTCGCCAACTTCTGGTCGATGCGCAACGTGCTGGCCATGGAGCCCTTCATCTCCATGACCATCGAGCCGGGCAGCGAATTCACCTGGCAGATTCACTACGAGTATTACACGCTCTAGATGGTAGGGGCACCCCTCGTGGGTGCCCACTGCCCTCGCCACGGGCGACCACCAGGCTCGCCCCTACAGATTTGGGCATCTTAACGCCCGCAGCACTTTTTGAACTTCAAGCCGCTGCCGCATGGACAGGGATCATTGCGTCCCACCTTGGGCTGAGCGCGGCGAAACGTCCCCGGCGGCTCGGAATCGGGCAGAGGCGGGTCGAAGCCGTCGTCCAGTTCAGCATCCTCGTCATCTTCATCGAAAGACTCGTCGTCTTCGAAGTCGTCAACTAGATCGGAAACCTCCGTCGGCTCGTCGAAGCGGACCGGATGCGCTGCGAACGGCTCCTCGTCCGGGCCAACCTCCGAGGCGTCTTTGTCAAAGCACACCCAATTCTCCAGCTCGTCCACCACATTCTCAATCAGCTTGTTGTAGCGTCTTAATCTCTCCATGACTACGTTCTTCCCAAGCGAAAGCTCGTACTTGACATCCTCCCAATCAACGATCATCGGTTCGACCAGGTCATCCTCATAAGCTTGACGTATCTCTTCCTTGACCTCCCTGGGATATAGATCCGCACAAGCGCAAACCAAAGAAGCCCATTCGTCTCCCAAGTCTCGCGGGAACGTATGGAATAGACTTTTGAAATAGGCCATGACCTCTTCGCGGCTTCGCCGGCCGCAGGCCACCAACGTCACGAGACCATCCATGCCCGCGGAGCGCACGTACTTATTGGCCTTCGCGTTTTCCACCAGCGATTTCATACCCTCCATGTCGCCGTCTGAAACCGACGCCAAAATGCGCCCGAGTCTTTCGGTTACGACGTCACCGGCCAAGTCGAAGGCCAATTCACCCGGCGCTGAAAAAATCCGGACAAGGAGGGGATAGGCTCGTGGTTCGCGGAATTGCGCCAGCAAGTACATGGCATAGATGTGGATAATACGGCGCTCTTTCGTATAAGGGATTGGGTCCCGGGCGACGTCTTCAAGCACGCCAAGCAGTATGGGGATCATCTCCTCGCGGTGCTCGATAGCCTCTTGCACCGCGGCCTTCGGGAAGTAGCCCTCGTTGCGCTCCAGTTGGGAGAGAATTTCGTTGATGTCCATGGGGGACCCTTCAAGCCTAGCATTAGAAGCGACCAATGCAATCATGCTCCTCAGCGGGGCTCTCAACGTGACTCGGTCGGCAAGTGTGTTCCAAACCAACGAGGGAGGTTAGAACCTCCCAGTACTCTAATTCGATGGAAACAAGATTGGACCTGCGTGGATGCGCAAACGCTCCAACTCGGTGGCATTGTGTCGAAGCAGATCGTGACTCCAGACGGCGTCAGTGCCGTCGCGGCAATCCGTCGCCATCGCGAAGCCGATTTCTTCGTAGGAACCCAGACCAGCCAGCCTGAGCGCTTCGGGTTTGGTTAAAGTGCCGAGTACAAACACACGCTCGACCAGGTGGGGAGGGATCTCGGCCTTGACGCGTTTCAACCTCTCCTCGTGGCCATCTAAATCGACAAGCAATACGATGGACATTAAGGAATTGCGATCCATTTTATCGATGTACTGGGATTTGAATCGTTCGACGACCTGAGACCACCCACCTGCCGCCGGAAGAACTTGGATTTGCCTATTCAACAGGAGCGGACTCAGGGTAAATCCGTTTGCAACTTGGCTGTTCGCTTCGTCTTCAGGTAGGACGAAGACATGTGGTAGAAACCTATTAACGCTCATGGCTCCAAGTCGCCGGTAATCAGGGATTCGATCAGATCGCCACTCAGCTCGCCGCTAGCTCGCAGTTCGCTGAGTGGCCGCACGATCGCGGGCTCAAGATGATTTCTCCTTAAGAGAACAAGTGTGTTCTCGTCCGAAAACCGTCGGATTGCCTCAGAATTATGCGAGGTCGCGATGAACTGACCACCAGTTTGGAAGGCCCTTCGGAGGGCTAGCACAAAATGGCCAACCTCGGAAAGTGAAAGGTAATTGTCAGGTTCGTCCCAGAAACAAAGTAGCGGTCCGTAAGTCTCGTTCGCCGCAAGCACTACGGCGCAGATCATGAAGCACTTTTCACCGTCCGATAGGTCCTCGAAGGGAAGGCTTGCGCTTCCTTGCCCGTTTGAGAAGTGAACGACCAATCTCCGAGCGTTTATGCCGAAGAATTGATTCTCAATGTTCTTCAGGTCGGGCATCATCTGCCTAAGATATGCATCGACCTTGGAATATGCAGACGGCCAGGAGGTGAGGAGAGTCGTAAACCACGAGGCAAAATTGGTAGCTTGGATATCCGGCTGCAACGTCTCGAGGCCCGATGTTCCATGAATCAAGTTGGGTATTGGCCGAAGGAGGAGCGCGCGGGCGAGCCATTGTCTGAATACGAATAGAGGATCCTGTTCGGACTTGTGCTGGATTATCGGCAGGGCTGCCATGTGCTCTTCGATCAAGAAGTTCGGTTCTTTCTCCTGGCCACTTCTTGCAAGAATTCCCTGAGACACCCCTCGGCTGTACACTGGGTTACCATCAACGCTAAGCCTCTCGTCGAATACGCGAAGCTCTTTGGACCCTTCCGGAAGCTCAAAGGCTATAGCGTAGCCGTAGGTCTTGGCTTCCAACTGGACCTCAAGCTCGAACCGCATGGGAACGTCCGTGCGCTGGCGAGAGAAATCTTTCGGTTTTACGAGTTGCCCAACCCAGCTCAAACCTCGCGCGATTTTCTGCAGTATTTCCAGCGCAAGGCCAACCGTTGTCTTCCCTGCGCCGTTCCCCCCGATTAGCAAGATGGACGGCCGGCCGGAGATAGGTAACTCAAAATTCTCAAGGCACCGGAAGTTGTGTACGTAAAAGCGCTTAATCACAAATGGATGATACACCAACTGGGGCCGCGTGATGCGGGAATGTCAACACCGGGAGCGCCTCAAAGCTTGAGGGTCATCAGCGCGGCGAGAAAATCCATGGGCCAGTGCATGATGATCATTCTGGGGAGCGAGCGCGTGCGCAGATAGATGAGTTGGATGACGATGATGAAAGGCAGAAACTCGAGGGCGCGGAAGAGCATCAGCCGCCAGTCGAGCACCAGGGGGAACAGGCTGTGCTCGAACGCCCACCAGAAGCCTACCACGCTGACCGTGAGCCAGGTCTTGCCGGTAAGGGCCTTGAGCCGGGCTAAGCAATAAGCTTGGTAGATGGCTTCCTCGGTGGGCGACCAGACGAGCCAGAACACTGACAAGCTATAGTAAACAGCCCAATGGGGAAGCCGGCGCTGAGAGACGAGACCTGGCGCTAACATGCCGGGAGTGAGATGCCTTGTTCCATAAACCAGCCAAGCGGCTAGCGTCGCGCCGCCGCCGATGACGATGGGAAAAAGGATAATGAAGTAGATGAACCCCAGAAGCGCTTCGCGGCCCAGTTGCGATTTGTCGATTCCGAAGAGGTCGATGAGCCGGATGCCTTCCGCGCGCGCCCTCCGCCAGAGCAGCAGCAGGCATCCGATATCAACGAGCGTGGCCCACACGGTCCACCACGGCGCTGGAGCGCGCCAGGGCGAGGGATGGCCACGGGCCAGGTAAACAGCCGCCAGCCCACCCTGTACCAACACTATAAGAAGCGCGCGGGCCGGCGTCAGCGCCAGCGGTCCTACCCAGCCAATGCGGCCGGACTGCACGCGCTGTTGAATGGCGGAGGCGGAGTTGGGCGCCGGAACTTCGTCCATGGGAGTCTCTCAAGCCGGGCTACGATCTTAGCACCTTGCCGAACACTCTGCGTGCGTAATCCTCAAATTCTTTCACCCGAAACAGCTTGGCGAGTAGAGCGATGAGGAGCACACCGACCGAACTCACGATCACCAAGACGAGCAGCGCCTGGTGCGTGGTTTGCCAGCCCAGGCGCGATCCCAGCCAATTATTCAGCACGAAGCAGGCGAGTCCCGCCAGGGTTGAAATCGCGCTGATCTTAAGAAAGAAGACCAGAAGAGCGCCCGTCTCGCGATTACGGATTCTGCGATTCAATAGCACCAACAAAATCACGGTGCAGACGATGATGCCGAGCGAACTCGCGGCCGCAAGCCCGAGGTACTGATAATGATGGGCCAGCCACCAGTAAGCAGGCAGGCTCAAGAAAGTGATGCCCGTACCCACGACGGCGGGAGTAATGGTGTCGCGAGTGGCGTAGAAGGCGCGCGCCAGAATGTTTTGCGCCGCCCAGGCAAACATGCTGATGGAAAAAACCCGCAGCGCGGCAGCAGTGGCGTCGAAATCGCCCCCCTGCAGGCGGGTGTGCGAAAAAAGGAAATGGACGAGGGGCGTGCTCTGCGCTATGGTCAAGGCGGAAATAGGGAGCAGGGGGACGAGCAGGCCTTTCAGGGTGGCATTCAGCGTGCGTTTAAGCTCGTCGAGTTTTCCCTCCGAGTAAAGTTGCGCCATGAAAGGAAACGAGGCCACTCCGACTGACATGCCGACCACGCCCAGCGGGACGCGCATCAGCGTCTTCGCATAGTTCAGCCAGGTGATGGAGGCGCGGCCCAGGAAAGACCCGAACCAACGGATAATCCAATCATCCGTGGCGGGAAGTGAGAGGGCCAGCATAATAGGAATCGAGAGCCTGATGAACCAGCGGAACCCAGGGTGCCGGACGTTCAGGTTGGGAGTGAAACGCGCCCCAGCGCGGCGCGCGCCATAAATCTGGAGAAGGAAATTCCCGAAGAGTGAGCCGGCCACCACGCCTACCGCAAAACCCGTAATGCCGATGCGCGAACCGAGCAACAACCCGCCCAGTATGACACCGAGGTTGTAGACCACGCCGGCGAGAGAGGGGACGACGAACTGCCCTTTGGCGTACTGGACGGCGGTGAAGATACTTCCGAGGTAAAAGAAAATCTGCGCCGGCAACATCAGCCGGGTTAAGAAAACGGTTTGCGCCTTGGCGGGAGGGGCAAACCCCGGTGCGATGGCTGCCACCAGTTGGGGAGCGAATGTCTCGCCGATCACCACCAGCGCCGCGACCACCAACCCCATCACCGTCACCACCGCCGAGAACGCACGCCAACCCTCGTCCTCCTGGTTCTCCGCCATGTAGCGGGAGAAGACAGGGATGAAGGTAACGCTCAGCGCGCCGGCGGCCACGAGGTAGTTCAAAAAATCCGGCAAAGTGAAGGCCGCGTAGTAAGTGTCGGTGGCGGCGTTGGCGCCGCTTTGGTGGGCCACCGTCCAATCGCGAAAGTAACCCAGGACGCGGCTCAGCAACACTCCCGCCATCACGATCCCGGAGGCCCTGGCGATTCGGCCCGTGACATTGGCGGAAGTCATTTGAAAGTCGCTATCTTACGGGAAAGGGGAAGCGTTTCCGGCAATGAGTGCAGCGCGCCATCTTGGGGCGAAACATCAGGCGCTCCATCGTGGTGCGGCGAGAGCGGCGATAGGTCTTGCTGCCGCAAAACGGACAGCCGGACAGGCCCTCGTCCGCATCGGCGGTGCTTCCTGGAATGCCAACCTTCGGCTGAATGCTTCCTTCTGTCGTTCCTGAACCTCCCTGTCCCTCTGGCGCGGGGTTCCGGTTTGCCGGCGACTGTCCTGATTTGCTCGAGCCAGACGATTCACCGCGCAGGTTATGATAAGGGAATCGTTTCCCACACTTCTCGCAGCGTCCCATGGGCGGGCGTCCCAGCACCCGTTCCAAGGGAGTGCGCTCCGTGCGGTGGTGTTTGGTGCTGCCGCAAGCCGGGCAGCGGAGCAAAGCGCCGCTCGGGGGCTCCGCGAAGGCTTCCGGTCTGGGGGCTTCGGAGTTCTCGTTGGCCATTTTCGGTGTGTGAACCTCTTTCATGGAGCTCGGTTCCGCTGCCGCCGCTTCCCCTGCCTCAGAATTCTTCTTACGATGCCCGGGATAGGGAAAGCGCGAGCCACAGTTCTCGCACCGGGCCATCGACGGACGGCGCAACAGCCGCTCGAGGTCGGTGCGATGCGTATGGTGATACCTCCCGCTGCCGCAAGCTGGACACCCGTGCCCCTGAGGTTTCAGGCGTTCTTCAACGCCTACCGGCTGGGGCTGCGCAGGAGGGGCCTCGACCATCGCTTGTCGCCCTGGCTCCTCCGCCAACCCGCCTGTCGGCTTCGGCCCGTCCCCGTTTGGCGAGGAATCACGGGATGTCCCTCGACGTCTGGGTAGGTAGCGGGTTCTGCGGCACCTCGAGCAGATTTGCCGCCGGTACCCTAAGGCCCGCGCAAACTCATACCTAAAATCGTGCTCAACCGGGTCGGTTTTTGTTGCGCCGCACTTGGGGCAGGGCGGTATCATAAACGAGTAACCTTTACGGTTAGGTTACAGAAGCATTACATTAGCAGACACTAACGAAGCCCGCAAGAGCACGCCTAACTTGCATTTTGAGCCAAAATCTGTTTGAAATGTTGTCCCTGGTGTGCCGGCAGCGGACTGGTTATTCGGTTCCAACTGCGGACGGACCGCCCGAGAGTGTCGCGCCATGGACTGCCGATAGCCTCTTTCAGGCGCCCTTCCGCAGCCTCTGTAGCGGCGCGCCAGCGCAGCACGTACGGTTATTTCACAGGAGGTTTTATGCCTAAGCTCTTGGGGCTTCTTCTCATCCTCGCCGCCTTTGTTTCTGCGGCGCAAGCCCAGTCACCGGCCCAACCCAAAGACTACACCGCACACGTCGTGGGCTATGCCCACATGGATATGGCCTGGCTCTGGCGCTGGGAGGAATCCATCTACGACATCATGTACAACACGTTCAGCAATCAACTCAAGCTGATGGACGAATTCCCGGACTACACCTATTCGCAGGATCAGGCGGTGGTGTTCGAGATGATGGAGCGCTACTTCCCTGACGTCTTCAAGGGCATTGTGCAGAAGGCCAGAACCGGTAACTTTATTCCGGTCAGTTCCACTTGGGTGCAGATGGACGAAAACGTCTCCGACGGCGAGTCGCTGGTGCGCCAGTTCCTCTACGGCCAGAAATACAGCAAAGAGAAATTCGGCCACTATATTCGGGCGGCGTGGCAGCCGGACGTGTTTGGCCATCCCGGCTCGATGCCGCAAATCGCGCGCAAAGCAGGCATCGAGCTCTACTTATTCAACCGGCCGCACGACCCCGCGCGGCCGCCCATCATCTGGTGGCAAGGGTTGGACGGGAGCCGCGTGCTGGGCTACACCACGCCCGGAGAGTACACTCAGCCCATGGATCATGAGCACACCACCGTGCTGGGGATGAAGAACGCGGACCGGGCCGGAGTCAAGAACATCATGGTGCTGTATGGCATGGGCGATCACGGCGGCGGCCCGAACCCCGAAGACGTGGCCGGAATCGCCAAGTTAAATGCTTCCCCCGACGATGTGCGCGTGAGGCCTACCAACGTCTCCGATTACATCGATATTTTGCTGACCGAGAAGAAGGACTTCCCGGTCGTGCAGGGTGAAATGCAGAATGTTTTCCCCGGCTGCTACACAACTCAAGTCGAGATGAAACGCCACAATCGCCAGACCGAGCAACTCCTCCTCAACGCCGAGAAGATGTCGGAACTGGCGGTGTTCTTCGACTATCGCGACTATTACCCCAATCGCGATATCACCGAGGCTTGGAAAATCGCCCTGCTGGACCAGGCTCATGACCTGGCCGCGGGCTCCGGAATCGGTCCTATCTATGCCGACGCTGCCCGCCAATACGAGGAGATCTTCGAGCGCGGCCACCGGGCCTTGAACTTCTCTCTTCAAAACCTCGGCCTTCAGGTCGATACCCGCGGGGAGGGAATTCCGGTGGTCGTTTATAACCCTCAATCCTGGGATCGCAGCGACTTGGTGATCACTGAGATCTCAGGGTTTTCGCTCCCCTCCCGCATGGTGGCCGTGCACGGCGAAGAAGTTATTCCAGTGCAGGTCCTGAAGCCCGCGGCCAAAGCGGGCGCTCGAGAAACCGCCACGGTAGCTTTTGTCGCGCAGAAGGTCCCGCAAATGGGGCTGAAGCTCTATCGGCTGGTGCCGGAAAGCAGCGGCCGCCAAGCCGCCGCCTCTTCTCTTCAGGTGGGCGCGAAACCCCGTTGGTACCTCGAAAACGAATTTCTCCGAGTCGAACTCAATCCCGACACCGGTTATATCGCCCGGCTGTATGACAAGTCGAACAAGCGCGAAGCATTCCATGGCGACGGCAATTCCCTGGTTGCCTTGGAGGACACGGCAGAGCGGGCCAAGCAAACTTCTCCCGAGTATGCGGGGCCTGCCTGGGATATCGGGTTGACGGGAAAGAAGTGGGAGATCGGCAAGGCGGCGCGAATCGAGCTCCTCGAGCAAGGACCGGCGCGAGCCACGCTTCGTGTGGTCCATCGTTTTCGGGACTCGGAATTCACCCAGGACATCAGCTTGATGGCAGGCGTGCCTCGCCTGGATGTCGAGTTTTCAATCGACTGGTATGAACGCGCTACTTTCTTGAAAGCCGCCTTTCCCGCCGCCGTTTCCTCCGCCAAAGTCTCAGCGGAGATTCCCTATGGCGTCATGGAACGCCAGCAGACCGGGAATGAAATGGTAATGGGGAAGTGGGTCGACATCTCCGACGCCGATTACGGCCTGGCAATTCTGAACAACGGCCGCAACGGATTCGATGCCAAAGATAACGTGATCCGCCTTTCCGTCATCCGCGGCCCTTGGGGCCCTGACCCACGAGCCGACGAAGGACACCACAGCTTCGGGTACTCCGTCTACCCCCACCGGGGCGGCTGGAGAGAAGGCAAAGTGGAGTTTCAGGCCCTGGCTTTCAACTCTCCCCTGATGGCCCTTCAAGAACCGGCTCATGCGAGTCCCCAAGAACAATGGGCGGGCAAGGCGGGCGGCTTGCCGGACGCGTACTCGTTTATCAAGACAGAAAACGATCACGTGGTGCTGTACGCCATGAAGCAGATGGAAGGCTTTTACGACACCGACGCCATCCTTCGGTTCTTCGAGTGCGAAGGGCGCGAGGGCGATGTTTCGATCCAGCTTCCGCGCTCGGTTCGAGTGCTCGAGACGAACCTGCTGGAAGACGTGGTGCTCGGAAATATCGGGGAAGGCCAGACCATCCGCTTCCAGATGAAGCCCTGGGAGATTAAGACGCTGCGATTGGTGCGCAAGTGAGGGATGAAATGCCAACCCAACCAACCATCTCCCGTCGAGCCTTCTTGCAGGGAATGGCCGCCGCGGCGGCGATCGGGTCAACGCCCTCCTCGCTCCGGGCACACACCCTTCCCGCGTCCCGCGAGAAGCTCTTTGTCTTTGATTACTCCGACGTGAAGCTCACGGGCGGGCCGTTGCGCGCTCAAATGGATCGGATCCACGCCTCATACCAAGCCCTCGACGAGGACCGCTTGCTGAAGGTGTATCGCCAACGCGCCGGCCTGCCCGCGCCCGGCGAAGACATGGGCGGTTGGTATGACGCCGACGGCTTCGGTCCCGGCCAAGTGCTGGGGCAGATCATCTCCGGCCTATCCAGGTTTTACAACCAAACCGGCGACCCCGCCACGCAAGCCAAAGTGCACAGGCTGGTAGACGGATTTGCCGCCACACTCGGTCCCGAAGACTACTGTTATCCTTCGCTCAAATCTTCCACCGCTTCTCCCGCTTACACCCTCGACAAGATCTTGGTTGGCCTGCTCGATGCCGGCCGGTTTGCAGGCGTTTCCTCGGCTCTTGAGGTTGCGCGGCGATGCGTCAACGGCTCGCTTCGCTACTTGCCGCCGCGGGCATACGAGCGCTTCGAGGCCCCTAAGCAGGCTGTTTACGATGAGACCTACACCCTGCCGGAGAACCTCTTCGGTTTGTGGGAAGCGAGCAATGACCCGGCATTCCGCGAACTGGCCAGGCAGTATCTCATGGACCGCACCTATTTCGATCCGCTTGCCCGCGGTGAGAATGTGCTTCCGGGCCTGCATGCTTACAGTCATGTCAACGCCTTGTGCTCCGCCGCGCGAGCTTACCTGGTCCTGGGCGAAAGCAAACACTTCGATGCTATTAGAAACGCCTGGGACCTGATCGAGCGCGAGCAGTCGTTCGCCTCCGGGGGATGGGGACCGAATGAGGAGTTCGTGCGGCCGCATGAGGGACTGCTGGGCGAAAGCCTGACCAAAACCCACGAGCATTTCGAAACGCCCTGCGGTTCGTACGCGCACTTCAAGCTGGCGCGATATTTACTTCGTTTCACCGGCGAGGCCCGATATGGCGACTCCCTCGAGCGTGTCCTCTACAACACGATTCTCGGAATGAAAGACCCCCAGGGCGACGGTCACGTGTTTTATTACTCGGACTATCATCCCTCCGCGCAAAAAGCCTACATGCCGGATAAGTGGCCTTGCTGCTCCGGCACAACTCCCCAAGTAGTGGCCGATTACGCGATCAGCGCGTATTTTTGGAGCGAGGACGGCGTTTACGTGAATCTCTTCACTCCTTCCTTAGTGAATTGGAAGGCGCGCGGAGTCCCGGCGAAACTCATCCAAACCACGGCTTATCCCGAATCGGATACATCCGAGCTGCGGGTCGAGGTGGCGGCGCCCTGTGAATTCTGCCTTTACGCGCGCATTCCGGGCTGGCTGAAGGCGCCGGCGCAACTCTCGGTCAACGACAAGGCCATAGACGTGGCTGCCCAACCTGGCACCTTCGCGGCTGTCCGCAGGCGCTGGCAAACCGGCGACACCCTCCAGATTCGCCTTCCGTTCTCTTTCTGGACTCAGCCCATTGACGAGCAACACCCTAATCTCGTCGCCCTGATGTGCGGTCCTCTGATGCTGGTGGCGATTGATCCGCCCCTGGAGCTTCCGATGAATTCGATCGCAACTCCTCTGCCGAGTGTGCGGGCAACTGCTAATTCACCGCTGAGCTTCGAGTTTCCGAGAGAAGTAGCGATGTTGCGTTTTCTGCCCTTCTATCGTGTTCAGGACGAAGTGTACACCACCTACCTTAAGCAGGCGCCCGCTTAGTTACCGGCGGGCGCAAGCGGACCTTGCGCCTTTTCACCCCCCGTAGGTTGTCAACCGTCATTTTGCGCACTCCCGAATCTCATGATTTCGGCGCTTATCCCAGCCCCGCTCGTGCCCGGCAGATGCTAAGGTGCTTTATTCCTTTGGCTTGAATCCGCCCTTCCAGGCCCTGCTGCTAATGGCCGGTTTGGCATCAGTCTTGCCCCTCGCTAGGGTGCGAGGGACTTCGGGTCCTAGGGACCCGTCGTTTGACGGGTTGGGGGCTGGGGATTTCGGAACTTGGACGAACCGCAAGCTCCAGCCTCCGCCAAAATTCCGAAGTAAGGCTTGCGAAAGTTTTCTTCGCGAATCCAGGGCACCCCAACGGAGATAGGCAATGCTAAAGTCTATTAATCTCGCGCCGATCTATTCGGTTGGGCAATTGCGCCTGGGTGCTTTGTGGAACCGCAGACCCTTCGGGTCTCGGTGCATTCGCCGGTTAGCGGGAATGCCCGCTATGCCGCGTGGACTTGCGCGGACCTGCGAAACGAATTTCCGCCCGTCCGGGATTGGCGATAGCTTCGAGCACGGCGCTGCGCCGCAATTCCCGGAGAGATGGACAAAAACGTGCTCATAGAAATAGCGGCTGCGCGAAACAGCCGCCAGTGAGATTCGAGTCGTGCTATGTGGCTTAACAATCTGGACTACAAACCGCGGCTCGTTTTTTGGGAGGTGACCAAGGGATGTAACCTGCGTTGCATCCACTGTCGCGCCACCGCTTCAGAACTCTCATCACCATTAGACCTACCTTTAACCAAAGCCCTGAACTTAATAAAGCAAGTCTCTCAGTCATCCCTACCAATCCTAGTTCTAAGCGGTGGCGAACCTCTCTTTCGCCACGACATCTTCGATCTCGCCGCCTACGCTACCTCCCTGGGAATGCGCGTGGCGCTGGCCACCAATGGAACCTTGGTCGACAAGCAGGTGGCGCGCCGGATTGTGGATTCAGGAGTGCGGCGTGTTTCCATCAGCCTCGACGGCGCCGACGCGGTTACCCATGACGCGTTTCGCGGCATTTCCGGCGCCTTCGACGCGGCTCTCCGCGGCTTCCGCAACCTGCGCGAACTTGGGATGTCGCTCCAGATCAATATGACCATCGCGCGCCATAACGCGCACCAACTTCCCGCCGTGCTCGAGTTGGCCAAGGAAATCGGGGCCGACGCCCTGCACACTTTCCTGCTGGTCCCGGTGGGATGTGGCGTGGACATCGCCGCCGAGCAAATGGTGCCGGCGGAAGAATATGAAAAGATCTTGAATTGGTTTTACGATCGCTCGCGCGAGGGCGGCATCGAGCTGAAAGCCACCTGCGCGCCGCATTATTTTCGCGTGGCGCGGCAGCGTCGCGCCGCGGAGCGCCGCGCAGCCTCGACGGTGAGCCTGGATTCCGGGGCGCCCTCCGCCGCCGGATCGAGCGCCGCGATCGGCCCTACCGAGATGACTATGCCCGGCTCCACCGGCATCGCCCTCCATCCCCACGCCGCGCCCTCCGGCTCGACGCACCCCCACGGCATGAACGCCATGACCAAGGGCTGCCTTGCCGGCACGGGCGTGTGCTTCATTTCCCATCGGGGCGAGGTTTATCCTTGCGGATATCTGCCGGTCCTGGCGGGAGACCTGAACAAGCAATCGTTCGCCGAGATTTGGGAGCAGGCCCCCGTATTTCAACAACTGCGCAATACGGATAATCTGAAGGGAAAATGCGGCTTCTGCGAGTTTCGCAACCTCTGCATGGGATGCCGCGCCCGGGCCTTTGCCGCCACCGGCGACTATATGGACGAAGAGCCTTTCTGCGTTTATCAGCCGCAGCGAAACGACTCGGGTCGAAAGCGCGAACGAACGGCAGACTGTCCTAATGAGCCCTACACTTGTCATTCTGAGCGAAGCGAAGAATCTCCGCAGTTGCTTTCCGATACGGCGAGTTAAGCACAACTGCAGAGATGCTTCGCTCCGCTCAGCATGACAGAGCAAGGCTACGGGAGGGAATGACTCATGTTTCAGTTTAGCGATCTCGTGCGTGGCGGCGAACTAGTCCGCGACATCAAGCAGAAGTTTCCCGAGACCGACGAGGTGTTCGTAAAATTCGGCCTGCGCCCCTCCTGCTACGACTGCTCGATTGAAATGGCCGCGCGCAAAGTGGGCGCCTCGCTCGACGACCTGATGGTGGAAGTGAACAAGGCGATCTACAAGCTGCGCGGCGTTACGGCTTGATTTTTTGCGGCGATGTCCAGCTCAACTTTCCTACTTCGTACTCCCGCCGCCGCGCGCCGGCGTTCGCTGGTTTGGCCCAGGGAACACGGTGCTTGGGGAATGTTACTGGTTCCGATAGCAACGGGCGCCGTGCTCGGTGGGCCGGTTGGGAACCGGGTCATCTTAGTTTTATTGCTGGTCGTGGCCGCGCTGGGCCTGTTTTGCGCTCGCACACCGTTCGAAGCATGGCTAGGAATCTCGCCGTGGCGCGCGCAAGACCCGAGAGAACGGAGGGTTATTTATAACGCCCTTTATACCTACTCCTCCGTTTCTCTCGGGGCCCTGGCTATCGTATTCTGGCAAGTCCGCTCCTCCGGCCTGCTGTTGCTGGGCGCGGCGGCATCCGCCGCCTTCCTGGCACAGGCGCTCTTGAGGAGCCGCGGGCGGCAAACCAGGATGGCCTCGCAGTTACTGGGTTCGATCGGGCTTACGGCCGGCGCTGCGGCAGCTTACTATGTGGCTTCGGCAAGGTTGGACGCCAACGCCTTTGTGATCTGGGCCGCAAACTGGGCCTTTGCCGCGAACCAGATTCTCTACGTTCAGACCCGCCTCCACTCCGCGCGCGCTAGCCGCTTCGGCGAAAAGCTCAGGCAAGGCAAATGGTTCGTCCTGGGTGAATTTGCCATGGCTTCTGCCCTGGCACTTGCCTGGCGAAAGGGCTGGCTGCCGAGCCTTGCGTTGCTGGCGTTTGTGCCCGTGCTTTGCCGCGCGCTGCCGTGGTTCTTCTCGAGTTCCACCCGCCTTCACGTCCGCCGCTTGGGATTCTCCGAACTCATCCATGCCGTGATTTTCGCGGTGTTACTTATCGTGGGTTTCTACTTCCAGGGCGGCAGAGTTTAGAGCTACTTTCTCTGTTTGTCTGTGTCCTTCACTTTTCCCGGCATTGACGACCCTTCTCGAGGTAGGGGTGCAGTTTGGATTTACACAGGTACGATTACGAGCTGTGAGCTGCGAACTTGAGCTTTAACATGGCCCTGATTTTGTCCCATTGTTCCGCATATCTCCGCACCATCTCGGGTTTTACGTTGAGGCCCTTGAAACCGTCTGTGTACTCGAAGATATCGCCCTTCATCGTGCCCCATCCCTTTGGAATGAAGCCAGTTCCATCAATGACATTCTTCCAATCCTCGCCAGTTAGAATGTAGAAGTCTGGCCGTTGATCATCCGATTTCTTCTGAAAATCAACAAGAACCAGCACTTCCGGTTTTCCGCAAGTCACCCCTTTGCAAGCGGGCCACTCGCCCCCCTGCTTGGATTTGACCTGTACGCGCAACATGCCGCCGTCTTCAACGTCCAGCAGAAGATCGGTAGATTTGCGATTGCCAAGAGTTAGCTGCGCGTAGATGCCCCTTTTGCACAGTTCGCTAGCAACGGCAAACTCGCCAGCAAGGCCCAGCGTCCCTTTAGGGATTTCCATTACCGCACCTCCAGCGTGGATTATAACCCCTGTGGAAAACGAAACTGCACCACTACCCTTCTTGGGCGTGAGTCGCGTTTAACAATGCCGTGTGGTATGCTTGCATTGATGGTTGCGATTCGATTCCCGCATCCCGAAGCCCGTGCTGAGGGATACCTCCTGCTTGCTGCGGTAGGCACAGTTCGAACCCTGCGGGGCGGAATCTACGTATGCACTGAGAAGGCCCTCGAGGTTCTTGATTCAAATCATATCTCCTACTCCAGAGTCTCGCCTCCAACAGACCAAAATGAAGTGGACGCGTTACGAAATACTCTTACCACTGCGATATAACGACGGCCGACAAATCGAAGTAGCAAAATTCGATCAAACCAATTGGGAACTTCTTGAGAGATTTTCCGCCACGACAACGGATACGATCACGGCAGTGGGCTCCTGGAAATACCAGGGTACGCTTTATGAGGATCGTCTCCTTCGTCTCATCGTTGATGTCCAGGGATTGCGGCCTGCGGACGAGTTCTTCCGCGAGTATAAGGAAGTATTGAAATCCCGATTCGAACAAATCGATATCTGGATCAGCAGCCACGAGGTGGAGATCCTGTAACCTCGTACACTCACGCCTTTCGGCCTCAGCCTTATCTTTTCACCTTTCAAGCGAACTCCCATCCCCGGCATTTATCGATTTCGCAGCGGCTGCGGTTGATGTAATGTCTCAGCTCTTCCAAGCCGTACTCGCGAGCCAGCGCGCGCGCGCTCACGCCCGGCCGCTTGGCTCTGAGCACGAACCAACCTTCCGAGGACAACCACTTCTCTTCCGCTACGTCTTCTCCTCGCTCCTTGAGCAGGCGCCCGATCTTTTCCGGGCGGTTCAAATCCTGATGGAAGATGCAGCGATCGAGATCCAGCGTGACGCGCGTGACGTTCTTTCCGTCGCCCTGGTTGTCGGTATCGTAGACGAGCTGTTCGCCGTCCAGGTCGTAAACGCGGCAATCCGGGATCCAGGTGGAACTCACCACATAGTAGTGGTAGCTGATCGCCTGCGCCTGGAGCGAGCGGCCGGCCGAGTAAGCGCTGGGCCAGATCACCACTTCGGCGCCGCGATTCGATAACTGTTCCCAGATCGCCGACCAGTTGACATCGAAGCAGATCGCGAAGCCCACGCGCCCGAAATCCGCTTGATGAACGCACGCCTCAGCGCCGGGTTGCACGGAACGCTCCACGCACTCCTCTCCCCACACCGGATAGATTTTGTTATAGACGCAGGCCACCTTTCCCTCGCGATCGAGAAGCACCACGGAGTTGAACCCCTGCTTCCCGTCGCTTCGATGGATCGGGCAGACAATGTAAGTTCGATATTGCCTGGCCAGGCGCGACAGGGCAGTGACGGCCGGACCGCCGAGCGGCTCGGCGTTGTCTTTCTCGAGGCCGCGAAAGGTCTCCGGCAGCGCGATAAGATCGGTACCCTTCGCCGCCTCCTGATCCACCTGATGGGCAATCCACTCGAGCGGATGCTGCCCAGCCTTGAAGCCGATGCTCACCACCCGCACCGGGCGTCCAACCTTGTCCGCCGACGACCCCGGCGGATAGCTTCGAGGCTCTGCGGTCGAGGCGCCCGCGGGCGCCGCGCCGCTAAATCCCGCCGCCAGCGCCGACACACCCGCAGCCGATCCTTTCAGAAACTCGCGTCGCTTCATTTCGTTTACCATGTAGTCCTCCCGCCGGGACATTCTCAATGTTAGCTCGGACTCGATGATCATCCGGGATTGAAATTGACCCTCGCCCCCTTGGGGGAGAGGGTGGCCCGCAGCCGGCGCTGTCATCAGCCGGGGCGGGCCGGGTGAGGGGGTCCCTCAGTGGTCAAAGCAGCAGGCCCCTTGGCTTGGGAAGAGCTGCGGAGAAAGCGAGACTGCGGCTACCTCCCCGCCTCCCATGTTTGCGGCCGGCCGATGTCTGCGAGGTTCGCGGCAGCGAACCCAGTTGCGCATCGGCGATCGCCCCAACAGTCTCGCTGTGCGAGATCGCAGACCTCAAACGGCGGAGGTCTGCGCCAGCCGCAGATCAGGCTCTCCACCGAGTTGCCAGTCTGCCACAATCGCAGCACCGCGTCCAGGTGCAAGAACGGCAGTTTTTGCGCTTGACACCGCATCACCGAAACACTACTTTCCTTGTTCACAGGGCCTGCGGGCGGTGCGTCTCTGCTACCCACGCATAGGGCCGCGTCTCCCCGGCGCGCCTCAAGGCTGCCCAGACCACAAGGAGGAAGGCTTATGCAACGTCGCGATTTTCTATCGGCTATGACCATAAGTGGCTGCTCGCTGCTCGCCGGTGCCGGCGGTGCGGCGCATGCCGCAGAACCCGTGCCGCCATCCCCGCCGCTCGAAGGGCCGAGCGGACGCCGCGCCAAGATCGGCTGCGTGAGCTGGAACTTCCACAGTCTCG
>Ga0187781_10000406_pt1 | contig 30676 bp, 27 predicted proteins | sample 0715_SJ02_MP02_2_FD_132447 | JGI IMG/M metagenome (GOLD analysis project Ga0187781, IMG submission 132447) | Tropical peat soil microbial communities from peatlands in Department of Meta, Colombia - 0715_SJ02_MP02_20_MG | ecosystem: Environmental > Terrestrial > Soil > Wetlands > Peat | place... | reverse complement strand
TGGACCTGCAACACAAACGGGCGGCAGGCGATCTTTTTCCGCGCGGGCGGAGAAACGCGCTATCAGGCGCAGATGATTGACCAGGGATTCTGCTTCAACGCGGGAGATTGGAATTTTCCGGATGCGCCGCTGCGGGGAATTTACGCGCGCCATCGCGTGTATGAACAGGTCCGCGGGATCGAGGCGTTCGAGCCGTGGCTTGCGCGCGTCGAGACGAAGATGGATGAGCGGGCGCTCGAGGAGGCCGCCAGCGCCATTCCGCCCGAGTGGTATAGTGACGATTCGGACGCGCTGTACCGCATGCTCGAGCAGCTCCTGCGGCGGCGGAAGCTCGTGCGGGATCTCGTGATCGCAGCGTGGAAATCGTCGGCGCAGCCGTTTCCGAACTGGCGGTAGCGGCGTGGGTATTTTTCTTGGGGGTTGCAGGACAGATCATGATTGACAACCTCGAGCGAAGGGCGGCTTCGGGTTTGGATGGGAATTTCTTACGGAAAAAATGTGATTTGATGCGGCGCGCTGGTTCAGGCCCGGCGTGGATTGAAATGCAACATAGAGGGGCTCACGGACGATCGCGTTTTGTGAGGGGATATATGCGGATTCAGTGCCTGAGGGAGGGTAAACCGTTTTCGATTGCAGGGAGAGGATGAGCACTGGGCAAAGATTTGCAATGGATGGCTGTGAATTGCGTTATGCGCGAGAGCAATGCAGTTTTAGCCGGTAAAGAGGCGCGCTGGATGCTGGCTATGCGGGGAAGGCTGATCCCGGCATCACACAGGGAAGGAGAGAACCGTGGCTCAGGAACAGGATAGGACGCTGCGGTATCAGATTCTGCGCTATACGCCAAACCTCGTGCGCGACGAATGGGTGAATATCGGCGTGCTCCTCGAGGATGCGGGCGGCGCGCGGCGGGCGCTTCGCCTGATCGAAGAAAGCTCGGAAATCGTGCGCGTACGGCGGCTGCATCCGAATGCCGATGAAGATTTGCTGCGTGCGCTGCCGGGCGAGTTCCAGGCGGGCCTCGCGGGGCCGGAGGAGGAGGCGCGCATTTACCTGGCGAAGCTCGCCGACACGCTTTCGAATGCCATTCAACTGAGCCCGCAGAAGGCCCTGCTCGGCGCGGACTTCGACGCCGAGCTCGACCGCCTCTACCGCGAGCACGTGGCCCCACCGCCGCGCGCGCGAGGCGGGCTCGCCGAAAACGCGCGGAACTGGCTGCGCGGAAAGCTCCGCGATGTTTTCCGCCGCCACCACATTCTGCCGAAGGTGCGGGAGAACGTGCGCGTGGAGGAGTTCACGCATCCGGGCGACACTTTCAAATTCGACTACGGCTACCGGAACGGCGTCGAGGGCTACGTGCAGTCGGTGCTGCTCGCGCGGGACACGCTGCAATCGAAAGCCCTTACCTATACAGCCGGGCACATCCGGCGGCGCCTGCCTGCGGTCGAATTCACGGCCATCACCGACACGGAGCCGGTTCCGGGAAATTTGCGGCACGAATTTCTGGTTCGGCTCTTCGACGAGCAGCACATTCGCATTGTCCCCATGTCCGGTGTCGAGAAGTTTGCGGAAGATCTCCGTCTCCGCTTGCAGTAGCCGGCGAGGGATCCGAGCGGGTTGGCAGACAAATTAGCGCGAAAATGATTTCGCCGCAGGAGCGAGCGTCGGGCACTGCATTTGGACCAGCCCAGGAGAGACGCTGAGCCGAAAGATATTCTGCTGCAGGAGCGGGACAAGCCCGCTCCTGCAAAATCTCGCTGGCATAAGCTTCCTCACATCTGAAGGAAATCAGCCGCTGGTCAGAGTACAAGCACAAGTCCAACTCTATTCGAGCGGATCGTTTGTGAGAAATTGCAGAGGCGCGTAGTGCGCCTCTGCCGCAGAGGATTTGGACTTTTAAACGGCGCGATCGGAACTCTACGAGACCCGACAACATTTACCCATGGATGCGGCCCCAAGAAGGCAAACCCCGCTTGCCGAGAAGGACCTCGACAGCCCACACGCCGAGATAAGAGGAAAGAGCAACCCCGTGCCCGGCGTAAGCGCCGAGGACGATGGCGTTGCGGGCCTTCCGGTCCGCACGAGGGTGCCAGTCGAAAACCGGCTCCCAACTGTCGCGGAAGAGGATGGGCCCCCCCCAGCGGTGCGTGAATTGCGCTTGGCGGAGCGCGGGATGGAGGCCGCGCACGCGCCGCTCGAGCGTCGCGAACATCCGCGAGGGCTCGGCGGCCGAGATGTCAACGCCTGAAAGGTCGCGTTCATCGGCGGCAGCGACGAGTCCCGCGCCCCAGACAATCGAGCGGTCGGGCCGGACCCGGCCCCAGAGGTAAGGCAGGTCCACGGTATAGAAGGGTCTTCTTTCGCCAAGGCCGCAAGCCGCAAGGCAGTCTTCCGCGAGGGGCGCGCTGAGCGCCGCGAGAGTCAGCCGGGGATGCATTCCGCCGACAAGCCCGGCAAGGTCGAGAGACAAGGCATTTGTCGCGAAGAGGATTTTCGCGGCAGATAATTTGCCCGAGTGAGCGCTGCCGGACGCAAACTCGATTGCGGGGCGCTCGCCCCATTCGATGCGCTCGACGGGGGAATTTTCAAGAATCGTGGCGCCGAGTTTGTCGGCGGCACGCGCGAGGCCGGAAACGAGCTTGCCGGGATCGAGCGTTCCACCGGGGACTCGCTTCACCACGCGGAGCGTCCCGGAGTCCTTCCACTGAATCGGCGAATCCGCCAGACCCCCGCTGCGACCGATTTCCCAGGCGCCCGGAAGCGCCAGATCGCACTCGACGTTCAATTTGTGAAGGATTTGCTCGAAGCCCGCGAGCACGTCGCCGAGGCCGGGTAAATCGCCCGCGGCCGTTTCGGCAAGGACCATGCCGCCCGTGCGCCCGCTCGCGCCCGCCCCGATTCGTGATGATTCGAAAAGGACGACCGATTTTTCGGGAGCGATGAGCCGCATCCAGGCCGCTGCCGCCAGCCCGGTAAAACCTCCCCCGACAATCGCGAGGTCTGCTTCTTCCGGGGCCAAGTGCGGACAGGGCTCGAACTTAATCTTCCACGGCGTTTCCCCCCAGTTTGATCGTGGACCCAGCTTTTGAATTTTTCCCGATTTCGCCATGAAGGCCCGTGGAGGAAGGAAGGTATTGAAATTCTTTCGCTGCACGAGCGGATTCCCCGCTCGCGCAAAATTTCCTTAGTCTAAGTTCTCTAGGGAGTCTCTTCTCCCGGTCGGCTAGCCCTCGAGCAAACCCGACCCAAGTCCTGGAGTTCGACTATCGAGAAATTGCAGGAGCAGGCCTTGCCTGCTCCTGCCGCAGAAAACTGGGATCTGCCTCGCCCTGAGGCGTCAGCTTCTTACAAATTACAAAATACTTTCCGTCCAGTTCTCGAGAGTGTGCTTCAGCTTGCCCATGAACTGATGGGCGACGGCGCCGTCCACGACGCGATGGTCGTAGGAAAGCGTGAGGTAGACCATCGAGCGGATGGCGATGGCGTCGTCGATCACCACGGGGCGCTTCTCGATCGTGCCCAGGCCGAGGATGGCGACGTTCGGCTGGTTGATGACCGGAAGGCCGAAGAGGCCGCCGAAGACACCGGGATTCGTAATCGAGAAAGTGCTCTCGGCGACTTCCTCCGGCTTGAGCTTTTTGGCGCGGGCGCGCTCGGCGAGATCGTTCATCGCACGCGCGAGGCCGAGGAAATTTTTCTCCTCGGCGCCCTTGATCACCGGAACGATCAGGCCCCAGTCGAGCGCGACGGCGATGCCGATGTTGCACTCTTTGTGCAGAACGATGTTCGTGCCGTCCACGGAAGCATTGACGGTCGGGAAAGCGCGCAGGGCCTCGACCGCCGCGCGCACAAAGAACGGCATGAAGGTGAGTTTGGTGCCGGCGGCCTGCTCGAATTTTTCCTTCGATTTGGCGCGCAGGGAGGCGATGGCGGACATGTTCACTTCGTCCACGGAATAGACGTGAGGGGAAACGTGTTTCGAAAGGACCATGTGCTCGGCGATGCGCTGGCGCATGACGGACATGGTCTGAACTTCGTACTTGCCGAAATAGATTTTTTCGCGCGGGACGGCGTTTTCCAGGACCGCAGATGCTGCCGCGCCGCCTGCCGGCGGAGGAGCGGAAGGCCGCGCCGGAGCGGGCGCCATTGCCACAGCCGCAGCGGCTCCCCCGGATGAAACCGACCCGCCCTCGACCACGGCGAGAATGTCGCGTTTGCTGATGCGGCCGCCGGCGCCCGTGCCGGTGACCTGTGCGAGGTCAATATTCTGCTCGCGCGCGATGCGGCGGACGAGCGGGGAGCTGCGAATTTTTTCGCCCAATGCCGCGGCCGCTGCCGGGCGCTGCGGAGGCGCCGGAGAACCGGCCGCGGGCACGAGGGACGGCCCGGGCCTTTGTGGCGCAGCCGGAGCGGGAGCCGCGGCTTTCGGCGCAGCAGGCGCGGGTGAAGGCGCCTCGGCCTTTGCCGGCGCGGGCGCCGAGGCGGCTGCTCCGGCAGCCGCGTCAATCACGGCGACGACGGTCTGGATCGGGACAGTCTGCCCTTCATTGACTTTGATTTCCTTGAGCACGCCGGCCGCGGGCGAAGGAATTTCCGCGTCCACTTTATCCGTCGAAATTTCGAAGAGCGGCTCGTCGCGTTGGATCCGGTCGCCCGGCTTTTTCAGCCACTTGGTGATGGTGCCTTCGAAAATGCTCTCCCCCATCTGGGGCATGATGACGTCCACAGCCATGGCGTTCTCCTCAGTCGAAAAATCTCATGCGGCGCTGAGGCACTCTTCGTGCCAGACGCCGGGGATGCCTTCGAGGGTGTAGATTTCGTCGCCGCCGGTGAAGAAGTCAACGCTTTTCACCTTGGCGACGCGCCCTGCGAAGGCCACTTGCTCGGGTTCGAGCTCGTTGTGATATTGGCCGGCTTCGAGAAATTCCTCTAGGAAGCTCCGGTCCGCGATGCGAACCTCCGACCCCACTTCAAATTCCGCTACGTTGATACCCTTTGTTTTGCCCAATGGTTAGCCCCACTTTCTTGGAATCAGTATCTGGCCATCTCGCGCGCCGCCGCAACAATTTTAGCCGCATTAGGGAGGAAATGCTCCTCGAGAGGCGGCGAATACGGCGTCGGAGTATCGAGGGCGGTGACGCGCGCAATCGGCCCGTCGAGATCCTCAAAGGCGCCTTCGCAGACGAGCGCGGCGATTTCGCCGGCGATGCCGCCCGTGCGCGTGTCCTCATGGACGATCAAGAGCTTATTCGTTTTCTTCACCGAAGCGAGAATGGTCTCGCGGTCGAGCGGCAGCAGCGTGCGCAGATCTATCACTTCCGCTTCGATTCCCTCGCTCGCGAGCAACTCGGCGGCCTCGAGCGCCGGGTACATCATGGCGGCATAGCTGAGGATGGTGAGGTCGCTGCCCTCGCGGCGCACGGCAGCTTTCCCGAGCGGCTCGGTGAAGTCGCCCTCCGGCAATTCTTCCTTGATGCGGCGGTAGAGAAATTTGTGCTCGAAGAAAAGCACGGGATTATTGTCGCGGACGGCGGATTTGAGCAGGCCTTTCGCGTCGCGGGCTGTCGAGGGATAGACGACCTTCAGTCCCGGCGTGTGAACGAAATACATTTCCGGGTTCGCGGAATGGAAGGGGCCGCCATGGACGCCGCCTCCGGAAGGCCCGCGCAGCACCATCGGCACGGGAGCGCCCCAGCGGTAGTGCGATTTGGCGACGAAGTTCGTCACCTGATTGAAGCAGCAGGCGATGAAATCAATGAACTGCATTTCGACGATGGGGCGCAGCCCGAGATAACTCATGCCGCAGGCCGCGCCGACGATGGCGGTCTCGGCGATGGGCGCGTCAATCACGCGCTCCGGGCCGAAGCGAGCGAGCAGCCCTTCAGTAACCTTGAAAGCGCCACCGTAGACACCGATATCTTCGCCGAGCGCGACGACAGCGGGATCACGATCCATCTCTTCGAAAATGGCCTGGCGGATTCCTTCGAGCATGGTGACGGCAGCCACGGTCAGCGCCTCCCCTGCTTCTGCGGCGCGGCCTGCCGCAGGGATTTGTCCTTAGGTCCGCGGCCGAAGGGAACGCGCGGAGCTGAAGCCGTGTCGTCATCCGATTTCGCGGCTGGTTTCGCGGTCACTTTTGTTGCCGGCCTCGCCGACGGCTTCGGGGATTTGGAGCCGTTTCCGCCGGAGACGGCTTGCTTCGAGCCGTTCGTCAATTTTTCCGCCACTTCAAATCCATCCACGCGCCACACGGCTTCGACGCTGCTACGCGGCGGCATGACCTCTTCCTTCGGGCGCTGCCACTCGGCGGTGATGGTGTGACAGCCCTCCTCGCAATAGACGCCCTGTTCTGCAAGCTCGGGCGGCGGCAGCGGAGATTCTTCGGCGAACTTCTGCTCTTCATCGAGTTCACGCTCGATGCGCGCGTCAATTTCGGATTTCGTCTTCGCGTCCCATACCTTGTTTTCGGTGAGATATTTTTCGTAAAGCGCGATCGGGTCACGCGCCTTCCAGTACTCGAACATCTCCTTGGGAACGTACTCGGCAGGGTCGTGCTGCGCGTGGCCCTTCATGCGCATGGTCTTCACTTCAATTAGGACGGGGCCGCGGCCGGCACGGGCTTCCTCGACCGCGTCCTTGGCTGTCTTGTACACTGCAACCACATCATTTCCGTCCACAATCCGGCTTTGAATTCCGTAGCCGCGGGCGCGCTCGGCAAAATCCTTCACGGGAGACTGGCGCGAGACGGGGGTCGAATAGGCCCACTGGTTATTCTCAAGCACGAGGACGAGCGCGGCGCGCTGCTGGGCGGCAAAGATCAATCCTTCGTGGAAGGCGCCCGTCGAAGAGCCGCCGTCGCCAATCCATGTGAGCGTGACGATTTTCTGTCCCAGATAGCGCCCGGCCATGGCGACGCCCGTCATCACGGGAATCAAATCGCCGAGCATGGAGATAGGCGAGACAGTGTGGCGCACTTTCAAATCGCCGAAGTGGCTGGTGCCGTCCTTGCCAAAAGTAGGGGACGTGTACTTCGCCATGTGCTGCGTGAAAATGTCGCGCGGCTTGAAGCCCTTGACGAGGAGCGCGCCGATATTGCGGATCATGGGCGCGAGCCAGTCGCGCGGCTCGAGAGCATAGGCGGTGCCGACCGGAATGGCTTCCTGGCCGAGGCTCGAATAGAGGCCGCCGACGATTTTATTCTGGCGGAAGAGCCGCACCATGCGTTCCTCAAGCTGGCGATTGAGCTGCATGTAGTAGTACAGATCGAGGTACTGCTGGCGCGTCAGGGTGGCCGTCATGCAAGCATTTCCTTTTTCATGTCGTCCGCGATCCTGGATCCAGATCCAATTCTTTCCTTGCAGCGCGATGGGCTAACCCGTCGCGCAACACTTACGAGGCGGCGCTGACCAGAGCGGCGGCGCTCTTTTCGCGCCTCCGCAGCGCCTCGGTTAATTCATGGCACGAGCGTGTGCGAATCTCGAAGCCGAAAACTTCGCCGAAATGTTCCACGAGCCTAGGCTTTACTTCATCGAGGCGAACAGGGCGGCCGAGCACGTGCTCAAGTGATGTAGCCTGCTTGCCAGCGATGCCGCAGGGCACAATCAAATCAAAAAATCGCAAGTCGGTCGAGACGTTATAAGCGAAGCCGTGCGAACTTACCCACCGGCTCAAGTGCACGCCCAGCGCGGCGAGCTTTTCCTCGCCCGAGGGCGTATCGAGCCAGACGCCGTGCGCATCGGGCACCCGCTTCGAGGCCAGGCCGAAATCAGCGGTCGCGCGGATCATGACTTCCTCGAGCTGATGGACGTACCAGCGCACGTCGCGCCGGTGCCCGGCCAAATCGAGAATCGGGTAGCCGACGATTTGACCCGGGCCGTGGTAGGTGATGTCGCCACCACGGTCCGTTTCGTGAAATTCGACATTCATTTGCGCGAGCGAATGGACCGAGGCGCGCAGATTCTCCTGGCGCCCGTTGCGGCCGAGCGTGATCACGTGCGGATGCTCGCAGAGGAGCAGCGCGTCGGGGATTGCTCCTGCCTTGCGCGCCGCGACAACTTCGCGCTGCAATTCGCAAGCGGAGCCGTAGGGAATTATCCCCAGATCAACGACCCAGCAGATTTTGGTTTCTGGTTTCAAGAGTCCTTCGATATCGGTTCGACGCGCCACGGCGCTAAAAGTTGATAGCGAGGCCGCGGACGGCGTTGAAAGCATCGCCCATCGCTTCCCAGACGGTCGGATGCGCGTGAATCTGCGCGGCCATATCGTCGAGCGTGGCTTCCAGGCCGATCGCCGTGACCGGCTCGGCGACAATCTCCGTGGTCAGCGGGCCGATGGCGTGCACGCCCAAAATCTCGCCGTATTTTTCCTCCGCCACGACTTTGATGAACCCCTCGTGCTGGCCGAGAATGGTTGCCTTGCTGTTCGCGAGGAATGGGAATTTTCCGGTCTTGACGCTAAAGCCGGCCTCGCGCGCCTGCTTTTCGGTGAGGCCGACCGAGCCAATCTGCGGCTCGCAATAGGTGGCGTTCGGGCAGCGCCTCTTATCGAAGGGCTGCACCTCTTTTCCGGCCATCCGCCCGACGGCGATGATGCCTTCCATCGAAGCCGCGTGCGCGAGCTGAGGCAGCCCGGCCACAATATCGCCGATGGCGTAGAGGCGCGGCTCTTCGGTCTCGAGGAACGCATTAGTGTGGACGAAACCGCGCTCGACTTTGGCCTTCGTCTTTTCGATTCCGATATTTTCGGTTAGCGGCCGGCGGCCGACGGCCATCAAGACTTTTTCCGCGCTAATGGTCTGTGGCTTCCCCGCTTTGTCCGTGTACGTGACCGTCGCGCCGCCGGCATTCTTTTTCACCGATTCGACTTTCGCTTCGAGCTCGATGCGAATGCCCTTCTTCCGGAACGATTTGTCAAGCTCCGCGGAAATGTCTTCATCCTCGAGGGGCACGACGCGCGGGAGCACTTCGAGAAGCGTCACGTCGGCGCCGAAAGTCTTGAAAATCGAAGCGAATTCGACTCCAACGGCGCCGCAGCCGACAACAACCATGGATTTCGGGATGTCCTGGAGGGCCAGGATTTCGCGATTCGTGAGGACGACCTTGCCGTCAATTTCCAGGCCGGGAAGCGAGCGCGCTTCGGAGCCCGTGGCCAGCATGGTGTAGGTGGTTTCAAGCTCCGTGGTCTTGCCGTCTTTTTCGACGGATACTTTTCCCGGCCCGGCGATGCGTCCCCATCCGGTGATGGACTCGACTTTGTTCTTCTTGAACAGGCTGGCGATTCCAAGCGAGTGTTTCTTGACGATTTTGTCTTTGCGGGCGAGGATGGCCGGCCAATTGACTTTGACGTCCTTGACTTCAAATCCGAATTCCTCGGCGCGCTTGAAATGGTCGTAGATATCGGCATGGTGGAGGAAAACCTTTGTGGGAATGCAGCCGACGTGGAGGCAGGTGCCGCCGAGGAACGGGTCTTTTTCGACGACTGCGGTCTTCAATCCCCACTGACCGGCGCGAATGGCGGCGACGTAACCGCCCGGGCCGCTGCCGATGATGACAAGATCATATTTGGCCAAACCAGACCTCCACGGGCTTTCGTATCCCGCCGAGCCAGCAGATACATGGAAAGGGGAGTACGTTTCCGGCTCTCCGAGGAGCGCAAACAAGAGATTTTAACAGCCGTACTGCGCTGCCGCAACCCTGGGTCTGGGCCGCTTGGCAATGCTATCCAAATTGTCTTTTCGCCCGTCTGATAGGCTAGGATTGATGCCGCTTGCGCGAATCTTCCGGTGCTCAAGGGAACTTTCCGCTACTTGCACTCGTAACTTCTGGGTGGAAGGAGCACACATTCGATGAATGAGCCTGAGCCTGCGGATACCGTCGTGAGCAGTGGTGAACCCGCGCTGGAAATTGCCAAACCGGTTCAGAAGACCAATATCTTCAGGAACGCAGAAGGGATCCGTCCAGGCTGGCGATTCTTCTTATACCTGCTGATGTTTTTCGCTTTGTACTCGGGGATGGTGCGAGGCCTGAGATTTGTCCCGCAAGCGCAGCAGGCATTCAGGGACTCGCAAAACGGAACGATCACCCATGCGTTCGACTTCATGATCGAAGCAGTCGGAATCATAGCCGCATTTATCCCAGCGTTCGTGATGGCGCGAATAGAGAGGCGTCAATTTGGCGATTACGGAATCCCCTGGAAAAACGCCTTCGGAAGGCTTTTCTGGCAAGGGATTCTCTGGGGGCTGATTTTCGAGTCGGCAGAAGTTTGCCTGATCAGTGCGCTGGGAGGGTTTTCGTTCGGGACGCTCGCGCTGTCCCTTCAGGGGACCATCTTTCACGGCGTGTTGTGGGCCATCGGCTTTGTGATGGTGGGCTTTTCCGAGGAATTTTTGTTCCGCGGCTATACGCAGTTCACGCTGAGCTCATGGATCGGGTTCTGGCCGTCAGCCACCGTTCTTTCCGCATTGTTCGGCGGAGGTCATCTTTCGAACCCCGGCGAAGGTTGGGTGGGCGCGCTCTCCGTATTTGTATTTGCAATGTTTGGATGCTTTGTGCTCCAGCGCACGGGCAATCTGTGGTTCATGATCGGATTTCATGCCGCGGGCGACTATGCCGAGACATTTATCTACTCGACGCCCGATAGCGGCCTCCTGGCGGAAGGCCACCTGCTGAATTCGAGTTTCCACGGGCCAAAATGGCTCACAGGGGGCAGCATCGGACCCGAGGGCAGCGTGATAGATTTCGTGCTGATGCTGGCGGCATTCCTCCTTTTCGCCAAGTTCTACCCGGCGAAGAAGGCCGGCGCTTCAGGGTGACACGAGCGCTATTGCAGCGCGTGCGTCCAAGGTAAAGTCGAGCGCTCTTTCGAATGACGAATCGCACTGATTTGCATATCGCGCCGCAAGGACACAAGAGATGACAACCGAATACACGCCAGCCGAATCCGTCTCGACGACGGGGGGATCGGCCGCTCCGCAACCCTCGATCCTTCAAAAGATTTTCATGGGGCCGCGCGAAATCCGCCCGGTCTGGCGGGTGTTGATTTATCTGGTCCTGGTAGCGGCTTTCGTCAGGGGCTTCGGCTACGTGAACAGTCATGTGGCGCCTATCCGCGACTGGCTGGGCGCGCAGCCAACGGACGTAATTGCCGCCGCTCCGCAAATTTATGGCGAGCTAGCATACGTCCTGATCGTGTTCCTTCCGGCTGTGATCATGTCGAAAATTGAAAATCGCCGGTTTGGGGAATACGGCCTGCCGGTTTCAGAAGCGTTCGGCAAACGGTTCTGGCTGGGCGTCCCGTTCGGCTTCGCCATGATGTCGCTGCTCATCGCCGGAATCGCAGCGTTTCACGGCTATTCGATGGATGGCGTTAGCACGACAGGTGGAGAAGCGCTCAAATTCGGCATTCTTTACGGCATTGGTTTCCTGCTCGTGGGCTTCTTCGAGGAATTTGGGTTCCGAGGTTACCTGCAATACACCCTTGCGTCCGGGATTGGATTTTGGCCCTCGGCGATTGCGCTTTCGTTCCTGTTTGGTTTTGTCCACCTGGGAAATCCGGGAGAAGGAAAACTGGGCGCGCTGATGGCCGGCCTTTTCGGGTTGCTGGCGTTGTTCACGCTGCGGCGAACCGGGTCGCTCTGGTTTGCAGTCGGGATGCACGCCGGGTTTGATTGGACGGAAACATTTTTTTACGGAGTGGCGGACAGCGGCTTGCAGGCGCAGGGGCACCTGCTCAACTCGTCATTCCATGGCCCGCTGTGGCTGACGGGGGGAAGCATCGGCCCGGAGGGAAGCTACGTCGTATCCGGCGTACTGGCGATTTCGGCAGTGGCGATCCATTACATCTTTCCAGCGAAGCAGGCGTCGGCTTAGGCCGGCACCCTCGAGGGGAATGCGCGGCTAAGCGCGGGGAGTGATCCGGAGGATGTCGTAATTCACTTCCACTTTGCGGTCCGGGAATTCCGATTCAATCCGTGATTTGACCTCTGCCACGGTGAGCGCGCGATTGCGCCCATCGAGGCCGCGGGCGTCGTCCATAAGAATTACGTGGCCTTTCACGGGATGGCGAAGGATGACCTCGAATTCCGCTGAAAGCCGCTGCTTGTCCCCTTCGAGTCCGGCCCAACCGTAGTATCCGGCATCGAGCCAGAAAAGCGCCGGCTCACGCAGCGATTTCAGCAATTCAGGGAGCACGAGCTTGCTATCACCTTCGACGATCTGGATGTTCGGGAAACTTTCGAATTTTCGAATCGCGCCGCGGGCGAGCTGCGGATCAAACTCGATCGAATAGATGCGATCAAAATGTTTCCTCACTGCGGAGACCATCTCGCCGTAATACGTGCCCGTTTCGATCAAGATTCTCAGCCGATATCGCTGGCCGTAATCGCGCACGGTGCGCTCCTTGATCAGGTGAGGCGAGCGGACTGGCCTGCCGCGGAGATTCCAGTACCAGTAATCGGGATAGTGCCCGAGCGTTTTTAGGACGCTGTATCCGGGGATGTTCCGGAGAAATCTGCGGAGCGTTTTCACGCGACCTCGCTGGGACGGGCGTGACGCCGAAGCGCAGCATAGGAGGAGCGGTGAGCAGTGTCAAATGGCCGGGGGCTTGCAAATGGGCGTCCGGCCGCTCGCTTCAATGATATATTTTCGAGCGATTCGCGCATATCGGCCGGCGAATGGGCCGCGCGAGTGGCGGGAGGCGTTAGAGGTGCGGTTGTCCGTCTGCGTCATCACCCACAACGAAGCGGCCAATATCGTGCGCACGCTCGAGAGCGTGAAAGGAATCGCGGACGAAATGATCGTGGTGGACTCGGGCAGCACGGACGACACGGTGGCGCTGGCGCGGTCGTGCGGCGCGAAGGTTTTCGTTGAGGAGTGGAAGGGCTTCGCGCAGCAGAAAAATTCAGCACTGGCGAAAGCGACCGGCGACTGGACTTTGTCGCTCGATGCCGATGAGGAAGTGAGCCCGGAACTGGCTGCGAGCATTCAGGCGCTGCTGAAGTCGGGTCGGCCCCAGCCGCCGTACGATGGTTACATGATGGCGCGGAGAAATTTGTATCTGAAGCGCTGGATCAAGCGCAGCGGCTACTACCCGGATAGGAAGCTGCGGCTTGTCCGCCGCGCGGTGGCGGAATTTGAGGAGCGCGCGGTGCATGAAAACATGAGAGTCCCCGAAACTGTGGGCGTATTGCAGGGCGATTTGATTCACCACGCCTATGCCACTCTCGATAGCTTCATCGAACATGCCAACCGCTATTCGACGCTCGGCGGCCAGATGGCCGCGGACGAACGGCCCGTCGGCTTCAGCGTCGCGAATATTGTCCTGCGACCCCTAGGGAATTTCATATACAGGTATTTTTTTCGCCTTGGATTTCTGGATGGCCGCGAGGGCCTGCTCGTGCATTTGACCCATGCGTCCTACGTGAGCTGGAAATATTCGAAGGCTTGGGAAATTTCAAAGAATTCGCGCGACGCAAAGATGGCAGGACGCCGATAAACTCCGGCACACGCCCAAATAATGGAACCAAGGCATAGCCCTCTCAAATGATTGCTGACCTCCACGTTGAGCCGCGAGCATTTTTTGTCTTTTTCTTGCTATGGACTGCGGGCGTTCTCGCTGCTGCCCAGGTTTTCCAGGCCGACCTTAACCGCCGCAAGATTCGAGCCAACGCCTACTGGATCACACTTCTATCGAGTCTCGTGGCATTGGCGGCCGCACGCTTTGCGCTCTATTTCGGAGCGGCAGCCTTCGCTGCCACCCTGGTTTGGTTTTTGATGGTCGCCGTTCTTGCGCCGCGAGAGAAAACTTCGACCATCGAGGTACTCGACTCAGCATCCCTGGCAGCAGCGACCGTGACGGTAGTAATCAGGTTGGGAATACTTTTCTGGCATTTGATTTCACCGGCATTCTTGGAAGGGGCGCCCGCCAGCGAAGGAAGCTTCGCGCTGCAGTTCTACTTCTTTCTTGTTTGGGCTGGAATTACCTTCATTTTGTGGTGGATGAGCTTGCGGGCTGCTCGTGGCCCAAAACCTAAGGGCGAGATCTTCTCCGTCTATTTAGCTTTAGCTGGAGCAGCGCGACTTATCGGTGGATTGTTCGGTCGGCGTCCGTCCATTACTCACGCCTTCTTGGATTTCCAGCTGATGAGCCTCTTCACTTTTCTCGTCGGCTCGATCCTGCTTGCCTACATTTTGCGGAAATATCATGGTCTGAGCAGGGAGCACCGGATCTTGCAGCATGTCGCGGCGCGAGGTGACACCCTGCAGCCGGAATACAGCAAGGCGACGCCGGAGTGCCCGCATCCCGAGCGATGGCACATGTACGACTCGATGACCGCGGAAGTGGAAGTTCTCGATTTCTTGAAGACGCTGGTCACAACGATGAAACCGGAATTAGTCGTCGAAACGGGCACATTTCTCGGCGCGAGCACACTGCGTATCGCGGAGGGGCTGCGCGAAAACAGCTTCGGCCGCGTCATCACCTGCGAGAATGACGCCAAAGTTTACGAAGAAGCGAAAAAGCGCTTCGCCGAATCCGGCCTCGCCGATTGGATTGATCTTCGCAATGAAACAAGCCTCAAACTCAAAGTTGAAGGTCGCATTGACCTGCTCTATTGCGATAGCGACCTGCCGCTGCGCGAGCAGGAAGTGCGCCGCTTCCTGCCGCAAGTGAATCCGAACGGCCTCGTCTTGATGCACGACGCCAGCTCGAACCTTGAAACTGTCCGCGAAGCGGCGCAAAAACTCGAGCGCGAAGGGCTGCTCTCGGTTGTTTTTCTTCCCACCCCGCGCGGCCTGGTGATCGGCCAAAAACGCGAAGGTCGCATCTAAACATTCCTGCACGGCACAAATTCGAATCCGTCTGATTTGACATGCATCAAATGTGTCGGTAAACTAGCCAGATTTGAGTGGGGTATTTTCCCCCACCATGGAACTGGACGATGGATAAGAAGCGACTCGAGTACTACAAAAAGAAATTGGCCACGCGACGGGAAGAACTGCTCCGGGGCATCGCCCGCACGGAACAAGAAGGGCGCGAAGCGGACGAAGATCCTACGGTGGACCTCGCCGACAAGGCAGCGAACTCCTACACCAAGGAATTCCTCTTCGGCCAAACCCACAACGACCGCTCGCTCCTGCAATTGGTTGACGATGCGCTCGCGCGGATCAAAGACAGTTCGTTTGGCGAGTGCGCCTCCTGCCATCAGGAGCTGCAACAGAAGCGCCTCGAAGCTGTCCCGTGGACCCGCTACTGCATTTCCTGCCAGGATAAAGCGGAGCAGGGGCTGCTCTAGGCCCACGAAATTTCCAGCGGTCACATGAGTCGAGTAGGGGTGTGTCAATCGCCGCCTAATCCCACTGAGAATCCCGCTTAGCTCGCGCCCAACCCGTCCGCAATCGAATCCGTATTAATGCGGATATGCACGTCCGAGTGATTCCTGTAGTGTCTCGAAGTCCCCCGGCTGACAACATGGCCATTCTGCGACGCGCGCTCGACGCACTTACTTCGATTGTCTTTCCCGCGCCCTGCCGCATCTGTGGCGAGACGCTTTTGACCGCAAGTCAAATACCCATTTGCACCTTCTGTCTCGATTCCTTCATGCCGATTACCGACCCGATGTGCCAGTGTTGCGGCCGCCCTTTCGCCTCACCCGTCGCCGCAGAGGCCATTCGTCCACTTTGCCGCCTCTGTCGCGCTGGAAGGTACGCTTTCCAAAGCGCTCGCAGTTATGCGATTTACAACGATGCCTTGGTCAGCGCCATTACACTGCTGAAATACGACCAGGTGACGCGCCTCGGTGTCTGGTTCGCCGCGCGCCTAGCCCAAGTCGTCGCGAAAGCAGGTGAGAATTTTGCAGCGGATGTCGTCGTGCCTGTCCCATTGCACCCGGACCGGCAGCGCGAGCGGGGCTACAATCAGGCCGAATTGATCGCGCGTCCCTTGGCACGGCGCCTCCGGCTTAAGCTGGGTCCCTACTTACTCGTCCGGACGCAGCCGCGCCCTCCCCAATTGCTCCTCACGCGCGCGCAGCGATGGGAGTCCGTACGTGGCGCGTACGCGACTCGGCAGGGAGTCCAGGTTGACAAGCTGCGCGTCCTGCTGGTAGATGATGTATTTACGACTGGCGCGACGCTGGATGCCTGCACGCGGGTTCTGTTGAAGGCCGACGCTGCTTCGGTGGTGGGACTTACGGTAGCGCGAGTCGTTTCCGGCTGGTCACAGTCGGGGTCCCCGAAGCATCGGGTTAACGACTCAGACGAGGCAAACCGGCAGGATGCACCGAGCATCCTAAGCACGTAGTAAAATAGTCGAACGGCGCAAAGGCCATGGAAATGGACAACCGGCTCAAAGCTGGCTTACGTCCCCGACCCATGATCGGGCACGGCGGAGTTGCGCCGGAAGCGCCCGGCCCAAAGTCGCAAATCTCGCCGGCCAGCCGACCCTCGGTGATGCAAGCGCCGGTGCTGGTCCTGAACGCCACCTTCGAACCCATCAACGTGACGGCGGTCCGCCGCGCCCTGGTGTTGATGCTGAAGGGAGTGGCCCAGGCCGAGGAAACAAATCACGCGAACGTACATTCGGCCTCGAGGGCGATTCAGGTGCCGTCCGTTATCCGGCTCCTGACGTACCGGCACATCCCGCAGCAGAGCCGCGCGCTTTCACGAAAAAATATTCTTCTGCGTGACCGGAACACCTGCCAGTTCTGCGGCAACTCGTTCCCGGCGTCGGAGCTGACGCTGGACCACGTGATGCCGCGATCGCGTGGCGGGCGCTCTTCGTGGGAGAACCTGGTCGCCTGCTGCTACTCCTGCAACAACAGTAAGGGCGATCGCACGCCGGAGGAAGCAGGCCTGAAACTCCAGCGGCGGCCGCGGCCTTTCACGTTGCATACGTCGCGCCAGTTGATGCGCCTGATCGGGCACCGCGATGAGAAGTGGCGGAAATACCTCTTTTATTGATTTTCTGCGCGAAGGAAACCTTTTTTCTTCCAGCGCATCTAACCTTACAAATCACTTCTAGGACACACCCCGGGAAGTGGTACTGGTTCTTACCAGGCCGCTTCCCTTTCTTTTTGCCTAATTTATCCGCGAATCACTGCCGGAAAACGATTTTCAGCCCGCGCCGCCAATTCTCCGCCAACCCAATCCGCGTGACGTGAATTTCCGGCGAGAGGTATTTCAAAAGTGTATCCGTAGCTGGATGAAAGCGCAGGCCGGGCGCTGCCAGCCAGACGAGCGGCGGTTCGGGGTCAATTTCGACGCCTGTGAAATAGCCGTTCCGCTGGAAATCACCCTCGCGCTGGTGGCGGCAAACGCGCAGCCAGTAATCCACCGCCTGAACCGGCAACTGAATGTCTTCGGAAGCTTTCAGCTCGATAACCACGAGCCTGCCGCGTCGGGTCACGCCCAGCAAATCGAGGACGCCGCGGTCCCCGGCAGCAAGCGCCGGGACTTGCGAATAGAGATGGCCCGGATCCAGTTGGGCATCGAGGCGGGTGGAATCCTCCTGGACGATGGTATCGAGCCAGCGCTCCGGCGCCGCACGATAGAGGGGATGATTCGGCTCCTCCGCCAAAGGACTGCGGCGAAGGTCGAGCTGGCGGATCAGGCACTCAAGTGCGTCCTCGGTTTCTTCCGATAATCGCTGGCGCGCGTCGCCGAGACCAAAGTAGAGTCCTTCCTGCTTCCAGCGCGCAAATTCGAGGCCGCGAAAACAGAGCACTACCTCCCTCGTTCCGGCCGGCACGCGTGCCTCAATCGCCCCGGCTGTCGCGGGGACGATCGCGCGGACGCGCGCAATCGAGTCTCGCGCGCTTCTCAAAATGGATTCAATGTCCCGGCGCGGAACCAGCCAGCTTCCCAGGTTTCCGGCATCGGCTGGATCCACCCTGCGCATTCGCCCGTCGGGTTCGCTGAACTCAAAAATTTCCGTCCGCGCCGCCGACGATAGCGCCAACGCGCGCTCGCGCAGATACCGGCTCGTTCCCTCCGGGACCAAAACTCGCAGTCCTTCAACGGCCCGGCGCTCCGCGCGATTTCGCGTCCAATCGAGCCAAAGGAGTCCAAACGCCAAAATTCCCTCGACGGTCGCGGCATCTTCGCCGGCCGAAACGGCAATCAACGCCCAGGAGCGCGATCCTTCGTGCATGCGGCCGCGTACATACAGCCCCGAAAAGGAATGTTCGAGGTCAGGCGCCGCAGACAAAGAATCAACCGTAGCGTCAGGAAACCGCTCCGCAAGGATGCGCTCGAGCCGTGCCCGAAACTGCTCTCGCGTAATCCGTCCGGCAGGGCGTGGCGAATCCGTGCGCAGAAATTCGAGCCGCCCGGGCTTTGCCCGCCCAAAACGCTGGACCTCAAGAATGATGTGGTCAGGCGAGCGCTCTTTCACGCGCAGGACGCGCCGCGTCAAATTCTTTTCGTCTGACCAGAGATGGACGAGGGAGTTCATTCCCTGGCGATGCAGTTCGCAATGAAGTCCGGTAAGCTCGGCCAGCCATTCGCCGTCCTCGTGAACTTCCACGCTGCCGGACGAGGCCAGCTCGCCAAGGGCCCGATCGAGTTCTGCCCAGTCGTCTGCTGAGGCGGTCATAAACAATCTGCCATCCGTTTAGATACACTCCGCGAAAATTCCACTATGGCCCGAGAACGAGCCCGCTCACCCTTACAGTAGGATACTGCTGATTCCACGTCGCGGGCACGTGGTCGAGCGTAACCTGAAAATCCCGCCGAGCCCCGCCGTCGAGCGGCTTCGTCGAGCCGTCAACCAACCGCTGCGTCTCCCGTAGAACTACCTGATCCATGAAATCGTGAAACTCGAGCGTGACTTCCATCGCGCGAATTGTATTCGTTCCGTCGTTCGACACGGTTCCGGCCACGTAGGTGAATTCCTGGTTCAAAAAATTCGTCGCGCGCGCCATCTGGATATTCAGGAAATGAATCCGCTCTGCGTAGGCCTGTTCGGCTGCGCCGAAGGGAAGCTTCACCTGGGCCGCCGAGCCCTGCGGACGAATGTTGCGGGTCAGGAAAATCAGGCCAGCCAGAAGAATGGCGACGACGATGCCGCCTGCGGCGAACGCAATCGGAAACCGGCGCCTGTCTTCTTGATACTGGCTCTCGCCTGGTTCCATGTGTTCCTCAAGTTTCTCAGCGGCCGAATGACAGGCGTTGGATCAGCGGCTCGGGCAAGCCGGCAGCCGCCATCCGTTTCTGCACTGCCTCGATTTCATAAGGCACGCGCCAGAATTCCACCGAATTCCTGTCAAGGTCGGCGATGATGAAGGCCGCGCGGACGTCGCCGTCGCGTGGTTGGCCGACTGAGCCCGGATTCAGCAAATAGGTCGTCTCTGGCTCAATGGCCAGGGCTGTGAAGCCATTATCGGTGGCCGGCTTGAAATGCAGGACGCTCACTTTGTTGTCGCGCAGTGAGAAGCCGCCCTGCAAATGCGTATGCCCGAAAAAAGTGACGGGGGAAGGAGCATCGAGCAAGCTATCGAGCGCCTGCGCCGGGGCGAAGACGTATTCGTCCTCGTCTCGAAACGCGCCGTGAACGAGCGAAAACCCGTTGACCGTCATGGGGCCAATGGGGAGCTTTTCCAGGTATTCGCGATTTTCCGGGCGAAGGTGCTCTCGCGTCCAGAGAGCGACCGCCCGCGCGACGGGATTGAAATCGTCCGCGTTCGCCAGGCCACTGCCTGCCTTGTCATGATTGCCGCGAATCGTCACGGCCCCCAGTTCGCGAATGCGGTCAACCACTTCGTTCGGGTCTGGGCCGTAGCCGACGACGTCGCCAAGGCACAGCGGTGTGTCCCAGCGGCCTTTGGCCGCCTCCAGGGCAGCCTCCAGCGCCGTCGCGTTCGCGTGGATGTCGCTCAGAATCAGGTACCGCATCACTCAGGCTCCAAAGGATTTGCTCGCGGATTATAGACGAGTCTGCGGCCCGATGCACGAATGTCGCCGGTCAGCCTACCTCAAGGTGAGGGAACTGTGGTCAGCGAATCAGCATGCAGTCGCCATAGCTGTAAAAGCGGTAATTCGAGGCGACAGCGTGCTGATAGGCCTGCAGAATTCGCTCGCGGCCAGCGAACGCGGCCACGAGAGCAAGCAAACTCGACTTCGGCAAATGGAAATTTGTCAGCAGCTGATTAACAACCCGAAACGGCTTCCCGGGAAACAGGAAAATCTCGGCCTCGGCTTTACCCGGGGCGATTGCCGCCAGGCCTCGCGCAGCGGATTTTTCTGCCGCATCCTCGAGCGCACGCACTGCAGTCGTTCCCACCGCCAGCACGGGACGGTTTTCGCTCCGCGCACGTTCGATAGACGCCGCTGCGGCTTCGGAGATTTCATACGACTCGGCATGGATTTTGTGATCCTCCAGGCGCTCCGTGCGCACCGGCCCGAAGGTTCCCAGGCCCACTTCGAGTGTAATCTCGGCGATTTCGATGCCGCGCTCGCGCATCCGCGAGAGAATCTCCGGCGTGAAATGAAGTCCCGCAGTCGGCGCCGCTACGGCAATGCCATGCCGTGCATACACCGTCTGATAACGCGCGCGATCGAGCGGCTCATCTGCGCGCTTAATGTACGGCGGCAGCGGAATGTGCCCCAGCCGGCTGAGTTGCTCATGAAATCCGTCCTCCGAGGTGAAACGGAGCACTCGCGAGCCAAAAGCGCCGCGGCCCTCCACACGCGCTTCGAGTTCCCCCTCGCCAAAGACAATCCGCTCGCCCGCGGGTACCTTTCTCCCGGGACGAACCAGCGCTTCCCAGGTGCCGCCGGCGAGCTGCCTCACAAGCAGCACCTCGATCGGCGCGGTTAAGTATTCTTTGCGCGCCGGATTTTTCGCGCCCGGCGCTTGCGCGTGAAGTCCAGCACGCCTTCCAAAGAGCCTTGCGGGCAAAACTCGCGCATTGTTCAGGACAACCAACTCATCGCCGCGAAGGAGTTCAGGAAATTCCCGAAATTGGCGGTCTTGCCAGCCGCCCGTCGAGCGGTCAAGCAGCAACATGCGCGAGGCGTCCCGCTCCTTGAGCGGCCATTGGGCAATTCGCTCTGGCGGCAAATCGTAATCGAAGTCACTCAGGTTCATGGATTTATCTTTGCCGTTCCAAAAGGCATGACTGGTACCAGATCGTTGTATGCGTTTTATTCCCCCCACTGGCACAAATTGATTCAACTATGTTAAGAGAGCACCACCGCGGGACAATCTGGTACCATCTTCGCTCCCTGTGGACCCACATTTTGCAGCAAGGTCCGGGAGTTATTGTAGCGAACCCGCAGGCCAGTTCACCTACGAGGGGGGGAACTTTGGCGGAGAGTTCGGTTGTCATCAGTTCACGCGGCGTCGAGCGCCTGCGCTCGGGCCATTTATGGGTCTATCGCAGCGATATCCGTAGCGCGCCTGCGGATGCCTGCGCCGTCGTCCGGCTCGTTGACGATCGTGGCCGCTTCCATGGCCGCGCTTTCTACAGCGATAAATCGCAGATTGCCGTCCGCCTTCTGACCCACGACGACACCCCCGTCGATCGCGCCTTTTTCACCGAGCGCATCCGCCGCGCGGCCGCCTACCGGCGCATCATCGTGCAGAATACGGACGCCTACCGTTTGGTCTACGGCGAGGCCGATCAATTGCCCTCACTGATTGTGGACCGCTATGGCGACTATCTTGTGATGCAAACGCTCAGCCAGGGGACGGAGCGCACCAAGAGCCTCTTCGTTGAAATCCTGGTCGAGCTTTTCTCCCCCAAAGGTATCCTCGAGCGTAACGATCCAAAGGTGCGCCTGCTCGAAGGTCTGGACCAGCGCGTCAGCATCCTGTACGGGGAGGTCCCGCACGAAATCGTCGCCAAGGAAAACGCGATTTCCTTCGCCTACGATCTGCAGAAAGGACAGAAGACCGGCTCGTTTCTCGATCAGCGCGAAAATCACTCTGCCGCTCGCCGTTACGCGGCCGGCGAAGTCCTCGACTGCTTCAGTTACCAGGGTGGTTTTGCTTTGACCATCGCAGACAAGTGCCAGCATGTCGAGGGCGTCGACATGGCGCCTGCCGCTGTTGAATCCGCGCGCCGTAACCAGCAACTGAATTCGATCTCGAATGTCACCTTCCGCGAGGGCAATTCTTTCGACCTGCTCAAAGAGTACGACGACGTAGGCCGCCGCTTTCAAATGGTCATCCTCGATCCCCCTGCATTCGCAAAGAACCGCGACAGCATTCCCGCGGCCCACCGCGGCTATAAGGAAATCAATCTGCGCGCCTTGAAGATTCTGCACCCCGGCGGCATCCTGCTCACCTGCTCCTGCTCTTACCACATCACTGAACCCCTCTTCCTCCAAATCCTCGCCGAGGCCGCCAATGACGCCCGCCGAACCGTCGTCGTGGTCGAGCGGAGGACTCAGGCGCAAGATCATCCAATCCTGCTAACCATGCCAGAAACCCACTACCTGAAGTGTCTAATAGTTAGGGTACTAGAATAGGGTATATGACTGAAAATACATGCTTTGGTGTGCCAACAAAATACTTGACATCTATGCGCTCATATTATATTATTCATTGGCGCTAATTAGCGCGAATACTCTTCTAGGAGACGAAGGAGATTTACGATGAATTCGATTACTCGTTGGGATCCCTTTCATAACCTGTCCACTCTGCAGGACCAGGTCAACCGGTTGTTTGAGTCCAGCTTCCCAGCACGCTCGGACGATTCGGCTATCACCACCTGGGCTCCGGCCGTGGATATTTATGAGACCGAGAACGAGTTGGTCCTCAAGGCTGATCTTCCCGGGATCAACGAAAAGGAACTGGATGTCCGGGTCGAGAACAACATGCTGACTGTCCGAGGCGAGCGGAAGTTCGAGAAGCAGGTGAAGGAAGACAATTACCTGCGGGTCGAGCGGACCTATGGTTCCTTCAGCCGCAGCTTTAGTTTGCCGAACACGGTGAACACCGAAGCGATCAAGGCTGAGTACAAGAACGGCGTGCTGCAGGTTATCCTGCCAAAGCGCGCGGAATCAAAACCCAAGCAGATCAAAGTGGACATCACAAACGTCAAGAACTAAGTACGGTTCGCTTGAAGAGAGGGCCGGGGACCTCGTTTCCGGCCCTCTTCTTGTTTACACTCGAAAGTGAGAAGATTTCTACATGTTGCGCATGGACAAATTGACCGTCAAAGCCCAGGAAGCGCTTCAGGCCGCGCAGGAGTATGCCGGCCGCTCCGGGCAACAACAAATTGAACCCCTGCATATTCTCTGGGCGCTGATTGCGCAGGGCGAAGGTGTCGTGCCTCCCCTGCTCGAAAAGCTCGGTGCCGCGCCCACGCGTCTCACCGGCGAAATCGAAAAGCAGGTGGAGCGCCTGCCAAAAATTTCCGGGGTCTCGCAGCAGTACCTGAGCCAGTCGTCGAACAACGTCCTCGAGAAAGCCTTTGATGAGGCACAGAGCCTCAAGGACGAGTACGTCTCGACCGAGCACATCCTGCTTGCTATTGCCGCCGCCGGCTATGACCCGGCCGCGCAGTTGCTGGCGCGCAACGGGGCGACCCACGACGCCATCTTGCAGGCCATGACCGCCATTCGCGGCAGCCATCGCGTCACGTCTCAGAATCCCGAGGCCACTTACCGTGCCCTCGAACAATATGCGCGTGACCTGACCGAACTGGCGCGCCGCGGGAAACTCGATCCCGTCATCGGCCGCGACGAGGAGATCCGGCGCGTCATGCAGATTCTCGCCCGCCGCACGAAAAATAATCCCGTGCTGATTGGCGAACCCGGCGTGGGCAAGACCGCCATTGTCGAAGGCCTCGCGCAAAGAATCGTCGCGGGTGATGTGCCCGAAATTCTCAAGCCCAAGCGCATTGTGGCTCTCGATCTCGCGGCTCTTGTTGCGGGCGCTAAATATCGAGGTGAATTCGAAGACCGGCTGAAAGCTTTGCTGAAGGAAGTCACCGAATCCGAAGGCCAAGTAATTCTTTTCATTGACGAGCTGCACACACTGGTCGGCGCGGGCGCCGCGGAAGGGGCCATGGACGCCTCGAACATGCTCAAGCCCGCCCTTGCGCGCGGTGAACTCCGCGCCATCGGCGCCACCACCCTGAACGAATACCGCAAGTACATTGAGAAGGACCCCGCGCTCGAGCGCCGCTTCCAACCCGTCATGGTTGGCGAGCCCTCCGTCGAGGACACCATCGCCATCTTGCGGGGCTTGAAGGAGCGCTACGAAGTCCATCATGGCGTGCGCATTAAGGATGCCGCCATTGTAGCCGCCGCCATGCTCTCGCAACGCTACATCACGGACCGCTTCCTTCCCGACAAGGCCATTGATCTTGTGGATGAAGCCGCCGCCGGCCTGCGCATGGAGATTGATTCCCTCCCGACAGAAATTGACGAGATCGAGCGGCGCATCATGCAGCTCGAAATCGAGCGCCAGGCGCTGCGAAAGGAATCGGATGCGCATTCACGCGAGCGGCTCGGCCAAATCGAAAAGGAATTGAGCGCCCTGCGCGAGCAGTCCAACGGCCTCAAGGCCCGCTGGCAAACCGAGAAGGATGCCATCGGACGCATCCGCAAATTGAAGGAAGAAATTGACCGCCTCAAGACCGAAGAACAGCGCCACGAGCGCGCGGGCGATCTCTCGCGCGTGGCCGAAATCCGGTACGGCAAGCTTTCCGCAGCGGAAAAGGAATTGAAAGTAGCCCAGGACCGCCTCGCCGAACTTCAAAAAGACCACTCCATGCTGAAGGAAGAAGTCGGCGAGGAAGAAATCGCCAAGATTGTCAGCAAGTGGACCGGCATTCCCGTCGGGCGGCTGCTCGAAGGCGAAGTCCACAAACTCGTGCACATGGAGGAGCGCCTGCGAAAGCGAGTTGTCGGCCAGGATGCCGCGCTCGCTGCGGTCGCGAATGCCATTCGCCGCAGCCGCTCGGGCTTGAGCGATCCGAACCGGCCGATTGGCTCGTTCCTGTTCCTTGGTCCAACAGGTGTCGGCAAGACTGAACTCGCCCGCGCCCTCGCCGAATTTCTGTTCGACGATGAGCGTGCCATCGTCCGCCTGGACATGTCCGAATACATGGAGAAGCACTCGGTGGCCCGCATGATCGGCGCTCCTCCGGGCTACGTCGGTTACGAAGAGGGCGGCCAATTGACCGAAGCGGTCCGCCGCCGCCCCTACTGCGTCGTATTGCTCGACGAAATCGAGAAGGCGCATCCCGATATCTTCAACGTTCTCCTCCAGATTCTTGAGGACGGCCGTCTGACAGACGGCAAGGGACGCACGGTCGATTTCCGCAACGCCGTGATTATCATGACATCGAACGTCGGCTCGACCGCGATTTTCGAGCTTGCGGAAAAGGACCCGAAAAAGGCGCGCGAGCAAGCCTTGGCCGCGCTGCGCGAACTCTTCCGGCCCGAATTCATCAATCGCATTGACGATATCGTTCTCTTCCGCCCGCTGGGCAAGGCTCAAATTGAGAGAATCATCGAGTTGCAGATGCGCCGGCTGGTTGACACACTCGCGGAGAGGAAGTTGAAGCTCGAATTAACGTCCGCGGCAAAGGCTTTGCTTTTCCGCGAAGGCTACGATCCGGCCTATGGGGCGCGCCCGATGAAGCGAGCCATCCAGCGCTTGATTCAGGATCCGCTCGCGCTCCAGATTCTCGACGGAAAAATTCTCCCCGGCGATACCATCGAAGTGGACGCGGATCCGAAAACGGACGAAATGAAATTCTCGCGGGCGGTTTCGAAAGTAGGCGCCGCCTGAAGGACAGATTGTAACCAAGGGTAAGGGACCATGAAAACGATTAAAACCACCTTTTTGCTTACTGCTTTGACGTTGTTGCTCCTCGCCATCGGCCAAGCCCTCGGCGGGACCAATGGTTTGACCATCGCGCTTGTCATTTCCGTCCTCATGAACGGCACGGCCTATTTCTTTTCGGACAAGATTGCTCTGGCCTCCGCCGGCGCGGTCCCCATCAGCCGCGAACAAGCTCCGCGTCTCTATGAAGTGATGGAGCGCCTCGCCGCCAAGGGTAACATTCCCATGCCGAAGCTTTACTTGATTCCTCAGCCCGCGCCGAATGCCTTCGCCACCGGCCGCAACCCAAGCCATGCCTCGGTTGCCGTTACGCAAGGACTCCTCGAGCTGATGAACGACGATGAACTCGAAGGCGTTATCGCTCACGAGCTCTCGCACGTCCGCAATTACGACATTCTCACTTCTTCCATCGCCGCCACTCTCGCCGGCGCGATCACCTGGGTCGCTCACATGGGACGTTGGGGGATGATGCTCGGCGGCTTCGGCGGGCGCGATCGCCGCGGTGGCGGACTTTCAGCCTTGTTGATGCTCATAGTCGCGCCGATTGCCGCGCTTCTCCTCCAGCTGGGCATTTCGCGCCAGCGCGAATATCAAGCCGACGCCTCTGGGGCCAAGATGGTCGGACATCCCTACGGCCTGATCAGCGCGCTTGAAAAGCTCGGCGCCTACAACAAGCGAATCCCGATGGACATTTCTCCGTCCACTTCCGCGCTATGCATCGTTGCCCCGCTGACCGCGGGCCAAATTTTCTCGAGCCTATTCAGCACGCATCCGCCTCTCGCGGACCGTATTGCTGAATTGAGAAACATGACCGTCACACGCTAGTTAGCCTTTGCTCAACGGAGAGACGGCCGGGCTAATCACGACAGGCCAGGAATTCGCCGCCGTGTGACGCCCGCCACAATCGCGAAGAAAGCATTACAGTCGCGTAAAATTTGCATCGTATTTCGCGGCTTCCCCCTTCGTCAGACAGGCGATGACCACTTGTAACTCATTGTATTTCAATGCATTACAGCCATCGGCCCAGTTCGGCACGTTTGGCTCCGCGCTTGCTCATACACCCTTTCGCAAGGGACTTCAGGGAGGATCAGGAATGAGCGAAGAAAGGCAAGAAATTATCACCCAGGATGCGGCCGCGCCCCGTTGGGTGGGGATTATTGTGGTTGCCCTGGCGGTGGTTTCGCTGGCAGCTCTCGGAGCGGGCTGGACAGCTTCCACGCGTTCGAAGGAACTCGGTCAGGCCCTCGCGACTCAGGCGCAGCAGTTCAAGGCCAATGAAGACCTCTTGAGCCAGCGTTTGGCCAAGGCAGAGGACACCAACGCGCAGCTTCAGGGCGAGTTGAGTGTTGTGACCGACAAGATGAAGCTCACTCAGGGTGAGCTGAAGAAGGCGCGCCAGCAGGCGGCTAAGATCAAAGAGGACGACGCCAAGCAGCTCGCTGACCTCCAGAGCCAAACGAACGATCAACTGGCGACCAAAGCCAGCGTTGACGACCTGAACAAGCTCGGCACCGACGTCAGCGGCGTCAAGACCGACCTCGACGCCACCAAGAACAATCTCCAGATGGCTCGCGGCGAGTTCGGAACCCTCATCGCCAAGAACCATGACGAGATCGAGGAGCTTCGCCGCTTGGGTCAGCGCGATTACTACGAGTTCACAATCGACAAGAGGAATGACCGCCAGAAGGTTGGCGACATGATGGTTGAACTCAAGAGCGTCAACATTAAGAGGAATCTCTACACCGTTGCCCTCTACGTGGACGACTCGCGTTACGAGAAGAAGAACCGCTCGGCCAACGAGCCTATCTACTTCTTCGTCCATGGCAGCCGCGCCCCGCTCGAGTTCACCGTCAACTCGGTCGGCAAGGACAAAATCTCCGGTTACTTGAGCGTGCCCAAGGCCAACACCACGCACGCGCAGGCTTCCGGGAACGGCAACTAAGCGAAGTTAGAACGCGGGCCGCGCACTCGCAGGCGCGGCTCGATTTCCCCCGAGGGGGCGCCCTGGCGGCGCCCCTTCTTTTTTATTCGGCTTTCTTCAGAGCCCGCAATTTGCGGCTCAGGAACTTCTTAGCGAGGGCGGGAAGTTTATCGTGCGGCAATTTTCCCTGCTCATACAGCTTCATCTTTGCCTTGGCGGTCTTCCGCCGGCGGCGCTGCCTCTTTTGAGCCAGAAACCTCTTCTCATCGGCCATTCAATTTCCTCCCAAAATTTCTTCGCAGTCGATTGTAGCGGACTAGGAAAAGGATGCAAGGCTCGCTCATGATTTTGCTCCGCACTTCCGGTAGCATGATCTCATCATGACGGCTACTGCCATTTATGCCGGACGCGTCCTCACGCCCCACGACGAGCTGCGCGATTCCCTCATCCTCGTCGAGGACGGCAAGATCACCGGCCTCGGCCCGCGCGACGAGGTGCGCATCCCCGCCGACGCCATCCACTATCCCGCCGGCGACAAGATTGTCGTTCCCGGTTTCGTGGACATTCACATTCACGGCGCGGGTGGTCATGACGTGATGGAAGCGAATGCCCGCGCTCTCGACCGTATCACCTCCACCGTCGCGCGCCATGGCACCACTTCGATGCTCGCCACCACTGTTTCGGCACCCCTCGAGGAAACCTGCCACAGTCTCCAGGGAATTGCGCGCTATATCCGCAGCCACGAAAATCCGGAGGGAGGCGCCCAGCATCTCGCCGCGGAGATCATCGGCATTCATCTCGAGGGCCCCTTCATCAGCAAGGCCAAGCGCGGCGTACATCCGCCCGACGGGCTTGCGAAGCCCTCCGCTGAAATTCTCGCGAAATTTCGCAAGGCCGCTGATGGCCTGGTGAAAATCGTGACCATCGCTCCCGAACTGCCGGGCGCGCTCGATTTGATCGCCTCCATTTCGAAGGATGGCCTGGTCGTCGCCCTCGGCCACACCGACGCCGATTACGATGTTTCCCGCGCCGCCATCTCCGCCGGCGCGCGCCACGCCGTCCACTTCTACAACGCCATGCGCCCCTTCTCGCACCGGGACCCGGGAATCGTCGGCGCTGTACTGACCGACCCGGAGGTCACGGCCGAAGTCATCGCCGATGGCGTCCACGTCGCTGCTGCGGCGATCCAAGTCCTTATCGGCACCAAGGGTTTTCACACCGTTCTGCTTGCGAGTGACAGCACCGCCGCCACCAGCATGCCCGACGGCAACTATCGGCTCGGCAATTTCGAAGTGACCGTCAAAGGCGGCGTCTCACGCAATTCCGAAGGCAAACTCGCCGGCAGCACATTGACGCTCGATCGCGCCCTTCGATTTATAGTCGAACTTGGCGTACCGCTCATCGAAGCCGTGCGCATGGCCACCGTCCTTCCAGCCCGCCGCATCGGCCTCGCCGGAAAAAAAGGTATCATCGCCATCGGCGCCGATGCCGACATCGCAGTGCTCCACCCTGACCTTAGCATTGCCGGCGTCATGACCCGCGGCGCGGGACTTTCCGCCTAAGTGACGCACGTAACAGACCTTTTACCTCTTCGTGCAACATCCTTCCAGTGCGCAATTGAATCAAGCTACGAACAGGCGTATCGTTCCCTTCGTCGTTCCGATCATAGATCGCTTACAAACCTTTCGCATATCCGAGATCAAATCAACCCGCGCGCGGTGGCCCCTTCCAAACTGCGCGGCTGAAAAATAGACGATTCAAGGAGTGCTATCATGCGTCTTGTTTTCCGTCTCTTCTTGCTCGCCGTCATTCCCTTTCTTGCGATTTCTGCTGCCGCTCAAAATCCCAAAGTGTCCACGGAAGGCCAGAAGTGTCTCGAATGTCACGGCGCCAGCACGCCTGGTATCGTGGCGCAGTGGACTTCGAGCGCCCACGCCGGCGCCGGCGTGGATTGCTACTCGTGCCACAAAGCCAGTCCTAACGATCCCGCCGCGTTCGACCATTACGGCCTTCACATTGCGGTCATCGTCACGCCGAATTATTGCGCGCGCTGCCATGCGAAGGAGACCGAGCAATTCGAGCGCAGCCACCATGCCGCCGCCGCGCAGTTCATCGGCTCGCTCGATAACATGCTGGGCGAAATTGTCGAAGGCGGACCTGCGGCCATCAGCGGCTGCCGGCAATGTCATGGCAGCGACGTGAAGTATCTGGGCGACGGCAAATTCGATCCCGACACCTGGCCGAATAGCGGCATCGGCCGCGTCAATCCCGACGGCAGCAAAGGTTCCTGCGCTGCCTGTCACGGGCGCCACAGCTTCAGTTCCGCCGTGGCGCGTCAGCCGGAGAATTGCGGCAAATGCCATCTGGGCCCGGATCATCCGCAGATTGAAATCTTCAATGAGTCAAAGCACGGCATCCAGTACCACGCGAATGTCTCCAAAATGAATCTGGATTCGAAATCCTGGGTCGTCGGCAAGGATTATTCCGCCGCGCCCACCTGTGCCACCTGCCACATGAGCGCGACACCCAATCAGCCGGTCACGCATGACGTAGGCGACCGCATCAGCTACACGCTTCGCCCCGTCATCAGCATCCGCCTTGAAAATTGGGAGAAGCGGCGCGAGGCTATGCAGGATGTCTGCTCCAATTGCCACGCGACGGGCTGGGTCGAAAATTTCTACAAGCAGTACGAGGGCACGATTACGCTCTACAACGAGAAATTCGCCAAGCCAGCCAAATCCATCATGGACAAGCTCTACGCCGCCAAGAAACTCACCCCGACGCCCTTCGATGAAAATATCGAATGGATTTATTACGACCTCTGGCACCACGCCGGCCGCCGCGCTCGAATGGGGACTTCCATGATGGGGCCCGACTACACGCAATGGCACGGCTTCTTCGAGGTCGCCAAAATCTTCTATACCGAGTTCATCCCTGAAGCCGAACGCCTGATGCCCGGTG
>Ga0187781_10000405_pt1 | contig 30711 bp, 32 predicted proteins | sample 0715_SJ02_MP02_2_FD_132447 | JGI IMG/M metagenome (GOLD analysis project Ga0187781, IMG submission 132447) | Tropical peat soil microbial communities from peatlands in Department of Meta, Colombia - 0715_SJ02_MP02_20_MG | ecosystem: Environmental > Terrestrial > Soil > Wetlands > Peat | place... | reverse complement strand
GCCTCTTCTCTTGGACTCGCACTTGCGCGTTGACTTGCCCGTGGCTGCAGCCTAGAATGCCTTCCAAGGTAAGCTCGCTGACATGGTCCGCAAGGTATGGCACGACCGCATTCCGAAAAACCAAAACGACGGGGGTCAAGGTCGTGGGGTGTCGGGGACTGCGGGGTGGCCGCCATGCGACTGAGGCTCTTTGCAGCGACTCTGCTGGTGAGTGCAGCGCTGCTTTTCCTGGTCGAACCGATGTTTGCCAAAATGGTTTTGCCCCGGTTCGGCGGGACCGCAGCCGTGTGGATTACCTGCATGGTTTTCTATCAGGCGGGGTTGCTTGCCGGTTACGCCTATGCTCATTGGACGACGGAGCACCTCGGGGCCCGCCGCCAGGCTGCTCTCCACATGGGCGTACTGCTTTTGGCGCTGGTCGTTTTGCCAATTCAAGTTCGCAGTCATTGGAGTCCGCCGACGGATCAGAATCCGACCCCCTGGCTGCTGGCGATCTTGCTGGTGTCCGTGGGGCTCCCTTTTTTTGTGCTTTCCACAGCCACACCGGCGCTTCAGATGTGGTACGCGAGCACGGGGCGTCCCGACGCGCAAGACCCTTACTTCTTATATAGCGCGAGCAATCTGGGAAGCCTCCTGGGCCTGCTTAGCTACCCGGTTCTTGTCGAACCGCACCTTCGTCTTATCGATCAGAGTCGCCTGTGGACCTGCGGCTACTGGTTGCTCGTCGCGCTGACCTTGGCCTGCGCTGCGGACTTGTGGCGCTCGGGCCGCCGCCGCGCTCACAACCCGGCTCACCCCTCCCCGGCTGATGGCCTTGGCTACAATTCCTCTCCCCTGGAGGGCGCAACCAAACCGTCCGCGTCACAGCGATTACGGTGGGTGGCTCTCGCTTTCGTGCCGGCCAGCCTGATGCTGGGCGTAACCACCAGGCTTACGACAGACTTCCCACCCGTACCCTTCTTCTGGGTATTGCCGCTCACCGTTTACTTGCTCACGTTCGTCCTGGTCTTTGCTGCCAAGCCCAGGCTGGACCATGAAAACCTGGTCGCAAGACTTCCGTTGCTGCTTCTGCTAGCCGTTTTCCCGACTATATCCAAGACACTGTGGCCGGCGTTCCTCACGCTCGTCCTCTACCTCTTGGCGCTCTTCGTCACCTCCATGGTTTTCCACGGAGAACTGGCACGCACCCGCCCTCCCACTGCGTACCTGACCGGGTTCTACCTTTACATTTCCTTGGGAGGGGTGCTGGGCGGCATCTTCAATGCGCTGCTCGCCCCGCTGATCTTCAAGCAGGTCTTGGAATACCCTCTGGCCTTAGTTCTCGCCGCCTTCCTTCGCCCTTCCACGAATTCCCGCGAACCGAACGCCCGCGCTCGACTGCTCGATCTCGTTTTCCCCTTGAGCCTTGGCGCCCTGCTGGTCACCCTGATTGAGGTCACAAAGGCTCTCGCTCTACACCCTAGCGAACTGCTGACTTTCCTGACCTTCGCCCCGGCGCTGGTCGCCTGTCTAAGCTTCGGCAAGCGCCCCTGGCGCTTTGGCCTGGGGTTTACGGCTCTGTTCCTCGCCAGCATGGTCTATGCAGGCGCCTACGGAAAGCCGCTTTACGCCGCGCGCAGCTTCTTCGGTGTGTACCAGGTGACCACCGATCCTCTGCGCAGATTTCATTTGCTGGTTAATGGCAGCACGATCCACGGGCGGCAGAGCCTCGACCCATCGCGGGCCCGCGAACCTCTCTCCTATTACTCCCGGACCGGCCCCATTGGACAAGTGTTCGGCGCGTATTCCGGGACTGAAGATCTGCAACGGGTGGCCATCGTCGGCCTTGGAGCGGGAGCAATCGCAAGCTATGGACAGAGCGGCCAGGAATTCACCTTCTATGAGATCGATCCGGTCGTGGAACGTGTTGCGCGGGACTCTCGCTACTTCACTTATCTGCGCGACAGCCGCGCCGACATCCGTGTGGTTCTGGGCGATGCACGCCTCTCACTGAGAGGCGCGCCCGACCGGGTCTATGGCCTGATCGTGCTTGATGCTTTCAACTCGGACGCCGTGCCCCTTCACCTGCTTACGCGCGAAGCTCTTCGACTCTACCTCACGAAACTTTCGGACCACGGAATCCTGGCCTTCCACATCTCAAACCGTTATCTCGATCTTCGGCCTGCGGTGGCGGCCCTCGCCCGCGATGCCGGAGTGGCATGTCTCCTGGGAGACGATTCGAAGATCAGTGCCGATGCGCAGAACGCGGGCAAAGATCCCTCACTCTGGGTCGTCATGGCTCGCCAGCAAACGGATCTCGGTAAGCTGCCCCGCGGTGGCATATGGACAAACGTGCGGGAGGACAACTCGAGAAGAGTCTGGACCGACGATTTCTCCAACATCCTGAGCGCGGTCAGATGGTGGAATTAAGATCTGAGCTTTGTGATGCAGCCAACGTGCTTGCATCGTCGCCGCCGTTTTGTGGTAAAGTTCAGCTATGGAAATCAAAGTCAATGTCCAGGAGGAACTCGCGGCGCAGGCTCGGGAGCGTGGTTTGCAGCCGGAAGCTTACGTGGAAGAAATTCTGGCGCGCCAAGTAGCCACGCGGTCGGTAGTCAACCGGCCGGCACGCACTTCCGACGAAATTGGTGCCTGGCTTGACTCGATAGCCCAGTTCTCCGATAAGGTCCCGCCGTTACCGGAGACCATCTCCAGGGAATGGATTTACCAGGATCACAACTAAATGGGTCTGACGACTCTGCGCCGGTGCGGCTTCCATGCTACGTTTGCGGCGCCCGGCTCACTAAATCCCTTGGTGGCGTCCGGGCCCCATGGCGGATATGGAGAATTTCGATGAACCGCTTGCCCGCGTCGATTCGGTAGTAAACCAGCAAGGGGCTATGAAGCAACTTGCGCACGTGAGACCGCTTGGGGACGACGCTGCCCAAGCGCGGAAAACGAGTGAGCATATCAAGGTGATCCAAGAGGGAGCCGCCAAACCGCGAGGCGGCCTCCGCATTGTCTCGGGCGATGTGGTTGATAATCTCTTCGAGATCGTTCAGCGCTCTTTGCGTGTAGAGGAGGCGGTAATCCACTGGGTCAATCGTTTGCGGACGTCTTCCGTGGTTACGGTTCGACCCGCTTCGGCGTCCCGAATCCCCTCGTCGATGGCGGCAAGCGTACCTTCGTCCTCATCGTCGAGGGCCGGAACCGGTTTCTCGAATTCGAACTCTTTGACCTTTCCCATAGAGCAATAATATCTGCGCTGGGCGTTTAAAGCAACTGGGTTGTTTTGCTCCGTGACGCACTGGAGTTGGCGGACTCAGCGGTTCGGAGTCTGCCTCGATCCGAAGGGGCGCCGGTCGGAGAACAACTGACGGGCCAGCGCCAGCCGCTAAGGTAGAGGATACCGGGTGAAGAGCCTACCGGCTTGCGGAAGCGGGGCAATCCGATTACCCTAGGAGTCGGAACCTGCGGGCGATGACGGTCAGCCTCGAACAACACAACATCGAGATTCACGAGAATCGGCGGCATTGGGAAAGAAAGCCGCTGCTGCGCAAGGTTTATTCCCAATTTGGCCGCGAGATCGCCAAACGCGTTGATCCTGGGCTGCCGGGCCTGGTGGTTGAGCTAGGCTCCGGGATGGGCCACATCAAAGAGCACCTGCCGCACTGCATCACCACCGACATGTTCGCGAACCCGTGGCTCGACCGCGTGGAGGACGCCTATGAACTCAGTTTTGCCGCGGGCGCCGTCAGCCATCTGATACTCTTTGACGTGTGGCATCATCTGGAATATCCTGGCACGGCGCTGCGCGAGTTTTACCGCGTACTGACCGAGGGCGGGAAGGTCATCATCTTCGATCCGGCCATGGGGCTGCTGGGCCGATTGGTTTTTGGCAACTTTCATCACGAGCCGCTGGGGCTCGGCGATGAGATCCGTTGGGAGGCCCCTGCGGACTGGAGGCGCGAGGGGCACAGCTATTACGCCGCGCAGGGCAATGCCAGCCGCGTCTTCGGGTCAGGCGAGTTCCGGGAGAGGCTGGGGAGTTGGCATTTGGCTGAGGTGACGTACTTCTCCGGGCTGGCCTATTTGGGAACGGGCGGATTTCGCGGGCCGCAACTTTATCCCATGGCCGCGCTGCCGGCGCTGAATTGGGTGGACTCGTTTCTCTCGCGGTTTCCGCGCCTGGCGTCGAGGATGCTGGTGGTGCTGGAAAAGCGATGCGCCTCGTTCGGCTAAGAACCAGAACAGCTCACGCCAAGGCGCCAAGGCGCAAAGAAGCGCAAAGTTAGTGACCTTCCTTCGCTTTGCGAACTTCGCGCCTTGGCGTGAAACCGGTTTGTTCGTTGAGGAATTGACGCACGCGCCCTTCGCCCGAGGCTGCGGTCGTCGCCGACGAAGACGGAGGGCGGTCGACCGCGTAGCGCTTATGCAGACTCGACTCAAAGCCACCAACGCACAGTCACCGCCAGGGCCGGATTCGGCGCCTGCCTGGGGTCCCCAGGCGCTCGAGGCGCAAAATGAGCGCAACCGGCAACACCAGGCCGTGTATGCCGGCAGCCGAGCCGGCTGGATACGCCGGAACCGGTATTACCACGAGTGCCTGAGGCGCCTGCTCCGCCACCTGGTCGAGCCGGGCAAACGGGTCCTGAACATTCGCTGCCAGAACGGGTTTCTTCTCGACGCGCTCGAGCCCGGCTACGGCGTGGGCCTGGAAATCAGCCGGGAGATGGTGGACGTAGCGCGGGCCGAGTACCCACGCTTCAGCTATCACCAGGCATTTCCGGAAGATTTCGAGTGGAAGGAGAAGTTCGATTACATTCTGCTCTGCGATGTGGGTGATGTCGCGGACGTGCAGAAGACGTTGCTGCGCCTCGAGAGCGCCTGCGATCGGCACACGCGCCTGGTGATCTACGCCTTCAATTATCTCTGGGAACCGCTGATCAACCTGGCTCAGCGGCTGCACCTGAAGATTCCCCAGACCGAGCAGAACTGGCTCTCCGAGCACGATTTGATCGGCCTGCTGACCTTGAGCGGGTTCGAGTGGCTGAAGACGTATCGAACCGCATTGTTTCCCAAGTACGTGCCCTTGTTGTCGGCATTCTTCAACCGCGTGGTGGCGAAACTGCCTTTGATCGGGCGCCTGTGCATGGTTGAGGTGCTCGTCGCCAGGGCGGTCCCCAAGCCTGTCGATGCCTCCAGTGTCAGCGTTTCGGTCATTGTCCCTTGCAAGGACGAGCGCGGAAATATCGAAGCCGCCGTCACCCGCATGCCGGAGCTGGGGCGTTCGACAGAGACCATCTTCTGCGATGACAAGTCGACCGACGGAACGGCGGACGAAGTCCGGCGCATGCAGCGATTGCATCCGGAGCGCCGCATCCGCCTGGTGGAGGGTCCGGGTATCTGCAAATCGAAGAACGTCTGGAAGGGCTTCGAGGCTGCGACGGGGGATATCCTGTTGATCCTCGACGCCGACCTGACGGTGATGCCCGAGGAACTGCCGTACTTCATTCACGCCATTACGCGCGGCGGCGCTGAGTTCGTCAACGGGTCGCGATTAGTCTACCCGATTCCGAAAGCGGCCATGAAAACCGCCAACGTCTTCGGAAATAAATTCTTCAGCGCCGTGTTTTCTTATTTGCTCGGGCAGCGGATCAAAGACACGCTGTGCGGCACCAAGGTGCTCTGGCGCAGCGATTGGGAAAGGATTCGCCCCATGATCGGCACCTGGGGCACTATGGACCGCTGGGGCGATTACGAACTTCTCTTCGGCGCCGCCAAACTCGATCTCCGCATCCTCGATCAACCTGTTCATTACCAGGAGAGGATCTTCGGCGCCACTAAGATGACCCAGGTCTTCAAAAACGGGTTGACGATGCTGCGCATGTGTTGGCACGGATTTCGAAAGCTCAAGATGGATTATTGATTTTTCTACGGTTCACTCATTAGAGTGTCGGACCCCCTCACCCCCGGCCCCTCTCCCCCAAGGGGGCGAGGGGGGCAACTCCTCCGCCCCCTCGCCCCCTTGGGGGAGAGGGGCCGGGGGTGAGGGGGTCCGGCAAGATCGCGAGGCAAGCTCATGGCTCCTCCGCTGGCGTTTATCACCGGTTCCTGTGGACTCATCGGTTCAGAAGTGAGTTTGTACTTCAGCCGGCAGGGGTTCCGAATTGCCGGGCTGGACAATAACCAGCGGGCGGTATTCTTCGGTCCGGCGGGTGACACAAGCTGGGTCCTGGAGCGGCTGCGGGCTTCGATTCCCGGTTACGAGCATCACTCCGTTGATATTCGCGATCGCGACGCGATTCTTGGTCTGGTCGCAGAGCTGAATCCCGCCGTCATCATTCATACGGCCGCCCAGCCATCGCACGACCGGGCTGCGGCTATCCCCTTCGACGATTTCGACGTCAATGCGACGGGAACGCTGAACCTGCTCGAGGCCGCGCGGCGCGCCTGTCCGGAATCGCCCTTCATCCACATGTCCACCAATAAAGTCTACGGCGACAGGCCCAACACCATTCCGCTGCGCGAGCTCGAGACGCGCTGGGAATACGATGACCCGGCCTACCTCAACGGGATTCCCGAGTCATTTCCGATTGACCAGTCGAAGCACTCGCTTTTCGGCGCCTCGAAGGTAGCTTCCGATGTCATGACCCAGGAATATGGACGGTATTTCGGGATGCCCACCTGCTGCCTGAGAGGCGGCTGCCTGACGGGTCCCAACCATTCGGGCGTGGAGCTGCACGGATTTCTGAGCTACCTGGTGCGCTGCAACGTCGAGGAGCGAGAGTACAAGGTTTTCGGCTACCGAGGGAAACAGGTGCGCGACAACATTCATTCCGAAGATGTCGCCCGCATGATGCATGAATTCTACCGCCATCCTCGTTGCGGCGAGGTCTACAATCTGGGCGGCGGGAAGGAAAACTCCTGCTCGATTTTGGAGAGCTTTCGGATGGTGGAGCAGATCACCGGAAAGGGACAAAGATACGCCTACGTCGAGCAGAACCGGGCAGGCGACCACATCTGCTACTACAGCGATCTGAGCAAGCTCAAATCGCATTTCCCAAGTTGGGGAATCACCAAGTCCCTTAAAGTGATCTTGCAGGAGATCGCCGATTCCTGGATGGCCCGCCTGCAGAGGGGCGGGGGGGCCATTTAGGACAATTTGTCATGCATCTTATGCTCCATTTCGTGCGTCCGCCATACGGAATGGTGTATTTCACAGGCTGGCCGCCTGCCCAGCGCCTTCCCGCGCCCTTTCAAGAGTTTGGTTAACTCTTTATCCGTCAGTAGCTTGAACAGGTTTTGAGGCGTTCTGCCAGCATTGGCCCTTACCTTGCTCAGAAAACAAGTGGAAGAAATCCTAAGGAGGTCTAGACCTAGCATGAAGAAACTTCTGTCCATGTTGTTCGCTGGCATGATCATCTTCTCATTGGCCATGCCGGTGTTCGCGCAAGATACCACGCAGGAAACCACCAAGGCCGCGAAGACGAAGAAGACGAAGGCGACGAAGACAAAGAAAACAAAGGCTGCGAAGACCACTTCCAGCTCCACTCAGTAAGCTTCGTTCTCTTCTGGCCAAGCACGACTTAGACTCTGAATCCTAAGCCCCCGTCTCGTGTGGCGGGGGCTTTGCTTTTTTGGCAGTGATACAGTTTGAGTTTGTAGCGGCGAGTTTACCTCGCCACGTGGCGGCGTAAAGCCGCCGCTACATCAAACTGTACCACTACCTTGCTTTTTGTGTGGTTGACAGTTCGCCCCTTGGAAGCCAAACTATGTGAGTGAAGGTCGCCGCAGTTCAGAGTGGTGGGGCACATGCCAGGTGAAATGAAAGATGCGAGTGGGGAATCGCCGGTCATTTCTGCGAAAATAAGTAACCCCGCCGGTACTCCGCTCGAAACACCCAGCGACGCCGCGAAAGCCGCAGTCCGCACCGTCTCGCTTGAGCAGGAGTTGATCTCGCGCGGCCTGCGGATGACCCATCAGCGGCGTCTGTTGATTCAGATCATCCAAGCCGCCGAAAGCCATCTCGATGCGGTTGCACTGTGGCAGCGCGCCCGGAACCAAGATCCTACTCTCAATAAGGTGACTGTCTACCGCACCTTGGCCATGTTGAAGAAACACGGCTTGGTGGATGAGCTCGACCTGATGCACTTGCGCGGCGGAAAACACTATTACGAGGCGCGCGCGAGTCGCGACCATATTCACTTGGCCTGCCTCAAGTGTGGCCGTATTCAGGAATTCGAAAGTTCGCTCTTCGAGAAACTCAAGGGGCAGATTGAGCGCCAGCGTCGCTTCAGTATCAAAGTCGTGCGGGTAGAAGCCGGCGGTTACTGCGACACATGTCAGTAATAGCAGTTCCTGGTGAGCCGTCCCAACTCACCGACTACCTTCAGGGTTTAGGCAAAAATGCGCGAAGCGCCTTGGGGTCGCCAGGAACCGCCGAGTAGGCGCGACTGGGTGAAAGGCGGCGTCAAGCCGCCGCACTCCAAGGCGCCTTTGGCGCAAGCCCAGGACAAAATGTTCGCCCACGGGGTAAGAAAATCCGCAGAGCAGCTAACCACTATCCAAGGCTCGTGCGTCTAACTACCGACAGCATGTAGAGGTTGCAGTGTCGTTGGGAACGACTGGCAAGGTGCTGACTAGGGAATGACGCTGGCTGTCGCGCGCTTGTTTTATTGTCCCCTGTCATTCATAATGGCCACTGCAAGGCAGCTTGTTGGGGCTGCGGGAGTTCGGAACGATGACCAAAGAACTGCGCGCTATCGCCACTTGCCTTTTCTTAATCGGGCTTTCGGGTTGCAGCCCTGGCGACCAAGCATATCGTGAAGCGCGAAAAGCGGAACTTCGCAAGGACTGGGACACCGCGCTGGTCGACTATGAGAAAGCGGGCCGCGAGCAGCCGGAGAACGCCAAGATTATCATTCATGAGAGGTTAGTTCGCACCCAAGCTGGCGCGGCGCACTTAAAGCAGGGCCAGCGCTTGTTGAAAGAGGGGCGCACGGACGATGCAGCGGGCGAATTCCAAAAGGCCGTGAGCATCGATCCGACCAACCAAGCCGCGGCCTCCGAACTCGCCAAAGCAACGGCGGCCCAAGCGGCGGCCAGGAAAGCGCGGGAGTCCGCCCTCAAGCAAGCCTTGAAGAGCACTGCGGAAGCGGGGAATGCGCCGGAAGTTAAGTTGAAGCCCTTCGACACCAAGCCGTTAACGCACTTCCGCATGACGGCCGACAGCCGCAAGGTCTTCGAGGCGCTAGGCAAGCTCGCCGGCTTGAATGTGGCTTTCACGTCTACTTTTCGCCCTACGCCACAGTTTTCCGTAGATCTCTCCGAAGTGACCCTCGAGGACGCGCTCAACATCGTGGCGCTCCAGACCCACAGTTTTTGGAGACCGATCACCACCAATACGATTCTGGTGGTTCCGGACACTCCCACGGATCGCCGGGATTATGACGAGGAAGAGCTCAAGACGATTTACCTCTCCAACCCGCTGGCGGCTGCGGACCGCACAGCCATAACCACCGCCTTAAAGCAAGTTCTGGGACTGAACAGAATCATCGATAACCCGGATTCGAATTCCATCGTGATTCGCGATAACCCCGCGAAAATCGCGGCCGCCGAGCAGCTTGTACACCAACTGGACCGGGGTAAAGCCGAGATCGTGATGGAAATTTCGGTGGTGGAAGCCGACCGCGACCGGGCTCGGGATCTGGGGCTGTATCCTGCCACGGTGACGTCCTCTGGGAGCATCACGCCGGGAATTCAAGGCGGGGCGGTGTACGCGCCGTCTCTGACGACGACGTCTTCGTCAGGAACGGCGACCCCTACAACTCCTTCCGGATTCCACCTGAGCACCAATGATTTCGCCCTGGTTGTGCCCAGCATTGCGGCCAATGCCATCTTGAACGACACTCGAACGCATATTATGCAGAACCCGCAGATTCGAGCCACGGATGGGCAAAAAGCCTCACTCAAGATTGGAGAGAGTGTTCCTTTCGCGACGGGTAGTTTTCTCCCCTCGCTAGGCGCCAGTTCGACCACAACCGGGGTAGGCTTGCTAGCCAGTACGCAGTTTCAATTCAAGGACGTGGGCGTGATCCTGGAGCTTACGCCACACCTGCTTGCTACCGGGGAGGTGGCGATCCACGCCTCGATCGAGATATCCTCCGTGGGAGCGAACGTCACGGTGGGCGGGGTGAGTGAGCCGACGTTCGGGGAAAGGAAGATCGAGCACGACATACGACTCCAGGAGGGCGAAACCAGCGTCCTCGGCGGCCTCATCCAATCAACGCTCACGCATACGGTGGCGGGCGTCCCCTTCTTGGGAGACGTTCCGGTTTTGCGTTACTTGTTTTCGACCGAGCACCAGGAAAGAAATGATCAGGAAGTCCTGATTATGCTGACTCCGCGCGTCGTGCGCCTGCCGGAACCCTACGCGGGCGCGGAAAGCAACGCCACCTTGACCGGCGGGCACCTGCCTGGAGGCGCGACTGCTCCGACGCCGGAGATTCCCGGTCAACCGCCCGGTGAGCCGCAATGAGTCCACGAAATGGCGGATTCACATTCGTCGAGTTGATGGCGTCGATTACCATCATTTTGCTTCTCACCACTATAGCTCTTCCCTTGGCTCGCCTTCAGATTCAGCGCACCAAGGAGGTCGAGTTGAGGCGAGATCTGCGGGAAATGCGGAGCGCCATCGACCATTACAAGGATTTTTCCGACCGCGGCGTGATACAGGTCAAAGCGGACACGTTTGGCTATCCACCTGACCTTCAGACCCTGGTGGACGGGGTCGAGCTGAAAGGGGCGGCTGAGGCTAAGTACAAGTTTCTTCGCAGGCTGCCCATCGATCCGATGACCGAGTCGGCCGACTGGGGAATGCGCTCCATGCAGGATGACAGTGACTCGAGAAGTTGGGGCGGCCAGAACGTTTTTGACGTTTACTCCAAAAGCGATAATGTCGGCCTGGATGGGACAAAGTATAGCGATTGGTAGGGTGTAGCGCGGGCAGGATGCCCGCGCGACAGTGCATGAGGGGCGTTGAATGGGACGAATTAAAATGATCGTCAAGAACCAAGGGTATTGCAACTCCCGAGCCTTTACGCTTCTCGAACTGATGGTGGTCCTGACCGTGCTCCTGATCCTTGCGACCATGTCGATGCCCATTTTCCAAGCCGCCATCGTGCACGCGCGGGAAGCGGTGTTGAAAGAGGACCTGTTTACACTCCGAAAGCTTATCGACGAATATACTTTGGACAAGGGGAAACCCCCAAGCTCACTGGATGACTTGGTGGAGGCGGGTTATCTGCGGGGCGGGCTTCCCGTGGATCCTTTCACAAATTCGAGCGAGACCTGGCAGACGGACACGGACGAGGTTCCTACTGGCGCCAACCAGGCCACTTCCGGCATCGTGAATGTGCACAGCGGCGCGAGCGATACAGGGCTCGATGGAACCGCGTACAGCAGTTGGTAAGGCAGTCGAGAGTCGAGGAGTCGAGAAGTCGAGGAGTTAGGGGCACCGGAAGCCAGGACGTTGAGAAGGCGGAAGTGAACTTCTTTTAGCTTCTCGACTCCTCGACTTCTCGACTTCTAAACTTGAATGGATTTCGTTTGCAAACTCGGAACGGACGCGGGCAAGGTTTTTGTCCAGACGGAGCAGGCCGCCTCGGAAGCGGAACTGCGTCATCGGTTGAAGAGCGAAGGGTTTTATGTTTTCTCTGTCCGCTCCAAAGACATTTTGGGAGCGAGGTGGACGGCCCGGCGCCAGGGCCACATTAAAGCGGACGAATTCCTGGTCTTCAATCAACAATTCCTGACGCTTTCAAAATCCGGCTTGCCCTTACAAAAATCGCTGGAACTGCTGGCAGGCCAAGCGCAGAGTGAAGCCTTGCGCGCCGCCCTGATCAAGATCCAGGAGAAAGTGCGTGCGGGGGCGCTGCTTTCCGAAGCCTTCGAATCGGTGGGCCAGTTTCCCAAGATGTACGCCGCCACGCTGCGCGCCGGGGAGCGGAGCGGCAGCCTGGACCGGGTGCTTGCTCACTACCTCGCTTATCAGAAGACGTCGCGCTCCTTCCGCAAGAAATTCATTTCCGCCTTAATTTATCCGGCTTTTCTGATGGCCTTCCTGATAGGGCTGATCTCGTTTGTGGTCACCTTCGTGGTTCCGCGCTTCGCCAACCTCTATGCTGAGCTGGAAGTGCAGCTTCCGCCCCTGACGCTTTGGTTCATCGCTTTCTCACTGGGGATAAAAAAGTTCGCAATACCCATCGCCGTGGGCATGGTGGCGGCCGTGATGGCGACGCGCGGCGTGCTCCGTTCCCGGCGGGTGCGCCTGGCCTGGGAGCGCGCCAAGTTTGGCATGCCGAAGCTGGGCAAGTTGCTGCTCAAGTTTTCGGTGGCGGAATTCGCGCGCACGCTCTCGACCCTGCTCCAGGGTGGAATTCCCATTGTTGCCGCGCTCGAGAATGCGAAGGAATCGGTGACCAGCCCGCTGATGGCGGACGCTATTGCGGTGGCTGTAGGAGAAGTGACCGCCGGACGCGCGCTGAGCTCCAGCCTGCGTCCTTGCGGTTTGTTTCCACCCATGGCCTTGGATATGATTGAAGTGGGGGAATCCACCGGGGCGATGCCGGCCATGCTCGAGGCCCTGGCCGAGTTCTTTGAGGAAGATGTCAGCGTCGATCTGGCCACGCTGGTGGCTCTGGTTGACCCGATTATGATCGCTTGCATGGCGGTGGTGGTGGCGTTGGTGCTGATCGCATTTTATCTGCCCCTGTTCTCCATGGCCGCGCAGATACACTGAGGTGATAGTTGGAACAAAGCACTCCGGAACTCAGCGCTGAATTCGAGCAAGTACGGCAACTGGCAGCGCGCTATCATTTCGATTTCGTGGACCTGCGGGACTGTCGTCCGGACGCTGAATTGCTTCGCACTATCCCTCTCGACATGATGCTCCACTATCAGTTTCTGCCGCTCGAGGCGCACAATCACCAGCTCGTGATCGTGGTGGGCGACCCCACCGATCTCTCCCGGCTGGATGAGCTGGGAATGAAGCTCGACCGGCAACTGGTGATTCGGGTTGCTCCTCCCAGCCAGGTGCGCGACTTCCTGAAAAAAACCGAACCTTCGCAACGCGTGCTGGACGAGGCCACGGAGGAGTTTCGGCTGGATGTGATCAGCGAGGAGGAGGCGGCCGGGGAAGGCCTTTCGCTCGAGCACTTGGTCGAGGAGCGGGAAGTCAGCCCCATGATCCGGCTGGTGGATTCGATCATTTTCGCCGGGCTGGAGCGGCGCGCCAGTGATATTCACATCGAGAGCCGTGACAATTCCCTGGTGGTGAAGTTCCGGGTGGATGGCGTCCTCCAGCAGGCCATGGCTCCCCTGGCGCGCGAATTCCAATCCAACCTCATCACCCGCATCAAGGTGATGTCGGAGTTGGATATTGCCGAACGCCGTGTGCCTCAGGACGGCCGCTTTCGAGTCCGCTACCGCGGCCGTCCCATCGACTTCCGAGTTTCCATCATGCCCTCCATCCATGGAGAGGATGCGGTGCTTCGCATCCTGGATAAGGAATCGCTGCACGAGAAATTCCGCCAGTTGCGGCTGGAGGTCCTGGGGCTGGCGGACCGCGAAATCAAGCGGCTGCGAAAATTCATCCGCGAGCCCTACGGCATGGTGCTCGTGACCGGACCGACGGGAAGCGGCAAGACCACGACGCTTTACGCCGCGCTCTCGGAGATCAAGAGCGACGAGGACAAGATCATCACCATTGAAGATCCGGTCGAGTATCAGCTTCGCGGCGTGACTCAGATTCCCGTCAACGAAAAACGCGGTCTGACTTTCGCACGCGGCCTCCGGTCGATTTTGCGCCATGATCCGGACAAGATCATGGTGGGCGAGATTCGCGATAACGAGACCGCGCAGATCGCCATCCAATCCGCCTTGACCGGACACCTGGTGTTCACCACCGTGCACGCCAATAACGTGATTGACGTGCTGGGCCGCTTCTTGAACATGGGCGTCGAGGCTTATAACTTCGTCTCCGCTCTCAATTGCATCCTGGCTCAGCGGCTGGTAAGGACGCTCTGCGAAGAGTGCAAACGCCCGACGGATTTGTCGAGAGAAATGTTTGAGGAATCCGGCCAAGCCCCGGAGGCTTGGAGCGGCACAACCCTGTACGAGAGCGTGGGCTGCCAGGCTTGCAACCAGACCGGGTTCCACGGCCGCACGGCCATTGGGGAGTTGCTGGCCCTCTCAGATCGAGTGCGGGAACTTATCCTCGAGAAAAAACCCAGCTCGGAGATTCGCCGCGCGGCGCGGGAGACGGGAATGGTGTCGCTCCGCGAGTCGGCGCTCGAAAAAGTCCGGCTCGGCGTCACGACGTTTAAGGAGATCAACAAGGTCACCTTCGTGGAATAAGGATGAACTGGCAGACGCTAAAATCCAAAATCTTGCCCAAGTCCGGAGGAAGAACCGGCGCCTTCACTTTGCCCTCTGTCGTTCTCGACCTGCAACCGGGCTTCGTTGCGGGGGCAAGTCTGGACAGGAAATCGCGCCAGGTGCGCCGAGTGGCCGTCCGGCAGCTCGAGCCAGGAGCCTTGGAGCCCCTTGCCGGCCGGCCTAATCTGGCCAAGCAGGAGATTGTGCGGCGCGCCATCAAGGAAGTGCTGGAATCCGTCGGCAATGGCGGCGGCCGTCTGGGTATTCTTTTGCCGGACCCCACGGTGCGTGTCGCCATTCTGCGCTTCGAGACGCTCTCCGCCCGCCGCTCGGAAGCTGAAGCGCTGGTCCGCTGGAAAATGGGAAGCATCTTGCCGTTTCCGCCCGAGGAAGCCAGAGTTACCTTCCAACTGCTTTCCAAGGGAGAGCAATCGGTCGAGTTGCTGGCCATGGCGGTGCGAAACTCGATTATCGCGGAATACGAGGCGGTTCTGGAGGAGGTAGGCGCCGGCCCGGCGCTGGTGCTGCCTGCCACTGCGGCCCTGCTTCCGTTGTTGCCGGCTGGAAATGAAGGCAGCCAGGTCCTCGTGCATGTCTGCTCAGGCTCGGTGACTTCCGTGGTGGTGGTCGGAGACGGGATCAGCTTCTGGCGCAATCGCCAGCTCGAAAATCTCACGGCCGCCGACGACTCGGAGGTCGTGAGCGAATTTGCGCGCGTCGTGGCGGCTTGCAGGGACCACTTGAAAAGCGAAATCGAGGACTTATACATTTACGTGCGGCCGCCCGCCAGCTCCTCGCTCGACAATGAAATTGGAAAAGTGACCGGCCGGCGCGTGCAATTCCTGACCGGCGATGCTTCGCAAGCCGAGAGCCTCCAACCTCCCGAAAAGAAGATCTTGGAGGGTTTTGGCATGACCTTCGCCGGGCTTTTGGAGAACCGGAACTAGACGGATGAGAGTGACCCTCAATCTCGCCATCCCGCCCAGCGCGCAGGAGCGTTATGCGCTGGTCTGGGCCATCCCTGCCACGCTGCTGGGCATCGCAGGAGTGGTTTTGATCCTGGTGTTTACGGTTCGGACCTACCGTCAATACAAGGTCGTGGCAAGGTCCGTCGCGGAATACCAGGACCGGGACAACGTGGTGCGCGCCCAGGAAATGGCCGTGCGCAGACAACTGGACGAGCCGCAGACGCGCCGGCTTCTCAATGACGTGCAGTTTGTGAATTCGCTCATCGAACAGAAGCAGGTTTCATTGACAGGACTTGTGGCGGACATCACTGATCTCATCCCTGACGATGTGCGGCTGAGTTCACTGGCGATGGCGCCTGACAAAGAGGGGCTGGCCATCCGGTTCGTCATCACGGGCAAGAACGCGGGAGCCATCGAGAGTTTTCTGAGCAATCTCGAGGACTCTCCAAGCTTTAAGGATGTGGCGATTATCAACGAAGGGTTTGAAGTGACGGGCGCGAGTGCCGAGCTCGAGAACATCGCCTGCACCGCGCACTATCTGGTGGGCGAGCACCAATCCGGGGGGGAATAATTGCGCAAGACTCGACACCAGATCGTAGCACGCATCTTTCAGGTCGTGGGTGTTTCCCTGCTGGTGATCGATGGGTTGCTCTATTTCCTGGCCTATCAGCACATGCAATCGGAGCTTTCCTCCCAGCTTCAGCAATTTGCCGCCTTGCGCCAGAGCATCTTCGACGGCGAGGCTCGCATCGAGCGGCTGAAGAAATCCCGTGAAGCCTTGCCGGACACCGGCAAGAAGCTGGCGTCGCTCATCGAGGACCACACTCCGCCGCGGCGGCAGATGTATTCACAAGCCTCGAAGCTGGTGCACCTGGTGGCCGAGCAATCGGGAGCTCAACTCGGCAAGGTGGCCTTCAAGGAAGACACCAAGAGTAGCGGACCGCTGGTTCGTTTGGCCGTGCTGATCGATGTCGAGGGCACTTTCCCGGAGCTGCTGAAGTTTGCGCATGGACTCGAAACTGCCAACGAGTTGCTGGAGATTCGCAGTTTCAACCTGACGGAAGGCAAGGAGAACCCGCTCGAGTTGCGGTTGGCGGCAGATTTGTACGTGACACCATGAACTTATTCGGTCGCTTTGAAAAATGGAGCGTTTTCGTTCTGGGCGCGGTTTCGCTGGCACTGATCGTAAATCTCGTCATTCAGTACCAGCGAATGAGCGCGGAGGGCAAGCGTCCGGCGACCCTCGCTCCCGAGGTCAAACATCTGAAGCCTCCGGCGGCGAAGACTTCCGCTAGCGCCAAGGCAAGCGCCAAAGCGGCGAGTGCAAAGCCGGTTGGGAAACCGGCAGGAAGAGCACCGGATGAGCTGTCACGATATGACTCAGCGGTGGAGGTGGCCCTGCTGAAAGGATATGAGGAGCGACCGATTCCCCAGTTGGACCGGAACCCCTTCGACTTCGTGACAGCTCCAGCGCCGGTCCCGCGCCAAGTGACCGCAGGCGGACCAGCGCCCGCGCCGCCAACTCCGCCTCCCCCCGTGACCCTGAAGGTCATGGGGTATTCGGAAGGCGCGGGAGGAGCGGACGAAGCGATGATTTCGGATGAAGACCAGGTTCTGGTGGTCCACGCCGGTGATGCCGTCGGGACTCGATACAAAATCATTAAGATTACAGCTACGGTGGTTACCGTTGAAGATTCTACCAGCCATCAGACGGTTGATTTGCCCGTGCCGCAGTAAGGCGACGCCGGGTCGCGTCATTCCCGGACCAGTGGGAATCGCTTTGGCGATTCGCCGGCATCGCACGGTTGACGGGCGGAGTGCCTGCCGGTGCGGGACTTCCGCCGGAGCGGTGAGCCGCGGCTTTGCGCTTCTCATCGTTATGGTGGCAGCCGCGGTGCTGCTGATCAGCCTCACCGCGGCGCTGCCCAGCATTTATCAGGAGGGCCAGCGGGAGCGAGAAGAGGAGCTCCTGTTCCGGGGCATCCAGTACGCTCGCGCCGTGGCGAGTTTCCACCAAAAGTTCCAGCGATACCCGGTCAGCGTCCAGGATTTGACCAAGCTGACCAATGGGTTCCGATTCCTGCGCAAAGAATATGCTGATCCCATGACTCCCGGTGGCAAGTGGCGCTTCATCCATGCCAACTCGCAGGGCGTTCTGTTGGATTCCAAGACGCAAGGTCCTCCACCCGGAACGCCGGGACAACAGGGTACGGGACAAGGGCCCGGAGGCTTCGGGAGTACAAACCCTACGGGCATGGCTGGAGGTGGTTTTGGCCAGATGGGCGGCGGCTCGAGTGGGTTTGCACAGCAAGGCGGGTCAGCAAGCTCTTTCGGCCAATCCGCGGATAGCGGATTCGGCCAGCAGGATTCAGGGGCGAGTGGATTTAACCAACAGAGCACCGGTGGAAGCGGCTTTGGCCAGCAGGGTATGGGCGGAAGCGGCTTGGGCCAGCAGGGTATGGGTGGAAGCGGATTCGGCAACCAGTCAACGGGCGGTTTCTCGAGCCAGTTCGGCGGCGGTTCCAATGCCCAGCAGAATTCCGGATTCTCGAGCGGAAGTACCCAGGGCGGCGGAACGTTCATTGTTGGGGTTGCCAGCACCAGTCACAAGGAATCGATCCGCACCTGGAACCAAAAGAACCACTATGACGAGTGGGAGTTTATCGGAATTGACCTGGGCGCCCTGGGTATTGCGACCTCTATCCCGGGTTTGCCGCAAGGCTTCAATCAGAACCCGGGCCAGGGAAATCAGCCGACCGGCTTTGGGCCATCAAATCCAGGAAACCCGTCGAACGGCTTTGGCTCGCCAAACCAGCCGGGCTTTGGCCAGCCGGGCAATCCCACGGGCACGGGGCAAAATCAGGGTGGGTTTTCGTCCTCAGGCGGAAGCGGCTTCTCACCACAGTGATCCAATGTTAAACTTGCAGCGGATGAGGTGATTCTGGCTCGCGACCTGCAAACGGGGTGGGCGCGGGTTTATCTCGCCGGATGGCGGCGTAAAGCCGCCTCTACGGCCAACCTGGTAAAGAAATTATGAATCGTATTTGGCAGATGATGCGTGCCAATCTGGTTCGAAGGGTACCTCTCGCTCTGGGCATGGGTGTCTGGCTGTTTGCCGCCGCATGCAGTTCGTCGGCGCCGCCGACCACGGGGATCGTCGTTTCTATCAGTCCGACAACGGCTTATGTCCCGGTGTCCTCCTCGTTGATGTTTGCGGCCACCGTGTCAGGAAGCGCCAACGCCCTGGTGGTGTGGAGCGTGAACAACGTGGTAGGCGGGAACGCCACCCTGGGTTTCATTGAATCTAACGGTTTTTACCGCGCGCCGGCCGCCGTGCCTACACCCAACCAGGTGACGGTGACAGTAACCAGCCAGTACGGAGCCAGCGAACATGCTTCCGCTACCGTCACGATCGTTCAACTGTCTTCCACGGCGCAGCCCGTGCAGGTCGCTTCCGGCCAAACCATCTCCAATATTAATCTGCAAGTTTCGGCGTTGACCCCCACCTTGTCGATTTACGCCGGAGGAACGTGCAGCGGCAGTTCTTGCACGACGGCGCCGACCGGGGCGCAGGTCGCGCAGGGCAGTTCGGCTAGTATCTATCTGGTGGGCAGCGGGCTGATTGCCGGAACTGTCTACTCGATCAGCGGGCCGGCTAGCGACGTGGCCGTGACGCAGCCTGCCGGCGCGCAGTTCGGACAGACGGTGAACGGGACCCCGACGGTGACGTTCGATATCTCGGTCAGCGCCCAAGCCGTGCCCGGGCTGCGCAATATCATGGTCTCCAATCCTGCCACGGGTGAACTCTCGGTCTTTGTCGGCGGCTTGCAAATTGCTACCCCCGAGGCAACAACACCATGAAGATGTCCGCTCGAGGTTTCGCGCCTTCACTGCAGTCCGCCGGTCGCGGGAAAGGATTCGCGTTCGGCGCGCTTCTGGCGCTGCCGGCGGTGATTCTGGCCGCGGTCCCAGCGTCCGCCACCACGCTCGTGCGGATGAGCCTGGACCAGATTACCGAGGCCTCCACCGAGATCGTCCGCGGCCACGTGCTCAGCCAGCAGACGCTCTGGAACCCCCAGCACACTCGAATCTACACTTACACATCCCTCGAAGTGGACCAAACTTACAAGGGCAATCCTCCGTCCTCCGTCGTAGTTCAGCAACCGGGCGGCACGGTCGGCAAGGTGCGTCTGTTCGTGGCGGGAACAGTGCAGTTTCACACGCAGTCAGCGTACATGTTATTTCTGGAGCGATCGCCGGCCGACTCCAGCAAATTCCTTCTGGTCGGAATGATGCAAGGTGCTTATCGGATCTACCGCGACCCGAAAACCCAGGCGGAAACACTCTTCTTGCCGATGGGTTCGCTGGCCCGCGGCGTCCCGGAAACAGGGCCTGCGTCGCTCATCGCGGGGCCGGCGGTCCCGGTCCATCAGTTTCAAAGGGATCTTTCCACTTCGCTCACGAGGCCGTTGGCGATTCCGCCGGGAACGGCCATTCCGGTGGCCATCAGTTCCGCGCGATCTGCCGGTGTAAGGCGCAGGGATGTCAGAGGACGCACCACCGCCGACCTTTTCCCCAACTCGGGATTGATCATTCCCGCCGGCAGCCCGCTGGCGGGAAGGGCGGAGCAAATCGGAGATTCCTGGAAGATCTCCTGGACAGACGTTTCAATTCGCGGCAAGCAGGTCCTGCTGTCGGCCCGAAGCACGGAACCTGCCGAGGGTTCGTTGCAGGGACGAACCCTGGTGGTCAAGGTGAGGTGAGGATGCGGGAGGGCAAGAGAATCTTGCAAGTTCGTCGCAGCATTTTGTTTGGGTCGGCGGGGGCTTTGACGCTGCTGGGCGCGATCCTGGCGTTTGCCTTCACCACTTATCAGAATGACGTGGGGGAGGTGCCGCCCACCACTAAGTCCCCGGAAATCCCCGGAGTCGCGGTGCCCTCGGTTTGGCCGAATGCCTCGTTCACCTGGGTCTTGGATAACCCTGGCACGCCGCCGGCAAACGTTGATACCACGGATGGCACAAATCCCCTGCCACTTCAGACCGTCCTCATGAATTCCGCTAACGCTTGGGCAAGCGGGCTGGTCAACGGCCAGCAACTGACGAACGTCGGCATCACCAATGGCCCCGATGTCACCAACCTTCCCAACCCGCAGGTGGATTGCACCAACGTCGTCACCTTCAACGATAGCAACCCCACCGATTTTCCCACCGGCACGGAAACGGTGGCTTTTACGACGGTGACTACAGATTATGTGCGCGTGGGGCCGCCCCAGACGCCGGGAACGATTTACACCTTTACAGAGTGCAACAGTGAAGAAACGATTAAGTCCACTTCACCCGCCATCATTTTTGACGCGGACATCGCCTTCAATCCCAACGTTCAATTTTCCACCTCCACGCCGCCGCTGCCCAACGCGGTTGACCTGCAATCCCTGGCCACGCACGAATTCGGACATGCGCTGGGCCTCGACCATAGCGGAATTGCTCACACTGTGATGTTTCCCGCCGGAGACACCGGGGGAAGCCAGGAACGCACGCCGACCACCGACGACGTCATCGGCATATCTTTTCTTTACCCCTCCTCCAACTTTGCCGGCTATCTGGGTACGATCACCGGGCAAGTGAGCTTCGCCAATGTGGGCGGCGTGTACGCCGCACACGTGGTGGCGGTCGATGCGGCCACCGGCAACGTGGTGACGGATACCCTGACCAACCCGAACGGCGCTTACCAGTTATTTGTCCCGCCCGGCAGCTACAACCTGCTGATCCTTCCGCTCGCCCCCGACGATTACCATGGCATCTATTCGCTGAGCGATTTTTCCGGCTGGACGTGCGGCTACGACGAAAGCGCGCCCCCCTGCTGCAATCCCGGCGCCGGCCAGTGCATCGGCGCGCCCCTCGCGAATCCGACCAATTTCACCGGAAAGTTCTATTAACCAACTGGGTGGCTCCGATCGGTCCCCCGCCAAGACCCTTTCACCCTATCACCTCTTTGCCCTCTTCCCGCTCCGCAGGGGAGAGGGAAGAGGGAGGGAGTTGGGGTGAGGGGTCAGACCTGGGCTCATTGGGGGGTGTATACTGAGAGGTCAAATTACGGTAGGAGACCGCCTATGAACAGAATCGTAACTATTATTTTGTGCTCTTCGATTTGGCTCGTGGCGCTTGGGGCCTGTGCCATGGCGCAGGGCCAGCAGGCGCCTGCCGAAAAACCCAACGCGCTGCTGACGGGGAAACTGATTTACGTCGAACCGATGGCCGATGGTCTTGATCAGTGGATCATCGACTTTCTACGCCGCTGGGGGAAATACAAAATTACGAACAACCCGGAAGGCGTGGACCTGGTTGTCCAGTCCGTCAATCCCGATAAGGAACTCCAACTCGAGTCGCGTGGGGGCACCGCCGAGCCGAAGGGCGCCGACCGGCCGCCCTTGCCGATCAAGCGAAAGCACGGCGAACTCCCGGCAACATCAGTCAGCGTCGTGAATTGGGTCTCGAGCCAGACGGTTTGGCAGGCCGACATCCTGAATCGCAAACCCAAGAATAACGAGGCCGACGCACCAGCGGGACCAAAGACTCAGATTTTCGCTCGCTCCATGACCTCCGACCAGATTGCGCAGCGGGTTGTGGAGAAACTGAAGGCCTACGAGCAAGGTTTGGAGCAAGCGGGCGGCGGAAAGAAATAGCGCCGCACTCCAAGGCGCTGCGCGACTGTTTGCTCGAGGGACGCTCAATGCGAATTGCCATTACCGGCGCCGCGGGGTTGTTTGGGCATGGTCTGGTGGTGGCTTTCTCTTCCAGGCACACGGTGTATGCTTGGACGCGAGCGGATGCCGACATTACGGATGCCGAATCGGTGCGCGCGCTCATGGAACGAGTCCGCCCGGAACTGGTGGTCCACCCGGCGGGTATTCCCGATTTGGATATCGCCGATGCGGATCCGGAACGCGCTGATCGAGTAAACGTCGAGGGAACACGGCACGTAGTAGAAGCGGCGCGCGCGATCGGAGCGCCGGTCGTTTACATCTCGACCGACGCCGTCTTCAACGGACGAGGTAGGCGGCCTTATGTCGAGTCTGACCCGCCTGATCCGATTACGGTCTATGGACGCACCAAACTGGCCGGAGAAACCGTCACGCTGACCTTGCCGGAGCACTGGATCTTCCGCGTGCCCGTACTGTTTGGGCCGGGCAAGACGAATTTCATCGAGAAAGGCCTCCGCAAAATCGCCGCCGGAGAACCGTATATTGTGGCGGCCGACCAGGAGGGTTGCGCAACTTATACGGTCGACGCCGGTTACAAGATCATGGAAGTTGTCGAGGCTCGCCGCTATGGTCTCTATCACCTGGCGAACCAGGGAACCTGCACGCGCTACGAACTTGCCCGGCGCGCCGCGGAATTGGCTGGAGTGGATCCTGCCAAAGTCGTAGGCGCCCCGGCCGAGAAGATGGGGCGCCGCGCTCCCAGGCTGAAATATGCGGTGATGGATATGAAGGCCCTTCGTGCGGCCGGATTCTCACTTCCACGGCCCTGGCCGGAAGCCCTTGCGGAATACCTCCGGAGCCTGACCGTTTAACCGCTGTCCATAGCTGTCATCCTGAGCGCAGCGAAGGATCCCTGCAGTAGCTCGCAAATCGTTGAACCGGAGAGCCACTGCGGAGATTCTTCGCCGCGCTCAGGATGACAGCGGGTCCCTCAAGAAAAGCAGCGGGGCAGGTCGCTAGCGGAAAAATGAGTCGACGGGCGGAGTTGACGGCGGCGCCTGCCGGGAGGTTGAATCGGGTGGTGGAAAGCCCAAAAGGGAACGGAGCCCATCCCAAAGTTCGTGCATCAACCGATGCCGGGGGATGTACGGCCAGTGGTTCTTCTTAATCAACTCCATGGTTTGGGGGTCTGAGACATCGCCCGTGATCACCAGGACCTTTCCCACCAGACTAGGTCGGAGATTCTTAAGGGCTGAAACAGCTTCGGTAGCGGGCATCTGAGAGCAGCGGAGATCCAGCAGCACGGCGTCAAAGTTGTGCTTCTCGACCATGGCCAGCGCCTCGCGAGTGTTCGGGACTATATCGCCTTCGCATCGCAGTCCCGCCAGCAGCACGCAGAGGACGTTGCGGATGGAGGGTTCGTCCTCGATGATGAGCACCGTCCGGAGGTTGTGGGCCTGGTCCAAAACATCCTCGACGCGGCGGAGAAGGGAGTTGGAATTCGTCGTTCAAAATTCTGCCGGACTTCCGCAAGGAGCGGGAATCATTTAGAATTACCGCACCAATCAATTTTGCCGTCAAGAGTATTAAGGTACTGTGGGGGGTGTGGAGAACTCCAGATCGTGTCCCGGGAGGATTCGCGCCTGCATGGCGAGTATGCGCGCCCGGTCCGCGTGGTACTGCTTGCGGTGATGGGGAATCATGGTCAGGACTTTCTCGTCGTGCGTGCGGCTTAGCAGTGCATCGCCCGCGATCACGGTGCTCTGGTCCCTCCCATGAACGATGATGGAGGCGTGGCCGGGAACGTGTCCTGAGGTTACCAATCCTTCGAGGTCGTGGGGCAGAGGGTGCTTTTCGATCCAACGGAATTGGGAAGGGTTCCCCACGCGATTAGGATCCCACCAGCGCAAGGCGAACTTCCGCAGTTTGCCCATCATCTCCGCGGCTTGGTCGTAATCAAACGTCTCGGGATAATACTTCAAAATGAGCTTTTCCCAGTTCTGCTGGTCTAGCAGATCGGCGTAAGCGGCGCGGCACCAGTCATGGGATTCCTGGCAGCCAAAGATCTCGCTGCCCGGAAAGAGCGTGTTATTGGACACATGGTCGACATGGAAATGGGAGTTGATCACGATCCGGATGTCAGTGGGCTTCAGGCCGCGGGCTTCGAGAGCTTTGACAAGGGCGTACGCTTCGTGGGGCATCCCCGTGTCCACGATGACGTGCTGCCGCCGGTTGGAGAGGAGCACTGACGTGGCGCCATGCCAACTCCCCGGCAGTAGCACATCCACTTTCCACTCGCTGTTCCGCATCAACCTCCTTCAACGACACTCGACGCAGCACGGGCGCTCCGGCGAGCGCGAATTCGCTCTTGGTATCGGAGTTCCTCTGCTATTGGCCATTCTAACAGCAACCGTGAGGGCGCGACGACGCAATTTCCGGGTGAATCAGGCCTCGTCTTCGGCAAGCCACCGGCCGAGGCGGAGAATGTCCGCGGCCCGCGCCACGCCGATCGGTGTGGGCTTCCCGTCCGGTTCGACCACCACCACGTTCTCCGTGTTATGACGATCCATGTCTTCGATGACCTGACCAACCGTCTGTCCGCGTTGAGCCATCACATAGTCTTTGCGAGCGATCTCGCCGACTCGTAGCTGGGAGTTAATCCCCTTGAGCAGATCTCGGGCCTCTACGATTCCAGCCAGGCGGCCGTCCGTCTCGACGACGGGGATCACGCCGGTGGTTTCCGGAGTCACCTCGCGGACCTTGATTTTTACTTCGTCGTCGGGGTGCAGTGTGGTGAACTCCTTGCGCATGACCTGCTCGATCCGGGTCCGCATCAACACCGGCACGGAATAATCCTGCACCACCAACAAGCCGCGCTTCACCAGCTTGCCCGTCATGATGGATTCGGCGCTGAAAAGCCGCACGAACCCGTCGGAGACGACGCAGCAAACCACCAAGGGGAGAATCGCATTCGGGTTGCGGCTCAGTTCGAAGAGGAACACGATGGAGGTAAACGGGGCGCGCGCTATTCCGCCAAAAACTGCCGCCATGGCGACCAATGCGTAAAAGGCGGGATCGCTGACCAGACCGGGCAAAAAGTGATGCCAAATCTGCGCGTAGACAGCCCCAATTCCTCCCCCTACGATCAGGGAGGGAGCGAACACCCCTCCCGTGGTTCCCGAACCAAGGGAGATCACGAGGGCCCAGAATTTGGCCACCGAGACGCCCAGCAGCTTTCCGGTGGTCAGGCGATCGTTCAGCATATCGCGAATCGTGTCGTAGCCGGTGCCGAAGACCTGGGGGTAGAAGTAGCCGATAATTCCGAGCAGCAGAGCGCCGCAAACCGGCGCCCAGATCAGCCGTGGCCGCAAGGGGAAGTGGTTATCGAACCGATCTTCTATCCAGAAGAGCACTCGGATCATGGCCACCGCAATCACGCCCGTCAGCAGCCCCATCAGCGCGAAGAGCCAAAGTTCCTGCATGCTTTTCAGAGCGAACGCCGGAGTAGGGAACAGCGGCGCCCAACCCCGGAAGTGAACCGCCACGGCCGTAGCCACGGCGGAAGAGATAGCCACGGGAATGAAGGAGCGCGCCCGGAATTCGAAGAGGAGCAGTTCGATGGCCACCAGGATTCCCGCAAAGGGCGCCACAAACGTGGCGGCCATCCCCGCCGCCGCGCCCGACCCCAGCAAGACTCGGCGCTGGTACGGCGTCAACTTTGTGAGCTGGGCGAAAATCGAGCCGAACGCCGCACCAGTCTGAATGATCGGGCCCTCCGCTCCGAAAGGACCGCCTGTCCCGATCGCGAAGGCAGTGGCCAGCGGCTTCAGGATCCCCACACGCATCCGCACCAGGCTCTTTCCTACCAGCACCGCTTCCATCGCCTCCGGAATTCCGTGTCCCTTGAGTGTGGGCTCCCAGAAGTAAATCATGACGCCGACGAGCAAGCCGCCCACGGGCGGTATCAGTATGACCCAGGCTCCCAGATGGTGATGAACGGGATAGGTGACGGCGAACGACCACTTCCCGTAAAAAAAGAGGTTGGTGAAAAGATAGATCAGCTCGAGCAGACCCTGCGCCACCAGGCCGCCGATGAATCCCACAATGACGGCCAGGGCGGAGGTTTTCACTACCGCGGGCTCCAGCGCCTTGCCGAACTCCTTGCTGAAGTATGTCATAGGTCGCCCTCAGGCTCCTTTATCCGGCTCAATAAAGCGCGGCTTGGAATTGAGCGATTTGCCCAGATCGAGTTGGACTCGTTGCAGTTCATCCAAGTGGAGGTAGGCGAGGCGATTCAGGGCGGTGGTTCCTCGCGGGGTAAGCCGCACGCGCACGAAGCGGCGATCGTGGCCGCTTTGCTCCTTGCGAATCAACCCCTTCTGGCAAGCTCTCTGCACCAGTCCCACCACCGCGTTGTGGCGTTCCTGCAGGTAGTCGGCCAACTCGCTGATGGTGGCCCAGCCGCGGCCCGTGTAGCCCGCTATGCCCAGGAGCAGCACGTACTGCTGGGGCGTCAGGCCGTGCTGGCGCGTGGCCCTTTCGCTAAAGCGCAGGAAGCGGCGGAGATTATGCCGGAACCAGGCGAGACGACGCAGGGCCAGGGCGTTGGCCTTTCCCGCCTGAGCAACGCGCCGTCCCCGGACCGGCGCCGGCGCTTCCCCTGACTCTGGAGCGTGTAGTCCCACGCTCAAATTATATCACAGTGTGACTTAGTGCGCTACTCAGTCGCCCAGCGTCAGAGTCTTCGACAAGGGGAGGCTCCGGGAAGACCCGCCCACCCAGATCTTGTATTCCCCGGACACGAGTTCCCAACTGTCCTTTTCGGCGTTGAAAGTCGACAAGTAGTGCCGATCCAAACTGACGCTCACCGGCTTGGCTTCACCCGGCGCAAGATGCACCTTTTCCCACGCCACCAGTCGCTTGGGGGGTTCGCCGGCGCCGGCGGGTAACGAAACATAAACCTCTGCGATCTCAGCGCCCTCGCGCGCGCCCGTATTTTTCACCCGGAACGATACGGTGGGCGCCTGTCCACCCTCAACCTTCAAATCCGAATAGGCGTAACTGGTGTAAGACAGCCCGTACCCGAACGCAAAGAGCGGCTGCTTGCCTTCGGCGTCGTACCACTTGTAGCCGACCTTCAGGCCTTCGTCGTAGGCCACCTCGAACCGCCGGGTGTTCATGCGGAAACTCGAGCCTGGAAATGGGCTCACCATATCGGTAGCGAAGGCGGGGGGTGGTTGCTGGGTGAGTTTGGGGTGCGGGAGATCGGCCTCCGTTCTGGGAAACGTCATGGGTAGTTTAGCGGAGGGGTTCACGTCGCCAAAAAGGATGTTGGCAATCGCATCTGCGCCGCGGATCCCAGGGTACCACGCCTCCAGCACGGCGCTCACCTTATCGACCCAGGGCATGGCCACGGGGTCGCCCGTTTCCAGCACAACAATCGTGTGGGGATTCGCGGCGGCCACCGCGCTCACCAACGCATCCTGGTTATCCGGCAGCGAGAGGCTCGGCACGTCGCGTCCCTCGCTGGTCGGTTGGTTGACGAAGACGATGGCCACTTCAGACGCCTTGGCCAGGGCGGCGGCTGTGGCGGGGTCCTGGCCGGGGTCATACTCGACCTTGGCGTGGGGCGCTTTGGCGCGAAGGGCCTTGAGCGGCGACGACGGGTCCCACACGACTCGCTCAAAGAAGGCTCGTGCCGGCGCGCCCGGCGGAGGCGGCGGAGGAGGCACCGCGCTTCCACCCGGCGGGTCGACCTGCGCCGATCCTCCTCCGGAGAGCACGGCAACGTCCGAATGCGATCCGATCACCGCGATCGAATGGAGGCGCGTTGCCCGCAAAGGTAATTGACCCTGGGCATTCTTCAACAGCACGGTCCCGTGTTCGGCGACTCGCTGGGCCACCTCGAAGCCGCTGTAAATATCCACCACTTTGCGATCCGGGGGCCGGTCGAAGAGGCCCACGGCGAATTCCGTGCGCAGTATGCGATGGACCATGTCGTCGACTCGCGAGGCGGGCACTTCTCCGTTCTTCACCGCCTTCTCGAGCGCGTCGGCGAAGTAGGTGTTCCCCGGCATCTCCATGTCGAGCCCGGCCAACGCCGCCTTTGCGGTGCTGTGGGTGCCGCCCCAATCCGACAGGACGAAGCCCGGGAAGCCAAAATCTTTCTTCAGCGCCTGGCCCAGCAGGTAACTGTTCTCGCAGGCATAATCGCCGTTGACCAGGTTGTAGGAGCACATCACGGCTCCCACGCCTGACTCCTTCACTCCGATCTCGAAGGCCAGCAGATCGCTTTCACGCAGGGCGCGCCGGTCAATCTTGACGTCCACGAAGTTGCGCCCGCTTTCCTGGTCGTTGACGGCGTAATGCTTAATGTCCCCGATAACGCCCTGCTCCTGGAGTGCCTTCATTTCCTGGCCGACCAGCTTGCCCGCCAGGATCGGATCTTCGCCTTTGTATTCAAAGGTGCGGCCGTTGCGCGGCTCGCGCGTCAGGTTGATGCCGCCGCCCAGCGACATGTTGAAGCCTTGGTTGCGAAGTTCCCGGCCAATCAGCGCTCCGTATTCGTGCGCCAGTTGGAGGTCCCAACTCGAGGCCTCCGACGTAGCGGACGGCAACGCGGTCGAGTACCGGCCATAAACCGCCCCGCGCGTGACCCCCACGGCAGCATCCGCCATCTGAAGGTCGGGGATGCCCAGGCGTGGAATCCCGGGGATGAAACCCGCTCCGCCCAGCGAGCGGGTTGGCGGCGGGGGCGCTCCGCCGGGTCCGGGCATCCCTCGAAAGCCGCTGCCGTGCAGGAGCGAGGTTTTCTCCTCCAGCGTCATTTGTCCGACCAGCAAGTCGGCCCGTCGGTCAGGCGAGAGACTCTTGTCCATCCACGGTCCTTTGACCGCCGGGGCTTGAGAACCGGGGAAGCCTTGCCCTCCCGCCCCCGTGGCTACACTACTCAGCATCAGGAGCAGACCTGTCAGTGAAACGAGCAGCTTCAAATATCTGCCGGCCACCGCTCGCGCGGTCGTCCTGTCGCCAAACCAGTCATTGGGTGCGATCCAAGTCGCGAACATAGTTTTTACCCTCGGCCTTTTATCTCGTGCCTGAAACGCCGCCAGCATATGCCTAATGGCGAGAGGGGAGCAAGCGAAAAGAGGCAGGAAGGAGGAAGCAAGTAACCTAAGATCACTTAAGCTACCTGCTTCCCCAGGTAGTCATTAGAGTTGAGTTACTTGTATAGACGCCAAATAGACCGAAAAAGTTGCATACGAATGATATTTTGCATCCGCGCTACGATTGGTTCCGACATTTGAATCACTGTCGCCTGTGTCGCGGCAGCCATAGTAGAGAAAGCACTTAGAGAGAACGCTTCCTGCCTGTCCGGCCCGTTTCCCGGCCGCAGAGAATTTTTGAGACATGGGGACTTCGGGCGAAATCGGGTTCCGTGAAGCCTTTCCAGCGGATGTTTCAGACTTGGATAACCCGCAGCGCCCCGTCAGCATCATAACAGCGATCGTGTCTAACAGAGAACGTTTGCTTCAGACCTGATCCCCTCCGCACTTCGAGGGGATCAGGCTTGCTGCTCCCTCTTCGGGTAGGGGCGGTTCGCCAACCGCTCCTACTCGCAAGTCGAAGCCCCACAAGTCTACCGGTTCGCGAGCCGCGCCTACTCTCGCACGTATCGCGTCGAGCCTTGGACTGCGGCAGCGAAGCTGCCGCCTTCGTATTCCATCAGGAGAGTCCCTATGCCAACCATCCGAATTATTGCATGCTCGGTTTTGCTCCTCTCTTTCACAGGCTCGATCGTCTGGGGACAAGGCGCCCCGCTGAATGTCGACATCTTCGCTGAGGATGGTGTCTCCTTCATCAGGAACACTCGTCAGGGTTACATTAATACGATTTGTTTTGACTCAGTCTGTCCACTCCCCGCTACCTTCTCGGATGCGGGGCGCCTCTTTACCGGTGTGCGCCTCCGCACCGGCCATAACGCTTTCGAGGGAAGCTACTCCTCCAGCCCTAACCAGGCGTTAGGGTACAATCGCCTCAACCTGTTTTCGTTCAACTATGTCCGCTATCTGTGGTTAAGGTCGGGCGTGCAGCCCTTCGCCACCATCGGGCTTGGGGCTAATCGCTTCAGTGGCACCTCGCCCTATATCCCGTCGACCGGATTCGATTTCATGTGGAACTACGGAGGAGGAACCGATATCGCGCTCGGACGGCATCTGGCCTTGCGGCTGGAGCTCAGGGATTATGTCGGTGGTCAGCCCAGCGCCTTCTATGGGACCAGCCATGATTTAGTTCCCAGCGCGGGCATTGTCTTCAGGTTCAAGTAAGGCGATACGTTTTCCATGATGTTCATCTGTGCCCGCATTGTGTTTATCCGTGATATGGTCAGGATCAGGGGAGGTAGGATGGGCACCGCCAGTCGTCGAATCGTACACAAGTATAAACTCACTCAGAGGAGCGACTATCGTGCAAAGACGAAGTTTTCTGGCTTCATCGCTCGCGGCCCCGGCTCTTGCGGTCAACGCCTCGGCCGCCGCGCTGCGCGGCAATCAAGGCGGGGCAGCGGCAGAAGGCCGCGAGTATTTTGAGCTGCGGCGCTATCAACTTTTCCGAGGGCCGCAG
>Ga0187781_10000403_pt1 | contig 30733 bp, 24 predicted proteins | sample 0715_SJ02_MP02_2_FD_132447 | JGI IMG/M metagenome (GOLD analysis project Ga0187781, IMG submission 132447) | Tropical peat soil microbial communities from peatlands in Department of Meta, Colombia - 0715_SJ02_MP02_20_MG | ecosystem: Environmental > Terrestrial > Soil > Wetlands > Peat | place... | reverse complement strand
GTGCCGATGTGATACCACTCGCCGTCATGGACGATGGCAGCGAGCCGGCCCGCGGCGATGGCGCGGTCGTAAAGCGGGTTGAGCGAGAATTTGCCCGGCGCCGAGCCGGCGAAGAGCCGCTTCGACAGGAGCTGCACGCCGGCGAAGAGATGCGGCGCCACCTCGCGCTCGCCGCGCCGGCGCACCTCGCCCTGGGGATCGACGATGAAATCGCCGGGGCCGTCATAGCCCAAAGCGGTGACCGTGCGTTGCATCAGCAGCAGCGCGTCGTGGCGCTCGGGATCGAAGGCGCGCGCCAGCCGCAGCAGCGCCGAGGTCTTGCCGTCGAGCCAGAAGATGTCGGCGTTGACGACATAGAAGACGTCGTCGAGCAGCGGCAGCGCCTTGAGCACGCCGCCGCCGGTCTCGAGCAGCGCCTCCTCGCGCGAGAGCGCGACCGCCGGCCGGCGCCGCTCCGCGAGATGGCGCTCGATCATCTCGGCCTTGTAATGCGCGTTGACCACGACGCGCTCGACGCCGGCGGCCTCGAGGCGGTCGATGGCGTGATCGAGCAGCGCGCGGCCGCCCAGCGTCACCAGCGGCTTGGGCACGCGGTCGGTGATCGGCCTCATGCGCAGGCCGAGGCCCGCCGCCAGCACCATGCCGGATTTGGGCGCGAGGCTCATGCGGCGGACGCCTCCGGCGGAACGCCGCGCAGATCCGGCGGCAGATGGCGGTCGAGCCAGTCCGCCACCGGCGCCAGCGCGGGATGGCGCAGATCCCCTTCGATCAGCCGCCAGACGCGCGGGATGAAGGCGAGATAGCCGGGCTTGCCGTCGCGCCGGCAAAGCCGCGTGAAGATGCCGACGATCTTGCAGTTGCGCTGCGCGCCGAGCACGGCATAGGAGGCGGCGAAGGCGGCGGGATCGAAATCGGGAAAGGCCGCGAGATAGCGCCGGAGCATGGCCTCGGCGAGATCCGGCGGCACGTCGCGGCGCGCATCCTCGAGCAGCGAGACGAGGTCGTAGGTTACGGGGCCGATCACCGCGTCCTGGAAATCGAGGAGGCCGCAGGCGGCGAGCCCGTCGCGCCCTTCGAGCAGCATGAGATTGTCGACGTGGTAGTCGCGCAGCACCAGGCTTTCCGGCACGGCGCGCGCCAGCGGCAGCAGCCCGCGCCAGAGCGCGAGATACTCCTCGCGCAGGCGCGGCGCCAGCGGCCTGCCCGACACCGCCGGCAGATACCAGTCGACGAGCAAAGCCGCCTCGGCCAGCAGGCGCTGATCGTCGTAAGCCGGAATCCCGGGCGCGTCCCTGGGATCGAAGCCGCGATGAAGCGCGACCAGGAGATCGACGGCGAGAGCGTAAAGCGGCTCCTCCGCGGCACCTTGTGCCAGAAGGCGCGTATAGGTGGCATCGCCGAAATCCTCGAGCAGCAAGAGGCCCAAGGCGACGTCCTCGGCGAGGATGCCGGGCGCGCTGAAGCCCAAGCCGCGCAGCAACCGCGCGATCGCCAGGAAGGGCCGCACGTCCTCCTGCGGCGGCGGCGCGTCCATCAGCACGGCGCGCAAGGGCGGCGCCTCGAGCCGATGATAGCGGCGGAAGGAGGCATCGCCGGCGAGCAGGCGGCGCTCGGCCGCGCCCCAGCCGGCGGCGGCGAGAAAGCCCGCGATGAGCTCGGCGCGCTCAGCCATCGGCGATGCCGCCAAGGCGGCCTTCCCAGGCGGGGGAGGCGGCAAGCCGGGCGAGGCGGGCGCCGGGATGGCGGCCTTCGGCGAGCGCCAGCAGCAGGTGCTCGGCCGGCAGCAGCCTGCCCAGGCGCTCCGGCCATTCGATCAGGCTGATGCCCTCGGCCCAGGCTTCCTCGATGCCGAGCTCCCAGGCTTCTTCGGGCGCGGAGAGGCGGTAGAGGTCGAAATGCCACACCGGCGGCTTGTCGGCAAAAGCATAGATCTCCACCAGGGTGAAAGTCGGGCTCGGCACCTCCTCTTCGGTGCCGCCATAGGCGCGGATGAAGGCGCGGGCGAAGGTCGTCTTGCCGCTGCCCAGCGGCCCCTCGAGGCCGATGACGTCGCCGCGCCGGGCGCGCCCCGCCAGCAGCGCGGCAAGCCCGGCCGTGGCGGCCTCGTCCGGCAGGTCGACGAGCAAGTCTCTCGCGGCGTCCACGGCGCCCCTTGTATCCCGTCCGGCCAAGCCGTCGCAACCGCCGCGGCGGGGCGATCACGGAATGATCTTCACCGTCGGCGTCTCGCGCAAATCCTTTGCCGATTTATTGAGATCGATGAGCTGGGTAAGGATCGACAGCACTTCGAGCGTATGATCCTTCTCGCTCGCATTGGCGACGGTGTAGGTGCCGTCGACATAAGCGACCTTGAACCGGCCCGGCGCGTCGTCCCGGCCGAGGACGAAGAGGGCGCCGCCCGAGTCGCAGGCCGCCGTGCCGTCCGGCGGGCAGTAGGCCAGCGTCACGGGGTTGTTCAACACCCGCGGCGGCAGGTCGAAGGGATGCTCCTGGCGGTAGACGAGATCGCCGAGGAAATGAACCACGTCGCCGGCCGAGCGGAACCTGAGCTCGAAATGGATGCTGTCCGCCGGGACCGAGCATTTTTTGGAGCCCAGGCTTTCCAGCCACTCGGCCAGGCTTTTGCATCGTGGACCTTGCCTGCCGGCGTCGCTCTCCGCTTTCTCGGCGCTCTCGATGCCGGCGTCCCGGCAAACGTCGTCGTCTCCCGCCTTGTCGCCTTTCGCCGAGGAAGCGCTCGGCCTGGAGAGGTTCCGGACCTTCAGCGCCGCGCCCGCGAAGCAAAACGTGATCTTCTTCTCGTCGCCGAGCGCATAGAGCTGATACCAATCCTTGAGCTCCTTGCCGTTCTCGTCCTTCGCCGGGTCAAGCTCGTATTTTTCCGGGTCGATGTGGACGAAATCCTTGAAATATTTATCGACGTTGCTCTTGTCGATCTTGACCTTGGGGCCGACTTCCGTCTTGTCGTCGCTCGCCACGGGAACAAGGCCGCCCGTGTCGTTGATCCAGTCGATGATCGAGAGATAGCTGAGGAACGGCAATTTGTGCCGGCCCGATTGGTCGACGGCGATTCCCTGCCGGGTGTAGCGGTCGCCGGGGGTCTGCGAGCGCTCGGCGTCGGTCACGGGAACAGCGGCGCGCGGCGAATTCAGGACGAACACCGTCTCCTTCTTCACCGGTTTCTCCTCCTTCTTCGATTTCTTGTCCTTGGGTCCCGCCTCCGCCACCTGGTCGAGGGACACGCTCACGCCCGAAAAGAACAGGAGCAGCGCGATCCGCTGATCCATGCCGCGATCGAGCCAATATTTCACCACCTTGGGCTCGATGGGCGACATGACGCCGGTGACGAAATCCTGCGTGTCGAGATTGTCCATCTCGAAGGTCGGAGCATCCTGGAGGCTGACGGCGGCCGCGACCGAGTTCGAGACGGAGCCGGGATGGACGGGGCCGAAGATGAAGGTCGGCGTGAGGCCGGCGGTGAGCTGCACCGTCTCGTGAATCGACGGAACGTCGCCGAAATGCAGCGGCGCCAGGTCGCGGGCGCGCAGGATGTTGATGACGAGCAGCTTGTCGCCGGCGTCCTGAATGGCGGCGTTGTAATCGAGCGAATTGGCGCTCAAGGACGATGACGGCCAAAGGCCGGTGCATCCGTTCACGCAGAGCGCGACGGCCGAACACAGGATGAGTCGATGCATTCCCCCTCTCCCCCCTGGAAAGTGCGAATGGATTGAAAATATACCGCTTGGTGGTGCATAAAACCACCGGACTGCGCGTCTTGCGACAGGCGCTGCCCGCGACGGCGAGCCCGCCGCGGGCGCGGCGCCCGGCGCGCCGCCGGACTCAGCGCGAGGCCTGCCGCCGGGGCGGAGCGCTGACGAGATGGGCGGCGGCGCGGCGCCGGACCGCGGGCGGCAGCGCGATGCTCTTGCCCGAGCGCAGGCTGGCGAAGACCGCGGTGCAGTCGCAGGTGGCGACCAGCCGGTCGCCGGCGCGGTCGTGCATCTGATGCAGGAAGCGGATGTATTTGACGCCGACGGCGAGAAAGCCGCTGCGCACGGTCACCAGCTCGCCGCCGCGCAGCTCGCGCAGGAACTGGTAGCTCTCGCGGATGATGGCGACGCGGCGGCGCTGGCGCTTGATCCCGGCCGGCGTCACGCCGATCGCATGCAGCAGAAACCAGGTCGCCTGGTCGAAGCGCGAGACGTAGATGTGCGAATTCATCGAGGCTTCGGCGTCGTATTCGGAGGCCAGCACCGCGCCCTTGAAGGTCTCTTCCCAGACGGCGGGCGCCGGACGGGGGCGTCGCTTGATCATGACGCCGCCTCCACCGGCTCGACCTTGCCGCTGGCGGCGGCGCGGACGATCGCCTCGAGCGCGGCGATGGTGGCGATCATCTCGGCCTGCGGCACGGGATAGGGCGCGCGGCCTTCGGCGGCATCGGCAAAGGCTTCGAGATTGGCGCGCACCGCCGAAGAGGCGGGGTAGTCGGCGGCCACCGGCGCGGCGCCCCGCCGGCAGGTGGCGAGCACCCAGCCCTCCGGCGCCTCGGGGTGCGCCTTGTCGCGCAGCTCGGCCCAGCCGCGGTTGCCATAGACGGCAAAGCGCCCGGCAAAGGGCGTCGCCAGGATCGCCGAGAGCAGCAGATTGGCGCCGCTCTTGAACGTCACCAGCGCGCCCAGCGTGTCGCCATTGGCAAGGTCGCTGCCGAGCCGGCGCAGGCCGACGCTGACGCGCTCGGCCGGGCCCAGCAGGCTCACGGCGAGGTCGAGCAGGTGGATGCCGGTGGCGGTCAATGGTCCTGCCGGCGCCTCGGCGGCGCTGAGGCGCCAATTGTCGGGCGGCAGGCTCAGGAACTTGTCCTGGCAGAAGGCCGCCTCGATCTGCAGCAGCGTGCCGAGCGCGCCGCCTTGGGCGAGCCGCTTCAGCTCCAGCATCGGCGGCTCGAAGCGCCGCTCGTGTCCCACGGCAAGCACCACGCCCGCGGCGTTGCACCGCCGCAGCGAGGCCTCGACGTCGCGGCGGCACAAGGCGAGCGGCTTCTCGCAGAAAACGTGCTTGCCCGCGCCGGCAGCGGCGGCGATTTGCGGCGTGTGCAGGCTGTGGGGCGTCGCCAGCACGACGCCCTTGACGGCGGGATCGGCGAGCGCGTCGGCAAGATCGGCCGAGACGGCGATGCCGCGCTCTTCGGCCCAGCGCCGCGCCGCCGGGTCGGGATCGACGGCGCGGCGGACGCGCAGCTTCGCGCTGTCGGCCAGCGTCTGCACGATGATCTTGCCCCACCAACCGATCCCGACGACCGCGACCTCCAGCATCGCCGCTTCCCTCGTTCCGTCCGAAACCGGCTCTTAGCAGATGGCAATTGCGCCGCGCCAGCGCCGCCGCCATGGTAGCGCCGATCCGGCGCAGAGGAGAGGCGATGGCGGGCGAGGTGCAGCGGGCCGAGGTGGCGATCATCGGCGCGGGGCCGGTGGGGCTCTTCGCCGTGTTCGAATGCGGCATGCTCAAGATGCGCTGCCACGTCGTCGACGCGCTCGACCTTTTGGGCGGGCAATGCGCCGCGCTCTACCCGGAGAAGCCGATCTATGACATCCCCGGCCATCCCCGCATCGACGCGGCGGGGCTGATCGACAATCTGGCCGAGCAGGCGGCGCCCTTCCATCCCGTCTATCACCTGGCGCAGCAGGTCGAGCGCCTGGCGCCGCTGCCGCAAGGCGGCTTTCGCCTGGAGACCTCGCGCGGCACGGTCATCGAGGCGCGCGCCGTGATCATCGCCGCCGGCGTCGGCGCCTTCGGCCCGAACCGGCCGCCGCTGCCCGGCATCGAGGCCTTCGAAGGCAAGAGCGTCTTCTATCTGGTGAAGCGGCGCGAGGATTTCCGCGGGCGCCGCGTCGTCATCGCCGGCGGCGGCGACAGCGCGGTCGATTGGGCGCTGGCGCTGGCCGAGGTGGCGGAGCGGGTGCTGGTGGTGCATCGCCGCGCCAAGTTCCGCGCCGCGCCGGACAGCGCGGCGAAGCTCGAGCAGCTCGCGCGCGACGGCGCGATCGAGCTGGTCATCCCCTATCAGCTCCACGCGCTCGAAGGCAGCGGCGGCGCACTCGACGCGGTGGTCGTCGCCGATCTCGCGGGAAAGACGCGGCGGCTCGAGGCGGACGCGCTGCTGGCGTTCTTCGGGCTTTCGATGGCGCTCGGCCCGATCACCCGATGGGGCCTCGCGCTCGAGCACCACCACTTGGCCGTCGATCCCGCCACCTGCCAAAGCTCCGTGGCCGGCATCTTCGCCATCGGCGACGTCGCGACCTATCCCGGCAAGCTCAAGCTCATCCTCTCGGGCTTCGCCGAGGCGGCGCTGGCGGCGCATGCGATCTTTCCGCTGGTGCATCCCGGTGAGGCGCTGCATTTCGAATACTCGACGACCAAGGGCGTGCCGGGGCGGTAGCGCCAGCGTGACGGGACAGCGGGGCCGCCGCCGTGCTAGCCTTCAGCCATAACAAATCTCATTCGGGGGAGAAGCGTCTATGTCGATCGAACTCACGCTGCTGGTCTGGTCGGTGGCGCTCGCTTTCGTGCAGGTGCTCGTCGCGGTGGCGGGCGCCAGCGGGCAGGTGGATTTCGCCACGCTCGCCGGCAATCGCGAGGGCCTGCCGGCGCTCACCGGCTGGGCCGGGCGGGCGCAGCGCGCGCACCGCAACATGCTGGAGAACCTGCCGCTGTTCATCGCGCTGGTGCTCGTCGCCCAGATCGCCGGCCGCACCAACGGGATGACGGCGCTGGGCGCGCAGCTTTTCTTCTGGGGACGGCTGGCGCATGCGATCATCTACGTCGCCGGCGTGCCGTGGCTGCGCACGCTGGCCTGGCTGGTGTCGGTGATCGGCCTCATCCTGATCTTCCTGCAGCTCCTGTAGCGGCCGCGGCGCGCCGGCGCGGCGCGCCGAGCCCGCCCCCAAGGACGGGCGGTCGGGTCATCGGCCGCCGCGCTACTCCCGCTTGTCCCAGGCGGGGATGGGGTAACGCGGCTTGGTCACGAGCCTGTCGCTATAGACCGCGACCACAGTGCCATCCTGCACTTGGATGACCGTCTGCGGCAGGATGATCTGTCCCCGCTCGTCGAAGCGGATTCGCGCGAAGAGACTCGAAAAGTCGATCTTGGCGATGGCCTCGCGCACCTTTTTGGGATCAAGCGAGCCTGCCGCCTCGATCGCCTTGACGAAGGTCTCGACATCGGCCGCCGCGGAAGCGCCATGATAATCGGGATCGTAGCCGTACTTCTCCTTGTAGAGGTGGGCGAATTGCTCGGCGTCGCCGAACCAGTCGTCCTTGAACGCCGGCGAGGGCAGCCAGGAGGTCATGCCGAAAGCGTATTCCGCGTCCTTGCCCAGCGCCCGGCGCAGATCCGCCGTCGGCACGCCGACGGTGAAGGAATAGAACAGCGCCGGGCTGACATCGAGGCTCTTCATCTGGCGTATGGCGTTGAGCACGTCGGGCTCCAATCCGCCCCAGAGCAAGGCATCGGGCGCCTTCGACTTGATCAAGGACAGGATGGACGAGAAATCGCTGCTGCGGGCGGCATAGAGCTGATCGACGACGATCTCCATTCCCGCCCTCTCCAGCAGCTTGCGGGTGCCCTTGGCCATCGACACGTCGAAGGCATCGTCGGCCGAGACGAGCGCGACGGTCTTCGGCTTCGGTTCGAGCTTGCCCAGCATCTCGATCGTGCTGCCGAAGTAATCCTGCGCCGGCGGCAAGGTGCCGAAGACGTATTTGTAGCCGCGGCTGAAGATCTGGTCGGACGCGCCGCCGCCCTGCACCATCGGCACCTCGTATTTCTCGGCGACCGAGGAATCGTCGAGCGCGTCGCTGCTGGAATAGGGACCGAGCAGGAAATTCACCTTGTCGCGGGTGACGAGCTGGACGTATTGGCGCACGCCGAGATTCGCGTCCGACTGGTTGTCGAGTATTTCGAGCGCGAGCTTGTACCGTTCGCCGCCGATCTCGACGCCGCCCTGCGCGTTGATCCGTTCGACGGCGAGCTGATAGGCGTCGCGATAATAGCGCCCGGTATTGGCCAAGCCCCCGGTGAGCTGGAGCGCGGCGCCCAGGGTGATGGTGCCGGTCTGGGCCGAGGCCGTCGGCGCAAGGCCCAGCGCCAACAGGACGGCTCCGGCCGCGGGCAGAAGCCGCCTCATCTCAGATTTCCTCGGGGATCATGCTGATCGCGCCGCAGGGGCATTCCTGGGCGCAGATGCCGCAGCCCTTGCAGTAGTCGTAGTCGAAGCGGTAGCGCTCGCCCGGCCCGAGCTTGACGACGGCGCTGTCGGGGCAGACGCCGTAGCAATTGTCGCATTCGAAGCAATTGCCGCAGGAAAGGCAGCGCCGCGCCTCGAAGAGCGCGTTGGTCTCGTCGAGCGCGCCCTGCACTTCGTCGAAGGTGGATTGGCGGCGGATCAAATCGAGCATCGGCCGCACCGTCTTCGGCGCATCCGAGTAATACCAGGGGTTGAGCCGCTCGAAGGTCGCGTCGGCATGCTTGGGCGCCGGCGCGTAAGTTCGGCCCCGGAGCCAGGCGTCGACGTAGCGGGCCGCCTTCTTGCCGTGGCCTGCCGCCACGGTGACGGTGCGCTCCGACGGCACCATGTCGCCGCCGGCGAAGAGGCCGGGATGCGCCGTCATCATGTCGGGGCCGACCTTGACCACGCCGTCGACGATCTCGAGCCCCGGCACCTTGTCGAGGAGCGAGAGGTCGACGTCCTGGCCGAGCGCGAGCACGACGGAATCCGCGGCGATGGTCTCAAGCTCGCCCGTCGGCTGGGGGAATCCCTTGTCGTCGAGCACCATTTTCTCGAGCGTGATTCCGTCGCCGCCCGCCTGCCGGATGGTCGAGAGCCATTTGATCATCACGCCTTCCTGCAGCGCTTCTTCGATCTCGAAGTCGTGCGCCGGCATCTTCTCGCGGGTCCGGCGGTAGACGATGAGCGCCTCGGTGGCGCCGAGGCGCTTGGCCGTCCGCGCCATGTCGATGGCGGTGTTGCCGCCGCCATAGACGACGACGCGCCGGCCCAGCATCGGCTTTTCCTCGCCTTCGAGGCTGCGCAGCACGGAGATCGCGTCGAGGACGCGCGCGGCGTCGCCGGCGGGAATATGCGCGCGCTTGGCGATATGCGCGCCGACGGCGAGAAAGGCGGCGTCGAAGCCGCCGCCTTCCATCGCCTCGAGGATGTTCTCGACCTTGCTGTTGAGCACGAGCTCGATGCCGAGATCGAGGATGCGGCGCACTTCCGCGTCCAGCACGTCGCGCGGCAGGCGGTATTTGGGAATGCCGAAGCGCATCATGCCGCCGGCCAGCGGACCCGCCTCGCGGATGGTCACGCCATGGCCGAGCATCGCCAGGTGATAGGCGGCGGCAAGCCCCGAGGGGCCGGCGCCGACGATGAGCACGCGCTTGCCCGAGGCCGCCGCCGGCGCGTCGAACTTCCAGCCGCGGCGGATGGCCTCGTCGCCGAGGAAGCGCTCGACCGAATTGATGCCCACCGCCTCGTCGAGCTTGCCGCGGTTGCAGGCGCCTTCGCAGGGGTGATAGCAGACGCGGCCCATGATCGCCGGGAAGGGATTGTCGCGCACGAGACCGCGCCAGGCCGCCTCGTATTCGCCGGACTCGGCGTGGAAAAGCCAGCCTTGGATGTTCTCGCCGGCGGGGCAGGCGTGATTGCAGGGCGGCAGGTTGTCGACATAGATGGGACGCGAGGTGCGCCAGGAGCCGGTATGGTTGGCGCGCGAGGAGCCGGGATCGAGAGTGATGGCGAAGGGCTTTTCCATCAGCGCGCTCCGTCGTCGAGCAGGCCGTAGCGGCGGATGTTGCGGTCGGCGATCGCCTGGATCCGCGCGATGACGTCCGGGCGCGGCGTCGGGGCGAAGAGATGCGCGAAGCGGCGCTGCGGCTTCAGATATTCCTCCACCGGCGTCTTGCGGCGGATCTTGAGGACGGCGGTGACCTCGCCGCGCTCGGCCTCGAAGACGGGAAAGATCCCGCTTTCCTTGGCGAGCCGCGCCAGCTTGATCGTGTCCTGCGCCGCGGAGCCCCAGCCCAACGGGCACGGCACGAAGACGTGGATGTATTTGGCGCCGCGGATGGCGATCGCCTTCGCCACCTTGTCCTCGAGATCGTGGAGATCGGCGACGGTGGCGGTGGCGACATAGGGAATGCCGTGGGCGACGGCGATCCACGGCAGATCCTTGCCCTGGCCGAAGACGTTGCCCGGCTCCTCGCCGACCGCCGCGGTCGTCGCGGTGCGCGCCGCCGGCGGCGTCGCCGAGGAGCGCTGCACGCCGGTGTTCATGTAGGCCTCGTTGTCGTAGCAGATGTAGAGGACGTCGTCGTTGCGCTCGAACATGCCGGAGAGGCAGCCGAAGCCGATATCGGTGGTGCCGCCGTCGCCGCCTTGCGCCACGACGCGGACGTCGCCGCGGTTCTTGACCTTCATCGCCGCGGCCATGCCGGTGGCGACCGCCGCGGCGTTGCCGAAGAGCGAATGGAGCCACGGAATTTGCCAGGAGCTCTCGGGATAGGGCGTCGAGAACACCTCGAGGCAGCCGGTGGCGTTGGCGGCGATGAGCTGCCGGCGGGTGGCGTTCATCGCGGCGTCGATGGCGTAGCGCGCGCCCAGCGCTTCGCCGCAGCCCTGGCAGGCGCGGTGGCCGCAATTGAGCGAGTTGCTGCGCGCGCGGTCGGATTGCACGGTGCGCTGCTCCGGCTTCAGCAGCCGGTTGCCGATGGTATGGGTGCCCGTCTGATAGAATTTTATCGGTTGGTGCATGGGTTCCGCCTAGAGGATCTTGGCGCCGACGACGCCGACATTGCGCAGCACCGCCTCGGCGATGGGGCCCGAGCGGCGCACCTCTTTCTCATGCGCGAGCACCTGATCGACGATCTCCCGGTTGAGATCGAGGAAGTGGAGGCGCTCGAGCCTGCCGGCGATGGCCGCGCTCAGCGCGCGCCTCAGGCTTGCCTTGGTGATGGCGCGCCCGCCCAGGCCGGCGATGACGGTATAGCCGCGCAGATGGAGGCGCCCCGCGAGCGCCATGCGCACATCGGTGGCGACGATGCCGCCGATGCCGATGGCGAGGCTCTTCTCGACGACGACATAGAGCCTCACCCGCGCCAGCGCGTCGCGCACCTCCTTGAGCGGGAAGGGGCGGAAGGTGGTGATGCCGAGCGCGCCGATCTTGACGCCGTCCTCGCGCATCTCGTCGACCGTGTCCTTGATGGTGCCGAGCACCGAGCCCAAGGCGATGACGGCGATGTCGGCGTCCTCCATGCGATAGGGGCGGACGAGGCCGCCGGAGTCGCGGCCGAAGACGCTCTTGAAGTCGCGCGCCAGCGCCGGAACGAGGTCGAGCGCCTGCAACTGCTTGGCATGGGCGAGGTAGCGGACCTCGGTGAAGGCCTCGGGCCCCACCATGGCGCCGATGGTGACGGGTTGCGCGGGGTCGAGCACCTGGCGCGGCTCGAAGGGGGGGAGATAGCGGTCCACCTGCTCCTGGCTGGGCAACTCGAGGCGCTCATAGGCGTGGGTGAGAATGAAGCCGTCCATGCACACCATCGCCGGCACCGACAGCTCCTCGGCGAGCCGAAAGGCCTGGATGTGGAGATCGATCGCCTCCTGGTTGGTCTCGGCAAAGAGCTGGATCCAGCCGCAATCGCGCTGGCTCATGCTGTCGCTGTGATCGTTCCAGATGTTGATCGGCGCGCCGATGGCGCGGTTGGCGACCGTCATGACGATCGGGAGGCCGAGGCCGGCGGCGTTGTAGACCGCCTCGACCATGAACAACAGCCCCTGGCTCGCCGTCGCGGTGTAGCTGCGCGCGCCCGCCGCCGAGGCGCCGATCGCCACCGACATGGCGGCGAACTCGGATTCGACGTTGACGAACTCGCAAGGCGCGAGCGCGCCGCTCTTCACCATCTCGCCGAGCGCCTCGACGATATGCGTCTGCGGCGAGATCGGATAGGCGCAGATCACCTCGGGCCGGCACAGCGCCACCGCCTCGGCGACCGCATGCGAGCCTTCGATCTGCTTAAGCATGGACCGCCTCCGAGCTGCGCCGCGCCGCCTCGTAGGCGGCGGTCGCGGCGGCGATGTTGCCTTGCGCCAGCGTCCCCTTGAAGCGCTGCTCGATCGCCTTCAGCACCGAGGCGAGCGAGAACACGCCGGAGATCGCGGCAAACGCGCCGAGCAAGGGCATGTTCGGCACCGGCCGGCCGAGATGCTTCACCGCAAGCTCGGTCGCCGGCACCGTGCACAGGCGCTGCACGTGGTAGCGCGCGGCGAGCTCGGCGATGCCGAGCTCGGCGAAGCTTCGGCTGGTGTTGATGAGGACGTAGCCGTCCGCATGCAACCCCGAGAACACGTCGACCTGATGCAGCAGGGTCGGGTCCTGGATGATCAGCGCGTCGGGCTCGAGGATCGGCTCGCGCAGCCGGATGTCCTTGTCGTCGATGCGGCAATAGGCGACGACCGGCGCGCCGGTGCGCTCGGAGCCGAAGCTCGGAAAGGCCTGGGCGAAGCGGCCTTCGAGGAAGGCCGCGATCGACAGCATCTCGGCCGCGGTAACCACGCCTTGCCCGCCGCGGCCATGAATGCGTATCTGGAACATGGGGCAACATCCTCCGCGGGAAGCGCGGCCGGCCGAGCCCCCTCCGGCCGCGCTCCGGCGCCGCCTCAGCCCGCGCCTCGGCGCGCCATCCGCCGGCCAACCACTCTATCCGGCGCCTTCGGTCGCGCCTTGACGCAGATCAAATGTGGCCGCCTGCCGCCCCTGCGCCCATCCTCCCGCCGCCGAGGAAGACCAGCGCGGCCGGGGGGGGTGGCGACATCTCCGCGCTTTGATCTGCATCAACGCGCGGAAGCCGGGAATCCGGCTCAAATTTCACGGACCAGGCGTCCTTGCGAGGCGGCCCCATGAACTCCGACGACCTCATGCGCGAGCTGCGCAACATCGAATGGCTCATCGCCGCGCTGAGCGCGCACCCCAACGGCGACAGCGTGGATCTTCGCTGGCTGCGGGCGCAGCATAAACTCCTGTCGGCGTTGCGCGAATTTCGCGCCGCGCAGAAAGGCGAGAAGGTGGTCTCGCTCGCGGATTGGCGCTGGGGCCGCGCCGCCGCGTTCGTGGAGGCGGCAAGGGTCGCCTGAGCCCCGCCGGGATCGTCCCTGGCGCGGCGTCGAGAGCCGGCAAGCGGGCATTCCACGCAGCAGATCGGCCGATCGGCGAAGCGGCAGCCGCCGGCGGCTCTCGCCCGCCATCCTCCTGGGCGACAGGGCAGAGGTGCGATAGGATCGGGCGCCGCCTGTCGCCGGCCGCATTGGACCCTCCATGGAATTCGAACAGCTTCACTATTTGCCGCTGCCCCTGCCGTTCTTTTCGATCCTGGTGGCGGCGTTCCTGGTGCTGGTTGCCCTGCTTCAGCTCGGCGCGCTGCGCTATGCCTATATGCGCCTCGGCATCAGCTCGACGGCCGCCCTGCTGCTGTTGCTGGGATCGCTGCTCGGCAGCTATTTCAACATTCCGGTGGCCGAGCTGCCGGGGCAGCGCGTGGTGTCGGGACAGGACGTCGCCTTCTATGGCATGCGCTACGTCGTGCCGGTCGTCGTCGCATGGCCCGGGACCATCATCGCGGTGAATGTGGGCGGCGCGCTCATTCCGGCGGCGGTGTCGCTTTATCTGCTGATCAAGCACCGCCTCTGGCTCCAAGGGGTCGTGGCGGTCGCCGGCATCGCCGTCATGTGCCATCTGCTGGCGCGTCCGACCCCCGGGCTCGGCATCGCGGTGCCGGTCTTCGTCCCCGCGATCACGACGGCCATCGTGGCGCTGCTGCTGTCGCGCCGGCACGCGGCGCCGCTCGCCTATATCGGCGGCAGCCTCGGCACGCTGATCGGCGCCGACCTGCTCAATCTCGGCAACATCCGAGGCATGGGGGCGCCGATCGCCTCCATCGGCGGGGCGGGAACCTTCGACGGAATCTTCCTGACCGCCATCCTCGCGGTGCTCTTCGCCAGCCTCACGCGGCCGCCGCGCCGCGACCGCGCCGCGGCGTAGAAGAACGGCGAGCGGGCAGCGTATTTGACCGCGCGGGGAAAGCGGCATAGCCTTTTCGCCGATCGCCGGCGCAAGCGGCGAAGGAGGAGAGCATGAGCAGAACGCGCGATCACGCGGATCTGACCCGGGTCGGACCGGGCACCGTGATGGGCGAGTTCATGCGGCAATATTGGATCCCGGCCGCCTTGTCCTCGGAGCTTGCCGCCGACGGCGATCCGATGCGGCTGCTGCTGCTCGGCGAAAAGCTCATCGCCTTCCGCGACAGCGCCGGGCGGGTGGGCGTGATGGACCAGCGCTGTCCCCATCGCTGCGCCTCGCTGTTCCTGGGCCGCAACGAAGAGTACGGGCTTCGCTGCGTCTATCACGGCTGGAAGTTCGACGTGAGCGGCCGTTGCGTCGACATGCCGAGCGTGCCGGCGGAGCGGGACTTCAAAGCCAAGGTGAAGGCCAAGGCCTATCGCACCGCCGAGCGCAACGGCCTCGTCTGGGTCTATATGGGCGCGCGGCAGGAGGCGCCGCCGCTGCCGGCGATCGAGGTGGCGCTCTTGCCGGCGGAGGACATGACGCAGCAATTCGTGCAGCGCCGCTGCAACTGGCTGCAGGCGCTCGAAGGCGAGATCGACACCGCGCATTTCGGCTTCCTCCACATGGGATGCATCGGCCCCGACGACCTCCATCCCGCGGACAAGCTGCGCTACACGGTGACGGACCGCGCCCCCGACTATCACGTCGCCGACGCGCCCTGGGGCACCACCTATGCCGCCTACCGGCCGGCGGATCCGGGACAGCTCTACTGGCGCGTCGCCAATTTCCTGTTTCCGTTCTGGACGCAGACGCCCGCCGGCTCCTTCCCGACCCATGTCGGCGCGCGCGCCTGGGTCCCGATGGACGACGAGCACACCATGTTCCTGCACCTCCATTGGAAGCGCGCGGCGCCGTCGCTTCCCATGGTGCGGCAGGACGGCACGGTGCCGCTGCACCTCACCCGCACGCTCGACTATCTGCCGAACGACACCGGCTGGCACGGCCGCTGGAGGCTCCGCGCCAATGAGGACAATGACTGGCAGATCGACCGCGCGTCCCAGCGCGACGGCAGGAGCTTCAGCGGCATCGGCAACATCCACCTCCAGGACCAGGCGGTGACCGAGAGCATGGGGCCGATCGTCGACCACAACCTCGAGCATCTCGGCCCCTCCGACCGCATGATCACGCACACCCGCCGGCGGCTGCTGAAAGCGGCGCGCGCCTGGCGCGACGACGGCGCCGCGCCGCCTTGCGTCGACGATCCCACGCCCTATCTCAAGGCGCGCAGCGGCTATTTCCTCAGCGAGGACGGCATCGACTGGCGCAACGCCTATGCGCGGCAGGTCGAGACGGCGGCACGGCCCGCGCCGATGCCGCAGGCGGCGGAGTGAGAGCGGCGGAGCGCTTCGTCAGAGATATCTAAGCCGCTTCCGGCTCCCTCAGCACCGCGTCGAACTGCTCCAGCGCCCAGTCGACCTCGGCGCGGGTAATCACCAGCGGCGGGCTGATGCGGATGGTGTGGTCGTGGGTGTCCTTGCACAGCACGCCGCGCCGGCGCAGCGCCTCGCAATAGCGCCGCGCGCCGCCCGCCGCCGGGCGAAGCTCGACGGCCATCATCAAGCCGCGGCCGCGCACCTCCTTCACCACCGCGCTGCCGATGCCGCGCAGGCCGGCGAGGAAGCGCGCGCCCATCGCGGCTGCGTTCTCGATCATGCCCTCTTCCAAGAGGACCCGCAGCGCGGCGCGCGCCACGGCGCAGGCGAGCGGATTGCCGCCGAAGGTGCTGCCGTGCTCGCCCGGCTTCAGCACGCCCAGGACCTCGTCGTTCGAGAGCACCGCCGACACCGGATAGAAGCCGCCCGACAGCGCCTTGCCGATGAGCGTGAGATCGGCCTCGATCCCTTCATGCTCCTCGGCGAGCAGCCGGCCGGTGCGGCCGAGCCCGGTCTGAACCTCGTCGAGGATCAGGATCACGGTGTGGCGCGTGCAGATCTCGCGCACCGCTTTGAAATAGCCCGCGGGCGGCAGGATCACCCCCGCTTCGCCCTGGATGGGCTCGACCAGAAAAGCCACCGTGTGCGGCGTGATCGCGGCTTCGAGCGCGGCGGCGTCGCCGAAGGGCACGATGCGGAAGCCCGGCGTGAAGGGGCCGAAGCCGTCGCGCGCCGTGGGATCGGTGCTGAAGCCGACGATGGTCAGCGTGCGGCCGTGGAAGTTGTTGGCGCAGACGATGATCTCGGCCCGGTCCTCGGGCACGCCCTTCACCTCATAGCCCCATTTGCGCGCGACCTTGATCGCGCTTTCCACCGCCTCGGCGCCGGAATTCATCGGCAGGACCTTGTGCGAGCGGGTGGCGGCGCAAAGCTCCTGGTAGAACAGCGGGAGCTGGTCGTTCATGAAGGCGCGCGAGGTGATGGCGAGCCGCGACGCCTGCTCGGTGAGCGCGGCCAGGATGCCGGGATGGCAATGCCCCTGATTGACCGCCGAATAGGCCGACAGGCAATCGAGGTAGCGCCGGCCGTCCACGTCCCACACCCAGACGCCGCGGCCGCGGGTGAGGATGACGTCGAAGGGCTTGTAGTTGCGCGCGCCAAAGGCGTGCTCGAGCGCGCGATAGTCGTCGCGGGCCGCCGGCGGCGGCTCTCTCAACATCGTTTCGGCGGTGACGGTCATGTGGGTTCTCCTCAACCCTCTTCCCTCGAAGGACGGCGATCTATCCGGCCGCGCGCCGCAAGGCGCCGGCGCTCAGGGGGTCGAGGCGCAAGGTCATGCAATAGGCGCCGCCGCCGGACATGATGAACGGCAGGAGATCGACCTCGCTCACGCGATAGCCGCGCTCGGAAAGGCGAGCCACCAGGCGGGGCGGGGCGCTCGCCATCACCAGCCGGTCGCCGATATTGACCGCGTTGACGCTGAAGCAGGCGGCGTCCTCGTCCGTCGCCTCGATCCGGTCCTCGGGCGCGACGAGGCCGCGGATCGCGACCAGCGACTCTTCGGAAAACGCCGGCGGGTAATAGAGCACCTCGCCGCCGCTCAACGGGCAGAAGCAGACGTCGAGATGATAAAAGCGCGGCGAGACGAGCTCGAGCGCCGTCACCTCCTGGCCGAAGAAGGCGGCGACCTCGTCGGCCGCCCGCCGCGTCGAGCGCTGGCCGTAGCCCGCCCAGAACCGTCCGCGGGTCGCGTCCCAGATGCAATCGCCCGCCCCTTCCTGAAAGCAGCTCGCCGGGACCTGCGCGACCTCGTCGAGAAGCCCGCGCGCCATCAGCGCGCGGAAGCGATCGCGAAAATGCCGCTCTTCGCCCTGGCGCTCGGAGTGGCGAAAGCGCGCGACCAGCGCCAGGCGGTCGAGCACCACCGCGGCATTGGCGGGAAACACCATGTCCGGCTGGCCGGCAACGCCGGAGGCGATCTCGAGCCGCGCGCCGGCGGCGCCCAGCGCCGCGGCAAGCGCGCGGAAGCTGCGCCGGGCGGCGACGCCGTGGCCCGCCGGATCCTCGGCCCAGGCGCCGGGCTGCATCCACGGATTGATCGCGTAGGAGACCTCGAAATGCGCGGGGTCGGTCAGCAGCAGCAAGGGCTTCGCAGGCACGGGATGGTACTCCGCCAAAACACGCCGCGGTGCCGGACCGGACCGCCAGGAGCGCCACCGTCGCACGAGGGGGTGCCAACGAAAAGCCAGCATCCTTGACAAAATGCGCCATAGATAGGACATATCGTCAGAAAGAATTGGCAGATTGTCGAGGCGGCGATGGACGACACCGATCGGCGGCTGATTGCGTTGCTGCGCGACAACGCCCGGCTGCCGGTGGCCAGCCTGGCCCAGCTCCTGAAGGTCTCGCGCGGCACGGTGCAGAACCGCATCGACCGGCTGCTCGCCGAGGGCGTGATCGGCGGCTTCACCTTGCGCCTGAAGCCGGAAGCCGAGCCCCAGCGCGTGCGCGCCATCACCATGGTGGCGGTCGACGGCGAGCACGCCAGCGCGGTGATTCGGGCGCTGCGCGGCATCCCGGAGGTTCAGGCGCTCCACACCACCAACGGCCGCTGGGACATCGTCGTCGAGCTTGGCGTCGACAGCCTCGAAGCCTTCGACCAGGCGCTGCAGCGCATCCGCCTCATCAAGGGGATTTCGAACTCCGAGACCAGCCTGCTGCTGTCGACGCATAAGATATGACGAGGCGGCGAAAGGGAATTGGACGATATCGGCTCATCAGCGCGGCACGACACGTTGAGACAGAACACCTCTCACCACGTGTCCCTGCACACAGCGCCCAGCCGCGAACTTTCCTTGTGAACGAGCCTGCGCTCAAACTTAAGCCGGCCGGAATGGAACTCTTGCGACGTTCTCAGTTTGTACTAGAATTGCCGTAATGGGGAAAACGACTTATCAGATACGAGGACGAACTGGTCGGAAGCGAAGGAAGCACTGAAATGCCTGCACCGCCGCCGGGGCGCACACAGTCCGTTCCTTCGTCATCAGAAATCCATCCACTGCATGCGGCGCTTAATTCGCCGGAAAAGATCGATCACGCGGCTGCAATATATGGATGGTCCGCAATCTCCGACCAGTTTCGAAAATCCTGGCACGGAGATGCGGCCATCCATTTCGTCCGGCACGGTGAAAGTCTCAACAATCGATTGGGCCTCGTCACGGGGAAATCGGATCCGCCTCTCACGGATTCCGGTCGACGTCAAGCACAATCGCTGCGCGCCATGCTTGTCTCGGGTTCGGTTGATTTGGTTATCTCAAGCACACTGCGCCGTGCTCGCGAAACGATGGCAATTGCCCTGGCTTCAGTCCCAGCTCTCAAAACCTCGCCATATTTCGATCCCCGCGTCAACGAGCGGTCACTTGGCGAGCTGGAAAACCAACCAAACAGACCCGTTCGCGGCTACGCTAGAGGCGACTTGGATTTTGCACCGGAGGGAGGCGAAAGCTATCGGACGCTGGCGCAACGATGCTTCTCATTTTTGATCGACCTTCGCGCCGAAGTGGAACGCTCCCGACAAACGCGCCGTCTTGAGGTGTTCGTATTTTCTCATGTTGGCCCAATGCGAGTCTTCAAAGCCGTCTATGATAAATCTGTGTCATCCCCCGCTCAGATGATGGCAATCTCATTTGAAAACACCATGATGCTCTCGTGCCGTGGATCGAATTGGCATTTACCGGATTATTTCATTCGATGAGCGGAGTGGACAAAAATTATCAAGAGCGAGTGCTCGATAAGTATCGCGACATTCGCGATAACCGGAATTTCTCGGAAGACAAACTTACCGAGTTGCGAAGGCACTTCAAAGCCGCTCCGGACGAAGTGAAACACGGCGTCGTATGTGTTGTGGCGTGCGGCTCGTATGCGCGGCTTGAGGCATCATCGAGATCGGATCTTGATATTTTAATTGTAACGCGCGGAGCGGACAACGCAGGTAAGATGCGGGACCACGTCAGACGGATCCTTCGGAAGTTGAAGCTTCCGCTGCCGAACGAGAAAGGCGTTTTCGCTTCAGATTGCGACGAACATGAGCTGCTGGCGGAAGTCGGGGGAACCAAGGAAAAATATGAAACATTGTCGCGCCGTCTTCTTCTGCTCTTGGAGTCGCGCGCGCTGTTAAACAACCGATCCTACGACAAACTCGTGGCTAAAATCGTGGCGGAGTATGCAGGCGACGTTATGGCTGACTCGACGAAAAATTTCGTGTATCTGCTTAATGATCTCATCAGGTACTTCCGCACAATCTGCGTTAATTATCAACATTCGAAGGGTGCAGAATGGGGGAAGTGGCTCATTCGCAATATCAAACTGCGACACAGCCGTGTACTTATGTATTTCAGTCTGGTTGCATCGCTTGGGGAGCTCAGTCGATTTGAGGGGGACGACAAAGTCGAAGAGCTCAAAAACTACATTGGAATGACGCCCCTTGAAAGGCTATTCAAATGCTATGGCAAGGCCGGTGACACGAATTTCTTTCGATTTGCGGGAGCGTGTGACGTGTTCCTCCGTTACCTCAGCGATGAGGATTCTCGCAGCGCGCTCGCGGAACTCGAATATGACGAACGATATGGAGATCGAAATTTTGCGAGTCTAAAGGCGAACTCCGACGCAATCGCGGCGGAATTGACCCGCTTCTTTTTTGCACGTCGCGGATATTGGAGCGAGCGATTTTTTGAATATCTGATAATCTAATGCTTAGGGCAACAGGCGACGTGATCCACTCGCAAATTCAATTGGCGCCTGCCTTTCTTGTCTCGCCGGAAGATGCGGATGGTTTTCGCCCCGCACAGACCGGTTCGGCAACTCGCTCCCCTCCGCATTTCACCGTGCGTGACATATCTGAATTACGCGATCGTATTCCGCCGGGTGCAATTTTTGCCCGAGTTAATGAGGTCCACTACAAGCAGTTGCCGATTTGCCGTTTATCGCGGCACCCGATCCAAGTTCATTCGTGTTTACAGTGGCTGGAAAATTCCCCATTAGGTCTCGGATACGATCGCGTTCGTGATCTGCATTACCAACTCGACGATGTGCTTATCAAAAATGAACGGATCGCCTTTGACGCGGCGTCTCGCCGGCATTCCAGCGCGAATTTCCGACTTCATTCAACGCCCGCTTGGACCGACGCTCCCCCGCCAGGGGCAACTTTTCTCCCTCGAAGCGGGTGGTGGAGCAATTTGGCGTCGCGGCGCGCATTTGCATATGACCGGCCGAGTCGTGGAGCACCGGCCGTGGTCCCGGACGACTATATCCTGGCTGCTCGCGTTATGAATGGAGCCGGCTGAAAGCGACAGTGGGACATGCGCGAGAAGGAGCTACGCATCGCCCTCGTCTTCTTCGGCGGCATCTCGCTGGCCGTCTACATCCACGGGGTGAGCAAGGAGATCCTGAAGCTCGTCCGCGCCTCGCGCTTGCTGCACCTGGTGCCGGGAAGCGCCGCGGCCGAGGCGGTCCGCGCCCAGGCCGCGCGGGACGACCCGGCCGACCCCGAGCACGACACCGAGGAGATCTGGGCGGAGCTGCTGAGCGCGCTCGCCCGGACGACCGACCTCCGGGTCCTGGTCGACGTCGTCGCCGGAGCGTCGGCTGGCGGGATCAACGGCACCGTGCTGGCGCGCGCGCTGGCGCACGACCTCCCGATCAAGGCCATCCGCGATCTCTGGCTCGAGCAGGGCGACGTGGAGATCCTGCTCGATCCCGCGGCGCGCGCCGGGGTCTGGAGCAAGGTCTTCATGCGCCCCTTCCTGTGGGGCGCGGCCAGGCTGTACCGGCTTGCCGACATCAGGGATCCCGAGGTGCGGCGCAAGCTGTCGCTGTTCACGCGCTCGCGCTGGTTCAAGCCGCCTTTCAGCGGCCCGACCATGACGCGGCTGATGCACGAGGCGGTGCTGAGCCTCGGCGCCTCCCATCCCGCCGCCTCGCTGCTGCCCGCCGGCCACCGCCTCGACCTCTTCGTCACCTTGACCGACTATCACGGCTATCGGCGCGCGATCGAGATCCACGACCCCGCCCTCATCGACGAGCGCGAGCACGAGCGCCTGCTGCGCTTCTCCTATGAGCGCAGCCCCGGCGACAGCGCGCGCAGCGATTTCGGCCTCGAGAACGCACCGGGGCTCGCTTTCGCCGCGCGGGCCACCTCGTCCTTCCCCGGCGCTTTCCCGCCGGCGCGGCTTGCCGAGATGGACGAATTCCTCGCGGCGGAAGGACGGACCTGGCCGGGGCGCGCGGCGTTCCTGGCCACCGCCTTCGATCCGCCCCCCAGCGCCGAGGTGGAAGCCGAGCACGCCTCGTTCATCGACGGCTCCGTGCTCAACGGCAAGCCGTTCCGCGAAGCGATCCGGGCGGTGCGCGGGCGCGCGGCGCAGCGCGAAGTCGACCGCCGCCTCGTCTATGTCGATCCCGTGCCGCGCCTGGCGCCGGACAACGGCGCCCGCCGGCCGCCGGGATTCTTCTCGGCGCTGCGCGGCGCGCTTTCCGACATCCCGCGCAACGAGCCCATCGCCAACGAGCTCGACTGGATGGGCGAGCAGAACGAGCGGGTGCGGCGGCTGCGCGCCATCATGGAAGCGGCGCGCCCGCAGGTCACCGACCTCGTCTCGGAAGTCCTGCCGCGCGCGCTCGGCGGCACGCTCGCCGCCGATCAGGTCGCGCGCTGGCGCGAGGCCGCCAGCGCGCGGGCGGCGCGCGAGGCGGGCTTCGCCTATGAGGGCTATGTCCGCCTCAAGCTCGCGGCGGTGCGCGCCCAGCTCGCCCAGACGATCGCCGGCATGATCGGCGCGCGGCCCCGCTCCGCCGCCGCCCGCTTCCTGGCCGGCGCCATCGACGCCTGGGCCGAGGTCGCCGGCATCGCCTATGCCCGCAGCGGCAGCCACGCCGCCGGCGGCGACATGAGCGCCGTCGCCGGCGACGCGCCGAAATGGGTCCGCTTTCTCCTCGCCTTCGACGTCGAGTACCGGAAGCGCCGGCTCCATTTCCTGGTCCAGGGCCAGAACCGGATCCGCGAAAGCCTCATCCAGGCCGGAGCGCCGCAGGCCCAGCTCGACGCCGTCAATGCGCTGAAGCGCGAATTCCACCGCCAGCTCGACGAACAGCGGCGCCGCGAGACGGCCGAGTATTTCCCGGCCGAGACGCGCGCCTTGGCGCGTGCCGTCTTCGCCGCGCCGGCGGCGGAGGCCGCCGCGCGGCGCGGCGAGGAGGCGCCGCAAGCCTTCGTCGCGACGGCGGTAGAGAGCATCGACCGGCTCGCGCTGCGCATCGGCGAAGAACTCGAGCTCGACCGTTGCACGCGCGAGATCGACGCCGCGCTCGCCGCCCTCGATCCCGCCCTCTGGCCGGACGGCGCGAGGCGCGAGGCGCTGGTCAACCATCTCGGCTTCGCCTTCTGGGACGTGCTGGCGCTGTCGGTCGCCAATTGGCGCGACGCCGGGGAATTCGAGGAGATCCTCGTCGACCGCATGAGCCCCGAAGACGCGCGCACGCTGAAGAGCCTCGGCGTTCCGCTGGCCCTCAAGGGGGCGGGGCTGATGCATTTCGCGGCCTTCTTCTCGCGGCGCTACCGCGAGCACGACTACCTCATGGGGCGGCTGCAAGCCGCCGACCGCATGGTCGACCTCGTCCGCGACAGCGCCGGCGCCGAGGCGTGCCGCGGCGTCGATATCGAGCGAGCGCGGCGGCGCATCCTCCACCGCATTCTCGACACCGAGGCGCCGCATCTGCCCAACAGCGCGGGGCTCGTCGCCGACCTCCGGCGGAAGCTCGCCGCCGAAGAGGCCGACGCGCCCGAGCGCAAGCGGGACGGCGGCCGGCGCTGACCGCCGGCGCGCGGACGAGGCGCGCGAGGATGGCGCGATATCCGATAAGAGGGCAAGATTGGGATTGGCCCGGAAGCAGCAAGGCTAGAAACGGCGCGCAAGATCGTCGCCCCACCTCACCCCAACCCTCTCCGCCCCTGAGAGGCGGAGAGGGAGGGACCCGCGTAGCGGGAGGGTGAGGTGGGGTGACCCGCAGCTTTGCGATGCTCGGTACGAGGCGCCGATCGGCGGCTACCGGAGGGAGGTAAAAGATGCGCTGGAAAGGCGTCGCGGTAACGATTGCGGTCATCGTCACCGCGCTGATCGCGGCGCAGCTCGTCTGCGAGGCGCTGGTCGATTTTCTCTGGTTCTCCTCGCTGGGCTATCGCTCCGTCTTCTGGACGATGCTCGCCGCCAAGGCCGCGCTCTTCCTCGGGGTCTTTCTCGCCACCGCCGCGGCGCTCCTGCTGTCGGCGGCGCTGGCGCTCGGCGCCGCCGGGCGGCGCGGGCCATGGCGGCCGCGTCTCGCCGAGCCCGGCGCCGCTTTCGGCCGCTTGCCCGAGACCCTGCCCGAGGTCTTCGGCTTCGCCGCGCCGCATCTCCCCTGGCGTCCCCTCATCTGGGGAGCGGCCCTTGTCCTCGGCCTTGTCGTCGCGGCGAGCGAGAGCGGCAATTGGGAAATAGCGCTGCGCTTCCTGCGCCAAGTGCCCTATGGCGAGAGCGATCCCGTCTTCGGCAAGGATATCGGCTTCTATCTCTTCTCGCTGCCCGCCTATGTCGCGCTCAAGAACTGGCTGATGGCGACGCTTGTCCTGAGCGCGCTGGTCGCCGGCGCGGTCTACGGGCTCAAGGGCGACATCGCCTTCGGGCAGCGGCCGCTGCTGGTCTCGCCCGCCGCCGTCGCGCATGGTTCGGCGCTGCTCGCGCTCTTCTTCGCGCTCAAGGCCTGGTCCTATGCGCTCGACCGCTTCCTGCTGCTCTACGGCGACAACGGCGTCGTCGTCGGCGCGGGCTATACCGACCTCCATGTCGAGCTGCCGGCGCTGTGGCTGCTCATGGCCATCGCCGCCGCCGCCGCCCTTGCCGCGGCGGCCAATGTCCGCCGGCGCGGCTATCGCCTCCCGGCCGCCGCCGCGCTCGCGGTCTTCGGCGGCTCTTTCGCGCTGACGTTCCTCCTTCCGGCGCTGGTCGAGCGCATCTATGTCAAGCCGAGCGAGCTGTCGCTGGAGACGCCCTATCTCAAGCGCAACATCGCGCTGACGCGGGAGGCCTACGACCTGCGGCAGGTCGCGGCCAAGCCTTTCCCGGCCGAGCAGGATCTCACCTTCGCCTCGCTCCGGGCCAACCCCGCCACCGTCGACAACATCCGGCTGTGGGACTGGCAGCCGCTGATGGATACCTACGCCCAGCTCCAGGAGATCCGCACCTATTACAAGTTCCGCGACGTCGACGTCGACCGCTATGACCTCGGCGGCGTCTATCAGCAGGTCATGCTGTCGGCGCGCGAGCTCGAGCCGGCGCTGCTGCCGCCCAACGCCCAGACCTGGGTCAATTTGCATCTGCTGTTCACCCACGGCAACGGCGTGGTGATGTCGCCGGTGACGCGGAAATCCGCCGAGGGCCTGCCGCTCTTCTACCTCAAGGACATCCCGCCGGTGGCCGAAGGCGGCCCCGCGCTCAAGGAGCCGCGAATTTACTTCGGCGAAGGCGCCGACAGCTACGTCATCGTCAAGACGAGCACGCCGGAATTCGACTATCCCAAGGGCAAGGACAACGTCTACGCCAACTATGACGGCGCCGACGGGCTCGCCCTCGGCGGCACGGCGGAGCGCAGCCTCTTCGCCTGGTATTTCGACGACCCGAACATCCTGCTCACCGGCTACATCACGCCCGAGAGCCGCATTCTGTTCCGGCGCAACATCAAGGAGCGGGTGCGCGCGATCGCGCCCTTCCTGCGCCTCGACCATGACCCCTATATCGTGGTGAGCGGCGGGCGGCTCTTCTGGATAGAAGACGCCTACACCACCAGCCGCTGGTTCCCCTATTCCCAGACGCTGCCGGGGAGCGGCGACAACTACATCCGCAATTCCGTCAAGGTCGTTATCGACGCCTATGACGGGACGGTGGGTTTCTACGTCGCCGATCCCGCCGATCCCGTGCTGGCCACCTGGCAGCGCGTCTTTCCCGGCCTGTTCCAGCCGCTGGCGGCGATGCCGTCGGAGCTGCGGGCGCACATCCGCTACCCCGAGGACCTCTTCCTGATCCAGGCGCAGCTCTACCGCGCCTATCACATGGAGGCGCCCGAAGTCTTCTACAACCGCGAGGATCTCTGGCAGTTCCCGCGCGAGCCCGCCGGCCTCGACGGGATCAACGCCGGCGACAGCCGCATGAAGCCCTATTACATCATCATGCGGCTGCCCGGCGAGGCGCGCGCCGAGCTCTTCCTCATGCTGCCGATGGTGCCGAGCCAGCGCCAGAACATGATCGCCTGGCTCGCCGCGCGCTGCGACGCGCCCGATTACGGCAAGCTCATCGTCTACGAGTTCCCCAAGGAGAAGCTGGTCTACGGGCCGTTCCAGATCGAGGCGCTCATCAACCAGAACACCGAGATCTCGCAGCAGCTCTCGTTGTGGAACCAGATGGGCTCGCGCGTCATCCGCGGCAATCTCCTGGTGGTGCCGATCGAGAACTCGATCCTCTACGTCTCGCCACTCTACCTGCGCGCCGAAACCGGCCAGCTTCCGGAGCTGAAGCGCGTCATCGCCGCCTATGGCGACCGCGTGGTGATGGAGGAGACGCTGGCGGGAGCGCTCGCCGCGCTCTTCAAGGAGACGGCGCCGCCGCCGGCGCTGCCCGGCGCATCGGCGGCGACAGGCCCCGTCGACGCGCGCGCCCGCGCGGCGCTCGAGCATTATGGGCGCGCCCTCGAGCGATTGAAGGCCGGCGATTGGAGCGGCTTCGGCGCCGAGCTCGACGCGCTCAAGCCGCTGCTGGAGCAGCTCGCCCGGCCGGGCGAGGCGCGCTGAGGGGGCGGTGGCGAGTCACCCCCCACCCTAACCCTCCCCCTCAAGGGGGGAGGGAACATGAGTATCGGGCGTCAAATAACTCCCTGCCCTTGAAGGGGGAGGGTGGGGAAGGGGCGATCGCTGCCGCGAAAGCCGAGAGCTACTCCCCCGCCTGGCGCCGCGCGGCGGGCTCGGCCGCGGCGGCGGCGGGGGCGGCGTTCAAATAGCAGGTGACGGTGGTGCCGATGCCGGGGCGCGAATCCATCTCGACCGTGCCGCCATGCAGCTCGATGAAGCTCTTGACCAGCGAGAGCCCGAGGCCGGGGCCGGACTGGCGCGCATTGGGGCTGCCGCGCTCGAACTTCTCGAAGATGCGCGCCTGATCCTCGCGCGGCACGCCGACGCCGGTGTCGGCGACGATGAGCGCGACGCGGTCGGCGGTGCGCCGCGCGGCGAGCGTCACCGTGCCGCCGGGGGGCGTGAATTTGAGCGCGTTGGAGATCAGGTTGAAGAGCGCCTGCTTCAACCGCCGCTCGTCCGCCACCAGCGGGCCGATATCGGTCGGGCAGTCGAAGTCGAGCTTGAGGCCCTGCTTCCTCGCGCGCTCGCGCGTCAGCGACAGCACGCTCGACATCAGCGTGTGGATGTCGACCTCCTGCGTCTCGAGCGTCATGTAGCCGGCCTCGATGGTGGCGAGATCGAGGATGTCGTTGATCAGCGACAGCAGCCGGTGCGAGCTGTCGAGGATGCCGCGGCTGTAGTCGAGCTGGCGCGCGCTGAGCTCGCCGAAATACTGGTTGGTCAGGATCTCGGCAAAGCCGATGATGGCGTTCAACGGCGTGCGCAGCTCGTAGGAGACGTTGGCGATGAACTCGCTCTTGAGCCGGCCGGCGGTCTCCAGCGCCTCGTTGCGCTCGCGCAGCGCGCGCTCGACCCGCGTCGAATCCGTCACGTCGAGATAGCTCAGCAGGATGTTGCCGTCGGGCAGCGGCACCGTCACCGCCTGCAGCATCGAGCCGTCACGCCGCGCGAGCCGCGTGCTCTCGGCCGTGTGCGCGGTCAGCCGCGCGATGATGCGCCGCTTCATCGCCGGCCAGTCGCCGCCGTCGTCGTAGAAGGCGCGCTGCTTCTCGATGATCTCGCCGACATGCGGCTCGCCGGTGAGATCGGCCGGCGCCAGCTGCCACATCTGCGCATAGGCCGGGTTCGACAGCTTGAGCCGGCCGTCGCTGCCGTAGACGGCGATCGCCTCGTAGAGATTGTCGAGCGTCTCGCGCTGCACCTCGATGAGCGTGTTGTAGGAGCGCTCGAGCGCGAGCTTGTCGGTCACCTCCTCGTAGACGAAGGCGAGGCCGCCGAAAGGATGCGGCGAGACGACGAGGCGGAGCGTGCGGTCGTCCGGCAGATGCAGCAGCTCCTCCTGCGGCTCGATCAGCGAGGTGAACATGGCGAGCTGCTGGCGCTTGAAGGCGCGGAAATCGGCGTGCTCGGGGATGCGCCGGCGCTCGCGCAGCCGCTCCAGCACCTCGTCCAGCGTCGGCTCGGTGGCGAGCCAGTCCTCCTCGAGCCGCCAGAGCTTGGCGAAGGAGGTGTTGTGGAAGGTGAGCCGCGTGTCCGGCCCGTAGATGGCGATGGCGACGGCGACGTTCTCCAGCACGTCGGCATGGGCGGCGACGTGGCGCGCGAGCTCGGCCTGGATGTTCTCGAGGTCGGTATAATCCCGGGCATAGCCGAGAAGGCCGCCGGCGCCGTCGAGCGGCGCCTCGGTGAACTCGATCAGCCGGCGCGAGCCGGCGACGACGATGTGATGGCTCTCCGATTGCGGCACCGCCGAGCTGCGCGCGCGCGCGGCGAGCGCGCGGCCGTTGTCGCCGATGACGCCGGCGGCGATCTCGCGGCTTTCGGCCAGCACCTTCGCCGCGGGCGCGTCGAGCGCGGCGGCATAGGCGCGGTTGCAGTCGACGAGCCTGAGATCGGCGTCGCGGCGCCAGACCGGCAGCGGCAGCGCATCGAGCATGGCGCGCAGGCGGTCGCGCTGCTGGAGGAGCTGCGCTTTCTCGGCGGCGGCGGCAAGCCGGAAGGAGCCGTCGAGAAAGGCCACGACGTCGGCGTCGGCGACGCGCCGTCCGACCGCCTCGAGCGCCGTGCAGCCGTCGGTCAAGCGCAGGCCCTGCTGGAAGGCGACGCCCTCGGCGCGCAGCCGTTGCAGCGCGCTCTCGAACGCGGCCGCGTCCTGGCGCTCGGCGCGCGCCAGGAGATCGGCGAGGCTCGCCGCCGGCCGGTCGCCCGGCGCCTTGAGCGAGCCCGGGGTGAAGCTGCCGTCCAGCCCGCCGGCGGGCGCGCGCCAGACCGCCACCGGCAAGGCGCCCAGCGCCTGCGCGAGCCGGTCGCGCTCGGCGGCGAGCGCGCCGGCGCGGCGGCGGGCGCCCAGGAGAAGCAGGCCCGCCGCCAGGACGACGAGCGCGAGAACGCCGAGGCCGAGCCCGGCCGGTGGCGCGGCGACGGCCTCCCCGGCGGCGGCGAAAGCCGCCGCCGGCGACAGCGCTGCCGGACCGGCAAGGCCGAGCCAAGCCATCAGCCGCAACGAGTAACCTCTTGACCTGCCAAACGTTTCCCCAGGCGCAGCACGCCCCGCAGAGGGCTCGCCGATGGGCCGATTATGACGCGATCGCGGGAATTTGGCAGGCGAAAAAATTGCCGGCTCAGTAGCGGTAATGCTTGGGCTTGAAGGGTCCGTCGAGGTCGGCGCCGATATAGGCCGCCTGCGCCGGCGTCAACCGGGTGAGCTTGACGCCGAGCTTGTCGAGATGCAGCGCCGCCACCTTCTCGTCGAGATGCTTCGGCAGCACGTAGACCTGGTTCTCGTACTTGCCGCGATTGGTGAAGAGCTCGATCTGCGCCAGCACCTGGTTGGTGAAGGAGGCGCTCATGACGAAGCTGGGATGGCCGGTGGCGCAGCCGAGATTGACGAGCCGTCCCTTGGCCAGAACGATGAGCCGCTTGCCGTCGGGAAAGACGACCTCGTCGACCTGCGGCTTCACCTCTTCCCATCGGTAGTTCCTGAGCGCCGAGATCTGGATCTCGCTGTCGAAATGGCCGATGTTGCAGACGATGGCGCGGTCCTTCATCCGCCGCATGTGATCGATCGTGATGACGTCGATGTTGCCGGTGGCGGTGACGAAGATGTCGCCCTGCGCGGCGGCCTCGTCCATGGTGACCACCTGATAGCCCTCCATCGCCGCCTGCAGCGCGCAGATCGGATCGATCTCGGTGACCATGACGCGGGCGCCCTGGCCCCTGAGGCTCTTCGCCGAGCCCTTGCCGACGTCGCCGTAGCCGGCGACGACCGCGATCTTGCCGGCGAGCATCACGTCGGTGGCGCGCTTGATGCCGTCGACGAGACTCTCGCGCACGCCGTAGAGATTGTCGAATTTCGACTTGGTGACGCTGTCGTTGACGTTGATCGCCGGCACCTTGAGCTCGCCCGCCTTCATCATCTCGTAGAGCCGGTGCACGCCGGTGGTGGTCTCCTCGGAGATGCCGCGCACGCCCGCGAGCAGGTCGGGATACTTGTCATGCAGGATCTTGGTGGCGTCGCCGCCGTCGTCGAGCACCATGTTGGGGGTCCAGCCGCCGGGGCCGCGCAGCGTCTGCTCGATGCACCACTCGTACTCCTCCTCGCTCTCGCCCTTCCAGGCGAAGACCGGGACGCCGCGCTCGGCCATCGCCGCGGCGGCGTGATCCTGCGTCGAAAAAATGTTGCACGAGCTCCAGCGCACGCTGGCGCCGAGCGTCATCAAGGTCTCGATCAGCACCGCCGTCTGGATGGTCATGTGCAGGCAGCCGGTGATGCGCGCGCCCTTCAGCGGCTGCGTCCGGCCGAATTCGGCGCGCAGCGCCATCAGCCCCGGCATCTCCGTCTCCGCGATGGTGATCTCGCGCCGGCCCCAGCCGGCAAGCGCGATATCGGCGACCTTGTAGTCGGCGGCGGCGGCCATCGTGAAGCTCCTTGGAGACGGTAAGCCACGGACAACCGCATATAGCAACGGTTCGTTGCTGGAGCAAGAAGCTGGCGGCTATAAGTAAGCCGTCAGCCGTCAGCGATCAGCCATCAGCGATCAGCTATCAGCTATCAGCTATCAGCTATCAGCCAACAACATCGCTGCCCATTTGCCCACGGCTCGTGGGCAATGATGAGCTGACGGCTGATCGCTGACGGCTGACGGCTGATAGCTGTTGGCTGTTGGCTGTTGGCTGACGGCTGACGGCTGACGGCTGATCGCTGACGGCTTCCCTCACGCCGAGGCGTTGAAATCGTCGAGCAGGCTCACGATCC
>Ga0187781_10000402_pt1 | contig 30746 bp, 18 predicted proteins | sample 0715_SJ02_MP02_2_FD_132447 | JGI IMG/M metagenome (GOLD analysis project Ga0187781, IMG submission 132447) | Tropical peat soil microbial communities from peatlands in Department of Meta, Colombia - 0715_SJ02_MP02_20_MG | ecosystem: Environmental > Terrestrial > Soil > Wetlands > Peat | place... | reverse complement strand
TAAGAATCCAGTGACAAGTGACGAGTGAGGAGCAGGAGTCAGGAGTCAGAAGTCAGGAGTCAGAATACAGAAGAGGCCCTGTGGCATTTCAGGTGTCAGGAAGAACTGGACCCGGGGCGTTGCGGATTCTGACTTCTGACTCCTGACTTCTGACTCCTGCTTGTCACTCATCACTGCTTTTTGGCCACTACTTTCATGCCCGGGACAATCCGCAGTTGGCCGTCGGTTACAAGTGTTTCTCCCGCCGCGAGACCCTTTTGGATGACCGTTTCGCCGCCCGCACTGCTGCCCACAACTACCGGCCGGTATTCCGCCGTCATATCCTCCTTCACCACAAAAACGTACTGGCCTGCCTGCCCGGTCTGAACCGCCTGTGAAGGGACGACGACCGCATTGGGTTGAGTCCTGAGTGTGAGCGCAACATTCACAAACTGACCGGGCCAGAGCCGGTTGTCGGGGTTTTCAAAAGTCCCCTTCAGCTTGATCGTGCCGGTGGTGTTGTCGACGGCGTTGTCGATGAAGGTCAGCACCCCTTTGGCAGGGTTCTGCTCCTGATTCGGAATGATGGCCTCCACTTTGAGCGGCCCTTCGGCTCGGTATTTCTTGATATCGGCAAGGTGCTGTTCGGGAACGGAAAAGGTGACGTAAATGGGGTGAATCTGATTCAACACTACCAGCGCCGCATCGTTATCCTTCACGAGATTCCCAGGATGGACCAGCAGGGCGCCCGTGCGGCCATCGATGGGCGCCTCGATCATGCAATAGCTCAAGTCGATTTGAGCTTTGTCAATGGCCGCTTTGTCCGCGCGCGCCGAAGCCGCCACCGCATCGGCGTTCGTCCGCATGGAATCGTATTGTTCCTTCGAGACAATGCCTTCCTGGAAGAGCGTCGTGTAGCGTTCTGCTTCCGCTTTTGCGTTCTCTAGCTGGGCCTGATCCTTTGCCAGATTAGCTTCCGCTTGTTGGAGGGCAGTGTCAAACGGGCGGCGATCCAACCTGAAGAGAAGATCGCCACTCCTAACGTCCTGGCCTTCTGTGAAGTAGGCTTTCTCAATCCTCGCCGCCACTTGCGCCTTGACCGATACCGTCGAGTACGCTTCCACATTGCCGATGGCGTGGACCTGGACGGGTACGCTCGCCAGGGCTGCCCTAGCGGTGGTCACGGGAGCTGAGTAGACGGGGGGCATGCCTTGTGTTTCCGCTCTCTTGGCGGAGCAGCCCGTCCATAGGAGAAAACAAAGCCCCAGCCAAGCGCCCGCCACTGCGCGTCCTGCCTTTTGAAAATGCCCCGTCATTCCGAGCGAACTGAGAAATCTCGCTCTGGTTCGGAAAAAGCAAACAATGCGAGATTCCTCTCCCGCGGGCGCGGGATCGGAATGACAACCTTGTTTCATTGTTCCCGGGCGCCACTGGCTGCATAGACTACTGCCATGACTTCCCGTGAAATCCATGATGTGAGTCTCCATACCCCAACCTAATCCTTGAGCTTAGCTGGGTTGCCGAAGCACGTCAATCAACACAGCTTACCCTGAGCCTGCCGAAGGGCGGTAATGTGTTCTGTAAACCTTCGCCAATGTCCCGTCGAGGGGCTGGATTCCGGCCTGCACGGGGATGACCAGCGCCGGGCAAACTCCAAGCCGGACATATGCCCGTCTCAAATGGGGGTGCGACGCCCGACGGACGCGTGTCGTTCAGAAAGATGTGTGGTGATCCAGCAACGGGCGAGACTCGCGTTAATAGTCACGCTTGCGGCCGAAACGATCGCCGCCTCCACCTCGACGCTGACCACCGCCGCCAAATCCAGCGCGCTGTGGCCGAGCCTCGTTCACCGTGAGGGGACGCCCTTCCAGGGTTTGTCCGTTAAGTCCCTGGATGGCGCGCTGCATGTCCTCTTCTTCGGCAAGCTCGACGAAGCCGAACCCTCTGGATTCGCCCGTCATCTTATCCCTGATGACGACCGCGGAAGCAACTTGAAACCCGGCGTTCGTCACGAACTCGCTGAGCACATTATCGGTCACACTGCGGGGAAGATTTCCAACGAATAATCTCTGAGCCATTTACTCCTCCAGATTTTGGGCAGCCCGTAACGGCGGCCTCTTCCAACACGCATTCCACGAGCCGGGCTCGGAAGAGTCTTCTGAGGTGCTTGCGAACCTCACTACCCTCCCTTGCACCCCACGCCAAGGAGCGTTTGCCCAAAACCTGAAGGGCTAAGGATTGAAACAGTTCTTGGACGGCATGTAGGGGCTGAACAACCCTGCCAAGCTTACCAGCTTTGAACCTTCACCCTGCTCCTTGACACTTTAACCACTACGATTTCCTGCTCATCGGCTGTTTGACAGACTCCCTCGCGGGCGGCACCGGCGGGCCCGTTCCGACAAACCACTCCAACACCAGGGGTTGCGTTTCTGAATGGCCATCGCTAATCGATCGCCTCGGCCTGCTATTGGACTCGCCGGGAATCGCATTTCCGCTCGCGATTGAAAGATATCACTTTTTTCCCTCGGAGACTATCAGAAAAAAGAGGCCTAGCTGCCCAAGACCCTCAGCCCGACGGCCCGGGCAAGTTTGGCTTGATCGCGGTCAAAGGTATAAAAATCGTCGGCGGCCAGAGCCAGGGCGGAGGCCACGTGGAGAGCGTCCGAGGTGCCGCATCCCAGAGCAGGTCCGTGGCGATGGGACAGTTCGCGAGCTCGCGTCCAGGTTTCGGGGGGAAAGTCCTCCCACTGCCAAACGCCAGTTTGTAAATCTCGGGTGAAGTGCTCCTCAATTGACCGAGCCTCACTGATAGCCCAGCCTCCTGGACGAGCCGGAACGGCGAAAACAGCGCTTGTGAATTCCGTTTCACCGAGGGGCGTAACCTGGAAGACAGGCCGATGCTCCTGGACCAGCGAAGTAGCCGCTCGCGAGTTCACGTCACTGCCATACAGTGACACGAGAAAACTTGTGTCCGCATACGACTTCAAAGGCGGCTTCGTTCCTTTCGAAGGATCTCGCCGATGTTGAGATCAAAAGTGCGGTTTCCGAAGATCTCCGCCCGGCGGGCAGCAAAGTCCGGATACGCTTTCCTGTGGCCCGGGTCTGGAACGATTCGGCCGAGCACCTCGTTTCGCTTGCGGAGAATCAGGGTCTCGCCCCGGCGGAGCGGCGCCTCGACCTTGCGTGAGAACTGCTGGCGAACCTCTCGAACCGTCACGCTTTTCATGTTACACATTTTAGGTGAAACAGCGATTGGAAGTCAATGGGTCCTGCGGGTTCACCCGGCGTTTGCCTTCCACTTGGCTTGGACCCCCTCACCCCGCCCAAGCTTCCACATTCTGCGGACCTCTTCAATCAGACTCGAAAGTCGCTTTCCGCCGTGATCGTTTCTTCTTGGCTGGACGCTTCCGAAGGGAGCCCATCAGCTTGAGATTCTTCTCGATCAGGGAATAGCGCTGCTGGACGCAGGCGTAGGCGCGTAGGGGATCCTCGGGGGTGCGCAAGACGTAATCGAGTAGCACCACGTTCCGCTGCTGCGGCGATTTGGCTTTCAAGTCAGGCAAGGGCTCCCAGTTCTTCAGGTCCTTGGTGCGGGCGATGCCGCACTGGGCGACGGCAGAGGGAGTGTCCCACAGCGGGGTCTTGGGGTCCTTGCGCTCCGTGCAAAATAGCCCGTAAATCCAGCCGTCCTCATGCCACACGACGCGAATATCGTAAACGTTAATGTCGGGATCTCGAGTCTCCGGCATCAGGATGGGGTAACCCTAAAAGCGGAAGTTGTCGATGCCGTTGGGGCTCTCGGCCACGGCCAGGAACGATTTCCGGCCCACGCCTTCGACGCGAGACAGGACCACGATCTTGCCGTCGTATTCCATCCCTCCCGCATTGAACGTGGAGTTGGTTCCTATGCGTTCCATAAGGTATGGATTGGTTTTCGGATCGAGGTCGTAACGCCACAACAGCGGCGTGTGCTGGGCGGTAAGCACGGGATACGCATAGCGGTCGAGCACACCGTTGCCGCTTTCGATTTTGCGATTCTTGCGCGTTATTAGTTTCTTGTGGGTCTCGAGGAGCTTTTGTACTTGGCGTCGGAATGCGACCGGCTGCAAAGCCTCGGCTATCAATTGCGACCTCGATTTCATTCCCCCTCCAGCTTTAGCTCGCCTGACAGAAACCCCTCACCCGCCTGCGGGCCGTAGCCGGCAGCACACCCTGAGTGCCCATAGCCCTTCGGCGGGCGAAGGCCCGTCCTGCGGCGGCTGGTAAGAAAGCCGTCGCGGCACATCCTCTCGCCCAAGGGGGGAGAGGCCATGATCTCTGTTTAGCGCTGACTTCCCACTGCCTGCTGCCGACTACCTCATGACTCCAGCCAACAGAAACACCAGCATCGCCTGCCAGTTGATGCACACCTCGTTGCTGGCATATGACCCCTGATCGTCACTGTACACCTTGGCCGGCGGCAATTCGGCGGGCAGAACCTGGAGTACGGGGTCTTGCCGATCGGCATTCGGGCCGCCGGAGAGCAATCCAGGCCAAGGTTCGGGATTGTGGCCCGCGCCGCTCGGACGATGATGGGGATGACGGAAGGCATGCGTCCCCACTTGCGTTACCCACGAGATCGAGAAAGTGTTTCGACCCCGCATGCCCGTGTTTCACTTCGTGACCATCGAAATATTAAGGACAATGAGTGTCTCAATTTCCGTTTGGCTTTGCAAATGGAATTGGAGTGCGGCAACTCCGCAAGCTCCACTGCCGCCCTGCAAGGATTCGGCTATAATTGCGCGTCCATTGAAATGCAGTCATTCCCGCGAAAGCGGGAATCCACTTCGCAATCCCGAACATTTATTTCTGGAGCCTTCCTTATGAAATATGGGTATTTTGATGATGAGAATCGAGAATATGTCATTACGCAGCCGGATACCCCCTTGCCTTGGATCAATTACCTTGGATGCCAAGCCTATTTTGGAATCATCTCGAACACGGCGGGGGGCTACTCGTTCTACCGCGATGCGCGACTGCGACGCCTGACGCGGTACCGTTACAACAATGTTCCCTGCGATTTGGGCGGCCGCTACATCTATTTGCGGGATGATGAAACCGGCGAATTCTGGTCACCCTCCTGGCAACCAACCCGGCACGATCTCAAGAACTATACCTGCCATCATGGCCTGGGTTACACCATTATCGGGTCCCGCTATAGCGGGATCGAGGCGCGAACCAATTACTTCGTCCCCTTGGGCGAAGATCTCGAGATTTGGCGGTTCACCGTTACCAACCGGCGCAAAACGCGCCCGTCGCTCTCCATCTTTTCCAGCATTGAATTCTGCTTGTGGGATGCCCAGGACGATGCCACGAATTTCCAGCGCAATTTCAGCATCGGCGAGGTGGAAATCGAGGGCGGCGTCATCTACCACAAGACCGAATACCGCGAGCGACGCAACCACTTCGCCTTCTTCGCCTGCTCGCGCGAGCTGGCGGGCTTTGACACGCAGCGCGAGGCGTTTGTGGGAGCTTACCGTGGCTGGGACAAGCCGGCGGCGGTCGAGCGCGGACGGTTGTCGAATTCTGTCGCGCATGGCTGGGCTCCCATGGGGGCTCACCATGTGAAGCTCGATCTGGGGCCTGATGAGACACAGGAGCTCATCTTCCTGCTGGGCTACCACGAGAACCCAGCGGAACAGAAGTTCGATCCACCCGCCTCGCAGACCTTGAACAAGAAAACGGTGAAGCCGATCATCGCCAAGTATCTGAACGGTGCACACGTCGCGACGGCGTTTGAAAATTTGCGCCAATATTGGGACGGACTGCTCGGGATCTGCCAGGTGGAGACGCCCGACGTCCACACCAACCGCATGGTTAACATATGGAACGCCTACCAGTGCATGGCCACCTTCAACATGTCGCGCTCGGCTTCCTTCTACGAGTCCGGGATCGGACGCGGTCTGGGCTTTCGGGATTCCAATCAGGATCTCCTGGGCTTCGTCCACATGGTTCCCGCACGGGCACGCGAGCGCCTGCTGGATCTGGCCGCCACGCAACTTCCCACGGGGGGCGCTTATCACCAATATCAGCCGCTCACCAAGCGCGGCAACAACGATGTCGGCAGCAACTTCAACGACGATCCTCACTGGCTCATTCTGGGCGCGGCGGCTTATCTGAAAGAGACGGGTGACTGGGGCATTTTGGACGAGCCCATACCTTACGACAATGTTCTGGGCTCGGAGCAGCCCCTCTACGAGCATTTCCAGCACAGCTTCCAATACACGCTCGACCGTTTGGGACCGCACGGACTTCCATTGATCGGCCGGGCCGACTGGAACGATTGCCTAAATCTGAACTGTTTTTCCGACACGCCGGGAGAGTCCTTCCAAACGACAACTAACAAGGACGGCAGGGCTGCCGAGTCTGTGTTCATTGCCGCGCTCTTTGTCCTCGCCGCCAGGGAACTCGCGGAGATCGCCCAGCGGCGCGGTCGGAAGGACGAAGCGCAGCGTTATCTTGCCGAAGCGGCCAAGATGGAAGACACCGTCCGGAAACACGGGTGGGATGGCGAGTGGTTCCTACGCGCCTACGATGACTTCGGCCGCAAAGTCGGCTCGCAAGAATGTGCCGAAGGGAAGATCTTCATCGAGACCCAAGGCTTCTGCGTACTGGCGGGCATCGGCCTGGACGACGGCAGGGCTCAAAGGGCAATGGAATCGGTCTCGAAGTACCTTGCTACCGACCATGGGATCATCCTTCAGCAGCCCGCCTACTCGAAATACTATCTCGAGCTGGGGGAAATCTCCTCCTATCCGCCGGGGTACAAGGAAAACGCCGGCATCTTCTGCCACAATAATCCCTGGGTGATGATTGCCGAAACGCGAATCGGGAACGGCGATCGAGCCCACGATTACTACGCGCGCATCAATCCCTCCGCGCGGGAACCAATCAGTGAGCTGCACCGTTGCGAGCCGTACGTCTATGCCCAGATGATCGCCGGACGGGACGCTCCCACGCACGGAGAAGCGAAGAATTCCTGGCTGACGGGAACGGCAGCGTGGAACTATTGCACCATCACCCAGTGGATCCTGGGCATTCGCCCCTTTTATGAAGGACTGGAGATTCGACCCGTCGTCCCGAAGAGTTGGCGGGGATTCAAGGCTACGCGCCGCTTCCGAGGTGTGACTTATCACATCACTGTGGAGCGCGCCGGCCCAGGCAACCAAGTGGCGCTGAGAGTGAATGGCGTGCCCTCGGAGGGTGCGGTTGTGCCTGCGCCGGCCGAGGGACAGCGAGAGGTTACCGTAGATGTGACATTGACCTAATATGCCTCAGCCCTGAAGGACCCAAGACAGTTTGTTGTAGGTGAAACCTACGGTTGCAAGATTCCAAGTAGCCATCCCAATTAGCCGTGGGTCTGCGCTGCGCACAACGTTATGCCGGATGGTCTTTGGGTCCCTTCGGGACCCAAACCTCATGGCGTCACGGGCCAGCGGGGTTGGGGTTTTTCGACGAGGGTAGTGCAAGCCCTGCCCCTACTCGAGACCATAGAACACATCGAGCCGTTGGATTCTACCCAGGCGGTCGAAAATGGCCGCGCTCGTTTCCGCATCTAATTTAGGTCCCTCGACAAGTTGCGATCTGCCGTCAGCAATGGTCAGTCGGATGTGCCGTGGGCCGCTTCGATGCGCTACCACCGGAACCTGACAGTAAGTGAAGGCCACCGTGCCCCTCTCGAGATCAAGTATCCCCCGGTTGCCTTGGACATCCCAGTATTGGAACGTCCTGGGCTCGGCAAGGAACTCCGTCCTGCATATAAGCTGGGGGACGAAGGCCAGCTCGCCTTTTTCAACATCAACACCCATTTCGCCCATGCGAGCGATAAAGTCTTCCTTCACCTGGCCAGTCATTCCCGGCTGCTGTGCCCCGGCGAATGCCGGAGTGTGCGAGTACGGATCGGTGGGAATTGCGCCGAAGAGCGCGGGAGATTTGTGTACTCCCAAGCCGTCGTAAACGCTATTGTAATGAGCTCGCAGTTGTTGCAGGATGGACTCCTCAGCGCCGCTCGACACCGCAAGCTCCAGCGCCTCGCGCACTGCAAGGAGCAGCTTCGAGACCATGTGCCAGTAAATGCAACCGAGACCTTCATACTTGTAGAATGTCCCCGAGCGCCCCGTGAACGATTGATGGTCGAATACCTTCTCATAGAGGCCGAGGATTTGTTGTTCTTCTTTTTTCGCAAGCTGACGCAGGTCGCTCTTCTCGAGCTCCTGCAGTGCTTGCCTGAGCATCGTCGCGCTCGAAAACGAGGCATTAAAGTGAAGGCCTCCTTCAACGTCACGAACCACAATGCGGTGATCGTCCCGCTCCAACATGGACATCAGCAGCTTCGACTTCTCGACTTCGCCCTGCGGCAGGTTGTTCTTTTGGAGAAAGCAGGCCAGCGGCCGGTCAGGATAAAGAATGTAGCTGTTCTGGTCGGCGCGGTACAGACTGCTGTTTCGAAGCGCTTCGAGCAGTGCCACACCCTGCGCGGGTGTCAGCGCTCCGGAGCTCAGCACCGCCACTTGGCCCTCTAACATCTCGTGCAGTCTTCGAATCCCGATCGCGTTTCCCGCGATGGTCATCAGATTGTACGAATGGTAGAGGCCATCGCCACGGCGATTGGCGCGGATGGAATGATCGATGTGCATCAGGGCGCAATCACAGAACGCTTGCAACCGCGCAACCGATAGCACGCTGCGCTCTCCGGAAATACCCTGCGCGTAGAGCTTTTCCCGATAGGCCGATCCGGCCCTTCCAAGTTCGTCGAGAATTGATTTGCGATCGCGGTCCGGGATGGGACCTTCAAGAAGCGGGATGTAGTGGTGCAGCGCGTCGAAGACTTGTTCGAAGAGCGCTGCCAGTTCCGCCGACAGCTCAATTTCTCCGCTTTGCTCCTGAGTGAACAGTTCGCGGGTGAAAACCAGGAAGCGGCGCAAATAGTAAAGCGTAACCATCGAAGCGCCCGCCCCCACCAGCGCGTTATTCGCATCGTTCCATTCGGGCCGTTGCGTGTTCATCCATATGCCGGCCTCCGGAACGTAGTTCGCGAGCTTCGTCAGGATCACGATAAGGATCTTCTCCGCCAGATTAGCGCGGGCAAGCTGACCGTCACGCGCGAGCAATGCCTTACCGTCTGCTCCAACCTTGGACGAGCGCTTCATGGCCTTACGATGCGCCACGAGATCAAAGGTAATGGTATGCCGCGGATCGGCCAGCAGCGACTCATAGGGCCGGATGCGATACGGCACGTTCGCATAGGAGAATACAGCTCGAGAGAGCAGCTTCCGCAAGCTGTCTGGATAATGCCGCTGGGCCTGCTCGAGCAACTTCAGCAGGTAGATGACCTGGTGATCTCCCCAGTAGCCGATATACGACCACGGGTCATGAGGATCAATAGTTTCCCACTCGTAGCCGCTGCTCGAAATGCGGTATGGGTTATAGCCATCAGCCGTGGAGGAGTCCAGAAACTTATAGATCATGCTTTCGGCAAAGCCAGGAAACGACACGCTCAGGGCTTCCCAGTTCTGAAAGATGTCGCGCCAGTTTCCTTGGTAGCTCAGAATCTTACGCCCGCGATCATCCTTTACCTTGATCTCGAAGACGTTCCACGGGCGGCTCGGGTCACCGTGGCGGCGGCTGAACGTCAACGGCAGATACTCGTTGGCCAGCCTCTCCAAATCCGGATCCTGCTGTACGTGCACCTGCTCGAGGAGGACGCGGTGCGCCAGCGACTCGGGCAATTTTTTCAGAAAGCCTTTGTGCCTCTGGGCGACTTGCCGGTTGGCCTTCGAGATGAAAAGCTTCAGATCCGGGCCTGAAATCGAGTAGTTATCGTTCGGAATACCACCGCGCATCATGTTGAAGAGGGTGCTGGAAAAATGCCGCCAGATGGCCGGCTCGTCCTGAGTTAGCTGGAGTCCATCTGCGGCGGCGACCATTCTCACTAAGTTCCGCGTGCCTCGGACGACGTCCTCCTCAATCTCCGACGCGATGTTTGCAACAGAATGAAGGTCGTGAAGGACCGACTTCACTCCCGCCGCATCCTGGTTGACATCCGCGACGATCCACCATTCCTTCTCGCCCCGGGCGGGAAGGGTGAGGGTTGCTTTCAGAAAATAGGCGCCGCGGCGGCCACGAATATCGGTCTCTTGCCTGACGGCGCCGCCAAGCCGGAACGCGTCGAACTGCCCGCTGGAGAGCAGTCGCGCCTCAGGATCCAGCCCCACGGACCATGCCGTGTTGACGCACAGCGCCTCGCTGGGTTCCGGCTTGTCAACAGGGATCGACGCTAGCCGAAAGAGAGCAAGCCCTGTGGTGCGGTCCAGTTCCGTGCGCTTGTAACCGTCCACCAGCGTACTGTATTCCAACTGAAAACGCCGCGTGACGCCGCACGGCAAAACATTCTGAATGCCATCCAGCAGTTCGACCGTGACCGCCTCGGCGCCGTGATTAACCAAGCGCGCACGGCGCACAAACCCATAACGCTGGCTCGTCATCCATCCATACGAGAACGTCAACGCAAGGTCATGGTTCACTTCTTCAAAGATGATCTTGTTCCCGTATACGCTCTTGTAAAGATGGCGCGACAGTTGATGGCGCCCGTCGCGTTGGCCTGAGAACGGCTCCCAGAGCGCGACCTCGCCGTCTCCCATAACGCGAACCATGGTTTTGCTTCCCGTGTGCTCCGAGCTATCATGAATTCGGTCATCAGGGTAATACGGGAATAGCGCGTGGTCGGCATCTGTGCGGCCTGCCGTCAGGCCCCCGTTGCTGGAAACGAAGAGCCAATGATCCGAGTCACTGACGATGCTCATGAAGAACGGTGGAATCGCATCACAGTGTGCGAGGCGATAGAAGCGTTCGCCGCATATATCGACGAAGGAGCCCTCTGCGACTTCAGGAGAGGACTGGACATTCCGCGCGGCAGTCAGCACCCTGGAGCTGCTCATTTTGCCTCTCCGTTGGACAGGGACGCGTTGTCAGCGGAAGACGGCAAAGGTCTGCGTTGTTTTAGATCTCTCTCGATCTGTACCATCGTGGTATCGTCCAGCTTGTAGAGCAGCACCGCCCCCGCCGATAGGAAGCCGACCACCGCAGGGTAAAAGCTCATCATGTAGCGTATGCCGGTCTGTACGTGGAGAGACTGCACCACGTTAGCCTTGAACCCGATGTAGCCAATCAGCCAAAGAAACAGCGAACTCCCCGCCGCCCACCCTAACTTCTGCGAAAACGATGCGGCCGAGAACACCAGCCCCGTCGCGCGGCGTCCGGTCTTCCACTCCGAATAATCAGCCGTATCCGCGTAGAAGGCCCATAGCAGGGGCGAGGTCGGGGCAAACGTCGTCGATATGGCGATGTGGGTAACAAAAATGAGGGGAATGTTGCTGAGCGGGACGAAATAAAACAACACCGTGAGCGTGCTTGCGATCGTCATCAAAATGATGTAGGCGCGCCGTTTGCCGCCCAGAAGCGTGGAAAGCGGACGCGCCATTGCAGCGCCAAAGATCACGCCCACGGTTCCCATGACCATAAACCAGGAAGCAATCGCCTCCGGCCCCAGGTCGGCCTTGATGTGATATCCCAGCAGCGCGTGCTCAAAGTGATACAGATGTCCGGGCTGCACCACGCAATACTTGAAGTAGTACAAGATGGCGCCCATGCGGAGAGAGACATAGAAGACCGCGAATATTCCGATGAAGCACACCATCACCCAGGGTATGTTCTTCACCAGATCCCGCAGATCGTCCTTCAGAGCGTCACCCGGCCGGTGGGCCGTTTGCACACGTTCGTGTGTGGTGAGGAAAGTTGTGAGGAACAGAGCGATCGCCAGAACTCCATAGACGACCATCGCCAACTGGAAGCCCCGCTGGTCATTGCCGTGGCCGAACCGCTTCACCATGGGAATGGTGAGCCCCTGAACCATGAAGAGTCCGCCATAGGCCAGAACGAAACGGAAGCTCGAGACGCTGGTGCGCTCCAGAGAGTTGGGCGAAATGACTCCCATCAGCGCGCTGTAGGGAATATTGATGAATGTATACGCCAGCATGATCAGGCCGTAGGTCACGTAGGCGTAAACCAGCTTGCCCTGCGGGCCCAGGTTGGGAGTGGTGCACATCGCCACCCCCATCAGCGCCAGGGGCAGGCATCCCCACAGCAAGTAGGGGCGATAATGTCCCCAGCGCGTCCGGGTGCGATCCGCAATCACGCCCACCACGGGGTCTATGCACGTGTCAGGAATACGTACCACCAGGAACATGGTGCCCGTGGCGGCGGCCGTGAGACCAAAGACGTCCGTATAGAAATAGGATAGAAAGTTGAGAAACGTCTGCCAGTAGAAGTTCGAGGCGGTGTCACCGACGCCATAGCCAACCTTTTCGACAAAGGAGAGCTTGTTGCTTTCAGTTTTGGCTGCCTCTGCTGCCGGTTTAGTTGCTTCCGCTACCGCGCGGCTGGCCCGTGGGCTCAAGGAATTCCCTCCCTTTCACTTATCTGACAGGCTGTCCGGTGGCCCCCTAAGCGGGGGTGAACCGGTTTAGTTAGCGCGATTTGACTCCAACCGGATCGGCTTTGTCAAGGATTATTTTTGCAGGATTATTTTTCAGGGGCTGTCTTTGTCGCCGTCCCGCTTCAGCGGGAGCAACCATGCCCCGCCTGCGGGACCCGCCACGACCGTCGAGAGAACGTGATTTCTTCACACCCTCTCTCGCGACAGGTTATTCTTTGCCGGCGCTCCGCCGCCGTCCCCGGGATAAGTCAAAAATGCTAGAGGCGCTTCGGGCGGGTGAGGCGCGCGGTGGCAGTGGATTTGCGAATGACCAACTGCGGTGGGAGCACCAGTCGCTCTTTCCTGACGCCGTTCGCGATCGCGTTGATGACTTCGCGGGCAGCCATTTGTCCCATCAATTGCATCGGCTGTTGCACGGTGGTAAGTGCAGGATAAACGATGCGGGCCGCGGCCACGTCATCGAAACCTACTACGGAGAGATCCTGAGGTATGTGCCATCCGTGTTCTCGGAAACGATTGATGGCGCCGATTGCCGAGAGATCGTTGAATGCCATCAGTGCAGTGAAGTCACGTCGGCGCGCAAAGAGGTGTTGGGCGCAAGCCGCGCCCTCTTCGATGGCGGAGATCTGCTGTGCGCCGAGCCTTTCGAGTTGCACGACCAGCTTCGGGTCTACTTTTATGGAGAGGCTCCGCGCTGCGCTGACGAACGCGTCCCAGCGATCCTCTGTATCTGCGCTGTCCTTGTGGCCCTTGATGAAAGCGATTTTGCGGTGGCCGAGAGAGACCAGATGTTCGAGGGCGCGTCGGATTCCCGCATGATTGTCAATTGTGATCGAGATACCCTGTTCAACGCCGTCGGATTTGCCGATCACGGCCAGCGGGAGGTCCACCTCCGAGTTGAAGGGTGTGTTGATGAGGATGATGCCATCTACGCCCCGATCCAGAAACATCTCTATGGTTCGTTCGGTTCGGGTTTTCGACCATTCGTGAGTGGCGAGAAAGTAGCGATAATCACTTTGGAGTAGGTAATCCTCAATTCCGCCCAAGACGCCGGCGTTGTAGCCTTCCGCGAGGTCGGGCGAAAGCACACCAATTAGATAGCTGCGTCGCTGGCTCAAAGACCGGGCAAAGTAATTTGGCTTGTAGTTATACTCTTTGGCCGCCTGGTAGATGCGCTCGCGCGTTTCGGGGGCAAAGCTGCGGGCTAGGGGAGAATTATTGAGAACACTGGAGATCGCTGCTTTAGAAAGGCCCAGACGCTCCGCCAGGAATTTCAATGTCACTTTTTTCCGCATGTCTCTCCCACCTTTGCATCCTTAAACGGCCAGTATACCACGAGGCCCCCCGGTCAATAAAATATTTTAAAATAATGCTTGACAAAACCCAAGGACTATAATATAGAAGCCAGATAAACCGGTTAAATTAACCGGTTTAAGTATCCAATGTGCCCTTACGGAGGTGAAAAAGTGAGCGGCAATTCCTCATTGCAATTGCGAGCGAAGCGGGTATTGTACCCTGCCTTCGTTCTTTGCCTTGTGCTTTTCCCGGCCAGGCTGGCTATTGCTCAGAACACCAACACCGGCGAAATCCGCGGCACGGTGACGGATTCGTCGGGAGCCGTGGTGCCGGGCGTAACCGTGACGCTAACCAATATTGATACGGGCGTGACGGCTGATTTCACAACGAACGGTGCCGGAATCTACGATACCGTCTCGACGCCGCCCGGAAATTACAACATTTCCTTCTCCAAGGCGGGTTTCATGAAATTGGTGCGCGGCCCCATCGTACTCCGGGTGGCCGTCATCACGGAGGACGCGGTTCTGCAAGTGGGCGCGGTGACCCAGGAGGTAACCGTCGTCGCGGGTGGCGTACCGCTCCTGTCGACCGAAAGCGGCCAGCAGGGTTCCATTATGGTGGCGAATACCATCGACGAATTGCCGCAGTTAGGCGCCGGGATCACCGGCAACGACTGGGCTAACTTCAACATCTATCTCCCCGGCGCGGTAAGCACCACTGAGGGGCGGAACGCCATGGGCAGAGGCGCCTGGGATGCCGGCGACGCGGTTTCCATCAATGGCAACCTGCCGAATTTCGCCAACTTTCTCCAGGACGGCGCCAGCACCATTCTGCCGGCGAGTTACAACAACGACGATGAGATTTTTGACACCATCTCGGAGGTTCAGGTCAACACCTCTTCGTTTTCGGCGCAGTACGGCATGGGTGGCATTGTCTTCAACCAAATCAGCAAGAGCGGAAGCAACAGCTTTCACGGATCCGCTTACGACTATACCCAGAACACCGCGTTCGACGCCGCCCCATATTTCAACAACCAGGCGGCGCTGACGGAGACTAACCCCCTGAATCCTACCGGCCCGCAAATTCCGAACCCAGCCCATGCGGTAACGCCCGAGCATTACGACCAATTTGGCGGCTCTGTCGGTGGGCCGATTCTCAAGAACAAGTTCTTCTTCTTCTTCGACGTCGATAGGATCGTAAACAACAGCTCGGGTACCGGATTCATTACCCTTCCCACTCCCCTTGAGGAGCAGGGTAATTTCCAAAACATGTATCCCATTTATGACCCTCTCACTACCACCGGGTCGGGCGCTACGTTGAGCCGGACGCAATTCGCTTACAACGGGGTTCCTAACGTGATTCCGCCGGGCCGTTTCGACCCCGTATCGAATGCGATTATGACTTCGAAATATGGCTGGCCCACAGCGACGCCGGGGGTGGGAACATGCGCGGCTGCCCCGTACCAGTACGAATGCGTAAACAACGCCTACCTTATACAAGCCAGTCGCGCCCCGGTTCACAGGTATTTTGGCCACTTGGACTACAATCTGAGTGAAAAGAATCGGATTAGCTACTCCATCAGCCAGAAGGACAACCCTGCAACCAATAACGGCTTGCTGCCCTGCCCTGGGGACTGCGGTAGCGGGGACGTCGACGGTTACAATACGCAGATTACCGACACGTGGACGATCTCTCCGAATATCGTGAACGAATTTCGATTTGGGTATACCAAACAAGGTAACTGGTTCTCTTCGTCCACCATCGGACTAAACCCTGCAACGGCCTTTGGCCTCCAGGATACCCATTTCAATCAATTGCCCTTTATCGGCAACAGCAGCATCTGGGGCGGATTCGGCGGCCCGGACGCCGTAAACACTCTGGCCCCCGCTACCGATGCCATTTACATCGAGAATTCGTTCGACCCTGCGGACGTGGTTACGCTGATCCATGGCAAGCACATCCTGAAGTTCGGGGTTGAAGTGCTCATGAGCGAGGGCAACACTACGGCTTGGGGCTCGAACAGCGCCGGCAACTACAATTTTTCCGGGCAATACACTGCTGGCGTAGTTAACGGAACTCTTGCCACGGGAACCACTGGATCGGGCTTCGCCGATTTCCTGCTCGGCAACGTCCAAGGGTGGGCCGCGGAGAATCAGTTTATAACAGGCATGCGGATGAAGAGCCCGCAAGCCTTCCTTCAAGACGACTGGAAAGTCAAGCCCAATCTCACGGTGAACCTTGGCTTGCGCTGGACGGGGAACACGGGCATGAGCGAGGAGCACGATCGCCTGGCCGATTTCGATCAGAACCTCATCAATACCTTCGGCCCCTTCACGGGCACCGCAGGCGCGCTATGGTTTGCCGGTCAGGATAACCGAACCACCTTGCAGAAGCCGTTTTGGGACCTCTTCCTCCCTCGGGCCGGCTTTGCCTGGTCACTCAAGAACAATACCACCATTCGAGGCGGCGCGGGTTTCTTTGACTATAACTACAGCATGGATCTCTATGGTGGTGAGGGCGGCGGGCAAATGGGCTGGGGAGCCGCCTCCGAGGGCAGCAACAGCGATCCTGATTCGGCAGCGGGGGACACAGGCTGGATTGCCGGTACGGGCAACACCACCCCGCTCTATTTAAGCTCGAGTGCTTCCATGATGGCTAACGCTTTGCCTTACACTCACGCCTCCAGGAACCCTTCGGCCTACGTCACCAATCCCGTAGGTGCCGCGGGCAGTCCCGGCTTCGAACCGTATAACATCACGCCGGGGGAAATCTGGGAATGGACGTTCTCCGTCGAGCATCAGTTCGCTAAGGATTTTTTGGTGTCGGTTGCTTACGTCGGCAGTCACGCCTTGCATCTGCAATACCTGACCGACCTTAACCAAATCTTAACCGGCCTGAACCCGAACGATGTATCGGCCTGCAACGGGGCCACACCCGCCTCCATCGCTGCGAACCCCAGCACTTGCGAGCGTCCCTATCCGGCGTTCGGAAGCCTTGGAGGCTCAGACTTCAACGCTATCTCCAACTACAATTCGTTGCAAGTCGATGTGAAGAAGCGTGCTGGCCACGGGCTAACCTTCGATGTCAACTATGCCTGGTCGCATATGCTGGATGACCAGGACTCGGCCGGATGGGGTAGCACCTCCGGGGCTCAGACCTGGCAAATCGGGAACAACCCCGCCTCTAACTACGGGAACTCGAACTTCGACACCCCGCAGGCGCTCAAGGGGATCGTTACTTACGAACTGCCCTTTGGCACTGGCAAGCCCTACGTGAACAACAACAAATTTCTCGACGCTGCCGTCGGTGGATGGCGGGTGGCAGGAACATTTATCCACCAGAGCGGCTCTCCCTTCACGGTGTTGGACAACGGTGTTAACGATTATTCGCAGGCCGGCAATGTGTATGCCAACCCTGTGTCGGGTGTCTCGCCGACAATCAGCAACAGGAACATAGGCGACATAGCATCATCAACACCGACAGCCCCCTGGTTCAATCCCGCAGCCTATGAGACTCCGGCCCAGCAGGGTAACGGAACCTTCGGAACTCTAGGCAGGAATACGCTGTTCGGGCCAAGGCTGACCAATGTTGACTTGTCTCTTGCGAAGACCTGGAAAATCACGGAAAGGTTTGGGATCACACTTCGCGGAGACTTCATCAACGCCTTCAACCATCCGAGCTTCGCGCTGCCGAACAATGATGTGAGTAGTTCGGGTGTGGGCACTATATCGAGCGTCTCGAATTTGGAGCGGCATATTCAACTCGGCGCCAAGGTGACTTTCTAACCGCGCTCGCCTAACATAAGGACGGCGGCATTTGCCGCCGTCCTTATCTCCATTTGGGTCGTCGGGTCTTGGGTCTTCGGCTTGATCAATGCAGAGGCGGCTTTTCGCTTCTGCGCCGTAGGGGGATGGCTTGCCGTCCCCCTCTTTGTTGTGCGTACTCGAACAGGGTTTGGCGTAGCGGCGGCTTTACGCCGCCAGGTGGCGAGGCGGCTTTGCGCCGCCACATGGCGAGGTAAACTCGCCGCTACAAATTCAAAGGGAGACCCTGCCCCTGCGCCAACTGTTGCTCACGCGGAGTATAATGCCGGCATGAGGAGGAGACCGGTCGCACTTCTGTTGTCGGCCTTGTTCTGCATCGCGGCGGTTCCGTGTCTCACCCGCTCCGACCGCAGCCCTCTTCAGCAAGGTACTGCTCCAATCCATTTCATTTATCATCCCATAGACTTCAAGCTGGACAGTTGTGAGACGCCGGAGCGGCACGCGCCGGAAACCATGGCCGGGGGGGTGGCGGTTTTCGACTATAACAACGACGGCTATTTGGATATTTTCTTCGCCAATGGAGCCGACATCCGGACGCTGAAAAAGACATCCGCAAAGTATTCTGACCGGCTCTTCGAAAACGATGGAAAAGGTAACTTCAAGGATGTCACTGAAAAGGCTGGCCTCGCGGGACTAGGTTTCGACAACGCGGTGGCGATCGGCGATTACGACAACGATGGTTACAAAGACATCTTCGTGGGCGGCGTTCACGGCAACCACCTTTACCATAACAACGGCGATGGCACGTTCACGGATGTCACGACGAAGGCGGGGCTGAACCAGCCGGACAGTCAATACGGTCCCTTGTGGACGGTGGGCGCGGCTTGGCTGGACGTAAACAACGACGGGCTATTGGACCTTTTCGTGGTCAACTATCTTGCTTGGGACATCAACACCGAGCCCACCTGCCAGGCGGTGCCGGGCATATCGGACTACTGCGATCCAAAATTCTATAAGCCCACTCCCAATCAGCTATTCCTGAACAATGGCGACGGAACTTTTCGGGATGTTTCAGCAGAATCGGGAATCCGCGCCCATCCCGGAAAGGGCATGGGGGTGGGGATTGGAGATTACGACCTGGCTGGTCGTATGGACATATTCGTCACCAACGACCGGATGTACAACTCGTTTTTCGTTAACATGGGAGGCGCCAAGTTTGAGGAAATCGCTTTACCGGCCGGCGTGGCGCTTGCCGCGATCGGGGGTTTTGTTTCCGGGATGGGGGTAGACTTTCGGGACCTCGACAACGACGGTTATCCCGACATCGCTTTCGTGGCGCTCGACCATGAGACCTTTCCGTTGTTCCGGAACCTTGGGGACGGCGAATTTGAGGATATCACCCAACCCAGCGGGATGAGCGGGCTCAGCATGCCCATGGCGGGTTATTCACCCACCATCGCCGATTTTGACAACGATGGATGGAAGGACATCTTTGTCACGCGCGGGCACGTCGAGGCCCACGATTATGCGTGGCGGGCGCCCGCGGCGCAGCCTAACACCGTGTTTCGGAATTTGGGCGGGGCGAAGTTTCAGGCCCTCACCGCCGAGGCCGGTTTGACTGCCCAACCCCCCAGCCGGCATCGAGGCTCGGCGATCGGAGACCTGAACGGGGACGGGCGCCTTGACGTGGTCGTCAGCGCACTCAGCGCGCCCGCCGAGATTTGGATGAACGACAGCCCGGGCGGCAATCACTGGCTGGAGTTCGCACTCCAGGGCACGAAGAGCAATCGCGATGGAATTGGAGCCAGGATCAAGGTGGTGGCCGGAGGAGCCACGCAATACAATCACGTCTCGTTCGCGGCGGGGTATGCCTCCTCAAGTGCCGGGCCCACCCATTTCGGCCTGGGCCGCAGCACTTCTGCGGACTTGGTCGAAATCCGCTGGCCTTCCGGCATCACTCAGCAGCTCCGGAACGTATCTGCGGACCAGATTGTCAAAGTGAAAGAGCCACCGAAATAAGCGGGCAGGAGGGATAGCTGCGCACCTTCCAGGCATTGCTCACGGCGTATAATAACCGCATGATGAAAAGAACAACCGCTATTCTCTTATGGGCGGCACTCTTCGTCGCCGCGCTTCCGTGTTTCCCCCAGTCCACGACCAGCCGCCAGCAAGAAATCGCTTCCCACGCTCGCCAGGCGCAGGAAGACCTGAAAGCGAACAAGCTCGACCTGGCGGCGGCTGAATTCGCGGCCATCGTGGCTCTCGACCCGAAAAACGTGGATGCACTCGGCAACCTCGGGGTCCTGCTTTTTTTCCAGGGAAAGTACCCGCAGGCGACTCCGCAGCTCCGAGCTGCGCTGAAACTGCGCCCCGAGCTTTGGAAGATTCAGGCCCTTCTCGGCGTCGCCGAAAAGCGGACGGGCGACCTCAAGGGAGCTCGCGGCGATTTGGAGAAGGCCTTTCCCCAAGTGAAGGAGGAGAAGATTCGCCTTGAAGCCGGTATGGAGCTGATCGACCTCTACTCCCAAAGCGGCGATCTGAGTAAAGCGGCGGCGACCGTCGGCGTCCTGGGGGAGATGGAACCGACGAATGAGGCGATTCTCTACAGCGCCTACCGAATCTACTCGCAACTTACGGATGAAGCCATTCTCAGCTTGATGCTGGTCGCGCCGAATTCCGCCCACATGCACGAGTTGATGGCGCACGAACTGGCTGAGCACGGGCATGCGGAGGAAGCAATCGAGAATTTCCGCGTGGCTCTCAAGATCGACCCGCAGCTTCCCGGGCTTCATTATGAGCTTGCTGAAATGCTGAACGCATCCTCAGAGGGCCGAGTAGAGGCCGAGAGCGAGTACAAGAAGGCCCTAGCGCTCAATCCGTACGACGAAGCGTCGGAATGCCGGCTGGGCGATATCGCGGCTCAGAAAGATGATCTCAAGGAAGCTTACGCGCGATACGCGCGGGCCGTGCAACTGCGACCGGATGACGCGCAAGCCAGCCTCGGTTTGGCGAAGGTTTTGATGTCAATGGGCCAATTGGAAAAAGCCCAGCAACTGCTCGAGCGCGCTATTCAGCTTGACCCCACCAGCGCGGTGGCCCATTTCCGAATGAGCACGCTTTATCGGCGGGCCGGACGCGCCGCCGATGCTCAACGCGAGTTCGAACAATACCAAAAATACAGGGGCATGAAGGAGAAACTCCGAAGTCTTTACCATACGATGCGTGTGGAACCATCCAAGGAAGAGCCCGACGAGACTGAAAGCAGATATAAGTAAGCCGTCGCCTGCGGGGAGGCAATTGTAATCCGAGGTATCGCAGCCGGGAAGTGGGGGACCATGCAACGGCTCGATGTGTTCTATGGCATGGCATGAGCGAGTGCCCTTCAGAATGCGGAAATGCCCGATTCCCCTGACTCACTGAAATATGTCCGAAGCGCGACATCGCACATTTGCTCACGGCGGCGCGTGACAAAAGCGTGCCGCAAGGCTGTGGTAGGACCCTCAGTATAGCGCTACAAGCGACATGAGCTGATCTGAAGCTAATACCCTGTTTTGGAGGGCAATCATGAATGCAACAAATCGTCGTGGATTTCTGAAGGTGGCTGCATCTGTCGGTGCATCCACAGTCATGGCAGATTCGGCTCAGTTGCACATTGGCTCGGAAGCCGCTCCCGGGCGCGTGCGGGCCTGGAGAACGACAAAGGAGCAAAAGTTCCAGCCGATCGAGTCGCCGCAATGGGAACCTTGGTCGGGAGCCTCATCCCTGGGCATTCATCTTGACCCCAGCAATCGCCACCAGAAAATACTTGGATTCGGAGGCTCTTTCACCGATGCCTCCTGCTACCTCTTTCATCAGATGTCGCCCGAGGCCCGCCACTCGCTGCTGTCGGAGCTTTATGGGCCTGGGGGACTGCAACTGTCCGTGGGACGAACCTGCATAGGGTCGAGCGACTACTCGACCGTAATGTATAACTACGACGAGAGTGCTGACCCCGATCCGGAATTGAAGTACTTCAGCATCGAACATGACCATGCCTGGCTGCTTCCCACCCTCCGCGAAGCTCGGGAGATAAATCCCGATCTTTTCCTTTTCTCATGCGTGTGGAGTCCTCCCGGATGGATGAAAACGGGGGGTTCCATGCTCGGGGGCTCGATGCGCAAGCACTGGTTCGCCCCCCTCGCGCAATATTTTGTCAAGTTTCTTCAGGCTTACTCCGCCGCCGGCGTAAAGGTCCAAGCTGTCACTGTCAATAACGAAGTGGATACCGACCAGGATGGCGTATTTCCGGCAACGCTCTGGGGACAGGAATACGAAGTGGATTTTGTGAAAGACCACCTGGGCCCGGCTTTGGAACAGGCCTCGCTGGACACTAAAATATGGATTCTCGATCACAACTATAACCTTTGGGGCCGCGCCGTCGATGAGTTGAGCGACCCTGACGTGAGTAAATACGTGGAGGGTGTCGCTTGGCACTCCTACGCGGGGACGCCGGATGCCATGAGCCGGGTGCATGACATGTTTCCCCAGAAGCACATGTACTTTACCGAAGGAGGGCCTACGCGCCCCTCTTTTGCGGAGGTCGAACATCACAGGGCTACATTTCCGCCTTACGGGACGGACTGGTCAAGATGGTCGAGCGCTTACACGGACATGCTGCGCAACTGGGCCCGATGCATTTGTGTTTGGAACCTTCTCCTGGATGAAAACGGCCGGCCCGATATCAGCATCCCGCCGCGCCCTCTCCATCGCGGTGGCTTGATCTCGATGGATACCAAGTCTGGCGAGATCACCCGCAGCGGATCGTACTATGCCTTCCCGCACTACTCAAAAACGATTCAGCGAGGTGCGCACATTTTCGCTTCTACGGGCGAGCTCCCTGGAATTGCGCACGTATCCGCCGAGAATGCGGATGGCAGTCGCGTGCTGGTGATGACAAACAACGACAGCGCCCATGAACAACGCGCGCAGTGTACGCTCGCATGGCACGCCTTGAACCTCGTGCTTCCACCGGATTCGGTGACCTCGCTCATTTGGTCATAAGTAGGAGCGAAGTGCAAGCCGCCCCAACCATCATCAAGTGGAAATTGCTTGGAGATGGGGCAATTTCTGGCTTTCCCTTCCTCGGAAGAGACAGGGCGGGCCCCTTCCTGTCCTGCCGAAGTCGCTCGGGATAAAAAGGATGAAAAAACGGCCCAATGGAGGCGGTGGGGAGTATACTGGCTCGTGGCCGGCGTGCCGGCGATTGCTCATGCGAAAACACGGGATCGTCGTCCTGGGCATTGTGGCGGCTTCCCTCTGTCTCGGCCAGCTCCCATCCTCCACCCTCCCGTCGCCCCTCAGCGAACGCAGCACAGCCCGACCGGGCAAGTCCTCCAAAGCTCCCATGCACTTTCGCGACATTGGTGCGCAGTCAGGACTCACCACTCTTCCACGCTCGTCGTCCGAGCGCCGCTATCTGGTGGAAACTATGAGCGGCGGCGGCGTCGCCCTCTTCGATTGCGACAATGACGGCAAGCTCGACATCGCCGTCGTGAACGACTCCACCCTCGAGCGATATCTTCGCGGCGGCGATCCGATGATCACTCTCTACCGCCAGGATTCGGATTCCGGGAAGATTCACTTCACCGATGTGACCCAGTCTGCTGGCCTCACCACGCGTGGTTGGGGAAATGCGATTGCGGTGGGAGACTACGATAACGATGGCTTGCCGGACCTGTATGTCACCGGCTATGGCCACAACGTGCTGTACCACAATCTCGGCGGCTGCAAATTCGAGGACGTAACTGAAAGAGCCGGCCTCAAAGTAGGTGGGTTCAGTACGGGTGCGGCTTGGGCTGACTACGATCGAGATGGATATCTCGACCTGTTTGTAGCGCGCTACGTTCACACCGATCTCTACCACTTGCCGCCACCTGACCCCGACGCTACCGGCTACAGGTCCGTCATCATCCAGGTGCCCGACGAAATGCCGGGTGAAACCGATTATCTTTTCCGCAATCGTGGCGACGGCACCTTCGAAGATGTATCTCAAAAAGCGGGCGTCAACAATCCTGACAAACTTCACGGTATGGGGGTTGTTTGGGGCGATTACGACAACGATGGCTGGCCGGACCTCTTCGTCGCGAACGACGATGGCCAGAATCTCCTCTATCACAACAGGCGCGATGGCACATTTGAGGAAGTCGGACTTGTCTCAGGCACCGGCCTGGGACCCAACGGAGAGACCTTCGGCAACATGGCCGCGGATTTCGGCGATTTCGATCGCGACGGCAAGCTCGGTTTGGTTGTGACCCGCTACGGCGAACAGCCCGCGAGCCTCTATCGAAATGACGCGCAAGGCTTCACGGACAGGGCTGTGGAAGCCAAAATTGCGAGTCTCACCTACGCTCCCGTAAAGTGGGGGGTTGGCTTCGGCGATTTCGACAACGATGGCTGGCCTGATATCCTCATCGCCAACGGCAACTTTTCATCCTTGCTGGACGCGTTGGCAAACGAAGTCAAGTATCGCGAGCCGATCCAGTTGTTCCGCAACCTGGGCAACGGGACTTTCGACGAAATTGCGGATCGTGCCGGGCTCAACAATGGCCCGCTCGAGTCGCGCCGTGGCACGGCATTTGGCGACGTCAACAACGACGGCAATCTCGACGCAGTGGTCTTCAATGCCGCCGGTCCCCCTTCCTTGTTTCTCAACGAAACGCGCAACGCCAACCATCGCGTTTTGTTTCGTCTCATCGGCACCAAGAGCAACCGTGCTGCGGTCGGCACGCGTGTCACCGTCTACACCTCGAGCATGATTCAGATTGACGAGGTCCGCGGGGGAGGCAGCTACAACTCAACCAATGACACGCGCCTCCATTTCGGGTTGGGCCGCGACGCCATGATGAGCAAGGTCAAAGTTCAATGGCCCAGCGGACTGGAGCAGGAGTTCCGCAACGTGGTCGGAGACGAGATCTACGAGATTGTTGAAGGACAAGCCCTGAAGAAAACGCTTGCGCTGCCCCCACCAGGCAATTGAATCGCGGCGGCGTAAATGGAAATTGCTCGGTAGAGGAAAGGGACAAGCTCCCAAGGGAGATAAGATGTGAAAGAATCCGACTCCGTCATGCTGTGCAAACACTTATTGGCGATTTCCACTCTGCTCTCTCTGGCCGTTTCCAGCGCAGCGGCTGAGGGGCCTGCCTACAATGTTGTCCTGATTACTATCGATACGCTTCGTCCCGATCACCTGGCATGTTACGGTTACGCCTCGATCGAGACCCCCTATATCGACCGGCTTGCCGAGTCGGGCGCGCGTTTCACGCAGGCCTTTACGCCGGTGCCTATTACCTTGCCGGCGCACACCGCGCTCCTAACCGGGATGTTTCCGCTGGCGACCGGTGTGCACGATTTCATGGGTAATCAAGTGCCTCCGGGAACAGGCACGCTGGCCAGAATTCTCCACGACCATGGCTATTCCACTGCGGCTTTTCTCGGCGCGCCGGTGCTGGACTCACGTTTCGGCCTGAACCAGGGCTTCGATACTTATTTCGATCGTTTCGAGCTTGCGGGCAAAGAAGAAGTGCGCCTCGATGCCATAAAGCGCCCCGGCGACCAGGTGGTGGATGAGGCGCAGAAGTGGTTGAACCACCACCCGCCGCAACCTGTGTTTCTATGGGTTCACCTTTACGACGCGCACAGCCCGTACCGTCCCCCGCTGCCCTATTCGGAGCGTTACCGCGGCCGTCCTTATGACGGAGAGATCGCATTTGCCGATGCCCAAGTCGGGCGTCTGATGACGACGCTGACCCGGCAGGGGCTCCTGGAAAAGTCTCTTGTGGTGCTGGCGAGCGATCATGGTGAGAGTCTTGGAGAGCATGGCGAGAAGACGCACGGTTTCTTTATCTACAACTCTACCCTGCAGGTCGCCTGCATCGTAAAAGTCCCCGGCGACGCCCCCCGCGTGGTTAATGACGAGGTTTCGCTGGTGGATGTGATGCCCACAGTTTTGCAGGGACTCGGAATTCCCATCCCTGCCGGTGTGCAAGGACGAAGCTTGCTGAGCTTGGTGGCGGGACGCGCAGGGGAGGGCGCGTCGAACCTTTATGCGGAGAGTTATCCTCCGTTGCTGCACTTTGGGTGGAATTCGCTTCGCAGCCTCCAATCCCGTGGCTGGAAATATATCGAGACCACGCGTCCGGAACTCTACGACACGCGCACTGACCCGAAGGAATCGAAAAACCTCTATTCCACTCACCAAACTCTGGCGCTGGACATGAAGAACCGCCTGCGCACGCTAGTCAGCCGCTACACACCGGCGATCGGCGCAGCAATACCTGGAAGCGCCCCGGCTGATCCTGCGCTTCTGAAGAGCCTTCGTTCCCTGGGATACGTGGCCGCGTCCACGGGAAGCATCACGGATGCGAGCGGGAGGACGCTGCCCGATCCCAAGGATCGCATTCAGGTTTATGAACTTGTGTCGGCCGCGCTCGCTGACGACGAGCAAAAACACTACGCGGAGTCGCTGCGCAAACTCCAAGAAGCGGAAAAAACCGGGCCTCACTCACGCACCATTCACTTTCTCATGGCAGGTGAATACTTTCACTTGAATGACTTCCCTCACGCTGCCGCGTATTACCAGTCGGCTCTGGATCTGGACCCCAGGAACTCCGTGGCCGCCTATTATCTGGGAGTTTCAAGGTTGGAGATGGGTGATTTGGAGGCTGCGGAGCGGGCCTTTCAGCTTGCGCTCGAACTCGACCCGGCGAGTTTCGCGGCGGCCTTCAATCTCGGGGTTGTCTACTCTCGCCGCCAACAGGCGGAACCCGCCATTCAGGCTTTCGAACGCGCCATCAAAATCCTTCCCAACTATGCGGACGCGCACGAGGCCCTGGGAGAACTCTACCTCTATCTGGACCGCCCGCAGGAAGCGGCGCGCGAACTGGAGAAAGCCGTGGCCATTGCTCCCCACATGACCAAAGCCCATTCCCAATTGGCGCGGGCCTACACAGCCTTGGGGCTACAGGACAAAGCCCAGCAGGAAATGGAACGCGCCAAGACACCGTAAATCCCCGTCCTAGTTGATCTGACTCGGCGAACTCCAAAGTCGAGGAGTGAATTCCGTGTTAGGTCGTTCTGTTGGAAATGGACCAGGGAACGAGTGTGCGAATGGCAGGGCGGCAGTGACAAAATATCTACTTTTGCTATTATTTCCCTTGACATGGCGCCATAAAAGAACTAGCTTGCAGTTGCTAGTCGATTACCAACCGGCAAAAGAGAGATGGTGGCCACAAAAATCTCTCGGCGTCCTTTCCGGTCTGAGCTCGTGCCCAAGACCCGTCCTCCTTGTAGAGTTGGCATAGACTTACCTCTCTCCTCGCAAGCGTCGGATTCCTTTTGGAGGTATACAAATGATTAAGGACTTAAGGGGCGGTGGACGCAGCCGCGCTCGGCGCTGGCTCTCGTCCTCGCTTCTGCTAGTGGGCCTTAGCATCTTCTATTCAGCCTTGGCATGGGGCCAAGTCACTTCGGGTTCACTAACTGGTTTGGTGACCGACCCCACCGGAGGGGTAATTCCGGGCGCCAAGGTCGTAGTAACAGACGCCAACAAGGGCTACGACTATCCCGCAACGACGGATGCCGTAGGGCGGTTCCTTGTTACGAATCTCCCGCCCAGCACCTACACCATTTCTGTGGAGGCGAGGGGATTCAAAACCTACCGGCAGGGGGGCGTGATCGTCGACGTCGGCACGAGAGTTGCGCTGGATGTTCGCCTGGAACTTGGCGCCACTGCTCAGGCGGTGGAGGTGACCGCCGCCCCGCCGGTCCTTTCCACTCAGGATGCTGTGACCGGACAGGAAGTGGATCGCACCCTGATCAATAACCTTCCTCTCGTTGGCCGCGATGTCCTTGACCTGACGTTCCTATCCCCTGGCGTAATTCAGGTGCCTGGCTCTCCGTATGGCGGAGGCACGGGCATCAACTTCGTCTCGAACGGGGGGCGTAACGACACTTCGGAACTTCTGGTGGACGGCATTGCAGCCACCAGTTACGAGCCGAACACAGGTATCAACACCATCCTCTACGAGCCGAACCTGGACGACGTGCAGGAATTCAAGATCATGCAGAACAACTACACGGCGGAGGAAGGCTTTTCGGGCAACACTTACATCACCCTGGTAAGTCGCTCCGGGTCGAACAGCATTCACGGCGACGTTTACGAATTTGCCCGCAACAAAGACTTTGACTCCAACAACTGGTTCAGCAACGCCTCCGGTGGCATGCTTCCTGCCTTGCGGAGAAACCAGTTTGGCGGCAGCGTCGGCGGGCCGATCAAGAAGGACAAGACGTTCTTCTTCTTTGACTATGACGGCGTTCGAGAGGCCTACGGCAGCACCCACAATGCCGGCGTCCCTGACGACTTGGAGCGGTCAGGCGACTTCGGTGAGTTGTGCACCGCACCCTGGGCTGGGAACTCTACCTTTAACCCCGCCACTGGCGTCTGCAACAACGGTAACTACCAACTCTGGGACCCTTATTCCGGGACATTGCAGACACAGAGTTGGGGAGTCGGACGGGTGCTGGGTACGCCTATCCCGTTCAATAACCTGGCCACTTTCCAAAGCGCGGGCAACCCCAATCTTAACGGCACGGGGTTCCAACTCGCTGCCCAGCCCGGCAACCTAATTGACCCTGTAGCGCAAAAGATGATGACGTATTATCCGGAGCCCACCTTTGCGCCGGGAAGCGCGGGCTATAACCCTTACAACAACTGGTCCGGTTCAGGCGCGGGGACCGACGGCAGCAATCAGTTCGACATCCGCATCGATCAGCGCTTCACCGACAGGACCGCCTTCTTCGCACGGTACTCCCAGAACACGAACAATTACCACAGTTGGAACTGTTTTGGAAACGCCCTGGACCCCTGCACGCAAGGACCTGGGATCGGCGGTTCGCGGGCCGCGGCAGTGTCCTTCAACCACACGTTCAGCCCCAACACACTTCTGAATGTCTCTTTGGGTTTCACTCGCGGTCTTTCCGACACGCAAGGAATTTACAAGGACTTTCCCAAGTTTAACCCCCTCACCACCCTTGGCCTTCCTTCTTACCTGGCTACGGATAACGGCCCTATCGCGGCGCCCAACATCTATCTTTACGGCGGATATACGTCCGCGAACGGTCCTGAATCGATTGGCCCGCAGCCCTGGTCGATCTACAAGAATGGCAACCAAGTCTACCACCTGCTCTCCACCCTCACTCACATGAAGGGCCATCACGAACTAAAGTTCGGCGGCGAGTGGCGCGTGCAGCAGATGAATTGGTTCCAAGATGGGGTTCCTGGGGGCCTGTACATTTACGACCCATATAGCACTTCCCAATATCCGTATTGGGGCGGCGGCGATGCCCTGGCCAGCTTTCTGACCGGCACGCCCAATCCCAACGAATGGGGCGAGTACGAGATCTCTCCTCACTTCAGCACTCAGAATTACCGCTGGGGCGGATTCGTGCAGGACAACTGGCGCGCCACGAAGAAGCTCACGGTCAACGCAGGTCTCCGCTATGACCTGGAGATCCCGCGCACCGAGCGGTACAACCGAATGTCCTATATCGACCCAACGATCCCCGATGGTATCACACCGGCAGCGGTCGATCGTTCGACCTGGCCGTCGATTCTGGGCTCCGTCCCGAACGTGACGAATCCAGTCGGTGGACTTGTATTCGCGACCCCATCTCATCGCCACATCACGGATACCGCCGCCCACGACTTCGGACCACGCTTGGGTCTTGCCTACCGGCTCACTGACAAGCTCGTCTTTCGTACCGGCTACGGCTTTTTCTACAATCCCACGCAGTGGGGCACTGTAGGCGCCGGACCGGTTGGAAACGAGGGCTTCGAGTCGACCACGGGCTGGGTCACCACTATGAACAATGACGGCTCAACGCCTTGGAGTCGACTCAGTGATCCCGAGCCCAGCGGGCTGCTCATGCCGACAGGGTCATCTCTGGGAGTAAAAACCAATCTTGGAATAGGCATTAACGAGCCGTTCCTCACCTCCAACGTCCCACCTTATTCCCAGACTTGGAGTGGAGGCTTCCAGTATGAGCTACGGGGCAACTGGCTGGTGGACGCTGAGTATCTAGGCACCAAGGGAACGCACCTGTACTTCCACGGGGCGGGTACCATGCAGTACCTCGGGACCTGGGTCGAGCAGGAAGCTACCAATTCGGCTCTGCGAGATGCGCTCGGCACCCGTGTTGCCAATCCCTACTATGGCGTCATCAATACGCCTGGGTGCGGGATCTGCGGTCCCACGATCGCCGCTGGCAGTCTGTTAGTTCCCTTTTCTCAGTTCAGTGGCGTGTCTACACCCAATCCTCCCTGGGCTAACTCCATCTATAATGCTTTCCAGTTGAAGATCGAAAAACGCATGTCGCGTGGGCTGAGCGTGCTCGCCAGCTACACCAACTCGAAGTCCATCGACGACTCCTCGGTCTCGACTAGCACGGAATGGATTGGCGGTTTTGGCGCCATGCGGGATCCCAACAACCTGAAACTCGAGCGATCGCTGTCTGAATGGGACATCCCGCAGGTGTTCCAACTCTCGTATGTTTGGCAACTCCCCTTCGGGAAAGGCAAGAGTATAGGTACGTCTTGGAATCCCGTTGTGAACGCCATCCTGGGTGGTTGGCAGACCAGCGGCATGTGGCGATTTGACAACGGACAGCCTATTAATCTCGGCCTTACCGGCGGGACAGCTCCGTGGGGCTACGCGGCCTCGGACCCTGACCAAGACGGCACTTTGAAGGTTAATCCTAAGTCGCTCTGGTTTACCCAGGGCTACTTTGCGAACGCCAATCAGGTGTTGTACGTTCCTCCCCTTGACAGCATCGGCAACGCCTCGCGCATGGAACCCAACACGCGCGTTCCGGGAACCAAGAACGCCACGCTCTCGGTGTTCAAGGAATTCCCCCTGAACATGATGCGGGAAGGTTCCAAGCTGCAATTCCGGGCTGAATCGTTCAATGCCCTCAACCACCCGCAGTTCGGATGCATCGCTAACACCTTCAACTCCGGCAATTTCGGCAACGTCCAATGCCAAGCCAACGGGCCTCGGGAAATCCAGTTGGGCTTGCAACTCTACTTCTAAACCCATCTGAGTGTGATTCTCCAAGGAGGGGCCTCTCGCCCCTCCTTTTTT
>Ga0187781_10000401_pt1 | contig 30787 bp, 25 predicted proteins | sample 0715_SJ02_MP02_2_FD_132447 | JGI IMG/M metagenome (GOLD analysis project Ga0187781, IMG submission 132447) | Tropical peat soil microbial communities from peatlands in Department of Meta, Colombia - 0715_SJ02_MP02_20_MG | ecosystem: Environmental > Terrestrial > Soil > Wetlands > Peat | place... | reverse complement strand
TCCGTACCGGGAAGTGATGGCCGAGACCTTGGTTCGGGCCGTCCGGGCCAACGGCGGCCATCTCGCGACCGAGCGGGCCGAGGAGCTCTCCGACTCGGTCCCCGAGTGGCCGCTCTTTCCGGATGTGGCCGAGGCGCTCGCCGGGCTCAAGTCCCGCGGGCTCCGGCTCGGGATCCTTTCGAACATCGACCGGGAGATGCTGCGTCGTACGCTCGCGCACCACGGCATCCCGGCGGATTTCGTCGTGACGGCCGAGGACGTGCATTCCTACAAGCCGGCGCCCCCGCATTGGATCCGGTTCCTGAAGGAAAACCGGACCCGCCCCGGCGAAGTGACCCACGTCTCATCGAGCTGCGAGTACGACCTCGCCACGGCCGGAGCGCTCGGTTTCCGCACGGTCCACGTGGCCCGGTATGGACCTCTTCCGGCCGGCGGGAAGGTCGACGGGGCGGTGTCGAGCCTCCCTGCGCTCCTCGACCTGCGGACCGGTTCGACCGGCCCGCCCTCTCCGACCCCCTCGTAGGACGGACGCGGGTCGTTCCCGCGTCAGGAGTTCTTGAGGAATCGTCCTATATCGTGGCGAGCCCTCTCCTCGGCGATGTCGGCGGCGAACGACGTTCCGGCAACGGGCGTAACCCTGGTGAGCCGCTTCAAGGCCGACCTCACCGAAGAGGCGCACCGGTTCTTTCGCCAGCGGTTCCGGGTGGCCGGGACCGGGCTCCTGCTCGGGCTCGTATTCATCGCGGTCGGGATCTACGAGGTCAGCGTGCTCGTTTCCGGTGGGGTGACCAGTTCGTACGCCATCGCGCTCCTCCTGGTCGTCCTCGGGGCCGCCATCTCCTACGTGAGCCTCAACTCCGGCCTCATCAACCCGGTTACCGTGGTTCGGGGCGATGCGTCGGGGATCACCTTCGAGCGTCGTTGGAAGGGAGCGCGCTCCTGGAGCTGGAAGGACCCCGGCCTTCGCATCGACATCGACGATCGGCGGGCCGACCCGACGGCCAGCGAGGAGGTTCGCAGCCGGCTGTTCTTCGAGGCCTCCGGGGGCATCTACGGCAACCTGACTCCGGCGTCGCTGGACGCCCTTCTCGACACCGCCCGGACCTACGGCGCGATCGTCTCGACGAAGCAACTGGAGCAACGCGACCGAGGTTCGTTCCGTCTGGTGCAACGCATCCGCGTCCGGCCGGCTCCGGGTCATTGAACCTCCTCCCCCGGTGGGCGGCCGGGGGTGGCCCGGGGCGGTTCCTCTCCGCGGCCGCGATCCCACGCGGTCCGGCCGGACCGCGAGGCTCTTCTGCTGGAAAGGGTTGCTTTCCCGAGCGAGGACCCGGTAGATGTTGGCGTTCCCCCTCGGTGGCATCCCACGTGACCGGGACCCGCAGTGGACGCAGATCCGGGCGGCGATGATCCGGGCGAACCCGGAGTTCCGGGACGCGGTCTACACGCCCCCCGGCCCGGGCGGGGCGAAGTCCCCGATGAAGGACCCGCCGCTCATCGGCCCCGCCTACGGGCGTCTGTGGGAGGTCATCTACCATCGGCCCACGACCTTCTCCCCCGACCAGCTCGTCAGCCTCGTGACGGCGATCCGGTGGGACCCGCCGGAGCGGCTGATCCTCTACGAGACCCCCTGGCTCTTCATCGGGGGTCGCCCGCGGATCTTCTCACGCTTGAGCCCCGACCTCGAGCGGATCATCGAGCGGCAGAAGAAGGTGGACCGGAGCCTCGCCGGGTTCAAGACCGGCGACACGGCGTTCGACCGCCAGTGGGCGTTCTACGCCTACCGATCGAACCCGTCGCGGGTCTTGCGGGAGGACCCCACGCGCCGCCTCTGGCTCCAGGCGCTCGCCGACCTCCGACCCGGACGGAGGGACGAGATGCCGACCATCGCGTCCCTCGGGACGGTCGCCTCCATCGGGGTGGTCGTCAACGACCAGGAGGAGACCGTGCGCCTGGCCCGCACCCTCGTGCAATCGTTCAGCGGACTGCTGGACGCGGTCGAACAATCCACCGGCAATCTTCCGGCGAGCACGCTGCCGCTCACGATGGACCTGCTGCCGGACGGCACCGGGTACCCGTCCCCAACGCTCCGGTTCACCTGCGCCTCGTGCGGACAGGTGTCGCATCCGAAGTTCATCCCGGATTTCCACACCGAGATCTGCTCCGTCTGCCGCAAGGGGCTCTACAGCTCGTAGTCTGCCGGCCGGCGAGAAGGATGTCCGGCCCCGGAGCGATCCCTCGGCGACCGGGACCCTATTCGCAGGCCCACACCATCGCCCCGGTCCGTCCTCTTCGCACCGGGCCCGTGCGCCTCGAGCACACAGGCCCGGCGGGCCGACCCGTCAGCCCAGGGTCACGGCCCGATCAGGGAGTCGGCTCGACGGGCGCGCTCATGCCCGGCGGTTCCCCTTCGAACGTCCGGTCCGCATCCGATCGGGCGAGCAGACCCTCGACCTCTTCGAGGTCCTTCGTCCGGTAGCCGCTGTAGACGGCCCAGACATAGATCGCGGCTGCGAAGACGAGGAACAGCGGGGTGTCCCACGGGGTCGGAATGTACCCGGTCGACGTCCAGAGGAGTCCGCCGACGGCGTTCCAGGAGTTGTAGACCGTGAAGAAGTTGATGAGATACAGTCCGAACAACAGGGCAATGGGCCACCAGCCGGCGCGGATCGCCTTCTTGCCGTCCGGGTTCATCCGGGTGTACGCGATCCAGATGGGCACCGCGACGACGAGCAGCAGGGCGATGTAGTAGAGCGCGAACGTGTTGATCAGGGTGCCGTTGGACGCCGGCGGCTGGGACGGCGTGAGCGATACCACGTCATTGATGTAGAGGGCGAAGTACGCCCAGGCCGTGATGATCGCCACCAGGATCAGCTGAACGACGCCGATCGCGATGGACACACCGCTGGAGATCCCCATGTTCCGTGGAGCGTACCACAGGAAGAAGATCGGCAGGACCAGCGTGATCACCGACATGACGTAGAACAGCCCGCCGAAGGCTGTCCAGTAGATCACGAAGGAGCCGCCGATGAACGCGACGGCCCCGATCCAGAACGCCGCGGGAAGGCGGAACGGACGCTTGATGTTCGGCGCGTGCCGCCGCAGCGCGAGCAGGGTCGGCCCGCCCATGATGAGCGACACCGCGAAGGCGTCCGTCACGAACCCGGCGAACAGGAACCAGGACGGGAACGGCGCGATGAAGATCCCTCCGACGATGGTGGTCACGATGAGGGCGACCCAGGGAATCCGGGTCCGGTGCTGGATGCGCAAGAGCGGCTTCGGGAAGAACCCGTCCGCGCCCACACCGTACACCGCCCGCGTGGCCTCACCCAGGAAGACCCATCCCGTTCCCGCGGGCGAAATCACCGCGTCCGCGAGGAGGAACGAGGCAAATCCGCCGAGGAGCGCCGGACCGGCCTCCTTCATGACGTTGTAGAACGGAGCGGTGTGCAGCGGGCCCGAAGAGAGTCCCGCCCAGTTGCCCGGGGCGATTCCCGCTGCGGTCCAGTTGACGGCGCCGATGAAGACCACTTGGAGCAACACGTACAGGATGACGGCCGCGGTGATCGAGAGTACGATCGCCCTCGGGGCGTCACGCTGGGGGTTCTTGGCCTCGCCCGAGAACTGGGCGGCGCCGCGGAACCCGAGGTAGGCGAACCCGATACCGGCCGTCGGGATCGAGGTGAAGATGCCCGGCCAGCCGAACGGGGCGAACCCGCCCACCGTCATGTTGCTCGAGTGGTAGACGGTGAACAGGAAGATGATGGTCAGAGAGGGAATGATGAACTTCCACCAGGTGACCACCGTGTTGAACGCCCCAAGGAATCGCACTCCGACGTAGTTCAGGACGAAGAACCCGACCAGGAGGAACGCGGCGATGACGACCCCTTGGCCCGTGAGAAGGCCGTTCGAGGCCACGGCGTTCGGGATGAGGTTGGGCGGGTTCGAAGCGCAGTAGGTGATGACCGCCTCGGCCTCGATGGCCGGGACGGTAATGGAGCCGAGAATGTACGCAGAGGCATTGATATACCCGGTCAGGGCACCGTGCGAGTATAACGGGCCCCGCACCAGCTGACCGGTCTTGTGCAGGGACGACGCGACCTCTGCAAAGCAGAGACCGATCGCCATCATGAAAATCCCGCAGATGATCCACGCCACGATGGACGCCGGTCCCGCGAGCTGCCCTGCGAACGAAACCGCGAACAGCCAGCCCGACCCGACGACCCCTCCGAAGGAGATCATGAACAGGTCTTGGAACGAAAGTGCTCTCCGGAGCTTACGGTCGGACTCCTCGGCCAGCAGGACCTGGTCCTCTTTCGCCGTTGTGCTTGCCATTTTTTTACACCCACCCTTTTTTCATTAGAAACTTACGTACCACGGCTTCCCGGTCGGCGCGCGGAAGGGGTTTTTCGATTCGATGTCGGGGTCGAACTCCCGGAAGGAGCGCCGACCAGATTGTTTTCGCAGGGCGTGGCCGCGCAGAACCGAGAGGTACGCCTCTCTTGCGGGGCCTCCGTGGACGCCATGCGTCGGAGACACGGCCGAGGGCGTTACGAGGAACAGGTACTTAGAACCCTCGACAGGGCTCTCGCCGAGGGGACAATGGCCGCGGGGGCCCTTTCCGACGGGGCACTACCTTGGGGGGTACAGTACTGTTCGGGCCGGAAGGCGCTGAGGGCGGGCCTCGACGGCGCGCGCACCACGTTCCAAGCAATAATTAGGAGCCCTACCCCTTTGCCCCGAGAAGCGAAGGATGCTCAGTACCCAGACCGAGTTCCTCATCTCGCTCTTCCTCCTTCTCGGCTGCGCCCTGGTCGCCGGCGAGCTGGCGCTGCGTGCCGGGCAACTGGCCCTGGTCGGACAGCTCCTGGTGGGGGTCCTGCTCGGGCCGACCCTCCTCGGACCGTACATCGGGCTCTCGACCGTCAGTCCTTCTCTGAGCGCGGTTCAGATCCTGGCGACGTTCTTCCTCTTGTTCCTGGCCGGCCTCGAGATGGGGCCGACCCAGGTCTACGCGATGCGCCGGACCACCCTCCTTCTCGGCCTCGGGATATTCTTCGTACCGTTCGCGATCATTCTCCCGACCGTCCACCTCGTCGCGCCGTCCCTCGGGCTCCTCACCGCCTCGTTCGTCGCCGTGACCCTCTCGATCACCGCGCTGCCGGTGATGGCCGTGATGGTGAGCGAGCTCGGCCTCAGCGACCGGGAGTTCGGACGGGTCATCATGGCCGCAGCGCTCGTCAACGAGTTGAGCGCCGTCACGGTCTTCGCCCTCCTCCTGCAGGTGAATTCCTCCGGCGGTCACCTTGGCTGGATGTCGTTCGCCACCGCGCTCGGAGCGACCGCGCTGTTCCTCGGGATCGTCTTCGGCGCGTACTACCTCCTGCGGGCGATCCGCTCGCGGCAGCGCTGGAGAGCCTCGACCGGGAAGTTCGCGAGCACCGTCCGCTACCAGGAGGCCGGGTTCGCGCTGCTGATGGTCCTGAGTCTCGGCGCCGCCCTCCTCTCGCAGTACCTCGGGCTAACGTTCGTCATCGGGGCGTTCTATGCGGGTCTCCTCGTGACCCCCGAGAGCGTCGGTCCCCAGATCTACGAACCCGTGCGACGGGTGCTTCACACCTTCATGTGGGGGCTCTTCATCCCGCTCTTCTTCGCGATCACCGGCCTCCAGACGAACCTGCGACTCCTCTTCGTGCCGGTCGCGGCGACGATCTTCCTCGTACTCGTCATTGCGGCGATGTTCACGAAGATCGGGACCGGTTCGATCCTCACGAAGGTCCAGAAGTGGACTACGACGGACTCGCTCGCCTTCGGCTTCCTCGTGAACAGCCGCGGGGCGGTCGAGATCGCGATGGCGGTCATTCTCTACACGGATGGGATCATCTCGACGTTCTGGTTCACCATCGTCGTGTCGGTCGGGCTGGTCTGCACCATCGTCGCGCCCATTGGGGCGGTGACGACCTGGAAGTCGAACGCCGCGAGCCGGGCCGACCTCTTGGCCCGGGCTCCGAGGCTCATGGGCCACGAGTTGCTCGCACCGCCGGACGAATCTCCCAAGGGGAACGCACCCCCCTCCTGAGACGCTCGGGCTCGCGGGCCGACCACTTCTCGACCGTTGGACGCCCGAACGTAGATTAGTCCCCCGACCCTTCCGGTCGGCATGGGCCGGGGACGGAGCGCCCGAGGCCACTGTCTCCGCGTCCGGGAACCCATCCGCTTCCGTGCGCACGGTCGCGTCCGGTGGCTCGGAACCGCGGCGGTCGTAGGGTCCGCCGTCCTACTGCTCCTATCCCTCTCCCTCCCGGGTTCGGCCGCGACAGTGAGCGCATCGACCGCTTCACGGGTCGTTTCGACCCTTGCCGCAACGCCTTCCGTTGTCCGAATCATCCCCTCGCACGTCACGGCCCCCGAGACCTGCGCCAACGGGACGCCGTCCAACCCGTTCCCCGTCTCGTTCCTCCCCTACGGGTACGAGACCCCGAACCTCTACGGGCTCGGGAACGGCGGCGTCGGCCACGACCACATCTGCTACACGGGAGGACTCCGCGGGTCGGTGACGAACGGTGTCGACTTCTCCAATGTCGGCGGCGCGGGCGGGGTGCTCGCCTATCCGCACGTCGAGTACGGGCAGGACCTCTGGGGAGGCAGCGCCGGGACGATGGCCCCGGGGTTCGTCCTTCCCGAGACCGACTCGGCGGCGAAACACCAGGGGCTCTGGCTCACGAACACCTACGCGGTCCACGACACGGGGGCGGCCGCCTACGACTACGTCTGGGACAACTTCCTCTCGTCGTATATCCCGAACCCCGGAAACGTCTCCGGCCCGGGGAACTATTCGCTCGAGGTGATGCTCTGGATGACCACGGGCTACGAGAGCTCCCCGTGGGACTACTTCACGTTCGACGGCGCAACCCGCCTCCCTACCCTCATCAACACCACGCTCTCGAACCAGTCGTGGGATTTCTCCTACTTCTGCCAGGGGTACAACGACAACGAGCTGACGGTGCTCTACTTCTACAACGGCACGGGCGGCGGCATGAACACCACCGCCCGGACGTTCGGGGTGAACTTCAGCGCCGTCCTTTCGAACGTGAACACGATGGTCCACCGGAGCGGCGAAGCGTGCTGGTCGTATCCGGCGAACAACGACGACCGGCTCTACCTCGACGACCTCAACCTCGGGTCGGAGTTCCTCACGCCCTACCCGTCCCCGTACTACGGGACGGCCGTGTTCCACTGGACGATCTCGTCGATGTGCTTCCGGTTCCCCCGCGGGACCCCGACGGCCTCGTCCGTGGGCTGCCCGTGAGGGCGGGGAGGCCGGCGCGGGAACCGGTCCCCTACGTGAACTCCCAGTTGTCGTTGTAGTAGGTGTAGTTCGGGGCGACCGTGTCCCCGCCGAACAGGAAGAGGTAGTGGCTCGCCGCATCGTAGGCGAGGCCGCACGCGGCCCGGACCGGGGGCGAGACCGAGAGCGATCCCGTCAAGTTGGTCCAGACCCCCCCGACGTATGACCACGTCGTGTTGATCTCCGGGACCCCGTACTCCCCGCCGAACAGGATCGCGGAGCCCGTTTGGTCGTCCCAGGCGATGCACCCCTCGGCCGCCATCGTCGGGGGCGCGCCGCTGGTCCGGATCGGCATCCAGCTTCCGCCGACATACGACCAGGTCTCGTTCAGGAGCACGCTCGACGTGGGGCTCGTGAGCTGGGCCCCGCCCTCCGCCATCATGTAGTGGTCGACCGGGTCGTAGAGGAAGTGCATCGCGTCGGTCGGCGCGAACGGCGCGGTCCGGAGCTTGTGCCACGCCCCTCCCGAGAACTTCCAGGTGTCATTGTAGTACGTCCACGGGCTCTCGGAGCCCGCGGGGAGGTTCCCCTTTCCGCCACCGAACAGAAGGAGGTAGTGGTCGACCGGGTCGAACGCCATCGAGGCCCCCGAGCGCTCGGACGGGTGGGTGGTCGTCGTTACGTGATGCCAACCCTTCGCATCGAAATACCAGGTGTCGGAAAAGAAGCGGGTGAGGTCGCGCCCGCCGAACAGCACGACCGCCTTGAGGGTCGGGTCGTAGGCGAGGCTACCTCCCCAGCGGGCGGCGGGGGAGGTCTTCAATGTCGGGGTGATGTTCGTCCACGCGGCGCTCTGGTAGACCCAGGTGTCTCCGTCCGGGTGGACGTGCGGGTCATACCCGCCGAAGAGGACGACCTCCTTGAGCGCGGGGTCGTACGTCATCTGGAGCTGGTCGCGCGTCGTGGGGAGTGTCGACGGGTACAGTTGCGTCCAGGAATAGGAACCGGATGCGGTGGCGAGCGAACTGCTGCCCGACACGCTCGGCGCGGACGCGACCCCCACCGCCGCCAACCCCGAGACGACCAGCAAGAGAACCGTAGCGAGCACCCACAACCTCACGACCGAACCCCCGTTCGGGGGTTATACAGCAGGCCCGTTAACCCTAGCTGCCGCGGCCCCGATGGAGGGAGGCCGCTACGCCGTGGACAACACCGCGGCGAACCGTTCCACTTCGCGCGCCGCACTCGACGGGTCGGTGCCTGCCGCAACCACGACCACGAGAAGGTTGCTCGGGCCGCACGTGGCAACGAGGGTGGCGGCGTCGCTTCCCTCGATCACGACCCGGACCGGGCTCGCGCGGTCGAGCTCGCGGCTCGCGGTCGCCGCGGCGCCGAAGAGGGTGGCACACATGATCGCGAAGGTCTCGACGTAGGTGCCGGGCGGCATCTCGGCCCGGAGGACGGACCCGTCGCGGGAGACGAGCGCGACCGCCAGCCCGGAAGTCCGCGCCTTGAGGTCGTTCAGGATCGCCGCCGCGTTCGACGCCGCCATCATCTCCATCGTCCGACCTCCTAGTTCGGCCGGGGCACGAAGGCGACGTACGGTGCGCCGACGGTCGGGTCGGGCGTCACGACGCACGTCGGGAACGACGGGTTGATCCCCTTGATCAGAAGCCCGACCTCGTCCCGATGCAGGGAGAACTCCGAATCGACCATGCGACGGACACCGGCCGCGCACCCCAGCCCCGGGCCGAGGATCCCGATCCCGAGGTTTCCGATCGACCGGATGCGCTTGATGCCGTAGTAGTACATCTTGAGGGACTTCTCGACGCCCATGAGGGTCTCGAACACCTCGAACGCCGTGAGCTCGAGGAACGGTTTCCCGCGGCCGCCCTGCGCGGCACGCTCCGCCTTCACGACCTTCGCGATCGCGGCCTTCTTCACCTTCGGGTTCGGCTTGTGGTCGTCGCCGTCAACGAGGGACGTGCCGGCGACGTTCACGACGTAGGGAGGACCCTCGTCCTCCCCGATGTAATCCATGATGCGGACCCGGCTGTCGAACCTCCGCCGCGTCACGTGCTGCGTCAGACGCGCGCGGAAGTCGTGTGGGGAGTCCCGGGCCGGCAGAATCGCCATGATCCCTCGCGAATGGTAGAGGATGTTGAGGAGCGTCGGGAAGAGGAGGAGGTCGAGGTCCTCGCGGCGGACCGTTTCGTCCAGGATGTAGAGCACTTCGCTGCCCCGAGGGAAGCCGCCCCCGAGCAGACGGTCGAAGTCAGGGATGCCGGTGGAGTACCGGCCCTCGGGGTCGGGAATCGGCTTCCAACCGGAGGCAGTTCGGGGGACTTTCTTCGCGGCGCGCATGAACGCAACATGGTCCGAAGGGGTTCATAGATTGATGCCCGGCGACGTGCGATTTTCTGACGGTAAATCGTGTCCATTTTCCGGAACGAGTTCGACCGGGACCGGAACACGATGTGCATATTCCGGGCAATGCTCCTCGAGTTCCGGTAATCGGGTAGCGCGCCCCGATCGGCGCGACTTATCGGTCCGGCGGAGCGCCCGCGAGCTTCCCAAGGTCGTCGCGAAGGGTTCGCTTCGATACCTTGCCCGTCGAGGTCTTGGGCAAGGCGGCCACCACGCGATACTCGTCCGGGAGCCACCACTTCGGGAACCGGCCCGCGAGCAGGTCGCGCAACTCCTCGTCCGTCGCGTGTGCGCCCTCCTTGAGCACGACGAACGCGACCGGCCGTTCCCCCCACTTCGGGTCGGGGCGGGCGACGATCGCCGCCTCCCGCACCGAGGGATGGGCGACGAGCGCGTTCTCGAGCGCCACCGAGCTGATCCACTCCCCGCCCGACTTCACGAGGTCCTTCACCCGGTCGACGATCGCGACGAACCCCTCCGGGTCGATCGTGGCGACGTCTCCCGTCCGGAACCATCCGTCCTCGGTCCACTTTCCGGAGAGGTCGGCCTCGTCATCGTAGCTCCGTGCGATCCACGGCCCCCGGGCCTCGAGCTCCCCGACGCTCGTCCCGTCCCAGGGAAGCTCGCCCCGGTCGCCGCGGATCCGGACCTCCACGAACGGAACGGGGAGTCCGGCACGCGCGCGGGCGGCGTAGCGTCGGTCGTCCGGCCACGCATCCATCTCGGCGGTCGGGACCGCGAGCGTCAGCACGGGACTCGTCTCGGTGAGGCCGTACCCCTGGATCACCTGGATCTTGAGCCGGTCGAACCGTCGGATCATCGACTCGGGCACGGCGGCTCCGCCGATGACCATCCGCAGTTCCGGGGAGAGCTTCCAGCGGTGCGGCTCCTTCTCGAGGGCCTCGACCATCCCAAGCCAGAGGGACGGAACCCCGGCGGCGAACGTGACCTGTTCGCGCTCCATCAGGTCAAGCAGGCTCACCGCGTCGAGGTGCGGTCCGGGAAGGACCTGCCGGGCTCCCTCCATCACGAGGGCGTACGGAAACCCCCAGGCGTTCACGTGGAACATCGGTACGACCGGCATCACCACGTCGCGTTGACGGAGGTTGAGCCCGATCGCGAGAGCGAAGCAGTGGAGCACCACCGAGCGGTGCGAGTAGAGCACCCCCTTCGGCCGGCCGGTCGTCCCCGACGTGTAGCAGAGACCGGCCCCATCCCGCTCGTCCCGGCCGGGCACCGGTGCGGCCGGAGCATGGCGGGAGAGGAGCTCCTCGTAGCTTTCCAACCCCGAGGGGACCGGGGCACCGGAGAACGGGACCACGACCACCCTCTCGGGGTGGATACGGTCCCGGACCTTCTCCAAGATCGGCAAGAGCACGTCGTCGACCAGGATCCACCGGTCGCGACCGTGGTTGATCACGTAGGCGAGGTCCTCCGGGGGAAGGCGGAGGTTGAGCGTGTGGAGGACCGCCCCGGAGGTCGGCACCCCCAGGTACGCTTCGAGGTGGCCGGAGTGGTTCCACATCAGCGTCCCGACCCGATCGCCGCGGTGGATCCCCGCGGAGAGCAGCGCCGAGGCGAGCGTGCGGGCCCGCCGGACGACGGACCCGTAGTCCGTGTAGCGTACCGTCCTGTCCGGACCCCGGCTCGCGACCTGCACCTTCGGGAACAGCCGCTCCGCGCGGGCGAGTAGCACATCGATCCGGAGCGGGTAGTCGTCCATCATCAGGCTCGAGAGCCCCCGCGCCTCGGTGGAAGCGGTCATTCGGACCCGGCGACCCGCACGGCCCGAGGGCGGACCGGACGAAAAAGGTCGTCCCCGCGGACCCCTTCCCCTCGGACCGCCCGCCCGTTGGGAGGTCGCCCTCGGCCGGCCTTATCTTCGAGACCCGTTGGGAGGGTCGCATGGGGGCGCCCGACGTCGAGCGGCTTCGACGCGAGTTCACGGCACCCCACGAGCTCGTTCGCACCTCGGACGGGGTCGTCCTGTTCCTGAGGCACTGGGTGGGGAGGCCCGGAAACCGCACCGCGATCCTGATCCTCCACGGGATCACCGCCTACAGCGAACCGTACGGCAAGGTGATCGCGGAGGAGCTTGCCTCCGCGGGGTTCGACGTCTACGGGCTCGACCTGCGGGGCCACGGACGCTCTGACGGGTCCCGCGGCGACTACCCGAGCGGCGAGCGGTGGGCCAACGACCTCGCCGAGACAGCCGCGTTCCTGAAGGCACGGTACGGCTCGGTCGTCGTCCTCGGCCACAGCCTCGGGAACTTCTCGGCGATCGCCGCGGTGAATCGTGCTCCGACGTCCGTCGACGGACTCGTGCTGGTGAGCGGAGGGACCCGGGTGCGGCCGGGAGCCTATGCAAGACCGACCGCTGGACGAGCGCTCAAGACGCTCTTCGCGATCGCGTTCTTCCGGAAGAGCCCGCTCATCGAGTACCGCCGTGAAGGGATGGTCGGTCGGAACGACCCGCTGTTCACGTTCCGGTACACGCCTCGGTTCTACGAGGCGATCTACGGGATGAGCGCCTGGTCCGTAGTGAAGATGATGGGCCAGAACGAGATCCGATCGCCGAACCTCAAGCTCGCCGGCCGCCCGGACCTGCCCGTTTGGGCCGGGATCGGGGACCGGGACGAGGTGCTGACGGTGGAGGGGGCAAAGGAGTTCTGCGACGGGCTCGATAGCCGCGACAAGCAGTTCGTCGTAATCCCCGGCGGTCGTCACACCTCCTTTCCCCCCGGTGCGTGGACTCCGCTGACCGCCTGGCTTCACGCCCGCTTCCCCGTCTCCGGAGCCCCGGCCCCGGCACCCACCTCTTCGTGAGCGACGGCACCGTACCCCTCGATCGACGATGACCGGAACCCCGCGACCGAAGGCCGTCGTCTCGTGGAGCAGCGGCAAGGACTGCGCCTTCGCGCTCCACGAGGTCCGCACGCGAGGGGAATTCGAGGTCGTCGGAATGCTCACGACGGTTACGACGACCTTCGGCAGGGTGTCGATGCACGGCGTCCGGGAGGAGCTGCTCGACCGGCAGGCCGAGGCGGTGGACCTACCCCTCGTGAAGGTGGAGATCCCGTTCCCGTGCCCGAACGAGGTCTACGAGCGCGCGATGGCCGCAACACTTGCCCGACTTCGGTCGGAGGGGGTCGAGGTCGTGGTGTTCGGGGACCTCTTTCTCGAGGACGTTCGCCGGTATCGTGAGTCCCGGATGGAGGGGACCGGGCTTCGGCCGGAGTTCCCACTCTGGAAGCGACCCACGAAGGAGCTCGCCCGTTCGATGCTCGACTCGGGCCTCCGGGCGACGATCGTCTGCGTCGACCCGAAGCAGCTCCCCGCCGAGTTCGCCGGGCGTCCGTTCGATGCGGACCTCCTGCGCGACCTACCCCCGAACGTCGACCCTTGCGGGGAACGCGGCGAGTTCCACACATTCGTCACCTCCGGCCCGATGTTCTCCCGTCCCGTGCGCGTGAAACCCGGGCCGGTCGTCGAGCGGGACGGGTTCGTGTTCGCCGACCTGCTCCCCGACGAGGGGGGTTCCCGCAGCCCGTCGCCCACCCTCCCGTACCGGGTTCGACCGGCCACGCCCGAGGACCTCGTCGGAATGGCCCGAGTCCACGTAGCGACGTGGCGGTCGACCTATCGCGGGATCGTCCCGGACGAACGCCTCGACGGTCTGACGGTCGAGAGCGACATCGCCGGGGGGTTCGGCTCGTGGCTGAAGAAACCCCCCGAGGGGGTGGCCCAGTTCGTCGCCACCACCGCGGCGGGGGAGGTCGTCGGCTTTGCGATGGGCTGCCCGGCCCGCGAGCCGGATCCCGATTTCTCGGGAGAGCTCGGTTCGATCTACGTACGGAAGGAGCACCAGGGGTGCGGGGTCGGCCGAGCGCTGGTCGGCGAGGTCGTGCGCCATCTTCTCCGGACCGGGAAGACGAACATGGTCGTCTGGGTGCTCGAAGAGAACCCGTACCGCCGCTTCTACGAGCGGCTGGGCGGGACGTACCTGCGGCGGCGGGTGGTCGCCTCGCGGATCGCGATGGGGCCTCTACCCGAGGTCAGCTACGGATGGAAGGACCTTCGAGCGCTCGCGAAACTGTAGTCGACGACCCGAACCCGCCGCAGTGACTAGCGGCCGCGCGGAGGGACGGATGCCACCGGTTCGCGCGCGACGGAGTTCTTTCGCGCGCCCGTCGCGGGAAGTCCGCGCGACAAGAGCTCGTCGAACCATGCGGGAAAGGAGTGGGTGCGGAGCATGACGAGCGCCTCGACGTTCTTCGTCCCGGGGACGCTCCAGACGAGCCGTTCGAGGTCCTCGATCGCGCCCACCGACGGTACCGTGACGAATAGGGTCTTGAACGACTCCGTCTCGGGAGGGCCGAACTCCCCGTACCCGAACTCGAGGGTCCAGGGGTACTGCTTCAGCACGGCCTCCGACACCCGCCGCCCGGACGCCCCCGGCTCGAGGTCGACGTTGACGCTGACGATGGGGAGCGGGAGCTGCGTGAAGTCGAAGACGGGCACGAACCATACCGACCAGCTCTCGACCAGCCGCTCGTAGCGCGTCGTCATCGTCCGTGTCGAGATGCCGACCGCCCGGGCGATCTCGGTCAGCGTCCCGCGCGGTCGCTGGCGCAGGGCGTGCAGGATCCGCAAGTCCAGCGGGGAGAGGGCCGCCCGCGGTTCGAGGGGGCGCCACGGGTAGAGGCTTTCGACCTCCTCCACCCCCTTCAGATGTCGTAGCATCTCCTTCCGCCGCTGCCCGGCCTCCTCGTCCGGCGTGAGGAACTGCACGGCGGTCCAGTCCCCGAGGAACTCGACGGCCGAGACGACCCCGTCGACCATCCCCAAGCGCTGGAAGACCTCGGGCTTCTCGAGCCGGTTCGAGAACCGCAGGTTCACGCTCCAGCCGACCAGGTGGAAGAGCGCCGGGTTCGGCCAGACGTCGTACCGTCGGATGAACCCCGCTTCGCTCCAGAGGTTGAGCCGTCGCGCGATCCGGGTCCGGCTCGTGCGCAGCCGCCGGGCGATGTGCGAGACGTTGAGCCGAGGGTCGACCCCCGCGACCGTCACCCGGCGGGTGCGGTACATCTCCCGCAGGATGTCGATGTCGAGGGGGTCGAAGCCGATCCCCACCGTCTCCATCGGGAGGTCGACACGATTCCCGAGGTTAACAGTTTTGACCGCGGGAGGAGCAAAATCGGAAGGCCCGGACCCCGAGGTTCGCGTTTGTCATCGTGTCCGTGGCACGCGCTTGACGTTCGCCGGGGCCATGGACCGACCGATGTCCGCCACCGAAGCGCCCACCGCGAACCTCCCGGCCCCGACGTTCGACCTCTCCGCCCGCCGGGCGGGGACGATCCTCGCCGTGCTCGCCTCCGCCGCCCTCCTCGTGAACTTCATCGAGACGATGCTCGTCCCCGCGCTCCCGACCCTCGCGTCGTTCTTCGACGGCGCCTCCTACACGACGGTCGCGTGGGTGCTCTCCCTCTACCTCCTGGTCGGTGTCTGTACCACCCCGATCTTCGCGAAGCTCGGGGACCTCTACGGGAAGCGCCGGATCCTGCTGGTCGTCCTCGCCGCCTACGCCTTCGCCGTCTCCACCGCTCCCTTCACCCCGCAGATCGCCACCCTCCTCGGGGTCTCCCGGGCGAACGCGCTCTACCTCCTGATCGCCGTCCGCGGCGTCCAGGGCCTTGGCCTCGCGATGTTCCCGCTCGCGCTCGCGATGGTCGGGGAGGAGCTCCCCGCCGCCCGGGTCGGACCGGCCCAGGGCCTGATCGCGGCGATGTTCGCGGTCGGCGCCGCCGCCGGCCTGTTCGGCGGCTCCTGGCTCATCGAGAGCTTCGGCTGGCAGGCGGCCTACGAGATCGTCATCGTGCCCGCGCTCCTCGTCCTCGGGTTCGCGACCCGCCTACCGGAGTCCCGCCACCGGCTCGCGGCGAAGCTCGACATCCCGGGGGCGGCGCTCTTGGGCGCGACCCTCGGGACGTTCCTCCTTGGCCTCACTCTCGGCCCGAGCTGGGGCTGGGGCGCGTGGGACGGCGGGAGCTCGGTCGGGGTGCCTCTCGGGGTACCCGAGCTGTTCGTCCTCTCGGGGATCCTCGCCGTCCTCTTCTACGTCCGCCAGCGGACCGCGGAGCACCCGATCATCAACCTCCACCGGCTCGCCGAGCGCAACATCGGTCTCAGCTACCTCACCGCCCTCCTCGTGGGCGCCGGCCTGTTCCTCGCGTTCGTCACGCTGACGATCCTGGTCGAGGTCCCGGTGGTCGGGCTCGGCAAGAGCATCTTCGCCTTCGGCCTGATGAGCCTCCCGACGACGCTCTCGATGCTCATCGCCGCACCGCTGGTCGGGCGCGGGGTCGCCCGGTACGGACCGCGGCCGATGATCGTGCTCGGCTCGGCCGTTTCCTCGGTCGGCTTCCTGCTCCTCCTCGTCTCCCATGCCTCCTACATCGCCATCATGGTCGAGGCGGTCCCGACGTTCGTCGGCCTCGTGACGATGCTCGTCTCCGCGACCAACGTGGTCGTCCTCTCCTCCCACCGGGGCGAGACAGGGATCCAGACCGGTATGACCGAGATGTTCCAGGACCTGGGGGCGTCGGTCGCGCCGGTCGTCGCCTCCTCCATCATGGCGAGCCTCACCGCGACCTACTCCGTGCCGATCGTCACCACCGCCGGGGTCCGGACGGCGAGCGTCGTGCTCCCCGAGGCGGCCGCCTTCCAGTGGATCTTCGCGGTCGGGCTCGCGATCACGCTCGTCTGCGGCGTGCTCGGGGCGTTCGTCCGGAACTACCGGTTCGCGGTCGACGAGACCCCCGCGGAGACGTCGGCGGCCCCGGCGCCTGCGGTGGAGGCGTAATTCCCGAACTGCGACAGTAAGTACCGAGAGGTATCAACGGGGGACGCCGGGGGGAATCTTCACCCCGTCCGCAGCGGCCGCAACGCCCGGCCCCAGGCGATGAGCTGGTCGAGCATGTTCGTGAGCGACTGCTCCTTGCCGGGGCTCGGCTTGAACGTCGTCCGGTTCTCGAAGTCGTTGAGCAGCGAGAACCAGGCCTGGGCCTTCACGGTCGCGACCTGGAGCTCCGCGAGGACGAGCCTCAGCTGCTCGACCGCGCGGATCCCGCCGGCGCTCCCGTAGCTCACGAAGCCGGCCGCCTTGTTGAACCACTCCGAGCCGACGAAGTCGAGGGCGTTCTTGAGGGACGCCGGAGGGCCGTGGTTGTACTCGGGCGTGACGAAGACGAACGCGTCGAAGCTGCCGACCTTCTCCGCCCAGGCCTTCGTGTGATCCTTCGAGTACCGGTGCGCCCCGGCGGGGATCGGCTCGTCCAGGAGGGGAAGATGGAACTCCGCGAGGTCGACCAGTTCGAACTCCGCATCGGTACGCCGCTTCGCCAGCTCGAGCACCCAGCGCGCCACCGACTCCCCGACCCGACCGGGGCGTGTGCTGCCGAGGATGATGCCGACGCGAATACGGACCGGTTCCGGATCGCTCGTAGGGGAGTTGGGCATGGCCGGGAGACGGTCGGTTGGGTCATAACGCCGAGGTGACGGGGGGCCACGCAAGTGGTCCCCGGGTTACCGAGGAACTAACCCACGCGCCGGACCGGGGGCTTCGCGTTCGTCGCGAGTCGGATTTAACCCGAGCGCCGTCGAGCGCTACCGGTGGGCGCTCGTCTCGAGGAGGGGGTCGAGGAGCCCGATCGGCGGGCAGCCGAAGGCGAGCAGCGCGTCGTGGAACGCTTTCAGGCTGCCGGCGAACCCCGAGGCGAGGAACCGGTCGCGGGCGTTCAGGATCGCGATCTTCCCGAGCGTGTAGCAGAAGTATTCCGGGTTGAACGTGCCGCGGATCGCTTCGCGCTCCGCCGGTAGGCGTTCGAGGTGCGCGGCCTCCTGGAAGAGCCGCGTCCCCTCCTCGAGGGTCATCCCTCGCGTGTGGAGGCCGATCGAGACGAGGAGCCGCACGTCCCGCAGGAGCGCGTCCTGGATCTGGGCGACCTCGGCGAGGGCGCTCTCCCGGCCGAACCCCCGCTCGATCGCGAGCTGTTCGGTGTAATGCGCCCATCCCTCGATGAACGAGGGCGACATGAACACCTTGCGCGCGAGGCCGCCCGGGGAGCGCCGGAAGTGCAGGAACTGGAGGTAGTGTCCCGGATAGACCTCGTGCACCGTGATGTTCTCGAGCATCGAGCGGTTCATCGACCGCAGCCACTCCTCCTGCTGCTTCCCCGTCCAAGTGGGGTCGACCGGCGTGACGTAGTAGACCCCCTCGGCCGAGGCGGAGTCGAAGGGGCCCGGTGGGTTCATGCTCGCCGTGGATAGCGCGCGACCCCACACGGGCGTCTCCTCGACCCGGCACTGAGCCTCCTCGGGCACGGTCACGAGACCGTTCGTCTCGACGAACTGGCGCGCCCCGTCGACGCACGCCCGCGCCGCCGGAATGAGCTCGCCGGCGCTCGGGTGGTCCTCCGAGATCCTCTCGAGGAGCTCCGGGACGGTCTTGCCGCTCGCCCGCGCGATCTCCTCGAGGCGCCGCTCGTTGCGGGCGAGGTCGGCCTCGCCGGCGCGACGGATCTCCTCGAACGGCACCTCGAGGCCCTCGCGGACGAAGAGGAGACGCTGGAACCGGGCGGGTCCGAGGGCGAAGTCGGGCACGGCGCGCGGGAGCTGGGTCTCGCGGAGCCAGAGAAGGAACTCCTCGATCGCGGCCTCGGCCGGGAGCCGGACCGCGCGCACCTTCTCCTCCAGGTGGGCGCGGGCAGCGAACGCCTCGGCCTCGGCGAGGTGGTCCGCGAGACCGCCCCCGATCGCGAGCGAGAGGTCGACGAACGGCTTCGGGAGCGGCTCGCGGAGTCGCTCCCGGCCCGTGCGCAGGAGCCGCGGCACCTGCTCGAGCGCCCGGACGATCGCGTCGACCCGCTGCTCGACCGGGGCGTAGTCGCGGGAGATGTAGGGCGTCAACGAGACCGCCCCGACGTAGTTCATCGGGTTCCGCTCGAGGTCGAGGGTCATCCGGAGGTCGAAGAGCGGGCTCTCGAGCAGAAGGCTCAGGAGGAACGCGTCCGTGCGACGCTCAGAGCTGAGCGTTTTCGGAGAAACCGCCCCGAGCCGGGCGAGGAGGTCGTCCGCCCGGGCGATCCAGCGGTCGGTCGCGGCCGGGGAGAGGTCCGGGAGGCGACCGTCGTACTCATGGAGGCCGAGGCCGACCGCGTAGGACGGCTGAAGGACGAACAGGTGGTCGACGATCTCCCGCTCGAGCTCGTCGACCTCGGACGGGCGGGGGCTTGCGCTCGACATGGGACGGACGGTTGGGAACGTCTCGACCTCAAAAGCTCGCGGTGAGCCGCCCTCGTGGCCGGGTCGGGATCACTCTACCCAGGTCATCCGGCAATTCGGGCAGGTATGCCCCTCGAGAGGTGTTCCGCAGACGAAGCACTTCGTGAGGGAATCGGGAAGCACCGGCGCGGACGGGGAGGAATCGGTCGGTCGGTCGGGAAGCGGTGGCGGGACCCGGGTCGGGGGCGGGGGCGCGGGCTCGGGCGCCTTTGTCGGAACCGGGGCCGGAGCCGGCGGCGGCGCAGAGGGCGGAGGAGGGGTCGCGGGGGGCGGTGGAGCCGGGGTTTCCGGCGAAGCCGGCTTCGGGGCCTCGGCCGGCTCCTCCTTCTCCCGGCGCAGCCGACGGAAGAGGGACATCGCGGTGGGGAGGCCGGAATCCCCTCATTACTCCGCGGTTCGACACGTCCGCACACGTTTTTCGGACGGACGGCTCTCCCTCGGCATGACCCCGACTCCTACCGAACGGCTCCGACAGCTCGGCCTCGAGCTTCCCCCGCCTCCGCGTCCCGCGGGCACGTACTCCCCGGTCGTGCGCGACGGGGACCGCGCCTGGGTCTCCGGACAGATCGTCACGGAAGCCGGCAACGTCGTGCAGCCCGGTCTCGTCGACCGCGACGTGTCGGCGGACGTCGCCCGGGACCTGGCCCGCCGATGCGCGCTCCAGGCGCTGAGCGCGCTCGCCGCCGAGCTGGGGTCGATCGACCGCATCACGCGGTTCTACAAGGTGACCGTGTTCGTCGCCTCCTCCCCCGGGTTCGGCCGTCAGCACGAGGTCGCGAACGGCGCGACCGAGCTCCTGGTGCAGTTGTTCGGCGATATGGGCCGGCCGGCCCGGGCGGCCATCGGGGTCGCTGGACTTCCTCTCAACGCCCCGGTCGAGGTCGAGTTCCTCGCCGGGACGACCTAGGTCCGCCGTGAAGCCCGCGGCATGGATGGGGGTCTACCGGGACGGCCGGGACCTGTTCACCGTCAACCGCAACCCCGGCACCAAGGTCTACGGTGAAACGCTCTCGACCGTCGAGGGGGTAGAGTACCGCTCGTGGGACCCGTTCCGGTCGAAACTGGCGGCGTTCCTCCTCAAGGGGGCCCCCGCGAACGTCCTCGGGGCGCCCCGGACCGTCCTCTACCTCGGCGCCTCCCATGGCACGACCGCGAGCCACCTTTCCGACCTGTGGCCCGAGGCGACCATCTTCGCCATCGAGAAGAGCCCGACGTCGTTCGCCCCGCTCCTCGCGCTTGCCCGGAGGCGGCCGGGGCTCGTCCCCATCCTGGCCGACGCCCAGCTCCCCGAACGGTACCAGGCCGATGTCGGACCGGTCGAGCTCCTCTACCAGGACATCGCCCAGCGGAACCAGGCCGGCATCTTCGTCGAGAACGCCCGCGCCTGTCTCGCGTCCGGCGGCCATGGGGTCCTCATGCTGAAGGTCCGGTCGGTCACCCAACAACGACCGACCGCGGCGGTGGTTCGGGAGGCCCGAACGGCGCTCTCCGCGGCCGGTCTGACGATCACGTTCGAAACGCCGCTCGCGCCCTTCTCGAGAGAGCACGTAGCGCTCGCGGCGAACGGTTGACGTCACAGCTTCCACACTCCGCCGGGAGCTGGGCGGAGAAAGCGGGAGGCACCCGTCTTGCCCTCGGGGTGGCGTGTAGGTGGCAGGGCGGAGCCGACGGTGGACCATCCTCGTTTCGGTCGCAATCGACACCCTCCTGCTGGGCGGGAGCCTCTTCTTCGCGACGGGCCACTCGGGAGTCGCCGCCGGAAACGAGAGGCTCGATCGAACCGTTCTGTCCGAACCCGCCAACTCTACCGGCGTCGACCTTACGGTCAATCCTCCGACGTTCTGGATGCGCGTGGGATCGACCGTCGCGATAGAGGCAGTCTGGTCCGGGGGCCCGCCGTTCTGTGAAGTGAGCCCACTCTGGTACCTGTGGTCCGTTGACGGCGGAAACGCAACCGGTCTCCTTAACGAAACGGTCGGTCCGTTCACATCGTTCACTGCGGAGTCCTTCACATCCGGTACCGCGGTCGTCTCGGTCCGGTCGGAGGCGACCGTGCTCTGCGGTTCCTCCGTTACCACAGTCGAGCTCACGAACGAGACCAGCGTTTCGATCGTCGCCCCGCTCTTTCTCTCAGGCCTTCGAGTCGGCCCGAATCCGATTCTGCCGGGCCAAAACGCCTCGCTCGAAGGGGCCCTGACCGGCGGACAGTCGCCGTACTCGCTTCGGATCGCGTGGGGCGACGGTACGACCTCGTCCACGGAAGTCCCGCAATCCGGTTCCTTCTCGTTCAATCATTCGTTTTCGGCGGGCGATTTCGTTCCGACGGTCACCGTCGCTGACGCCGACGGAGACACGGCCGACGGTTCGGTCAACGAGGCGCTTTCCGTGGGAACCGGACTCGAGGCGGCCATCCTCCCGGAGGAGGGCGTCGCGGAGGTCGGCGTCCCGGTCCAGCTCATTGGAGTCGTCGCGAGCGCGCCGAACGGGACGATCACGTTCTTTGATTGCACGAATGCGACGGTTGTCACCGAAGGTTCTCCTGGCCCGAACGAATCGGCCCTCACCTGTACGTTCACTACGTCGGGGACAGCCGAGGTACTCTTCACGGCCTTCTCGTCCCGGCCCGGCGGAGCCTCCGTGACGGCCATCCTCTACGAAAGGGTCGTCCTTGCCCCGTCGATCACCGCTTTTGTGACCCGTGGCGAAGGAGAGGTCGGCGGTACCTCCCTGGTCAGGGCTGTGGTATTCGGGGGTATCCCTCCTCTGATGCTCTCCTGGAATCTTTCCGGAACTCGTTCAATACTCAGCGACGAACTCCTTTTGGGAGACGGAGAGGGGTTCGTCACCGTCGGCCTGGAGCAGGCGGGAGATTACTCCGTTCAACTCCGCGTCGAAGATTCCGCAGGGGTCAACGCCACGAACATCAGCGGGACCCTGACGGTCGAACCCGCGCTCGCGATCGGCGCATCTGCCGGGGTAGAGCTGTTTCCCCTGGACGAAGTGGTACAGGTCCGAGGGAGCGCGCTGGACGGCTGCGCACCGCTCGACTGGTGGACGGTTCCGGATTACGTCGCTTTCAACGAAACTCCGGCTGCGGGGATTCTCTCGAACCTGGGGTCGTTCTCATGGAACGCTTCCTACGAACTCGAGGGAAACCTCTCGGTGACCATCGAGATTGTCGACAATTGTGAAGGGTCATCACTGGTGACTCTAGACGTCCCACTCGTAGGGCCGGTCAGGGTGTCCGCAGCCGGCGATCCGCATCCTTCCGCCCCGAACGAGACGATGACGCTCAATCTGTCCATCTCCGGCGGGATGCCGCCTTTCCAAGTTACGGTGAACGCGACCGACAATCAGTCCTGGAACAGGAGCTTCGATCGCGACGGCACGTTCGAGTGGCAACTCGTGCCGGACCAGAACGGGACGGTCGAACTGTCGGTGCGGGTCTGCGATTCTTGGGGAGCTTCGGCAGAGACCTACCTTTCGGTCATCCTGATCCCGCCATCCGGTCCTCCCACACCCCCTCCCGGACCGACTCCGCCGAGCAGTGGCCTGCCTTCCCCGGGCACGTCGAACGTCGCAGAATCTGGGTGGGGACATAGTGTCGCCTTGGCTACCGTGCTCGGCGTGGCGACGGCCTTCGGCCTCGTGCTCTTCGCACGGCGGCGCCAGCAGCGGCGAAAGTCGACCGGCGCCCCGCCCCCCGACCCGGTCGCGACGCTCCGTAGGATCATCGAGCCAGCGGACGGGGCCGAACGGTTCACCGTGGAGTTGCTGGCCGAGGAGGCCGGAATCCCGTTGGCCCTCGTCCGCTCCACGATCGACCGGCTCGTGGTCGAAGGTACGGTCCAATCGGAGAGCGGTGCGGACGGAGAGGAGGTGCTGTCATGGTCGTCCGAAGGTGGGCACTGACCGGAACGATACCGCCCTCGCGCATCGGTATGCGACTCGCGATGGCCTTGCTCATCGGGACCGCCGCGCTGCCAACTCCCCCCGGAGTTTTCTGGCCGGGGGATATCGGACCGGCGCGGACCGCCGCAGCCTCCGCGCCGACCCCGGTGGACAACTTCACCGCTTCCATCAATCGCCTTGTCGAACTCGTGGCGCTGGCGGGCAGTGGAGTCCTCGCTCTGGTATGGACCCGCGTCGCGCTGAGCTGGTTCTCGAACGACGTTACCAAGAAGATTCAGGCCAAGGACCGCGCCAAGGACGCCCTCATCGGCACGCTCCTGTTCCTAGCGGCGGTCACCGGGCTGCTCTACGGACTCGCCCAGTGGGTCCTCACGGGAGTATAGGAGGCCCGGGTTGTTCGTGCTCTCGCTCGTCGACCTGCCCAATATCGTTCAGACTATCCTTTACCTGCTTTTCGAAGACCTCACCGCGATCGTCTCGGCCATCATCGGACCGACGTACGACAACCTGTTCGTTCCCGAGATGCAATCCGGTGCACTGTTTCCTTCTCTCTACAGTGTGAGCGGAGGGACGCCGACGTACCTCGTGATTGCCGCTCAGTTTTCCGGATTTGTCCTCTCCGAGGTCGTCGACCCGGCGATCGCGCTCGTCGCGCTCGGAATCGCCGTTCTCTACCTGGCTCGTTCGGTGGTGGCAAGGTGGGCCGAACGACTCGATGCGCTTCTCCCCCGTCTCGTGCTCGGGGTCGTCGCGGCCAACTTCACCGTTCCGATCGCGAACGGTATCCTCGGAGTCGCCGGGGGTCTCTATCCGGTGATCTCGGGATGGGACGGCGGCTCGTGGGAACACTGGGTCAACCTAGCGGGGTACGGCCAGATCCGGTACTCCTGGGACAATGGGGCGCTCGCCTTCGTCCTGTCCTTTGTCGAGTTTTCGGCCGTTTTCGCACTCCTTCTGGCGATCGGGATTCGAGATGCCCTGCTCGCCGTACTGCTGGTCCTCCTGCCGATCTTCACTCTCTTGTGGCCGTTGCGACCGCTCTCCCCGCTCGCCCGCCGGGGGTGGCTGCTCTTCGCGGAACTCGCGTTCCTACCCTGCGTTCTGGTGGTCCCCCTCGAGCTGGCCGTCGATAGTCCGAACCCCGTGATGCTAGTAGCCTACCTCTCCGTGGCGGTCGCCTCGCCCTACCTCCTCTCCGTGGCGGGAACTCACCTGGTCTCGTTTGGGCTTGCCGGAGCGTCGGGGGTCGTGCAGTCTGGAACTCAGCGCGGCCTTTCTCTCGTGCCCGGAGCCGGTACGTCCTATTTCGCCCCGGCCGCGAGCGGGGCTCGATCGAGCGGAACGGCGGGGCAGGCATTCGCAGGAACGGCACGCGTGGCAGGTTCCGCGGCCGCTCCGGCGGCCGCGCCCCTGGCGGTGGGAGAGCTGCTCGGCCACGGCGCCATGCACCTTGTCCGACACCTCAATTCGGCCGTGTCCCACGACGGCCCGCCGGCCAACCAACCCCCCTTCCGCCACGGAGCGGGGCCATGAGATGTCGGCTACCGAAGACGGTCCACCCATCATCGCCCTTCCCGAACGGATGGACCGGCGCATGCGGATGGGACCCTTCCCTACGTCGCGGGACGCCCTCAAGTTCGTCACCTACGCTGCAACGGGAGCGCTGTTATCGCCGTTCGCGAGCCCGTGGGTCTGGATACCGGTCGTCGCGGCGGGTTTCGTCATCGCCGTGTGGCATCCGGAGGGGAGAGCGCTCGACGAACGGGCGGTTGCGTTTGCGCTCTGGAAGATTCGGGCCCTCGACCGGAGGCCTAGGATGAAACGGTACGACCCGCGGTCATTGGTGAGGTCAGGGTTCCTCCAGCTGGGGCCACGGTGCCACCTGGCCGTCGTCCGCACGGATGGGACGCCCGTGAACTACCTGCCTCCGGATGAACTTACCCGACGGTTCGAGCTGTTCCGGGAACTCTTGCGCTCGACCGATGGCAACATTTCCTTTCTCGCGACGACGGTTCCGCTCCGTTCGACCTCGGTTCTTCCTGCCTCACACCCCGGGCTCGACGCAGAAGCACCCGCTCGCTCGGGCTATGCCGAGCTCGTTTCGTTGCTCTGTCGCCGACGCCTGCGCCGTCGGGTCTACTTTGTCCTCGGGTCCAACGAAGGGGGATCGGACGCGATCGGGCGCCTGGAGTTGCGGGTCGCGAACCTTCTCGACCGATTGAACTCGCTCGACCTCCGGCCGACTCGTCTGCGCGACCGCGCCTTGATCGATGCGGCAAGCCGATTCGGCTGGCGCATCGGTGCGGGGGAGGAATGAACGGCATCCCGTCGCCACCCCGAATCGAGTTCGACCCCTTCGGAGCAGCGGTCGGCGGAGCGCTGGTATGCGGTGGCCTGTCCGTCCTCCTTCCCCTGCTCTTGGCGCCCACGGCGACTCTCGCCGCGCTCGCGGTGCCGGCTTGGGTCTCGTTGCTCCGCCGGCGAGGTTCCCTGCCGCTGCACCGGGCCGGAGCCGGTTCGATGGCTTCGCTCGCCGTGTTGGCTTGTGCATCCGTGGCGTTCTTGGTGGGTCCTCCTGTACTCGCCCCGGTCCGCGGGCTGCTTCTCGCCGGGGCACTCGTTCCCCTCTTCGTGAGCGAACGGAATCGATCCGCCATCCCGTCCCGTCTGTCGAGGGCGTAGCGGTCTCTCCGATGCCCGATCGTGAGCCGAACGAAGCATCCACGTTCTATCGAATCGGTCGAAGTTTCCGTGCTCCTCTCCTCGTGGGTGAGCTTCCCCCCGAAGTCCCGTTCGGCTTCGTGGGTCGCATACTTCCGACGAACGAGAACGCCGAGCTGCTCGTGGAAGCCCACCGGCTTTCGCCGGAGATGGCCCTCGAACTTCTGCAGGGAGCTCGGTCGGTTGCGGAGGCCGAGCTCGCGAGCGGCGGCAACGGCGGGCACGTTGCCGAGCTCGAGGTCGAGCAGGCGAGCGCGACCGACCTTGGCCGCGCGGTGGCCCGTCGCGTGCAGGACCTGTGGAAAGTGGGAATCCGGTTCGTAGTGCTGGCGTCCACCCGACCGCAGATGGAGGCGAAACGCACGCGACTGACCGAGCGTCTGTCGGTACTAGGGTTCCGGACGCGCATCCCTCGATACGAGGTCGCCCCCGCGCTCCTCCCCCCCGACGTCGCCGCTACCGAGGGACGCCCTCCGGGGTACTGGCATACCCTGCCGACGGACGGACTCGCCGCTCTCTTTCCCTTCGGCGACGAGACGCTCCTCGAATCCGGCGGGATCCTTCTCGGAATCGCCCTCTCCGATGCCTGTCCCGTGTATGTCAACCGATGGGCCCATGCCAGCCATTCCTGGGGGATCTTCGGCACGACCGGGGCCGGCAAGTCGTTCGCCGCGGCCCTGATCCTCCTTCGCACCCGCTGGCTTCGGCCGGACCTCTCCATCGCCGTACTCGACCCTCTGGGAGAGTACTCCGCATTGGTGCGAGCCCTCGGAGGTTCCGTCATTCGGGTCTCCAATGGAGAGGGCGGGCGATTGAACCCACTGGACCCGGTGTCCACCCGAGGAGATCGGAGGGAGAAGGCGGGCCGGGTCGGGACGATGCTGCGCGCCCTGTTCCCGAGCCTCCGGGACGAGGAATGGGCGGAATTGGACGCCTCGGTCTCCCAGCTCTATGAGCGGGGTCCGGAGGTTCCGACGCTCGAGGACCTGCGCCAAGGGGTCATCGGGCGAGCCGGACCCTCGAGCCGTCTCGCCACCCTATTCGAGATCTTTCGATCCGGGTCCCTGCGTGCGCTCGACGGGCCGACCACCGCCCATCCCTCCGAGAATCTGGTCTCGGCGGATTTCTCCGGGGTGCCGGACGACCTGCTCCCGTTTCATTTGACGTACGTTCTGGACTGGGCCTATGGGAGGTTGTCCGAACGTGTCGGGGAGAAGCTCCTGCTCGTGGACGAGGCCCATCTCCTGGCGCACCATGCGCCCACCGAGGAGTTCCTGGACCGCATCGTGCGTCACGTGCGTCACTTCGATGCCGGTGTGCTCGTCCTCTCGCAAAACCCGGACGATTTCCTTGCCCGACCGTCGGGGCGATCGCTGCTCCGGAACCTCTACGCCACCGGCTTCCTTCGGCTTCCCGAGGTCTCGGCGGAGGCGCGGGCGTTCTTCGGTCTGACCGGCGCCGAGGCCGAGTGGCTCCCCAAGGCCCGGCTGCCGCGCGAGACGGGGTATTCCGAATCCCTCTGGCGTATCGGAGGGCTGCATCTCCCGCTCGCGGTCATCGCGTCTACCCCCGAGTACGAGCTCCTGGAATCCACGCTGGGCCGGCGCCCGTCCGCCGGCGAGGCCTCCCCTGCCGCTCCAAAGCGAGGTTTATAGGGGTCCGCGAGCCGGACGACGAGCGTGGGCGCGGAGGCAACTATCGACGGGCCGCCGCGTCGCCGAACGAGCTGGAGCCTGAAGACGATCGTCGAGGACGTCGCGGGACGGCCGATCGGCGAACTCCAGGACCCCGAGCGACCGGTGCATCCGTATCTGAAGGGAAGGGACGTGGGGGTTCCGTCCGACGCCTCCGGTTCCTCGAGGCCCCCGAACGAATGGTATGACCCGGTCGCTCACCTCTACCCGCCGCTCATCGGACCGACGGGCCGCGAGTTCCACGGGCCCGAGAACGAGAACCACGCCGAGACGCTCGAGCGGCACCGACCCCTTCCGGGGCGTGTTCCGGGCCCCTCCCACCGCCCGGAGCGGTTGTACCTGCACTACCTCCTCCTCCACATGGACCGGCTGAGCGCGTCCGCGCTCCGCTACCTCAAGATCGCCGTCGACGAGGAGATCGCCCACCGCGACCATACGACCCGCTCCTCCGAGACCGGAGCCCCTTCGGGGCCGGCGCGATGAGCCGTCGCTTTCGGGCAGACGCCACGAGCTCACGATAGACTCCGTCGTCCCATTCGACGCCGACCGCCTGCCGTCCCCAGCGCGCTGCCGCCCAAAGGGTCGTGCCGGTCCCGGCGAACGGGTCGAGGACCGTGTCTCCCTCCACGGAGAACATCCGCACGAGCCGTTCGGCGAGTTCCGGTGGGAATGCGCCGCTCCTCCCCCGGGGAGACTCCTGCCGCGCCCCCCGGATATCGTCCCAGACCTGGCTGAACCAGCGGTCCCTCTCGGCCCGCGAGAACCGGCTCGCCAGCCGGTGCGGGTCGTGGGCGGGAAAGTGGCGAAGGGGCCCGTTGCGGAAGAGGAGCACGTACTCGCAGTCGAGCGTCACGTAGGCGTTCGGCGGGAGGAACCCCGAACCGAGGAATGCGTTCGGGCGGTTGGTCGGCTTCTTCCAGAGCACGTACGGGAGCGGAACGAGACCGAGCCGGGTCGCCGAAACGAGCGTCTCCGCTGCGTTCGGCCACAGGCGGAACTCCCCGCCCAACGAACGCAGCGCGTCCCCGATGTTGATGGCGAGGATCCCGCCGGGAACCAAAGTGCGACGGCACTCGCTCCACGCTCCCGAGAGCACCCGGTGCATCCCTTCGTAATCCTCGGCTCCCAACGCCCGGAACAATGCGTCCCACTGCGGGATCATGGGATAGGGGGGTGAGGTGACGACGAGGTGGACCGAGCGGTCGGGGATGCCGGAGAGGTGGCGAGCATCCCCATGAACGAGCCGCACCGGCTCGCGAGGTGGCGGTCCCACGGCGGGCGGAAGCCCTGCCACCGTTAATATCGGCGGTCTCCTCGGCGGGCCATGCGGCTCGACCGTCCGGTCCTCCAGGTCGCCCTCGACTTCGAGAACCTTTCGCGCGCCCTCCAGGCCGCACGCGAGGCGGTCGACGGCGGGGCCGACTGGGTCGAGGCGGGAACTCCGCTCGTCAAGAGCGAGGGCTTGGATGCCGTCCGGGAGCTCAAGAAGTCGTTCCCGGACCACCGGATCGTCGCCGACCTCAAGGTGATGGACACCGGCGCGTTCGAGGTCGAGATCGCCGCGAAGGCCGGGGCGGACGTCGTGACGGTCCTCGGGGCCGCGGACGACGATACGATCGCGGACGCGGTCCGGGGGGGAGAGCTCTACGGGGCCGAAGTGATGGTCGACCTCCTCGGCGTCCGGGACCCGGTCGCGCGGGCGAAACGGGCGGCCGAGCTCGGCGCGGCGGCCGTCTGCTGGCACGTCGGCATCGACATGCAGATGGCGGGCAAGACGCCGTTCGGTGTCCTCGAGGAGATCGCGAAGTCGTCCCCCATCCCCGTCGCGGTCGCCGGGGGCCTCACGAGCGAGACCGCTGCGGCCGCGGTGCGGGCGGGGGCGCGCATCCTGATCGTGGGCGGTGCCATCACGAAGAGCCCGAAGATCGTCGAGGCGACCCAGCGGATCGTCGAGGCGATCCGGACCCAGAAGGAGGTCCCCTCCGAGCACTTCCACCGCTACGGAGGCGAGGACATCCGGTCCGCCTTCCTCAAGGTCTCGAGCCCGAACGTGACGGACGCGATGATGCGCCAGGGAGCGATGCACGGGCTCCTCCCCCATCTCAAGAGCCCCGAGGTCCGCATGGTGGGGCCGGCCGTGACGGTCGTGACGCGGGATGGCGACTGGGCGAAGCCGGTCGAGGCGATCGACCGGGCCGGCCCCGGGGACGTCATCGTCGTCGACGCGGGCGGCGGGACGGCGGCCATCTGGGGCGAGCTCGCGAGCTGGTCGGCCTACGGCCGACAGGTCGCGGGGGTCGTGGTCGACGGGGCGATCCGGGACCTCGATGCGATCCTCGACATGGGGTTCCCCGCGTTCAGCCGGTCGGTGAGCCCGAACGCGGGGGAGCCGAAGGGCCACGGGGAGATCGGCGTCGAGGTGACGGTCGGCGGGCAGCGCGTGCGTCCGGGCGACTGGATCGTGGGGGACGTGAGCGGCCTCGTCGTCATCCCGCGGGAACGTGCCCAAGAGATCGCGAACCGGGCCCTCGACGTCTGCGAGCACGAGAACCGGGTCCGCGAAGAGATCCAGCGGGGCTCGACCCTGAGCGCGGTCCAGAAGCTCGAACGCTGGGAGCGGGTGGGCTAGTCACGTAGGGCGCGAAGCAGCTCGCTTCGCGCCCACAGCCCGCTTCGGTCCGCGACCTCCAGTACCGACTGGTGTCGGTTCGGGCCGGTCCAACGGACCGTCCAAGGGATCGGGTACTCGACCTCCCAAAGGATCAGGCGCTCTGGTTCGGCGAGGGGCAGGGTGAGGCGCTCGCGTCCTTCGAGAGCGGCGCGGAGACGCGGCTCCGAGAGCCGGCCGCTCGCGCATTCCCGGAGCGCACCTACGATCTTGCGGACCATCCCCCAGACGAACGAAGGGGCACGAATCTCCACCACGAGCCCGCCCGGGATCTCCCTCACCTCAACGGCTTCGACAGTGCGCACGAGGGGGGTCTCGTGACGGAGACCTCGGCCGAACGACCGGACGTCGACCGGACCTGCGAAGAGGCGCGACAGCTCCCGCCACCGTTTCGCCGTACCCGAGGTCCCGGGTTCGAAGTACCGATAGACGCGTCGAACGGCACCGCGTACACGGAAGGACTCGGGGACCGGAGCGGCCGCGGTGAAGAAGATGTCCGGGGCGATCCCGTTGAGACACCGCAACAGCACAGGTCCCGGTCGATCGGTCGAAACGGCCAGGGCGTTCGCGCGGGCACTCACTCCGCGGTCCGTCCGGCTCGCGACCTCGAGCCGGGCGGATTCGAGGGAATCGCTCACTCCCTGACGGCGGAGACCGACGAGCAGCTCGCCTTCAACCGTCCGTAATCTCGGCTGTCGCGCCCAGCCGAAAAACCGCGTCCCGTCGTACCCGAAC